>Ga0209724_1003701_pt1 | contig 12349 bp, 9 predicted proteins | sample grotaG_FD_184143 | JGI IMG/M metagenome (GOLD analysis project Ga0209724, IMG submission 184143) | Glacier valley bacterial and archeal communities from Borup Fiord, Nunavut, Canada, to study Microbial Dark Matter (Phase II) -... | ecosystem: Environmental > Aquatic > Freshwater > Ice > Glacier ... | reverse complement strand
ACTAATAACAGCAATCTTGTGTACAAAAAATTATTCCCAACCATGATAAGTTGGGAATAGTCTGCAATTTGAAATATAGTTATTTTCTAAGTCCAAGTCTTTCGATAAGCTTGCGGTATTCCTGCAGGTTATGTTTACTAAGGTAGTTAAGTAAACGCTTCCTTGTACCAACCATCTGCATAAGTCCACGGTGTGTGGAAAAGTCTTTTTTGTTTGCCTGGAGATGTTTGGATATCTGGCTGATACGTTCTGTTAGCAAGGCGATCTGTCCTTCAATAGAACCTGTGTTGGTAACAGATCCGCCGAAATCCCCGAAAATTGTTGATTTTTTTTCTTTAGTTAAATACGACATCTTTGAATTTTTTAAAATGCATCCGAATATTTACGCTGCTTATTTTGGCAGTGAAGGTATGGAAAAATTCAAAAGTAATTGAAACAAGTGTTTACTTATGCTGTTTTTATCTCGCTATGCCTGATGTAAGCACTTCAGCAGAATAAAAATTCACGGAAATTCTGCCGTTAATCGCACCTTGAATAGTTAAATTATAATCTCCCTGGCACAAAGCAACATATCCTGTGAAAAAATTATATTTTACTGTAAACAATGAATTGAATTTCGATCAGCGTATGATCAGGATATGTAACTCTCTCGCCTCCCACAACTATAATGTTTTTTTGGTTGGTAAATGTTACGCCGGCTCTCTTCCATTATCAAACAAACATTTCCATCAGCACAGAATTTTATGTTACTTTAAGAAAGGTAAAATTGCCTATATAGAATTTAACATCAAACTATTTTTCTTCCTGTTGAAACAGCGGGTCGATTGTTTGTGCGCCATTGACCTCGACACTATATTCCCTGTTTTAATCGTTTCATCAATCAAAAAAGCCGTAAGAATTTATGACGCACATGAGCTATTTACCGGGATGAAAGAAATAATCAGCAGGCCTGTCATACAAAAAATATGGGAATGGGTGGAAAGGAATACGGTGCCTTATTTTAAGTTGGGCTATGCCGTTAGCGAAAGCATAGCACAGGTCTTCCTTAAAAAATACAACGTCAATTACAAGGTTATCAGGAACATGCCGAAGTTAACAAATGCTGATAACTCCCTTGAATCCACTGAAAAATTTATTCTGTACCAGGGCGCTGTTAATTTCGGAAGATGCTTTGAATATTTAATTCCCGCCATGAAGGAAGTCAATGCGAGGTTAATCATTTGTGGTGATGGAAATTTCATGGGTCAGTCACAACAACTGGTTGACAAGTATCATTTGCATGACAAAGTTATTTTTAAGGGAATGCTGCTGCCGGAAGAATTAAATAATATCAGCCGTTTTGCTTATATAGGTGTCAACCTGGTGGAGCCTGATGGATTGAACCAGCTGTATTCACTTGCTAACAAATTTTTCGATTACATACATGCCGGCCTGCCACAGCTTTCAATGGCCTTTATCGAGTATGCCCGTATCAATGACCAATTTAAAGTAGCCGTATTAATTACTGAACCTCAGCCAGCGCTCATTGCTGCTGCATTGAACCTTTTGCTGGAAAACGATGTTTTATATGACGAGTTAAGAAATAATTGTGTAAAAGCACGCGAAACATATAATTGGCAAAAGGAGGAACAATTACTCCTTAGTTTTTATGATCAGATATTTCATAACAATTAATCATCATATACTTAATCATCGTTTTCCAGTTGAAAAAAAGATTACATATTGTTTGTCTTGACATACCTTATCCCGTTGATTGCAAGAGTGCTTTTATTATGTTTAACGAAATAAAATCACTGTATGAAAGGGGTGTGAAAATTACCCTGCATTGTTTTGAATACAGCAGGCCCGGTCATGACATGATGCATTCTTACTGCGAACACATTTATTATTATCCCAAACGGAAGGGACATAAGGGTTTCTCTTTCTCTCTTCCTTACATTGTGTCATCGCGTTCAGATGAACACCTGGTGGAAAACCTGCAAAGAGACAACGATCCTATTTTTGTCCAGGGGGTACATTCTACTTTTTTTTTAACAAGGTTGAATACCGCCAACAGGAAAGTGATGGTGCGACTGCATTGTGCGGAACATTCCTTTTATAGTAATCTGGCAGATATCGATTCCTCCTTTATCAACAAATTCTATTATCATAATGAAAGCCGGTTGCTTAAATGCTATGAAAAAAATCTTTCTGCAAAAGCAACATTTGCAGCGCTGACAGAAGAAACAAAAAACAACTACGAGGATCAGCTTGGCTATAAAAATATTATTTCTATTCCTGTTGTAGTTCCCTGGAATAGTATAGAAAGCAGGGAAGGCAAGGGTAACTTCTGCTTATACCATGGCAATCTTTCCATGCCTGAAAATGAAAAGTCTGCAGTATGGTTACTGGAGAATATATTTAACAAGATTGATATACCCTTTGTGATTGCGGGCAAGTCTCCTTCTTCTTCATTAGAAAAACTCTCTTTATTAAAATCCAATACATGCCTGATTGCCAATCCCTCTCAGAGTGAAATGCAGGATCTTATCAGCAGAGCTCAGATTAATGTACTACCTTCTTACCATTCTGAAAGTTGTAATATTAAATTAATTAATTCGCTATTCTGTGGCAGGCATTGTGTTGTAAACGAAAACATGGCTAACGATACAATGCTAAGGCCCTTGCTTCACATCGCTGACACAGCTGAATCTTTCATATCTGTTATTTTGCAGTTAATGGATAAGTCATTCGAAGAGTATGATATGAAAGCGCGTGCGAAAGTATTGCCACAATATTATAACAACGATCAGAATGTTTCAAAGATTATGCATCAGTTGTTTTGATAGCGCCGGAGTTACCAGTTAAATTAAAGCTATAAGTAAATCAGGTCATCAGCTCATAACTTTTACAAAATAATTTAATCTGTACAAATCAAACAGCAACAGAGATGGCTTGCATGACAGTAAATTTTTTTCTACAACTTTTCCAAGCATAGAATATATCAAGGTAACGATCCACAACATTCTCCAAGATCGCAATCTGTAATAATAATTAAACAATCTTACATGTCTTAGCAGGATACCAGGGGAAGTCACCTGGTTCAACCTACATAAATTTCGAAGCGCCTCTTCACTTTTTATAATAAATACAGATGAAGGTTCAACGCCATGGTGCAGTACAGGATTATCTATAAATATTACCGGAACGTTCATGGCTTCTAATTGCATGCCCATCCACGTATCTTCATACCCATATCCATCCCATCCACCTGTAAAATTAAAATTTTTAAAAACACTTTTGCGAATGCAAAAATTATTAGTCATGAACCTGTTGGCATGACAGTGCTTACCTAACTTTGTTGCTTCCCTGCAAGTACCATATTTCCAGTGCAGCATAGTGCCGGAGTCTGCAGGCTTCAGCGGGTTATAAATTCTCCCGCCAACTATCACCTGGTTAACAGCGTTGAATTCGTTGTAATAATTTTCAAGGAACCTGTCTGAAACAATGTCGCTGTCACAATCCAAAAACAAAAGCCATTCAAATTTTGAAGCCTCCGCAAGCACTTGCCTTGCACGTATTCGTCCATTGTTTATTTTTGATTCTATGTATTCAACAAAAGGTGTATCGGCTATGCCGACGCTGTTGAGTTTGGAAAAGTAAGTCTGCGACCCATCATCTAGTAATATTATCTCAACGGAAACAGGCAGTAATTTTAATTGCTTAATAAGCGTTTGAACCAGTTGAGTTACATCCCGGTTGAGTACCGGTATCAACACAGAGATCATGTAATGTCGATCGTTGCATTGTCAATTACTCTTCCCCGCTCTGTTTTCAGGGTTCTGGCGGGAAATTTATTGATCACCATATAGTCATGCGTCGCCATGACAATAGCCGCGCCATAATCACGACTGATATTAAACAACAGTTGCATGATCTCATCAGAAGTTTCAGGGTCGAGGTTACCCGTAGGTTCATCTGCAAGAATTAATTTAGGAGAATTACACAATGCCCTCGCTATGTCCACCCGTTGTTGCTCACCGCCACTCATCTCAAAAGGCATTTTAAAACCTTTCGATCTTAAACCAACCTTATCAAGCACATCGGCGATCTTCTCATCCATCAATTTTTCATCTTTCCATCCTGTCGCCCTGAGTACAAATTTTAAGTTTTCATTTACGGTCCTGTCTGTCAGCAATTGAAAATCCTGGAAAACCACTCCCAGGGTGCGCCTCAGAAAAGGCACTTTCTTCCAATCCATTTGTTTCAGGTTAAAGCCAACAACGGTCCCGTCTCCCTCTTTCAATGGCAGGTCACCATACAAAGTTTTTAATAAGCTTGATTTACCGCTGCCCGTTTTTCCTACCAGGTACACAAATTCTCCCCTATCAATCGTAACATTTACATCCTGTAATATCAGGTTTGTGCCCTGGAAGATATTTACATTCTTAAGCTCTATTATATTTTCAGCCATATATTTCTTTTAGTGAAACAAAAATAAAACATTCTGTTCTTTTAGCTGAAATTGTTGTTCAGTAATCCGCATCTCGCATAAAAAGCATTCTTACGTACATCTATCCTGGTGATAAAAATGGATTAATAATTAAAGATTTTACAAATTAATATTACGATATTCGTTTTCACTTTTTGCATTTCCATTAAACTACGATTAAACTTTCACCTATGTTCCGAAAACGCCCTTTAACCGCTTTAATAGTTTGTTTGTCCGTCTTGTTATTTACCAATGCTTCGCACAAAACAAACAGTACCGCCCGCAGGCTTGAAATATTGTTCCTCGGACATTCATCCAAACACCATGATTCGGAAAAACTTGCCGACATCTTTTCGAAAGAATTTTTTAAAGATGGCATCAACATTACCTACTCCGTTAACCCTGATGATCTCAACGAAACAAATCTTGATAAGTATGACGGATTGATTGTGTATGCTAATTATGACAGTATTACTTCTCCGCAGGAAAAAGCATTGCTGAACTATGTGAAATCTGGAAAAGGTTTTATCCCATTGCACAGCGCTTCCTATTGTTTTCGCAATTCACCTGAAGTGGTAGAGATGACCGGCGGGCAATTTAAAACGCATAAATGGGATTCGTTCCCCGCGGTTATTATGAAGCCGGAGCATCCCGTTATGAAAGGTGTGAATGCTTTTACCACTACAGATGAAACGTATGTGCATGATAAGATAAGTAAGAATATCGAAGTACTTACTGAGAGAGTGGAAGGTGATCACCATGAGCCTTATACCTGGATAAGAAATTTTGGAAAAGGCAGGGTATTTTATACTGCTTATGGTCATGACGAACATACTTTTAATAACCCTGATTTTTTACATCTGGTAAAAAACGGAATTATATGGGCAGTGGGTGAAAAAGCGCAGGCTGATCTCTCCGGCTGGAAACTTCCGGATGTTAAATACTCAGATGCAAACATTCCAAATTATGAACGCCGTAATCCCGCTCCCAAATTACAGGCGCCATTAACGCCACAGGAGTCTATGGCGCTGACACAGGTGCCTGTTGGCTTTGAACTTAAGTTGTTTGCCTCCGAGCCAGACATCATTAACCCGATTCACATGGACTGGGATTCGAGAGGGAGATTATGGGTGATAGAAACAATTGATTATCCAAACACTATTAAAGAAGAAAGGGAAAAGGGTAACGATAAGATTAAGATATTGGAAGATACAGACGGAGATGGCAAAGCAGACAAGGTTACTATTTTTGCCGACAGGTTAAATATCCCTACCAGTTTTGTTTTTGCAAACGATGGGATCATCGTTTCGCAGGCACCGTATTTCATCTATCTTAAAGATACTAACGGTGACGATAAGGCTGATGTAAGAGACACTATTATCGATGGTTTTGGAATATATGATACGCATGCGGGCCCTTCAAATCTTCGTTATGGAATGGATAACAAACTTTGGGGCACGGTTGGCTATTCAGGATTCAGAGGCAAAGTAGGGAATGACTCCCTTCGTTTCCCGCAAGGCATTTATAATTTCTCTCCGGATGGAAAAGACCTTACCTTTCTATCTACTACCAGTAACAATACCTGGGGACTGGGCTTTTCAGAAGAATTTGATATTTTTGTTTCTACCGCAAATAATACGCACAGCGGATTTTATGGCATCCCGATTAAATACCTTAACAGTGCTGATATCAGGGAGTCTGGTGTTGAGAAGCTCGATGCCCATTATGGCATGCATGTAGTTACTAAAAACCTGCGCCAGGTAGATGTTTTTGGAGGATTCACCGCCGCCGCAGGCCATGCACTGTATACAGCAAGAAATTTTCCTAAAGAATACTGGAACAGGATTGCCTTTGTAAACGAGCCTACAGGCAGGCTTATCCATCGGCAGGTGCTTGAAAGAAGCGGTGCGGGTTTTAAAGAAAAAGGAGACGGGTGGAATATTTTCGCCAGCGCCGATGAGTGGGCCGGCCCGGTACAGGCGGAAGTTGGTCCTGATGGATCTTTGTGGGTACTCGACTGGTACGACTTCATCATTCAGCATAACCCAACGCCACAGGGTTTTCAGAATGGCAAAGGCAATGCTTATATAAATCCTTTAAGGGACCATGAACGTGGCCGCATTTACAAAATAAAATACAAAGACTCACCCGATGCGCCAATGCTTAATCTGAGCAAGTCGGATCCTAACGGGCTGGTAAGTGCGCTTTCCAATAACAACATGTTCTGGCGCACTACTGCCCAGCGATTGCTGGTAGAGTCGGGCAATAAAAGTGTGTTGCCTGAACTGTATAAACTGGTTCAGAATGAAAAGCCTGATGAGATAGGCATCAACGCGCCGGCCATTCATGCTCTTTGGACAATAAACGGTTTAAAGGCGTTGGATGGTAGTAACAAAGAGGGCATGGCCGTTGTCGTTAAAGCATTGAGCCATCCGTCTGGTGGTGTTCGCCGGGCAGCAATACAGGTGTTACCAAGAAATGCTGCTTTGTTTCCGGCTATGGTTAAAGCGAATGTTTTTAATGATAAAGATTTTCGGGTACGGTTAGCCGCAGTTTTAGCGTTAGCAGATATGAAGGCTTCCAATGATATGGGCAGCGCCTTATTTGATATGGCTATAAAAGAAGAAAACACAACTGATCCCTGGATAAAGAATGCTTTGTTTATTAGTGCAAAAGTCCATCGTGACGGTTATATGGCGGCGTTTAGAAAAAAGGGACTGAGCGAAAATGCAAACCTTGACAATGCTTCCGTTGTGCAACGCATCGCAATGGCATCAAGGGTTACGTCTATTGAAATGCGTAAGGGATTGTTGCTTGCTGTCAATGCTACGCCTGATGTGGTAAGCAAAGAATTACTTATTACCGGCGAGGTTGAAAAAGCAAGAGAAGATATATACTCAGGGCTGATCTTAGCTCATGGTGATAAAACAAATGGTTACGGGTTATACCTGAAAGAAAATAAATTGTATTTTCTGGTTAACCAGCGGGGAAAAACCTATGAAGTCAATTCCCGTGATACCCTTCCCGCTAAATTTACCTGGAAGGCGGCACTGCAACAGGATGGGAGCATGCGCCTGGCAGTGAACAATAAAGAAACGGCTACCATTAAAGCAAGAGGATTATTTAATGAACCGCTGAAATCGGGCCTGCGCGTAGGTTTGGATGATAAGAAAGGGGAGGAAAAAATTGGCGAATACCCGGATACGTTCCGGATGCGCAGTAACCTTAACAACGCTCGTGTTGAGATGCTTGACCCGGTAACCAAATTAAAAACTGCAAAGGTCGACCAGGTCATCACTATCAAAGTTGTTAAGAATGTAATGAAATTTGATAAGGAACTGTTCCAGGTAAAAGCAGGCAGTACCATCCAGATTATCTTCCTGAATCCTGATTTCATGCAACACAATTTTGTACTGGCGAAGCCAAACACATTGGAAAAGGTAGGCGCTGCAGCAGATAAGCTGGCACAGGATCCTAATGGTGCTAAAGTAAATTACATTCCTAAAATTCCTGAAATATTACAAGCGATGCCTTTGGTTAATCCTGAAGGAAAGTTTACCTTAACTTTTAAAGTGCCTGCTGTTGCGGGAGACTACCCTTATGTATGTACTTTCCCGGGTCATTGGCGCATAATGAAAGGGGTTATGAAAGTAACCAGATAAAAATAAACCTTGTAAACACTTAATACAGCTATATGGAAAAAAGATCCACACTAACTTCTTCCGCCGCACCGGCACCAGACATGAAATTATTTTACGCCTGCTTTGTGGCGATGATCACAACGGCTTTTGGATTTATAGTTCGTGCGCTGATACTCCCGGAATGGGGCCGGACATTTAATCTTACTCAAACCCAACTGGGGGAGATTTCGGGCGCAGGTTTATGGCCATTTGCGATCAGTATTGTTTTGTTTAGTCTTATTATTGATAAGATAGGTTACAAAACAGCAATGATCTTTGCGATCATTTGTCATATCAGTTCGGCAATTATTACCATATTTGCTGACGGCTACTGGATGCTGTATGCAGGTACCCTGATTGTTGCTTTAGGTAACGGTACTGTTGAAGCGGTGACTAACCCGGTTGTTGCCACGATGTTTCCAAAGCAAAAAGTTAAGTGGCTGAGTATACTTCATGCCGGCTGGGCAGGCGGACTTGCCCTTGGAGGAATTATAGTTATATCAATGGGGGCACAAACAAACTGGCAATATAAGGTAGGACTTATCCTGATACCGACTGTTATCTACACGATTATGATGATCGCCCGCAAGTTCCCGCTGAATGAAAGAGTGCAGGCCGGCGTTTCTTATAAGGAAATGTTACAGGAAGTGGGTGGAGCAGGAGCTTTGCTAATATCAGGATTAATCGTCTTTCAGCTTGGATCCGTTTTTGGCTGGCCGGTTGGAGTTAACATAGCTATCACCGCTATCCTCACTATATTATTCGGCTTGTACACCAGGAGTTTTGGACAGCCTCTTTTCATAATATTATTATTGATAATGATTCCGTTAGCGACCACCGAATTAGGTACCGACAGCTGGATCACAGATCTTATGGCGCCCGAAATGAACAAGATAGGGCTACAAGCCGGTTGGGTGCTGGTTTACACTTCATTTATTATGTTTGTACTCCGCTTTTTTGGAGGTACTATCTCACATAAAATTTCTCCCGTGGGATTACTTGCAGTTTGCTCCGGTATCGCCGCATTGGGCCTGTACACTCTTTCTTTCTCCAGTGGTATTCTTATTTTATTGGCTGCCACTATTTATGGTATCGGTAAAACTTTTTTCTGGCCTACCATGCTTGGACTGGTTGCGGAAAGATTTCCAAAAGGTGGCGCACTCACCCTTAATATCACTGGTGGATTAGGGATGATCGCGGCAGGTGTTATCGGTGCAGGCATCCTGGGTTTTATCCAGGATAAATCTATCGATACAAAAATTGCAAGCTATGATGTATCTAACAACACCGCAATTCACAGTACGTATGTTACCGAAAAGAAAACAAGTCTGTTTGGAGATTATTCAGGGCTTGATCAGAACAAACTGGCTACCGCCAAACCGGAAGACAAATCGTTAGTAGGCACTATCAGGGATACCGCGAAAAAAGAAGCCCTTCGCTATATTGTTATTTTCCCATTAATCATGCTGGCAAGTTACCTTTTGTTGATGGCGTACTTTAAGTCGAAGGGAGGTTACTCGGTTGTAGACATCAAAGAGCAACCGGCAGTTACCAGCGTATGACAATATAATAATGGCAACACTATCTGATTACTACCGGCTATCAGCATTTGATAAGCTCCAGATCTATGCAGGGATTGTTTTGCTGATTACCGGTAGCTGTCGGCTAATTCTACGATATAAATTTATAGTAACAACAATGGGTAAGGGCACGATCAAATATTGCGATTATCGGGTTAGGCTTTGGCGCTGAATTCATACCTATCTATCAGCGTCATCCTAAAGCGAATATGTATGCTATCTGCCAGCGTAATATTGAAAAGCTGAATGAGATAGGTGACGCCTTCGGAATTTATATGCGGTATACTGATTACGATGAACTGCTGAAAGATCCGGAGGTGGATGCGGTTCATATTAATACACCGATAAATAACCATGCGGTGCAATCTGTTAAAGCGCTAAAAGCAGGCAAGCATGTAGCCTGCACAGTGCCTATGGCAACGACGGTGGAAGAATGCAGGCAGATAGTAGAAGCGGTAAGGGAAACAGGACTTACTTACATGATGATGGAAACGGTTTTATGTAGCCGTGAGTTTCTTTTTGTAAAAGATATGTATGAAAAAGGAGAGATGGGCAAACTACAATTCTTACGTGCATCTCATCAAAAGGAAATGGCAGGATGGCCCGGCTATTGGGAGGGCGTGCCACCTATGCACTATGCAACACATTGCGTGGCTCCTGTTGTTGCCCTGGCAAAAGCAGATGCAGCATATGTTTCCTGTTTCGGATCGGGCCGCTTTGATGAAAAACTAATCAGCAAATACGGATCGCCATTCGCTGTTGAAAGTTGCCATATCAAATTTAATAACTCCGACCTGGCCGCTGAAGTTACCCGCTCGTTGTTTAACACCTCCCGCCAGTACCGCGAGAGTTTCGATGTTTACGGTTCAAAAAAATCGTTTGAATGGACACTGATTGAAGAGGAAGAATCTGTAATTCATACCGGTGAGATACCTGAAAAAGTTAAGATACCGGATTACGCGTTTTTACTTCCTTCCGAAATACAATCTTTTACAACAGGGGGCGTGTACGATGCTTCCAACAACCAGCATCTTTCCTTTGTCCAGGGTGCCGGACATGGCGGATCTCATCCACATCTCGTGCATGAATTTATTACTGCGCTGACTGATCAAAGAGAACCTTTTCCCAACGCCCGTCAATCTGCAAATATCACCTGTGTTGGTATCCTCGCACATGAATCAGCTGTGAAGGGTGGCGAAAGAAAAGACCTGCCAGGCTTTACCCTAAGCAGCTGATACAATATTAACAATCAAATGGTTGAAAGCTGCTAAAGCTTCTCAACAGCCGCAAGGAAGAATTTACATACGTTAAAGTTTATTTCATTGAATTGATTACAAATTAATCTTTATTAAAAAGATTGTAACTTTCTATTTTTGAGTCAACGATAAACTGGGGCTTTCAATATCAGCCATCATTTATAAAAACCCGTTGCAGGATGTGTTTCCTGCCGAAAGTTTAATACCGCCTGCTGACGTTTGAAATCTTCACTTACTACTGTTCCACTGCAGAGGAATTAGATAATATGCAAAGTGATTGTTGCATACGCGTTCACCGTTTAGAATAAAGAAAATTTTCACTCTTTAAAACTAATTTTATGAAACCATCTGAATCTCCGTACATCAATCCCGGAACAAAAACAATCCGGTTCTTACTCCAGAATGATTGCGCTTCTCATGTTTCTCTTTCAGGTAGCTTTAATCATTGGGCACACGATGACCTGCTGATGAAACCTGACCGGGATGGTATGTGGCAGATTGAAATTCCTATGTTGCCTAAAGGTATTTATCATTACAAATTTTTTGTAGACGATAAAATGTGGACCGAAGATATAAACAATCCTAATCGTGAACCTGATGGTGTCATCGGTTTCAGCAGTATACTCACCATTTGAGTTTTAAAACATAACAACTTTTACTATCAGCCGTCAGCCGTCAGCTTTCAGGGAGAAAGTTTTAACAGATTTTTATACTGTCAGTGGCCGGCTGATGCAATGGTCCTTACGCAATAACTGACGGCAAAAAATTTTACAATCCCCCGGCGTGGTTTATCTTCGCGCCATGCATTATGTATCAGTAGAAGGATTGGGCAAATCTTACGGAGTCAAGCCCTTGTTTAAAAATATCTCATTTCATATCGAAGAAGGCGATAAGATCGCGCTTGTAGCTAAAAATGGTTCTGGCAAATCTACGCTTCTTAAAATATTAGCGGGTAAGGAAACCGCTGAATCCGGTAAAGTATGGATACATAAAGATGTAACTATCGCTTTGTTTGAACAGGACCCGGTGTTTGAAGAACAGAAAAGTGTGTTAGACAACATTTTCCATCATGATCATCCTATTATCAACGCTATAAAAAACTATGAACTGATTGAAGAAGAACATGACATAGATAAAATTACCGACGCGATTGTTCAGATGGATGAATTGAATGCCTGGGATTTCGATACTAAAGTAAAACAGATCCTTGGAAAATTAAATATCCATCAGCTTCAGCAATCAGCCGGCACGCTTTCCGGAGGTGAGCGCAAAAGAGTAGCGCTCGCTAAAACCCTTATCGATATTGGCTTTGAACACAAACATGTGCTGCTGATAATGGATGAACCTACCAATCACCTTGAT
>Ga0209724_1003698_pt1 | contig 12352 bp, 9 predicted proteins | sample grotaG_FD_184143 | JGI IMG/M metagenome (GOLD analysis project Ga0209724, IMG submission 184143) | Glacier valley bacterial and archeal communities from Borup Fiord, Nunavut, Canada, to study Microbial Dark Matter (Phase II) -... | ecosystem: Environmental > Aquatic > Freshwater > Ice > Glacier ... | reverse complement strand
CGCAATTGACCGGCCCTTGCCGACTTTGATCACCACACCCACACGGGTGCCAAAAGGGAGATACTCACATGGAAACCTATGATATGCCGGCCGACCGCCTGACCGCAACTGCTGCGACGCGCGTCACCAAGCCGCTCGGCGCACTGCCGCCCGCGATGCCTGGGGCTTATCCGCTACCCGACACGGCGCAAATACCCGTCTATAGCCGCCCGGCGGGGCAGCGCCCCGCGCAACCACGCGGCCGCCTGCTCATCGCCGGCCTGCTGTCGCTCGGCCTGCTCACCGGCGGCATCGGCGGTGGCGCGACGGCCTGGACGCTGGCCCAAACAGGCGCGAAGCCGGCGGTTGTCAGCCAAGCCCCGGCGGTCAACAATGTGCAGCCGGTGGACAACAGCAGCGCCAGCGCCATCAGCAGCCTCTACACCCATGTCGCATCGGCGGTCGTCTCGATCCAGATAGTGACGGGCAACGGGCGCTTCTCTAGCGGCGCGCAAGGCAGCGGCATCGTACTGGACAAGGGCCATGTGCTGACCAACTACCACGTCGTACAGGGGGCGACTAATATCCACATTGTCTTGCAGGACGGCACCAGCATCGCCGCCACTGTGAGCGGCAGCGCCCCGCAGGACGACCTCGCTGTGCTGGCCGCCAATCTGCCGTCCGACAAGGTGCAGGCCGCCGCGCTGGGCGACTCCGATAAGCTGGCCGTCGGCGAAGAAGTGGTCGCCATTGGCAACCCGTTCGGCCTGGACCATACCGTGACGGCGGGCATCGTGAGCGCGGTCAATCGCAGTTGGTCCAGCGGCAATCAGCCCGCGCACAACATGATCCAGACCGACGCGCCGATCAACCCCGGCAACTCCGGCGGCGCGCTGTTCAACTTGCAAGGCGAAGTGATCGGCATCAATACGGCTATCGAAAGCCCGGTCGAAGGCTCGGTCGGCATCGGCTTCGCTATCCCGATCAACCGCGCCAAGACGCTGGTGCCGCAACTCAGCAGTGGGGACACCGTGCAGCGGGCTTGGTTGGGCATCAGTGGCGTGGCAGTGGATGCCACTATCGCCCAGCAAGTGGGCGCAACCGTCAACCAGGGCGTGCTAGTGGTCGCCGTGACCGCCGGTAGCCCAGCAGCCAAAGCGGGCCTGCAAGGGGCGGACCCGACCACCAGCACCACCGCCGGCGACATCATCACCGCCGTGGACAGCGTGAAGGTAACGCAGGTGCAAGACATCAGCGACTACCTAGCGACCAAACACGCCGGCGACACTGTGACCCTGACCCTGGTGCGCGGCGGCAAGTCGCAGCCGATGAAAGTCACCCTGGCCCCGTGGCCCGCGACGCAGCCGCAGACCAACAACAATCCCAATGGGCTGCCGTCCCCGAACACGCCGAACGGCGGCAACAGCACACCGTAAGCGCCCAAACCTACCCTGCGTTTCCTCCAGCAGCTCACTTCCTGTGTAAGAGTAAGCCCGCGCCCACCCGGCGCGGGCTTGCTGGTTCTCTGACCGGATTAGGATCAAGCAGCCGACGTGGCCGGGCGGATCGTGGTGCCTATACCGCCGTGCAGAAAACTATCACGCAGGCGGTGCGGCTGGGTGCCGTCCAGGATCTGCACCTGGGCCACGCCCGCCGTGATGGCCGCCAGCGCGTTCTGCACTTTGGGCAACATCCCCCCGGCGATGGTGCCGGCGGCGATCAGCGCCTGGATCGTGGCGGCATCGGCGTGCGTCACCAGGGAGGCAGGATCGGCGCGGTCGCGCAGGATACCGGGCACGTTGGTTAGCAGCAGCAGACCGTGAGCAGCCAACGCGACGGCCAGCGTGGTGGCAACCGTGTCGGCGTTAACATTGTAGATCGCCCCGGCCCGGTCAGCGGCCAACGAAGCCACGACGGGGAGATAGCCGCCGCCCCACAGCGTCTCGATCAGCGCGCCGTCCACCGCCGTCACGTCGCCTACATGGCCGAAATCCACCCATTCGGGCGCGCCGGTCTGGGGGTTGGTGATAGCTAGGGGCGGTCGCCGTTGCACCGTGATCAGGTCGCCGTCCACGCCGGAGAGGCCCACGCCGCGCCCACCGTGCCCCTTCAGCGCGCCCAACAGTTCCACGTTGCTGCTGCCGCCGTAGACCCACTTGGCGACCGCCAGCGCATCATCATCGGTGATGCGCCGCCCCGCCACCTTGCGGACGCTGTGCCCCAGCCGCGCCGCCAGCGCATCGGCTTGCGGCCCGCCGCCATGCACCAGCACGAGGCGAATACCGGCCTGGGCCAGCGCCACCGCATCCGCCGCTAACGCATCCAGCGCCGCCGTGTGCTGCATGATCTCACCGCCCAGCTTGACGACGTAGCGCCAGCCCCGGTAGGCGTCGAACCCGTCTGCCGGCGCGGGGGGCATAGTCACCATGCCTATAGCTCCTTCAGCACCGCGTCCAGCGTGGCCGCCAAGTGGTCAATGTCGGCCGCCGTGACCACCAACGGCGGCATGACGCGCAAGACGTTCGGATCGCCGGAGGTGCCGAGGATGATGCCGCGCTCCAACATGGCCGCCTGCACGGTCTTGGCCGGGATGTCGAGATGTAGGCCGAGCAGCAAGCCCAAGCCGCGAATCTCCAAGACGTGCGGCAGCCCACAGATCGCGTCGCGGATGCGCTTTTCCATGGCCGCCGCGTGGGCTGGGAGATCGCCGCTCAGGATCACGTCCAGCGTGGCCGCCGCCGCCGCGCAGACCAGCGGCCCGCCGCCGAAAGTGGAGCCGTGTTCGTCGAGATGGATGGTTGCGGCAATGCGCGTGGTCAGCAGCGTCGCGCCCATCGGCACGCCACTGGCGATGCCTTTTGCCAGGGTGATAATGTCGGGGATTACGCCCCAGTGGTCGCCCGCCCACATTTTGCCGGTGCGCCCCAGGCCGGTCTGGATCTCGTCGAAGATCAGCAGCGCGCCCCACTTGTCGCACAGCGCGCGCAGCCCCTGGTAGTAGTCCGGGTCGGCCATCCGCACGCCGGCGATGCTCTGGATCGGCTCCACGATCACCGCCGCCACGTTCGCGTCCATCTGCGCCGCCAGCGCGTCCAGGTCGCCGAACGGCGCGAAGGCCACGCCGGGCAGCAACGGCTCAAAACCGGCTTTATACTTGGGGTTGCTGGTCAGCGCCAGCGCGCCCATCGTGCGCCCGTGGAAGCCGCCCGCCAACGCGATCACGGTGGGTCGCCCGGTGAACTTGCGGCTCACTTTGAGCGCGGTCTCGTTGGCCTCTGCGCCGGAGTTGCAGAAAAATACTTGCCCATAGCCCGCCGGCGCCGCGGCCATCAGCGCGGTCGCGTAGGCCGCCCGCACATCACTATAGACGATGTTCGAGTAGAAGATCAGCCGTGCCGCCTGGTCTTGGATCGCCGCCACGACCTGCGGGTGGCAGTGCCCGATCAGCGTGACCGCATGACCGCAGTAAAAGTCGTAGTAATCACGCCCCGCCGCGTCAAACAGATGAATGCCCGCCCCGCGCACCGCCACGAGCGGCAGCTTGGCATAGGTGCCCAACTGGGCCGCCGTCTCCGCCGCCATGGCTGCGCCCGCGTCGTGAAACAGCAAATGGGCCACCGGCGGCGCGTCGCTCTCGCCGCTACCTGCCCGCGCCGGCAGGAGTTCCGTACTCGTCATGGTCATCTCGCCTTCCTTAGTAGTCGTCAGGTATCGGGTATCAGGTATCAGGGGTCAGGGGTCAGGTAGGAGGAATACGTCTCACGCACTCCGTCACCATTCCGCAATCCGCAATCCGCAATCCGCAATCAGGGCAGCGTGCCGGGAAAGGTCAGGCCCAGTTGTTCGGGGCGGTCGAAGGCGATGTTGAGATTCTGCACCGCCTGACCCGCGCCGCCTTTGATCAGGTTGTCCAGGGCGCTGGTGATGATGATCGTGCCTGCGCCGTCAGTGGTGGCGGTGAGGTCGCAAAAGTTGGAGTGCGACACCACGGCCACGCGCGGGCTGTCTACCAGCCGCACAAACCAAGCATCGGCATAGGCGGCCACGTACAACGCCTGCAATTCCGCCGGGCTGATGGGCTGGGCCGGGAAGGCGTAGGCTGTGGTGAAAATGCCGCGTACCATGGGGGCCGAATGGGGCGTGAACGTGACCCGCAACGGCGCGGCACCCGCAGGCTGCCATTTGCCCAGTTCCTGCGCGATTTCGGGCTGATGGCGGTGGGTGAACAGGCCATAGGCGCGAAAATCGGCAGCGCGGCTGGGGTGGTGGGTGCCCTCGCCCGGCTCTTTGCCCGATCCTGATGAGCCGGTCTTCGAGTCGATCACCACCGGCCCGGCCAACAGCCCCGCCCGCGCCAACGGCGTGAGCGCCAGCAGCGCGCCGGTGGGAAAACAGCCGGGGCAGGCCACCAGCCGCGCCGTGTGAATCGCCGCGCGGTTCCACTCGGTCAGCCCATAGGCGGCGCGGGTCGCCCAGTCAGGCGCGGTCTGTGCGGTGCCATAGTACTGCTGGAAGGCCGCTGGGTCTTTCAGCCGGAAGTCGCCACTCATATCAAACAGCACCGGCCCGTCGCCGCGTGGCCCGCCCGTGCCGCCCGCCGCCAGCAACGTGGGCACCTGGGCCATCGCTGCGCCGTATGGCAAGGCCAGGAAAATCGCGTCCAGGTCGGCGGCTTCGGCGGTAGCGAGATCCGCCTGGAAGCACAACTCGGTCAATCGGGTTAGGTGCGGCTGCACGCGCGTGACCGGCTGCCCGGCGTGCGACGGCGACGTGACCGCCACCACCGTCACCTCTGGGTGGCCCAGCAGCAGGCGCAACGCCTCGCCGCCGATGTAGCCCGATGCGCCCAGCACGGCCACGCGGATCGGCCCCACCATCAGGCGACCGCCTGCTGCCGGGTGGCCGGAGCCGCGAAGACACGCGCCTCGACCAGATCGGCCAACTGGGTGGGGTCGCTGCGCCCGTTGGCGGCGGCCATGCCGAAGTGGTGAGTGATATAATCTACGCCCGCGCTGTTGTCGGTGGCTGGGCCGGAGATGCAGTCCACCGTCAGCCCCATTTCGCCCAGGAAGCGCAACCCGCCCCAGGCCGCCACCAAGTCGTTGGCACACAACACATGGCCCGCCACATGGCTCATGAGTTCGCGGTCGCGCAGCAACAGCTCCACGCCGTAATGCCCCATGATGCCATCGCCGAACTCCACGATGATCGCGTCTGGTCCCGTCGCGCTGAGGGCCGCGAGAATGCCTTTGGCGGCGGGCACCACGCAGGTGTCGGTGTGGGTGGTCGAAGGCAGCCCGGCATCACTGAACGACAGCGCCGTTTCTACGCCATGATCCTGCATTTGCAGCAGGTCGCGTTGCGTCGCCACGCCGGTGACTTTCGCGCCCGCCAGCCGGTAGCCGCGCGCTTTGAGCAGGCGGATGATCTCGCAGGCGGCGGTGGTTTTGCCGGCGTTCATGCAGGTGCCGGAGATGAGGATGATCGGCGCGCAGTGGCCGAGGCTGGTCTGCCAGGGGATGGCGCGCTGGGCTAGATTGAGTGGGTGCCCGTCATGCAGCACGGCACCGAGGACGCGCACGCGCAACGGTTGGCCTACGTCGCTGTTGGCCGAGCGGACTTGGCCGATCACGCCGCCCATGTTGAGGATATGCAGCGTGTCGCCGGCGACGATAGTGGCCGGGATGGCCCCGACAAAGCCTTTGAGCGCTTGGCGTTCGCCCAGCACGCCGGCGATGCGGTCGCCCTTAATGATGCGCGCCATGCGCCCGCCGACCAGTTCCAGTTCGCCATAAACGGCTTTTTCTTCCAGCGCTTCGACGACGACGACGGTGCCGCGCTCCGCCGGAATATGGGTGCCAAGTGTGACGGTAGCCGGCAGTTCCAGCCGCCGCGTCACCGATGCGATTTTGTCTAGGGTCAGGTTCATGCTCCTACTCCTCTGCGCTAGGCGATCCCTATGGGGAGGGCCGACTGGGGGGCTGCGGCGGGTCGAACAGTGACCCGGCGAGGCAGTCCAGAGCGCTTGCAGCAGGCGGCAACATCGGCACCTCGCCAAGCGTACTTTGCGCGGTAGGGCTGGGGTGGCCGCTGGGCAACAAAAAACCCCCGTCCCAACCGAAGGGACGAGAGCTAGGCTCCCGCGGTACCACCCTTACTTGTCACATTTTTGGCCTGTGACCGCTCGTGGTTGTTGCTTGCATGGGCACCACCCATTCCGATCCTACTTGCGCGGCGTTGCGCTTTCTTCGGCGGACCACTCAGTGGCGGGTTCGGCGGAGCGGGCTTGGCGGGCTTGCACTCTCTCCGCTTCGCTGTAAGCTGTTGCTGCGCGTACTGTTCCACGTCAACGTGGGCGTGCGGCCGGAGCCGCTATGCACTTAGGACAGACTATAGCACAAGTGCCCCGCCGTTGTCAAGCCCCAGCGACGGGGTAACTGTTCAGTCTGATCCAAGTCAAGAAGATCCTGTCATTCTGAACGCAGTGAAGAATCGGTCGGGGTGGGTATAAGGCTGCCCGCAGGCATACATCCGGCGGAGTGAACTGCCGGCGGGAGCCGATCTACATCCCCAACTGATTCTTCACTGCGTTCAGAATGACAGATTCTTGTATGCTGGTCGCTGAATGAACAGTTACGCGACGGGGTACGCTGCATCCTTTTGCATAGTGCATTGCCTGCTGAAAGAACCCCTAACCCCCTTCCCTACCGAGGACGAGGGAGCAAACCGACGCAGATTGCTGACTTAGTAACAATTCCTAGATGCAGTAAACTCCCTCTTCCTCGGTAGGGAAGGGGTTGGGGAGTCCTTTCGGCGGGCGCGCAAAACGATGATGCACCCCCACCGCGCCGGCTGGAGGTAAGTGTGCAGTCTGGCCCCCTGTCAGCCTGCGAAAGCAGGCTTCGTAGCGGTAGACGCGGCTTGAGCCGCCCGGCCCCGGCGACTTAGGGCTGGAGTCCTATTGGCAAACGACCGGGCGTTGGGCTACACTAGCCGCAGGATAGATAGCCTCACGCAGCCGGGGAGGTAGTAACGATGGCCGAGCAGCCGACTCCAGATCGCGGTAGCGCCGATGCCCTGCCGCCGCGCAGCCAACCACCGCCCGCGCCGCTCCCACCTGCGCGCGCCGCCCGGCCGTCCTTTAGGGAAGATTTCGACACCATCAGCAAAGTGATGGGTTGGGTTGCGCTCGGCTTGGTGGCGCCGTCGTTGGCTGGGCCGGTGCTGCTGGTGAAGGCGGTCAGTCTGGCGGCAGGCGTGGGCGGCAATCCGGTACAATCCACGCTGGACGATGCCGGTGTCCTCTGGGAAGCGGCGTTACGCACCGCCCCGCTGACCGCAGCGGTGGCGATTATGGGCATCGCGGTCCTACGCAAGTGGTTTGCAAATCCCCTACAGATGGTGATGGTGGCCGCCGTGGCCTTGCTGTGTACTACGCTCGCGGCCGGTTTCGTGGACTCCGCTTTCACAACGCGCTTTGCGCGTATCATGCCGGCGCGGCTTAGTGGCAATCCCTTTGAGTTTATCGTCCAGCTGGTGGGCATCTACGTCACACTGTATGGCGCCCGGTATGTCATCGCGGGCGGCGTGGTGGGGGGGTTTCTCGCCTGGGCCTGGGCGTGCCGTCTGTTACCGCATTTTGCTAAGGGTTCCGCAAGCCCCTAACCGACACCCTCCGCGCTTGGCTAATCCAGCGCGCGCACCGCTGGGGCCAGCAACGCCAGCCCGGCCACCAGCGCTGTCGCCAAGCCCCCCAGCAGGAAGACGGGAGCCGGTCCCCAGCTTGCGGTGAGGATGCCCGCCAGCGCGTAACCGACCGGTAGGAGGGCATAGGTGCCCAGCAGTTCGATGCTGGCGACGCGGCCCAACTGGTCGCGCGGGGTGCGCTCCTGCATCGTGCTGATCCAGGCCAGACCGCCGATCTCCAACGCCGCGCCGTTGATCAGCGCGGCCCCGGCCAGCACGATCACCGCCGTGGTGGCCCCGAATAGCGCAATGCCCGCGCCGCCCACGACCAGCGCGCCGAAGAGCAGCGGGCCGCGCCGGTGCAGTTGAGCATGGCGGCCCATCCATAGCCCGCCCAGCAGGTAGCCGATAGGGAACATGGTGTAGAGAAAGCCAAGCAGCCCCACGTCGGCGTGCAGGTGGTTGCTGACCAAGAAGGGCAGGCTGACGCTGTACGGCCCGGCCAGGGCAATGTTGGTGAAGGACAGCACGGCAATCGGTAGCCACAGCACCGGGTTGGCGCGCACCGTGCCGAACGCCTCGCGCACTTGGCTCAGAATGCCGGGCGCGCTTTGGCCCTCGGCAACAGGGGCCGGGGCGGGTTGCCTATGGCCGCGCAACGGCACGAGCAAGGCGGCAGCGACGAAAAACGAGACCGCGTTGAGGCCGAACGCAAAGGCCGGCCCGCCCCAGGCCACTAACGCCGCCCCCACGCCCGGCCCGATGATGCGCCCGGCGCTGAGGCTCATGCCGGTGAGCGCGTTGGCGCTGGGCAACACCGCTGCGGGGGTCAGGTCGGGCACAGCGGCGGTATAGGCCGGCTGGAAAAAGGCATCCACGAAGCCGAAGAGGACACTGGCGATATAGACGTGCCAGATCGCCAACTGCCCGGTCGCCGCCAACACGGCCACCCCGCCCACCAACAGGCCGCGCCCCACGTCGGACAGGAACATCACCCGCACGCGCGGCAGGCGGTCGCCGGCCACCCCGCCGATCAGCAGGAACAGCAACATGGGGCTGAGAGCGCAGACCAATACTAGGCCCATTGCCGTCGCCGAGCCGGTTTTTTGCAACACCCACCACGCCAGCGCCACCTCGTACATATAATCGCCAATGCGTGAGAGGGTTTGCCCGGTCCACAGCAGCGCGAAAGGGCGGTGGCCCAACGACTGCAACACCGTGACCCGTTGGAGCGTCGGCATCATGGGCGGGGTACTCCTGCGGCGTGTACTATGTGCGTGGGCGGGGTCGGCGCACGATGCGCGGGCGCTGCGGCCTGCCGGTCGCGGGCGGTCTGCTGCGGGGCGATTATAGCACACCTAGCGCGTATGCGCTCGGTATGCGCGGCCTGCCCCCAGCACCTTGAGCCGGCCGGTTGCGGTGGTGGGGGAGAGTTGCTATACTGGCGGCTGTATGACCCCTTCTATGATCGAACGTCTGGAAATCACCACCTGCGGCGGTTTGCAAGTCACGCAGGCGGGCGCAGCGGCGCTGGCCGGCGTGTCGCGCAAGGCCACGGCGCTGTTCGTCTACCTCGCCTGTGCGCGCGGCCCGCAGTCGCGTGAGCGGCTGGCCGAGTTGCTGTGGGATGACCGCAGCCCGGCGCAGTCGGCCTCCAACCTGCGGACGGTGCTGACCCTGTTGCGCCCCCATGTCGGCCCCTATCTGCTGCTCACCCACGGCACCATCGCACTGGCCCCGACAGCTCCGCTGTGGCTCGACTACACCGAACTCGACCGCCGGCTGGCGCTGGCCCGCGCGTTGGCGCGCCACGCGCCCAAGCCGGCCCCCGAAGAGATCGCCGCGCTGGAAGAGGCGGTCGCCCTGTATGGCGGGCCGTTTTTGCAGGGCTTTTATCTGCGCGACGCCAGCGGCTTTGAGGAGTGGATGCTGCGCGAACAGACGCGGCTGGAACAGGCGATCATCGAGGCATTGCAACGGCTGCTGCGCGACCACGAGCAAAACGGCGATCCATTCACCGCCATCCGCCACGCCCGCCGCTTGCTGGAACTCGATCCACTACACGAGGCCACCCAGCGCCGCTTGATCAGCTTGCTGGCGCGTGCCGGGCAACGGGCGGGCGCGCTGGCCCAATACGATCAGTGCGTGCGTGTGCTGGACGCAGAACTGGGTAGCGCGCCTGAAGCCGCCACGACCGACTTGGCGGTGCAGATTCGCAGTGGCGCGTGGCAGCCGCCGCTGAAACCCCCCGCCGGTCCGCCTGCTGCGCCCTTGCTGTTGCGTGGGTTAGCCGGAGCCGACCCGAACCGCCGCGGCCAAATCTACAGCGCCCTGGTCCAGCTACGCGCCGCCGCCTTGCCGCTTGACACCACGCCGTTAGGGGCATTGTTGCTGGACGAGATCCGCGCCGCCTATGAGGCGGTCGTAGTCTACGCCGATCTGCTGCCCAGCGGCCCCGATGCTTTGCTGCGCGAAACGCTGGACCGCGCCTGGGGTCGGGGACTGGAGCGCATCGGCTTGTTGCTGGATGTCCTGTACCCCGGCGGCGCAGGCGGGGGGCTGCGGCGCCCGTTGCCGGGCAGCGGACCGAGTCCGCCGGCCCCGGCCGCCGCGCACCTGCCGCCGCAACTGGACCCGCCCCTGGCCGACCTGCTGCGGACCCTGCTGGCCGGATCAGCGGCGGCGATTGTCGCCGGGGCCGCCGACCACTTCGGCTTGGTCCCCGCCGGCTTGGTCGCCCGCTTGGCCCAATTGGCGGATGATGCCGATCCGTGGTTGCGCGCCTGCGCGTTGTTCCGCATCGGCGAACTGGGCCTGACCGCGTTGCGCGATCTCGCCCAGACGGCGTGCGGCAGCGCAGATGCCCTGGTCCGCGAAACCGCCGGGCACACCGTCCAGGCGTTGCAGGAGGCCGGTTGATGCTTTCGACCATGGAGAAGGTGCGCGTGTTGCGGGCGATGGATTTGTTTGCCGAGGTGCCGGTGGAGGAATTGGCCGGCATCGCCTACTTGGCGCACGAAATCGCCTTCGCCCCCGGCGTGCGCTTCATCACGCAAGGCGATCCCGGTGATGCGGTCTACATCATCGTCAGCGGCGAAGTCGAAATCGTGGTCGCCGGCCTCGGCCCCGTGGCGCGGCGCGTGGCCCCCACCATCCTGGGCGAAATGGCGCTCTTCACGCGCAATCCACGCGCCGCCCATTGTGTCACCGGCACGGCAATCACAGCGCTGCGGATCGCCCAGGACGATTTTCGTCTGCTGCTGGCGGCCAAACCGGGTCTCGCCTACGGCATCATCCGCGTGCTGGCAACCCGGCTCGAAGAACTGACCGCCGGCCCCGCCTCCGCCCCACACTAGACTTATAGGGCTACGGTAGCCGCAATTGGGGCATCGATCAGACGGGCGACCGCCGTCAACAGATCGGCCAACGGCGGCGGATCGCTGGGAATCAGATCGAGCAAGGGCGGCAATGGGGCCGGTGGGGGCAACGTCTCGCCGGTCACTTCAGCATAGCGCGTGCGATGCTCGACTAAGGCTTGTTTGCCGTGCGCGGCGGCTAGCGCCGTCGCGGCGGCTTGGCAGTGAGCGGCGCTGGGGTCCAATTGCCAAGCCGTATAGGCAATGTCAGCCTGGGAATTAGGACGCGGCTCGCGTCGCGCCATATTAACCAACTCGGCTTGCGCGCCATCTATCGTCAGCCGCCCTAGTTGTACGCGGCAGTATACGGCCAAACATGATAGGAGAACTCCTGTATCATCCTTATCAACAGCTTGATTTTCCTCCAATGCTTGCTCGAGTAACTGTAGTGCTGCCTCGTTCTTGCCGTTGGCAGTGGCGACGCGTGCCAACTGCAACTGGGCATGACCTCTGTAGAGGGGGTCGTCTAGCCGGCAGGCCAAGGCCAGGGCTAGTCTAGCTGTTGCCTGTGCCTCATCTACACGCCCCATCTGGATAAAGGCTTCGGCGGCATTGCCCAAGCTGATCATGCAACTCCGCCGATCCCTCATTTCTACACATAGTTGGATCTTGTAGCGTTCGCAGCGCAGCATCGCGGCATAGTCACCATGTGCTGCGTACAAGTTGCCGAGATTACCGCAAACGCGCACTAAGTCTTGCTGTGCGCCTAGTTCGCTGAGGAGGCGGAAGTTTTGTTGGTAAAACGTCAAAGCGCACTGGAAATCGCCCATGCGCTTGTAGATTAGCCCCAGGTTGCCGAGCGCCTGGCTGACTACCAGCCGGTCTTGCGCCACACTCGCCAGCTCCAACGCGGCTTCACAGCTTGCCAGCGCCTGCGGGATTTCTTGCCGTCCCCAATGATAAGTGCCCAAACTGTTCAGGACGCGGGCTTGCCGCCGCACGTCGCCGATCTCTTCGGCCAACTGCTGGTGCCGGGTATAGCAGGCAAACGTCTCCGCATCCCGATGTTGCTGCCAATAGAGCCGGCCCTGGCGGAATAGGGTATCCAATTGGCCCGCCGTATCCCCTAATTGCTCAAACGCGGTCAGCGCGGCGGCTAGGGCCGTATGGGCCTCAGCATAAGCTCCCTGTTGCATCCAGACGGTGCCCAGCGCCAGATCGCTCTGCGCCACCTGGACAGTATCGTTATTTGCCAGCGCGAACTGCCGGGCGTGCGTCGCGGTCGCTTGCGCGGTTGCCCAGCGCCCGGTGAGTTGATGGATCGCGGCCAG
>Ga0209724_1003696_pt1 | contig 12356 bp, 10 predicted proteins | sample grotaG_FD_184143 | JGI IMG/M metagenome (GOLD analysis project Ga0209724, IMG submission 184143) | Glacier valley bacterial and archeal communities from Borup Fiord, Nunavut, Canada, to study Microbial Dark Matter (Phase II) -... | ecosystem: Environmental > Aquatic > Freshwater > Ice > Glacier ... | reverse complement strand
GCCCGCGCAGGAAGAGGCACTCACGGTTCGCGCCACCCGCAGCGCGATGGCCAAGCTCGACGGAGACCCGAGCCGATTGCTGGGTTGAGGCATCTGCGCGGTGCTCGTGTTGGAAATTAAGCAGGTTACCGGCAATGAAGCCCCGATCCCCATTGCGTCGTTCGAGCAGGTGCGGGCCTCGGTCGGGTCATGAGAGATGTCGCTCCGGGCAAGCTCGGCGCCACGCTGGCACCGCGCACCCAAACGGCGGAGGTCGAGATTCCGTATCCGACGGTCCAGTACGGCATTGCCTACAAATCGAGCAGGAACCTGCAGGAGGGTGGGGGCAGTAGCTCCGCGACACGGTGAGCGTCTGCCGAACGCGCGGTCACGCCTGAGGTCGACGCGGCACGAGGTCCTCCGGGCGAGAACCCGTCCGTGCTCTTTCCTCCGAGCCCACGGCTTCGTGGAAGGCCAAGGCGGACGCGGCAGCGACTGGCTGATCCATGTCATCGCCTGGCTCGCCCGTGCTCTTGGCAGAACGAGGTCCTGAACAATCGTCCGATCACGATGCTGATCCACCTCGACGATCGACCGCGAGTGCTGCATCCCCGGCATCGACGACAGCAAGCTGTCGATCATTCCATGGGGAAAGTTCGACAGCTATCTGCGTGCCCACGACCTCCTCGCCGGCGGCGGCATCGTCGTGGCGCTCGCTGATCGCGCCGAGAAGGCAGCCTTCCTGACGAGTTCGTTCGAGATCGTCGAATGCGACCCGCCCGCACCGGTCGGAAGTCGTGGTGCAGCGCTGCAGCCGGTCGTCGGCCCGGACGCGAGACTGCTCGCGCAGTACGCGCGGCGTTATCCGCTCAATGGGTGCAGCTTCTTTGCTTACTGGCAAGGGGGGGTGACCACGCCGGCCCCCACATCTTGGGACGGCGCCTGGATCGCCACCGGTATTCGGCGGGTGTGCGCAGTCGAGCCACTACCGGTCGTGGGCAGATACCGGGCGCTCAGTGGATGAGGCGGTCTTCCTCGTCGACGAAGAGCTCGTCGAGGATCAGCGCGTCGGGCTCTTCGCCGAGGCTCCAGAAGACCATCAGCACGATGATCTTCAGGTCTTCGAGATCGAGCGGCCCGCCGGGGATGGCGCTGGCGCGGTCGATCACCATCTCGCGCATCGGCGGCGGCAAAACGCCGGCCGATTCGAGGAAGCTGATGAAGCCGATCGACTGCTCGCCAAGGTGCTCCTGCTCCGAAGGCACGTAGACGCGCATGCTCTCGGGCTGCTGCTCGCCGACGCGCGCCTGGGCCACTGCGGCAACGCCGTCGAGCCACGAGAGCGCGTCTTCGATTTCTTCTGATTCGAAGCCCACGGATGTGAGCTTGCGCGTCAGCTGATCGTGCGCGGGGCAGGCGTCGGGGCGCCAGTAGTTCTCGTAGAGATACACGAGCACATCGAACATGAAAAGGAATATACCGCAGCGATTCTTGACCCTGCGTGCCTGCGGATGAGCGGCGGCAGCGGGGTGAGCCAGGCGGGCTGCTAAGCGCGTTCGACGCGCTGGAACAGCTGGCCCGGCAGCCGCGCGATGCGACCCTGCAGCTCGAGCTCGAGCAGCCGCGCGGAAAGCTCTGCAACGCCTTGCCCGGTGCGAGCGATGAGCTCGTCGATGCCGATCGGGTCGAAGCCGACCGCCGTCAGCAACGGGTCTTCCCGGCCGCGCGACGTCGGCTCCGGTGCAGGCGCCGCGCCACTCCGAGTGCTCGCGTCGCGAGGCATGTTCTCGAGCGGTCCGAGCTCCGCGACGATGTCGGCGGCGCTGTCGACGAGCTTGGCGCCCTGCTTGATCAGCCCGAGGCAACCCCGCGCCTGCGGCGAGTGGATCGAGCCGGGGATGGCGAACACGTCGCGGCCCGATTCGTTGGCCAGGCGAGCCGTGATGAGCGAGCCCGACTGCAGCGCGGCTTCCACGACGAGCGTGCCTCGCGTGAGGCCCGCGATGATGCGGTTTCTCACCGGAAAGTTTTCCGGCAGGGCCGGCGTGCCGATGGCGAACTCGCTCACGATGAGCCCTTCGGCCGCGATGCGCCGCGCGAGCGCGCGATGGCGTGACGGGTAGCTGCGGTCGAGCCCGGTGCCGACGATGGCGATCGTGCCGCTGCCGGCGTCGAGCGCACCTTCGTGCGCGGCGCCGTCGATGCCAAGCGCCAGCCCCGAGACCACGACCCAGCCGGCGTGGCCGAGGTGCGCGGCGAAGGCGCGTGCGTTCTCGAGGCCCTGGCCGGTCGGGTTGCGGCTGCCCACGATGGCGATCGAGGGCCGCGCCAGCAGTTCGACGCGGCCGAGCACGTAGAGCAGCAGCGGCGGGTCGGCCGATTCGAGCAGCAGCCGCGGATAGCGCGGGTCGCCGAGCACGATCACGTCGCGTGGCGCCGAACCCACGGCGGCATCGCCTTCGCCCTGCAGCCAGCGCCAGCCGGCTTCGAGCCGCGTCGCGTACGCCGGCGGCTCGCTCGCCAGCGCCGACGCGACCACCGGCGTCACGACTGTCTTCAGCGCGGCGTTCGACGCGCCGAGCACCGCATCGGGCGAGCCGAAGTGCGCGAGCAGCGCACGGGCCGATTCACGGCCGACGCCGGGCGTCTCGAGGAGACGCAGCCAGGCCGCGAATTCGTCTCGGCCGATCTTGGGCGAAGCGGGCACGCCGGTGCCGCGCAGGCTTCAGCGGCTCAAGGCTGCGAGAAGCGATCGCCGGGCGAGACCGGTTCCTTGACCGACAGGATCAGCGCGTACGACATGCGCTCGAACACGCGGAACACGAACAGGATGCCGTGACGCTCGTCGGGCAGCTTGATCTTCTCGCGGCCCTTGACCGTCGGGTCGACGACGATCTTGCCGTCGCGGAACAGCGCCAGCACATGGCCGCGCTCGATACCGTCGACCGCGCCGCGATTCAGCGCCACGATCTGGTTCTGGCCCGCAGTGAGGCTGTCGCCGTAGATCGAGACGATCTGGCCGGCGACCGGACCGGCCGGCGGATGCGGTGCGTAGTTCGTGTACTCACGCGAAGGCACGGGCGAGAGGCGGTCACCCACGCCGGCTTCCTGGCGGATGCTGGTGACGGTGAAGGTGGCCGGCACGATCTCGGCCTTGCCATCGGCGCTGGTGCGCGTTTCGCCCTGCACGGAGTACTCGGAAGCGCCGACGTAGGTGGCTTCGTAGCCGAGGATCTCCTTGGTCGTCGGGTCCTTCAGCGGGCGCGGCTCGCGGAAGATGCGGAACTCGCGCTCCTGGCCGATGTCGCCGCGAACGTAGGCCGTGTCGCCACGCGAGAGCAGCACGCGGCCCTCTTGCGCCGCCACGATGCGGGGCGCGGTCGCGAGCTGGTTGGTCTCGAAGATCACCGCTTCGTTGAGGAAAGGCTCGATCAGGTTGAAGGGGATCGAGGCGATGCCGTCGAGCGCCACGTCGCGCGAGCGCACACGCGGCGAGAGCTTGTTGTTGCCGGCGATGTCGCCGATGGGCTGGCCCATTCGCAGGCGCGCGCGGCCGTTCGACTTGTCGAGGAACAACATCTGGCCCGGATAGATGAGGTGCGGGTTGCGCACTTCCTGCAGGTTCATGCCCCACAGCTCGGGCCAGCGCCACGGGCTCTTCAGGTACAGACCGGAAATGCCCCACAGCGTGTCGCGCGGCTTGACGGTGTAGACGTCGGGCGCATCAGCCTTGATTTCCGAGAGCGCAACGCCGGTCTCGGCGGCACGCTGGGCGGTGCTGCGCTGCTCGGGCGTGATGGGAAAATTGGGCGTCGCTGCGAGTGCTGCCTGGCCGATGAGGGCCGCAGCGAGGCCGATGACGGCAGCGCGCGGAGCGAACGGGGCGGTGGGGTGGCGACGGCTCATGCGCTTGGGTTCTCGTGAGGTGCGGGCCGGGTGCTCGCATGAACGGGCCGTGGGGCCGGATCGGCGCCGAAAACATCGCCTCGCGCGCTTCGGCGAAAATCTCATTTGGTTCCGCAGATTCTGCCCATAACGCCTTGATATCGCAACGAAACTGCGCCAGTTTGGCCACCCTGGGTGAGACCTTTCGCACCCCTTTCCGTTGTGCCGTATCCACATTCGGCCAGCCCTGAATCGAATCGTCACAAATGGCCCGCCTCGACATCCTTCGCTACCCCGACCTTCGCCTGCATACCGTCGCCCGGCCGGTGGCTTCCGTCGACGACCGCATCCGCCGCTTGGTGGACGACATGCTCGAGACGATGTACGAGGCCGAAGGCGTCGGCCTTGCTGCGACCCAGGTCGACGTGCACGAGCGCGTGATCGTCATCGACACCTCGGAGCTACACGACCAGCCGCGCGTGCTCATCAACCCCGAGCTGGTGTTTCGCAGCGACGAGAAGACGCTGGTCGACGAAGGCTGCCTCTCGGTGCCCGAGATCTTCGACAAGGTCGAGCGCCATGCACAGGTGCGCGTGCGTTCGCTCGGCCGCGACGGCGTGGCCTGCGAGTTCGACGCCGAGGGCCTGCTCGCCATCTGCGTGCAGCACGAGATGGATCACCTGCTCGGCAAGGTGTTCGTCGATTACCTGAGCCCGCTCAAGCGCACGCGCATCAAGACCCGCATGCTGAAGCGCTCGCGCGACGAGGCGCGGGCCTGATGTGGCGCCCGGGCGCGCGCTGAGGCACATCGCCTTGCGCGTCGCTTTTGCCGGCACCCCCGAGTTCGCGCGCGTTGCGCTCGCGCGCCTGCACACGGCGGGCCACCACGTGGTGCTGGTGATGTGCCAGCCCGACCGCCCCGCCGGCCGCGGCATGAAGTTGGTTGCCGCGCCGGTGAAGGCGTTCGCACTCGAAAACGGCCTGCCCATCGCGCAGCCGCGCGGCCTGCGGCTCGACGGGCGCTACGCCATCGATGCGGCGGAGGCGCGGGCGGCGCTCGAAGCGGCGCGACCCGACGTGATCGTCGTCGCCGCCTACGGGCTCATCCTGCCGCCGTGGCTGCTCGAGCTGCCGCGTCACGGCTGCCTGAACCTCCACGCTTCGCTGTTGCCGCGCTGGCGCGGCGCGGCGCCGGTGCAGCGCGCGATCGAGGCCGGCGATGCGATGACGGGCGTGACGATCATGCAGATGGACGCCGGCCTCGACACCGGCGCGATGTTGATCGTGGGCGAGACGCCGATCGAACCCGGCGACACGGCTTCGACCTTGACCGCGCGCCTCGCCGAGCTAGGCGCCGGCCTCGCCGTGAGTGCGCTGGCGCGGCTCGACCACGGGCCGCTCGAAGGCCGCGCGCAGCCCGAGGCGGGCATCACCTACGCGCACAAGATCGAGAAACGCGAGGCCGCGATCGACTGGCACGCGAGCGCTGAGTCGATCGAGCGTCGGCTGCGTGCCTTCGATCCCTTTCCCGGCTCGCGCAGCAGCGTCGAAGGTGAGATCGTCACGTGCTGGCGCGGCGTCGCGCGGCCGGGTCGCGGCGGCGTGCCCGGCGAAGTGCTGGGCACGGGCGGCGCGCTGTCCGTGGCCTGCGGCGAAGGCAGCCTCGACCTGCTCGAGTTGCAGCGGGCCGGTGCGCGGCGGATGCCGGCGCCCGACTTCCTGCGCGGTCGGGCGCCACGCGTCGGTGCGGTGTTCGGGAACGCCGAAACGCGTGACGAGGAGAAGGGCTGACAACGCCGCGCTGTTCCGGCTCAAGTCGCATGGCTACACGCCGATATCCGAGCACAAGCCCCGTCTTCATGCGCCGCATCGCCCTGTTCCTCACCCTCGCCGCCGCGATCTCCGCTGCCGGCTGCGACATGCTCGGCATCGAGTCACCCGAGAAGATTGCGGCCGCACGCGATGCCGACGGCAAGGCCATCGGCGGTGCCTGCCGCCACGCGGGCCGTGCCATCGAAGACTGCTTCGCGCTCTACAAGAAAGCCGATCGTGCGGCCGTGTTCGCCGGCTGGCGCGACATGAACGACTACATGCGCGAGAACAAGATCGAGCCAGTGCCGCCGCTGGTCGCCGGCGGCGTCAAGCTCGCGGCCAAGGCGGTATCGCCAAGCGCCTCCGCATCCGCGAACTGACACAGCCGGCGCGCGAACGGCACGCCGTTCAGCGCTTCACCTCGAACTCGCCCACCAGCACGCGCTCGCCGCGCTCGCTCTTGACGCGCACCGTGGTTCGCTGGTCTTGCTGCGCCGCAGTGCCGTAGCCGCTCGAGAACCACAGCATCAGGCCGGTGCCGGTGGTGAGCACTTGCTGGCGGTGGCCGAAGAAGTTCGCCTCGACGCGGTATTTCCCCGGCCTGGCCACGCGCAGCGCGAACTCCTCGGGGCCGTAGCCGCCGGTCGCGTCGTGGGTGATGGCGCCGCCCTGATACGAGAGCGCGTGACCGTAGAACACCTCCTCGCCGTTCGGGTCGATGACGTGCAGGTCGACGTCGGTGTTGTCAGCGTCCCAGGCGAGCACCACGCGCAGGTCGAGCGGCATCGACTTCAGCAGCCGCGGCTCGATGGCCACGAGGTCGACGGGCCGGCCTTCGCGCCGCGCCTGCTCGATCACCACGTTCATCTCCGTCACCGCGATGAGCTCGATGTCGGCGAAGCGCGCGTCCCATGCGCCCGTCGCGACCTCGTAGAGCCGCTCGACGGCGCGCTGCGGCTGACCGCTCGCGGCCAGCGCGAGGCCGAGGTCGCGATGCGATTGCGGCTCGTTCGGCGCCAGCTCGAGCACGCGCTCGAACAGGGGCAGCGCCTCCGCGATGGCGTTGGCCTGCTGCAGTCGATAGGCCAGCAGACGCAGCACCTGCCGGTTCTGCAGATCCATCTCGGCCAGATTGGAGAGCACGCGCAGCCCGATGACACGCTCGCCTTGGCCGAGGAAGAAGTCGCCCGCCTCGAGGTAGAAGCCGACGTTGGCCGATTGCGCACGGCGCTCGTCGAGATACACCGCGAGCCGGTCCGCGGGCCGTGCGGCGCGCAGGCGTTTGAGGCTTTCGCTGGATCTTGCCGCAGGCGTGAGCGAGATGGCGATCGATGACGACGGCTCGTTCGCTGGAGCGTCTTTGCGGGAGCGCGCAGCGGCGCTGCCTTCGGCGATCGGCATCGCGGCCTGCGCGATGGGCCGGGCCGGCGAGGGCAACGACATTGCCGCGGGCGACGCGGGCGCCGCCGACTTGAACGCATCGACCGGCGCCTCCTCGCGTGCCGTCGCGGCGTTGCCGATCCTGCGCATGCGCTGCGGCACGCCCGGCGCGTCGGCGAGCCCGTCGAGCACGCCGCCCGATTGGAGCTGCGCCACCTGCAACGGCGCGTCTTTCGGGAATTCGCGCGCCCACCAAGCGGTGCGCTCCTCGAAGCGCCGCACCACCTGCGCCAGCCGCGCCGCGTCGCTTTGCGTCTTCTGCTTCGAGGCACTGGCCAGACCCTGCGCGTAGGCGGCGCGCAACTCGGCCGGTGGCTCGATCTGGTGGCGCACGTAGTCGTCCACGAGCTCGAGCACGAGCAGCGAGGTCTCGCGCGTGGCCAGCCCGAACTGCTTGCCGATCGCGCGGATGCGCTGCTTGTTGACGCGTGCATCGCCTTCGAGCGCAGCCAGCGAGAGGCGCGCCCACTGCAGGGCGGCGAGCCGTGACGGGTTCGTTCCCGCGTCGACGGCGACCGTGCGTGTCGTGACCTTGCCAGCCGCATCGCGCAGCCGCACGGCGACGTCGGCGTGGCCGTCGCTCAGCACGCCGGCCAGCACCACCCGGCCCGCGGCTGCGCTCTGCGACTGCTGCACGATGTCTCTGGCTCCGAACGCGGTGATCGTTTCGACGGACGTGCCGCGCATGAGCAGCGCATCGGCCGCAGCCGATGCATCGAGCACGCCGAGATCGACGCGGCGGCCACCGCTCGCGTCGGCGAGAGCCTGCAGCGCGGCCGGATCGCCGGTGGGTGCGCTCTGCACCGCGAACACCGGCACCGGGAAGCGCAGCTGCCACGGCGCGCCGTAGGTCGCGAGGCCGTCGGTGAACCACAGCGACTCGGCCGAGCTGCCGTCGTGGCGCACCGCGCCGAGGTTGCTGGCGCCGTCGTACGTCGTCGATTCGAGTGCGCGGCGCAGCGCATGCCAGTCGCCGCCGCGCACCTCGAAGCGCTCGGCCGCGCTCACGGTGTCGGCCACGCGCACGAGGCTCACGCTGCTGTCGCGGGCACGCGCGAAGTAGGCGTCGAGCAGGGCCAGCTCGCGATCGATGCGGCGCCCGCCGGCGGGGCCTGCCGACCCGGAGGCGTCCCACACGATCTGCACGCTGCGCGGCAAGGCACGCGGTGCGTGCGAGAGCGGCACGGGCAGATCGAGCGTGAAGTAGTTCGTGCCGTCGCGCGTTTCGGTGGCGAAGGCGGGCGCGTTGCCACGGGCTGCCGTGTTTGTGATCACGAGCGCTTGCGCCGGCAGCACGACGTCGGTGGCACTCGCATGAGCAACGAAGCCGCCACGCGCGTCGCGCTCGAAGCGCAGGCCCGCCGGCGCGGCGCCGGCGATCGTGGGCGCCGTGAGCGCACCGGGCACCCGCACGTCGAGCTCGAAGGCGCGCACCTTGTCCGCATATGCAAGTGGCACCCGCAGCCGCGTAGCCGCGGGCTCGACGATCGTGAGCACCACCGTGCGTGTCTTGCCGGCCAGCAGCGGATAGATGCGCAGCTCGTGCTGGTTGCCGAGCGCGGTCTGCAGCAGGCCCGGGTCGACGCGGCGTCGCGCGATGTCTTCGAACACCTGCTGCGCACGCACCTTTTCCACCGGCACCGCATTACGCAGGCGGCCGTCGATGTCGAGCGCGAAGCCGCTCACGACCTGGCCTTCGGCGAGCGGAAACAGCAGCTTGCCTTCGAGGGTGCGCAGGTTCGGGTTGCGAAACACCATCTCGACGCGCGTCTCGGCCACGCCGCCAGAAATCTCCACGGCGAGCCTGAGCGACTCCATCGTCACCGGCTGCTCGGCGCCCTGCACCTGCATCAACGGCTGCCTCCACGGCACCGTGGGCGCCATGACCTCGGGGCGAGGCTGCGCGCATGCCAGCGCGGTGGCGAAGACAACGGCCGCGCATGCGAAGACGTGGCTGAAGGAAGTGCGTAGTGTCATGACGTGTCTTTCCCGAGGTTGGGCCGCCGCGGTGATGGCCACGGCGACTACGGGTGACACGCGCGGCGAGCCGCTTCGGGGTGACTTCCTTTTGCAGCTTTGTCCAAAACACCGGCCTCTAAAATGCGCAACCTTCAGCGCCGGTCCCCCATGCACATCCTTCGCTTCACCGATCTCGCGGCCTCGGGCCGGCTCGCCGGACAACGCGTCTTCATTCGTGCCGACCTCAACGTGCCGCAAGACCATTCGAGCGAAGGCCGTGGCCGCATCACCGAAGACACGCGCATCACCGCTTCGGTGCCGTGCATCGAAGCCGCGCTGAAAGCCGGCGCTGCGGTGATGGTCACCTCGCACCTCGGGCGCCCGACCGAAGGCCAGCCCAAAGCCGAAGATTCGCTCGCGCCGGTGGCAGCGCGCCTGGCCGAGTTGCTGGGCCGGTCGGTGCCGCTGAAGACGAACTGGGTCGAGGGGGTGAGCGTCGCGCCGGGCGAAGTCGTGATGCTCGAGAACTGCCGGCTCAACCCGGGCGAGAAGAAGAACGACCCGGCGCTGGCAACGAAGATGGCCGCGCTCTGCGACGTGTACGTCAACGATGCGTTCGGCACCGCGCATCGTGCCGAGGCCTCCACCTACGGCATCGCCGAGCACGCGAAGATCGCCTGCGCCGGCCCGCTGCTCGCCGCCGAGGTCGACGCGATCACGCAGGCGCTGGCGCACCCGAAGCGCCCGCTGGTGGCGATCGTGGCCGGCAGCAAGGTCTCGACCAAGCTGGCGATCCTGCAGAGCCTGGCGAAGAACGTCGACCGGCTGATCGTCGGCGGCGGCATCGCCAACACCTTCCTGCTCGCGATGGGCTTGCCCATCGGCAAGAGCCTGGCCGAGCCCGGGCTCGTGGGCGATGCGAAGGCGGTGATCGACGCGATGAAGGCGCGCGGCGCCGAGGTGCCTATCCCGACCGACGTGGTGACGGCCACGTCGTTCAAGCCCGACGCCGAGGGCACCGTGAAGCCGGTGGCCGAGGTCGGGCCCGGCGACATGATCCTGGACATCGGCCCGCACACCGCTGCCGTACTCGCTGATGTGCTGAAGAGTGCAGGCACGATCGTCTGGAACGGCCCGGTCGGCGTGTTCGAGTGGCCGGCCTTCGCGCACGGCACCGAGACCGTCGCGCGGGCCATCGCCGCATCGCCGGCCTACAGCCTGGCGGGCGGCGGCGATACGCTCGCGGCCATCGCGCAATTCGGAATCGAGAACGACATCGACTACATCTCCACCGGCGGCGGCGCCTTCCTCGAAATGCTCGAGGGCAAGACACTTCCGGCGATCCAGATCCTCGAACGCCGCTACACGGAAAGCCAGCACACGAGCCCGCCGGGCCGCCCCCCCGAGCGCGAATCCGGAGTGCGCAGCACGGAGGCGTTCGAATGAACGACGCTTCAGCCCCCCGCGCGACCAAGATCGTCGCCACCCTCGGCCCCGCGTCGAGCTCGCCCGAGGTGCTCGAGCGGCTGATCCGCGCTGGCGTCGACGTGGTGCGGCTCAACTTCTCGCACGGCATCGCGCAAGACCACGTCGACCGGGCCATGCTCGTGCGCGAGATCGCGAAGAAGGTCGGCAAGGAGGTCGCCATCATGGCCGACCTGCAGGGCCCGAAGATCCGCGTCGGCAAGATCGAGGGCGGCAAGACGATGCTGGTGGCCGGCGAGAAGCTGGTGCTCGACGCCGCGTGGACGCAGCTCGGCACGAGTGCGCGCGTCGGCCTCGACTACAAGGAACTGCCGCGCGACGTGCGCCCTGGCGACACGCTGCTGCTCAACGATGGTTTGCTGCGCCTCACCGTCGATTCGGTCAAGGGCGAAGAGGTACGCACGACGGTCGTGGTGGGCGGCGAGCTCTCCAACAACAAGGGCATCAACAAGGCCGGCGGCGGGCTCACCGCGCCGGCGTTGACGGCCAAGGACATGGAAGACATCAAGACCGCGATGAGCTTCCAGTGCGAGTACCTCGCGGTCAGCTTTCCCAAGAACGCCACCGACATGGAGATGGCGCGCCAGCTCGCCAACGTGGCCGGCGAGCAGTGGCGCCACAAGCCGGCGCTGATCGCCAAGATCGAGCGCAGCGAGGCGATTCCGGCGCTCGAATCGATCCTCAAGGCGAGCGACGGCATCATGGTCGCGCGCGGTGACCTCGCCGTCGAGGTCGGCAACGCGGCCGTGCCGGCCTTGCAGAAACGCATGATCAAGATGGCGCGCGAGATGGACCGCGTGACCATCACCGCGACGCAGATGATGGAGTCGATGATCGTCAACCCGGTGCCCACGCGCGCCGAGGTCAGCGACGTGGCCAACGCCGTGCTCGACGGTACCGACGCGGTGATGCTCAGCGCCGAAACGGCGGCCGGCCGCTACCCGGTGGAGACGGTGGAGATGATGGCCTCCATCTGCGTCGAGGCCGAGCGCGCCGAGGAGATCTCGCTCGACGCCGGCTTCACCAACAAGACCTTCGGCCGGATCGACCAGTCGATCGCGATGGCAGCGCTGTTCACGGCCTATCACCTCGGCTGCAAGGCGATCCTCGCGCTCACCGAGTCGGGCTCGACGGCTTTGTGGATGAGCCGCCAGCGCATCCACGTGCCGATCTTCGGCATCACCTCGCAGATCCGCAGCCAGCGGCGCATGGCGATGTACCGCAACGTCTCGCCGCTGCTCATGCCCAACTTCGCCGACCGCGACGAAGCACTCAAGCATGCCGAGGAGCTGCTCGTCGCGGCCGGCGTGCTGAAGCCGGGCGACACCTACGGCATCACCTGCGGCGAGCCGATGGGTTATCCGGGCGGAACCAACATGCTGAAGGTGGTGCAGGTCGGGTGAGCGCATCGATGAGCGCATCACCTGATTCGCTCCTCGCTGTAGAGCGCACACGCCAACAGCCCGGGAACGAGCCGTGAGAACGACTATCAGCATCGACGATGAACTGCTGGCGGCTGCCAGCGCGGCGCTGGTTACTGACGAGCGAGCGATGGTGCTGGATGAAGGCCTGCCTGCCATCGTCCAGCGCGCGGCCGCGCGGCGGCTCGCTCGTTTGGGCGGAAGCGACGGCAAGGCCACGGCACCGGCGCGGCGCCGGCCCCGCATCGCGCGGGGAGGGCGAGCCGACGAGCGGAAGGCGCGGCGATCCTCGTCGATACCTCTGTCTGGGTCGACCATCTGCGTCGCGTCGCATCGCATCTTTTCGAGCGGCTCATGCAGGGCATCGTCATGACC
>Ga0209724_1003695_pt1 | contig 12358 bp, 5 predicted proteins | sample grotaG_FD_184143 | JGI IMG/M metagenome (GOLD analysis project Ga0209724, IMG submission 184143) | Glacier valley bacterial and archeal communities from Borup Fiord, Nunavut, Canada, to study Microbial Dark Matter (Phase II) -... | ecosystem: Environmental > Aquatic > Freshwater > Ice > Glacier ... | reverse complement strand
CCTATATAATTGACACGAGACATATCGGACTACGTTGCTCATTGCAGTAAACGATGCCATCGAACTTGCCAGCTTGGTTCACGTCCTGGACTGGGAACCATCTAGAGCCTCATACATTACCGCTATCGCCACACTTTGAACAGTCAAAATTCGTAATGAGAATTGCTGAATCACAGTAAGTAAATTAGCGGTTTGGTCAAAGCCTTGTATCGAGCTAGATCCGTCGCAAACTTTGGGCTGAACCACTGCCGATTGTAAAGAGTGCTCTACGTAACAAAACACTCCGGTGTTTATCAAATCTTTAACTGAGTGAACTTATCAATAGAAATATCTAGTCATTGTTGCCATTCAGTAGAAAAAGAACAATGATTGAATAGCGAGGAAACACAGAGCTTCGCTATCCATCATCGTAATGTTTTTGTACATCTCCAGTGAACTTACATAGAATCGGTGCTTTAGCTCATATTCCCACTCATGGCTCAACTTCAAACTGTGCAGGAAATTGCAGTCGTGACTGCATCAGGAGATGGCACTTGATTTGTCAGCAATCATAGTATCTCTTATTACTCCAAAATGTTTAAGAACCATTGTGGTTGTCATAGCCATAGTGCCGAAGATGATCAAAATTTACCTGTTGTAAATTAGGAATTTAGATCATGAGACTTGCCTCTCTAAAGTTCCTCCTTGACCAAAAGCGTTGAGCAACTTGCAAAGTCAAAGAGCACTGTCCTCAAAATACTAGCCGTAAGGCAGCAGTTTGAGATAAAACATCAGCATTGATTTCCTTCAAACTGATAAAGGCCGAGATGACATACTTCTGCCAATTTTAAAACCTACGCTCTAAAACCAGAACGCATTGTTCCGCTTCGACAGTTCTTAAACTCGTCGTCACATTTAGAGCCACTAGCTTACGCGGTTCCGATCGTGCAAATCGTTGCGGATCACCTTGCAAGTTAAACATCTCGTAGGTTGCAAACAATACATTACACAAGGAGGAATCGAGTGCAAACTACGACCACAAAAGAGACCTTAGAACCGAGTCCAGAGCTTTCAGCTCCTAAGAATAAATCGGGTTTAGTAAAACGGCTACTGGTAGCATCAGTCTTTTTTTCGATCGGAGCCGGTGCGATCGGAATTGGTGGATTGAGTGTTTGGGCCCGCGCCAGTCAGCTGACAATCAACAACGCTATTGTGAATGCTCGGATCACACGGATTCGAGCACCAATCGCCGGACAATTTAACGCTGTATATGCCAGCCCAGGCATGCAGATTAAGGTTGGGCAAGTTTTGGCTCGCATCAAACCCAGTATGCAGCAAGAACAATCGCTTACAGCGCTGCAAGCAGAACGCCGCTCTAACGTCGCGCAAGTAGTAGCAGCAGAACAGGCAATCGCGCAAACTCAGCAGCAGCTCGCGCAGCTCAGCCAAACTGGAGCAACTGTAGTTGCTGCTGACTCAGCCATTGCAGAAGCCGGAGTTCAAGCAAAGCGTTCTGATATTGACGAAGCTCGCGCAGGAGTCAATGAAGCTCGCGCAATTCATCAGCGCTATGTTTCTCTAGCAGCAGAAGGCGCGATCGCGCAATTCGTCGTTGACGAAAAGAAGCTAGGTGTGGAGACTGCAGAAGCCAAACTCAAAAGCACAGAAGCCTCATTACAGCAGTCTCAAACTTCTTTAACTGCTACGCAATCAGGCGTGCAAGCCAGCCCTTCAGGTCTCAGTGTTTCAGACCAACGGGCACGCCTTGTACAAGCGATTCAAACGCAATCAAGTTTAATCTCAACGCTAAAAGCGCAAGTCGATCGCGTCGATCAGCAGTTGAGTCAGATGCAGTCCCAGTTCAGCGACAAACAGGATTTTGTAGTTACGGCTCCTTCTTCTGGTGTGATCTACAGCGTCGCCAGTGAACAGAATGAGCAAGTGAACCAACTAGAACCTGTCATGACGATACTGGACTGCCAAAATTCTTGGGTCGAAGGCGTTGTAACCGCTCAACAAGCTAGCCAAATCAATACTCGTCAACCTGTGCAGGTGAGTTTAGTTGGAGAAGCTAGTCCTGTAAGCGGCACGATAGAGCTGATGCAAGCAGTGGGTAATACCCCTGTTCAATCTGCTAATACCCAAGGAACCGACCACATCAACGTCACTCAGCTACAGGCGTTGATGCCTCCGGTTACAGCAGATTTGGCGGGACAATCGTTGATGCGGGTAATTATCCGCGTTCAACCTGCGCCAAGGATGATCCAGTCCCAAGACTTCTGTGGGGTTGGACAAGTCGCCCAGGTGACGTTCACTAAAAAGTCACTTGGATTCTAACGTCAACTTATCTACTGAATCAGCAAATTTAGGAGCAACTAATGAAGATTTTGGTCTGGGGCTTAGGTTATGTCGGGACTGTTGTGTCTGCTTGTTTTGCTGCGATGGGACATGAAGTGATTGGGGTTGAAACCAATCCTGAGAAAGTAGATGTTTTCAATTCAGGACGTAGCCCCGTCAAAGAACCTGACTTGGACGAGTTGATTCAGCAAGGCATTGATTTAGGACGGCTTCACGCGGTCACTTCAGGAAAAGAATACGTTTCCTGGGCAGATGTCTCGATGATTTGTGTCGGCACCCCGTCTGCTCCAGATGGCAGCCCTGTGCTGAACTATATTGAGAGTGTTGCCAAGGATCTGGGTGAAGGTCTGCGTGATAGCGATCACTATCACACGGTCGTTCTTCGCAGTACTGTCTTCCCCCACGTCACTCGTACCCAGTTGTTACCCTGGCTCGAAAAGCACTCTCAGAAAACCTGCGGACAAGATTTTGGTTTAGCAATCAACCCAGAGTTTCTGCGCGAGACGACCGCAATCAAGGATTTCTATGCGCCCCCTTACACGGTGATTGGGGAACTAGACGAGCGCTCTGGTCAAACCGTCGCAGACCTATACGACAGTGTGGCAGCTCCTATCTACCGTATTGGAATCGAAGAAGCAGAACTGATCAAAGTCGTCAACAACTGCTTCCACGCTCTCAAGATTGGCTTTGCAAACGAGATTGGTCGGCTGTGCGGTCCCCTATCGCTGAATGCTAATGTGGTAATGGACATCGTTTGTGCTGACACCAAACTCAACATCTCTCCTGCCTACCTGCGTCCTGGTTTCGCGTTCGGTGGCTCTTGCTTGCCCAAAGATTTGCGCTCGCTCATCTTTAACGCACGTCGTTTAGGCAGAACCTTGCCAATTCTGGAAGCGGTTCTTCCCAGCAATGAACTGCAAGTGGAAGCGGCTCGTCTGAAGATTCACGAATACAACCCTCGCAAAGTCACAATCCTGGGTTTGAGCTTCAAGACTGGCACTGACGACTTGCGCGAAAGCCCCGTCATTAGCTTGATCAGTCAGCTTTGGGAAGACGGTGTGGAGCTGACAGTGTATGACCCCGATGTGCAGCTAGACCGCATGGTGGGAGCCAACCGTGACTACCTTGAACGGCAGCTACCACAAATTCATCAAATTTTAACGAGCGATCTGCATGAAGCGCTCAAAGGTGCACAAGTTGCTGTGATGACTAAGGATCTCGAATCTCTGGAAAGCTTGCTGGGTAGTATCCCGATCGTGGATCTGGCGCACCTAAGCGAAGTTGCCTCTGCTGAAGATGAAGATTTTGGAACCCATCATCTTGATTGTAATGTGGATCTGGCACACCTGAGCGAGGTTGCCCCTGCTGAAGCGGTAGCAACTGCACAAAGGTAGTCACGCTATAAAGTCTCTCTGGACTTCCCAGAGAGACTTTATAGTGAATCTCTAAGAAAGACTTTGAGACCAAAACTCCTCCCATAAACAAGGTTGAGCAGATCAAACCTTAAACATTCAAGCTTGCAAGAGTGTCGTGGCGCAGGTTTAGTCTATCACCGTTGGGACGGAGATTATTCAAGTTGATAAGTTTCGACTTTTCCAAAACCGCTATTCTCTCCAAAAATTATGACCCCTGTTCACGAACTAACCGCCATCTCGAATTACGTTTCATCTCGATCAGAAGCTGCGACCTTAGTGCATCATTCCACTTCGGACTCGGCTTCTACAGAACTGCGACCTTGGGGTTCCTTTTGCGTACTCGAAGAGGGAAGAGGATATAAAATCAAGCGCATTGAGGTGAAACCCGGACACCGTCTCAGCCTTCAAATGCATCATCACCGCAGCGAACATTGGATTGTCGTTTCAGGCACCGCCAAAGTCGTTTGTGGAGACGATGAAATCGTTCTCTATACCAATCAATCGACTTACGTCCCTCCCTGCACCAACCATCGTTTGGAGAACCCTGGAGTCATTCCTTTGATTCTCATTGAGGTGCAAAACGGTGAGTATCTGGGAGAGGACGACATCGTCCGCTTTCAGGATGATTATGCCCGCGTACAAGGACTCTAAAGATGCAAGTTCAGTCCCTAGAGTCTAAGAAATTTCAGAAGCGACTTCAACAATGGCTTAATTTCTTTTGTCTGTTGTTCATTTCAGCTCTAGGGCTGTGCGGTCTGTACCTCTTGCGTGATCCCAATCGCATTCAACAAGCTGGACTTTGGGCGATCATCAGTGCAGGCACTTTGGGAACATGGCGCTGGTCTTGGTTTGGTCTACAGGTGCTTCGTTCCCGCCTTTATGCGTACTGGGTGTTTCCAAAGTGGCGCAGACGCGCAAATCGAATTGACCAGCAGGAAGTGCCTTCGATCGGCATTGTAGTTCCGACTTATCGTGAAGAGCTTTGGATTACGGAGCGTGTGTTTAGCGCGATCGCTCGCGAAGCTCAAACTCTATCAAAACCACTCACATTAGTAGCAGTCACAACCGCAGAAGAGATTGTCTCGATCGAAGCCATTTTGCGGTCGGTCGACCCGGAGCTGCGAATGATCAACTATATTCCACTGCTTGACGGTGGTACAGGTAAGCGTACTGCCCTGGCAAACGGACTGAGAAGATTGGCAACCGTTCCTTTGATCCCTGACATTGTTTGCTTAATGGATGGTGACGCAGTCATTTTTGAAGGTGCGGTGCGAAAGTGTCTTCCCTTCTTCAAGATGTTTCCCAAACTGGGCGGACTGACGACCAATGAAAAAGCAACGGTTATTGGCTCTAAATTCTTCGGAGACTGGCTAGACCTGCGCTTTGCTCAGCGCCATCTTTACATGTGTTCTCATTCCCTTTCGCGAAAGATCTTGTGCCTGACGGGTCGATACTCACTTTACCGTTCAGAGGCTGCCTTAGACCCTTCCTTTGCAAACCTGTTAGAAAATGACACCCTTCAGGATTGGCTATGGGGCGAATTCAAGTTCCTTTCTGGAGATGACAAAAGCACTTGGTACTGGTTGCTTAAAGCCGGGTACGACATGATTTACGTACCCGATGTGATGGTAGAAACCATTGAAACCGTTAAGGGAAACGTGCCAATGCGGATGTACCAAAACATGCGCCGTTGGTTTGGCAATATGCTGCGGAATGGAAGCAGAGCCATGGCACTAGGTCCGATTCGGGTGGGCTGGTATCCCTGGTACTGTCTCTTAGACCAGCGCATTAGCTTCTGGACTGGTATGGTCACACCGACCCTGATGTTAATCTACTTGCTTAGAGGCAACTGGACTGGGTTTGCGTTGACTCTCAGCTGGGTTACGTTTACCCGACCGCTCGGAATTCTGATTAATCAGTGGCAACGGGAAGAGACTCTTAAGCCCATTCATGTGTTGCAAGATGTGATGGCTCAATGGAGTTCTTCGCTGATCAAGATCTACACACAAATGAATCTGGCTCAACAAAAGTGGTCGAACCGAGGCAATCAAAGTCGATCGGCAGCCGGAACTGGGCCCAAACGCTGGCTCAAGCAGGGAACCTCTCGATTTTTATTAGCAGCCCAAGGATTTACCTTTGTGATTTCCTTGCTTTGTCTTGTAGGTTATCTCTCTCCTCATACAGATATTCAGGCTTGGTGGTGGAGGCAGCAGCACCAAGCCGTTGAGCAACCCGCGGAGATTCTACAAGCCGTAAATTATGGTGTAAAGCCAGATGACAATGTGGATGATGCTCCCGCACTCCAACAACTGTTAGACAACTTGCCATCTCAAGGCAAAATTCAAATCAACCTCCCTCCAGGAGAACTGATTCTTTCAAAATCCTTACTGCTTCGTCGCAGTCATACGACGCTAAAAGGGCAAGGACAATCTCGCAGTATTCTTCATTTAGTCAGCAATGAGGCAGGCGATGCCATGCTTACCGTTGCTCCACGGGACGGAGCGCAGCCGTTAGCGGACATTAAAGTTTCTTCCCTTACGCTGCTGCAAGACTCAGCCAAAGGCGCTTCACTTGTTGTGCGGAACGCCGATCAAACTTGGTTGAATAATCTTCAATTTCGAGGCAGTGGGATGCATGCGCTGATTTTGAAGGATGTCAAAAACACGCGCCTAGAATACCTTGCGTTTGACGGACAGTTCACTCAATCGCCTGTTGCTTGGCAAAATACCACTCCAAATTCTAAAGACTCGATCGTGTCTTCTCGTTCGCCTAATCTTCCTTCTGAATAAGCGAGAGATGTTGTCGCAAGTCTGTTAAAAAGCTGAACTTAACGAGTCTTCTGGTTATCTTCAATTCAATTTGAACTGGGTGTCCGCTACTAAAGCGTCTGGAAATTTTGCAGCCATGACCGCTGCGGGAACTGCAAAGCAAACGAATTCAACTCAAAGTGTATTCCCTTCAGCTCTCAACTTCGTAAACTATTTTTGCTTTAACGAATCTATGTTTAACCAATCGTCGAGTTCAACTTTCTCTGGCAATGCCGAGCCAGTTCTGTCTACAAATAGCTTGTCTTCTTCGCTGCAATCGCAGTTGCAAACTCCTCTTACTCAAAGCAGCCAAAGAGTTGCAGCCGTCTCTGCTGACCCTTTAGCTGACAACACGCTAGCGACTGCCAATAACCTTGGTGCGTTAAACGGTCAAATCTCGCTGACCGATTCTGTGGGTAACGGTGACCCGGTTGACTATCTCAAGTTTAGTCTCGGTGCTTCTGATGGCGTGAGCATGTTCTTTAACGGCTTGAGTGCAGGATATACCTTGGATCTGCTCGGCGGTGATGGAACGGTTCTACAAAGCTCAACCAATAGCGGCACTGTCTCGGATACCAATTCTTCAACCACAGGTGGGTCAGTCACGTCGTTCTTAAACGCAGGCACCTACTATGTCAAAATTACGCCTGCCGCGATTGCTGGAAACCCTAACTATGTGCTTCCAGGTTCCTACACCCTGAACGTGCAAAATCATAACGCGCCAAGCACGGTCACGGTGGCGGCGAGTAACTCTGCCAACAAAGCACTAGCTGATTATGTTGCTACTGGCACGGCTGACCAAGACATGATTGAGCAGGCGATCGCCCAGGTTGGCAAGCAGGGCGGCGGCACCGTTTTGCTGTTAGAAGGCACCTACAATATTTCTAACAACGTCAAAGTCACCTACGATAACGTCACGCTCTCTGGGGTGGGCTGGAAGTCTGTGCTGAGATTGGTGAATAACACCCAGTTAGGCGATGCTGGATTGCTGCGGTCAGCCTTCCACACCAGCGCAGAAAACCGAGTGAAGACGTTCTTCTCTAACCAGCACTTCCTGCACCTGTCGCTGGATGGCAACAAGGATGGAGGCACAAACTACAACAACAGCTACGCGAACTTTGGCACCTATGCCGATAGTAGCTTTGAAGATATTCGGGCACACGACTTCCCGCACTACGGGTTTGATCCCCACGAGAACGCGGATGCTGTTGTGCCAACCGTCCGCTTAACCCTGGTTAATAACCTGGCGGATCACAACGGTGTGGATGGTTTAACGACGGACAACGTGATTGGTTCCACATTCGCCAACAATATTCTCGATGCCAACGGTCGGCACGGAATTAACATTGTCACGGCTGCTAAAAACAGCACATACGAGAATAACATCGTCACGAACAACGGCGGCAATGGCATTACAGTTCAGCCAGGCGGCGACACAAGCAGAGGATCTGACTTCAATCGCATCCTCAACAACGTGATTCGCGGCAACAAATTGTCTGGAATTTTAGTTCAACTTTCTGACAACACTGAGATCAGGGGCAACACGATCGCTGGAAATTCTCAGCATGGAATTCGTCTGCGAGGCGCAAGCAACAACACGATTGCCAACAACACGACCGCCGATAACGGTACTGCTGCGCTTAACACGTACTACGGCATTTATCTGGATGACTTTGCTTTTACCGATCCAAAGACTGGGGCGTTAACGGGTGTCACCAAATCATCTACAAATAACTTGGTTCAGAACAACAAAATTAGCTCTGCGACCAACAGCTACCGCAATGGTATCGCTGAGCGCAACGCCAACAACGATTACAACACCTATCAAGACAACATCATCTCTGGATTTACGAGAACGCCGATCGCCCTCCTCGGACCTCACTCTAAGATTATAAACTCCCCCACCGCAGCATCTACTAGCGTAAGTTCAAGCAAAACATCCAACACGCTCAAGAGTACAAACCTCAAAATTCAATCCGTTCCGTATGAGCAAGATTCATTGTCTTTCGCCCAACCTGCGGTTGTTTAGAGCATTTAGTTTAGCTATCCCCAGTTTTGTGGCAGACATTGCAGCCCCTATTCGGCTGGCACGAAACGCAAATCGGACTTGGGTGAGAATCTTCATTTTATTGAAGAAGGGTGAGGGTGCTGTTTCCCGCCGAGAGTCGCACCCCTGCACTCCGTCCTAATCAATACAGCTCTGGCTATACATGTCTTTGGGTCATCTTCAATTCAAACTGGGTTCCTGCTGCTAAAGCATCTGAGAGTTTTGCAGCAATGACCGCTTCGGGAAACCGCAAAGCAAACGACTCTAACTCAAAGTGAGTTCCCTGCTCTCAACCTTATAAACCATTTTTGCTTCAACGAATTTATGTTTAATCAGTCGTCGAGTTCAACTTTCTCTGGCAATGCCGAGCCAGTTCTGTCTACAAATAGCTTGTCTTCTTCGCTGCAATCGCAGTTGCAAACTCCTCTTACTCAAAGCAGCCAAAGAGTTGCAGCCGTCTCTGCTGACCCTTTAGCTGACAACACGCTAGCGACTGCCAATAACCTTGGTGCGTTAAACGGTCAAATCTCGCTGACCGATTCTGTGGGTAACGGTGACCCGGTTGACTATCTCAAGTTTAGTCTCGGTGCTTCTGATGGCGTGAGCATGTTCTTTAACGGCTTGAGTGCAGGATATACCTTGGATCTGCTCGGCGGTGATGGAACGGTTCTACAAAGCTCAACCAATAGCGGCACTGTCTCGGATACCAATTCTTCAACCACAGGTGGGTCAGTCACGTCGTTCTTAAACGCAGGCACCTACTATGTCAAAATTACGCCTGCCGCGATTGCTGGAAACCCTAACTATGTGCTTCCAGGTTCCTACACCCTGAACGTGCAAAATCATAACGCACCTAACACGGTCACGGTTGCCGCGAGTAACTCCACCAATGCGGGACTGGCTGATTATGTTGCTACTGGCACGGCTGACCAAAACGTGATTGAGCAGGCGATCTCTCAGGTTGGCGCGCAAGGTGGCGGCACTGTTTTGCTGATGGAAGGCACTTACAACATTTCCAACAACGTCGAAGTCCTCTACGATAACGTCACGCTCTCTGGAGTGGGCTGGAAGTCGGTGCTGAGATTAGCAGATAATACTTTGCTGCCCAATGCTGGGTTACTCCGGTCAGCCCTCCCTACCTCACAGCAAAACGTTGAGAAGCCTTTCTTCTCCAATCAGCACTTCCTGCATCTGTCGCTAGACGGCAACAAGGATGGACGCACAAATTTCAACAACAGCTATGCAAATTTTGGCACCTACGTTGATAGTAGCTTTGAGGATATCCGGGCACATGACTTTCCACACTACGGGTTTGACCCACACGAGAATGCGGATGCGATACACCCAACCATTCGATTGACAATAGTTGGAAACCTTGCCGATCACAATGGGGTAGATGGAGTCACTCTCGACAATCTTTTCGATTCCACAATCTATGACAACATTATTGATGCAAATGGTCGGCATGGCATCAATGTGGTTACAGGTGCTAAGAATAACCTGGTTAGAAACAACATCGTCACCAACAATGGTGGAAACGGAATTACTGTTCAACCTGGCACCGAAACAAACAGATCGTCTGACTCCAATCGCTTGCTTAATAACGTCGTTCGTGACAACAAGCTATCTGGCATCTTAGTTCAACTCTCTAATAGCACTGAGATCACGGGCAACACGATCGCGGGCAACGGTGATCATGGCATTCGGCTCAGAGGCGCGAACAACTCCACTGTGATCAACAACACCATTGTTGATAATGGTCTGTCTGTGGCCAACAAGTCTCACGGCATTTACCTGGATGACTACTTGAGCACACCTCTTCAAGCAGCCTTATTTGTAGCATCCACGCACAACCTGGTGCAAAACAATATCATTAGCTCTGCCACAGGCAGCTACCGGAACGGCATCGCCGAACGGAGTGCCCAAGACGATTACAACACCTATGAAGACAACACCATTACAGGCACCACGAGAGCGCCGCTCGCCCTCCTCGGAGCCAACTCAAAAATTGTCACCACACCGATTGTCGTCACGCCCGTAGACGTGAGTGCCAGCCCGACTCGCACCGGCGCTGCTAACCCACTGGCAGACAACACGCTCGGCACTGCCGTCGATTTGGGTGCCTTGAACCGTCGGCAAGCCGTGACCGATTCGGTCGGCAGCAGTGATCCCCTGGACTACTTCAAGTTCAATCTGGGGGCTGCGGATGGCGTGAGCGTGTTCTTTAACGGTTTGAGTGCAGGATATAACTTAGATCTTCTCGACGGCATAGGAACGGTGCTGCAAAGCTCAACCAATAGCGGCACTGTCTCGGATGCCAATTCCACAGGTGGGTCAGTCACGTCGTTCTTAAACGCAGGCACCTACTACGTCAAAATTACGCCTGCTGCCATCACTGGCAACGCTAACTATGTGCTTCCAGGCTCCTACACGTTTAACTTACAACGTTACAACGCGCCAAACACGGTCACGGTGGCTGCAAGTAACTCCGCTAATGTGGGATTAGCTGATTATGTTGCGACTGGCACGGCTGACCAAAGCGTTATTGAGCAGGCGATCACAGCACTCGGATCACATGGTGGTGGGACGATCGTACTGATGGAAGGCACTTACAACATCTCTGATAACGTCGAAGTCCTCTACGATAACGTTGTCTTGACAGGCGTAGGCTGGAAGACAGTGCTGAGATTGGTGAATAACACTGCGCTGTCAGATGCTGGCTTGCTGCGCTCAGCCTACCACTCCACCGCCGAAAACCAGGCAAAGGCATCCTTCTCCAACCAGCACTTCCTCCATCTGTCGCTGGATGGCAATAAAAAAGGAGGCACAAATTACAACAACGGCTATGCGAACTTTGGCACCTATGTCGATAGTAGCTTTGAGGATCTTCGAGCGCACGACTTCCCGCACTATGGGTTTGATCCGCACGAGAACGCCGATGCTAGCGCCCCCACCGTCCGCTTGACAATGCTCAATAACCTATCGGATCACAACGGTGTGGATGGGTTGACGACTGACAACACTCAGGATTCCACGTTCGCTAACAATATCCTCGATGCCAACGGTCGGCACGGCATCAACATCGTCACGGGGGCTAAAAACAACACATACCAGAACAACATCGCTACGAACAATGGCGGCAATGGCATTACAGTGCAGCCGGGTCTTATTGATACGAGCCGTGGGTCTGACTCTAATCACATTCTCAATAACGTGATTCGCGGCAATAGTTTGTCTGGGATTCTAGTGCAACTCTCTGACAACACTGAGATCAAAGACAACACCATCACTGGCAATGCTCAGAGTGGCATTCGTTTGAGAGGTGCAACCACCGCTACCATTGCAAACAATGTCATTGCTGACAACGGTAGCACTATAACCAAAGCATACTACGGTATCTATCTTGATGATTTTTCCTTCACTGATCCAGTGACTAACGTGCCAACGGGTGTAACCAAATCGTCTACAAACAACTTGGTTCAGGACAATATCATTAGCTCTACGACCAACAGTTACCGCAATGGGATCGCTGAACGCAATGCTAATAACGACTACAACACCTACCAACACAACACTATCTCTGGATTTACGAGAACCCTGATCGCGCTCCTCGGACCCAATTCTAAGATCATCAACTCGCGCAACGACTTTAACGGAGATGGCAAGTCCGATATCCTCTGGCGTAACCCAAGCTCTGGGCAGACCGCAATTTGGGAGGGTGGTACTACCGCACTCCCAGGAAAGCTCCTGGC
>Ga0209724_1003687_pt1 | contig 12377 bp, 8 predicted proteins | sample grotaG_FD_184143 | JGI IMG/M metagenome (GOLD analysis project Ga0209724, IMG submission 184143) | Glacier valley bacterial and archeal communities from Borup Fiord, Nunavut, Canada, to study Microbial Dark Matter (Phase II) -... | ecosystem: Environmental > Aquatic > Freshwater > Ice > Glacier ... | reverse complement strand
GCTCGGGCCCGTCTCCGTCTCGAGGTAGCGTTTGACGATGGGGATGATGTCGGGGTTGTCGAACTGCGACAACAGCCGGCGCGCCAGATCGCGCAGTGGGTCGACCTCGTAGCGCAAGACATCGATGAGAAACTCGCCCGCCTCGAGGCTGCCAATGCGACGCAAGCTCTGCAGCGCGACTTCTTTGACGCGCCGATCGTCCGACTCGCGGAAGATGCGGCTCAGGGGATCGAAGGCGTGCGGGAAGTGCAACGCGGCGACACTTTCGATGGCCGCGTCGCGTACTACCGTCGAAGCGTCTTTGAGCCCGCGCTGGACGAGCTGAAAGGTGCGTTTGAAATAGAGCCGACGACAGGCCACCATCACGCCGCGGCGCACGTCGTCGACGGCGCTCTCATAAAGACGCTCGAGCGGACGCAGCGCCGCAAAGGCGTGCAGCTCGCCCAGCGACTGCGCCACCTGCGCCAGCGACGCTGGATCGAGCTCACCGCCCGCACGTTGTCGGGCCTCGAGGCTGGACAAGAGCGTACACAAGGCCCGGCGCCGCACCTGGTCGGCATAGCGGACGTCACCGACGATGCTGGCGCAGACTTCTTGGTGATCGCCGTCGAGCTCCCACTCGATGAGATCCTGGTACCAGATGTCGGGATAGGCGTGGACCTGACGGAGATAGTCGGGGAACGGCGCGGCCTCGGCGGCTTCCTGCCACACGTCGGCGTAGCGGCCCACGACGTCCTTGTACCGTCGCTGTTTCTTGTCGCCGAGCGGCAGCGTGCACAGCCGCTTGTAGGTGTCGCGCACCTTGTAAAAATCGCCGATGGAGTTGTAGGCGTCGATGGCGGCGAGAAAGGCGTTTTCGGTGATCTCCACCGGACCGCCGTCGCGCTCGTTCTTTTCGGCGGCCGACCACCAGGTCTCGGCGGCGCGCTTGCAATAACCGCGGTCGTAGATGAGGCCCACCCGGCGCGAATAATCGGCGGCCTCACGGCACACCGTCGCTGCGGCATGAAACTCTTCGCGCTCGAGGCTGATGCGCAAAAAATCTTCGTAATACTGCAGCACGTAGAACTTGAGGTTGTCTTCCTTCAACACGCGGATGCAGTTGATGTAGCCCTCTGCCAGGTTCTCGTAGCTGCCGGAGTCGAGGCCGAGCTTCAACAGAATGCAGTAGCAGTCGAAGGCGCGCTCGCGCATGCCGCGCACCTCGAAGTCGTCGGCGACCTCCTCGAGGAGTCGCTGCGACGAGACCAGATGCCGGTTGGAGGCGTCCGGATCTTCGTCATGACGGCAAGCGAGGCCAAGGTTGAACTGCACCAGCGCCTCTTCATAAGGCCGCCCGCGCAGGCGCGGATCGCGCGACACCCGCTCCCACGCGCGCCGCTCGTCGCGATGGGCCGTCGCCTGCGCCGAGGCCACCGCCGACAACACCTGTCGCCCACCTTGCGCATACAGCTCGGCCGCCTGCTGGAACAGCTTGCGCGCCGGCTCGCCCTGCGCCCGCCGGCCCTCGACCTCGCGCGTCCGACCAAGCTCGACGGGCTCGGCGCCGAAGCAAAACGCCGCACGCTCGAACTGATGCAGATACAGCTGCACGAAGCCCTCTTCGCGCGGCCGCGCCAGCACCCGATAGCACTCGGCAATCGCCCGCAGCCAGTCGTCGTACTCGAAGTCGATGACGTTGGTCGACAGGAGGAGCTGCCGCAAGATCCGCTCAGCCTCGGCAGGCCGATGCGCAGCGACGAGGGACTGGGCCCGCGCAAACAGCTCTTGGTTGGCCTCCATCATCTGCGGCTATGACCGTAGCACTGAAATAGTCATGAGGCCTCAGCGGTTGATGATTCGCTTTCGCTCGACGGTGAGGTCGAAGTCGGCGTCGTTCGGGGGACGGCGCAAGGTGACGACCACGGTGGTGCCGGGCGGGCCGCGCAGGCGCTCGACAGCGGCTTGCATGCCGAGGTCAGCGACGGCGACTCCGGCGACGCGGACGATGATGTCGCCGTTCTTGATACCGGCGAGCTCGGCAGCACCACCAGGCGAGATGCGGCTGATGAGCAACTGATCGCCGCGCGCCTCGACGGCGGCATTGATGCCGGCGGACTCGATACTGGACGCTTCGCCGGGTTTGGTGGCGGTGAGGTCGATGGTGACCGGCTGGCTTTGATCGGGATCGATAGGTACGCCGGGCACCACGCGGCTGTGGTGTCCCTCGGCGGTGACGAAGAGCGAACAGGTTCCGGGAGAAAGCCCGCTGAGCGAAAACGCGCCGCTGGCATCGGTGGCGGCGGAGGCCACCACCGGCAACGGCATGGAGGTGTCGGCGCCGAACGGATTTTCGAGCGAGACCCGCGCGCCGGCGAGTCCCTGATTGCTGGCGGCGTCGACGACGCGGCCTTTGAGTGACGCACCACGGGCCAGCACGAAGTCGGCGCGCATCTCACTGGTGAAGTTGATGAGCTCGATCTTTTGCTCGTCGGAACGCGCGCGGTCCTGGGCGATGGCGACGACGGAATAGCGCCCATCTGCGACACCGGTGAGCTCGTAGTGTCCGTCGCCGGAGAAGAACGACGACGTGATGGATTCACCGCGCTCGACGGCGCCTTTGTGTTGGATGGCCACGATGCTGAACGCCACCACCGGCTTGCCTGATTCTTTTTCGCGCACGCTGCCGACGATGCGGCCACCGCGACCCAGGGTGAGCAGCAGATCGGCCGTGCCGACGCGGACGGCTTCGGCGGTGGCTGGCACCCAGCCGCGATGGGAGGCGACGACGGTATGGGCCGAGTCGCCGAGGCCGTCGAGGCTGAAGCGACCTGCGCCGTCGCTGGTGGTCCGCGCCACCACCTCATCGTGTTGGTAGGCGACCACCAAGGCGTTGTCCTGACCGGCGCCGAATGCATCGACGACCTGACCGGAGATCTTGCCCTGTGGCGTGCCGCCGTCGGGTACCGACTTCTGCGAGGCGACCAAAGGGCTGAGGAACAAGGTGACGTTGTGCAGACGCACGCCGGGACGGGCCTCGAAGACCACCGGGCTGTGACCATAGGCCGGCGCAAAGGCCTCGTAGCCCTTGGCGGCGATCATGCTGAGCTGATAGCGGCCGGCCGACGGCACGCGCCAGCGAAACGCGCCTGTCCCGTCGGTGACGACGCTGACCGCGGCGCCGTTCTGGTCGAAGGTCAGCTCGGCCCCGCCGATGCCCTGGCCGCTTGCCGACGACAACACGCGGCCGGCCAGCTCGGACGAGCTACTGTCGTCGAGCGGCGCCGCTTCACCCGCCGACAGTCGAATGGGCGCGCCAGCGATCCGAGCGCCGCCCGCGTCCGCCTTCATTTTTGTCGTCGCGGGCGTCGGTAGTGGCTCTTTGCGCACCCAAAACCAGACTCCGATCGACATCAACACCGCCAGCACCAGCGAGGTGGAACGCATACCCGGCCGCGACATGCCCCGTTCTAGCACGGACCGAGACTGTGAAATCGTGGGACGACTGCTTCTACAGGGTGGTCAAAGGCAGAGTGGTCAAGGCGTTGCCGTTGCCAGCAAGCGGCCAAGCTCTTCGGCCGTGGGTCGCAGGCCAGGCTCGACGGAAAGGCAGGCGGAGAAAGCATTGGCAAGCTCGCCGACAAAGCGCGAGAAGGGTCGCTGGCTGGCGGCCTGGCGACCGTCGATGAGCGCCATGGCCACCGACTCCTCGAACGGCGATCGACCTTCGATCAGTCGATAGGCCAGGACGCCGAGCCCGAACATATCTGCAGCTGGTGTGATCGCATGCGAGCGCACCAGCTCTGGCGCCATGTACATCGGCGTTCCGGACAGAAACCCAGCCTGAGTCAGCTCTGGTGCATAAAGCTGGCTGGTGACGTCTTCTTCGTCGTCGACGTCGCTGTTATCGGCCTCTACCGGATGCGACACCTCCCAACTGGTGTGCTCACGCGAGATCCCAAAGTCGGTCACTTTGATGACGGGGTGCTCGACATTGCCCGACAACAACACGTTGGCCGGAGTCACGTCACGATGCACCACACCCGCGGCATGCATGGCGGCGACGCCTTCGGCAATCTGGCGCAATACCAAAAGCTTCCACTCCATGGGCCGCGGCTCGTCGATGATATCTGCCAACCGCGGTCCACGAACCAGGTCCATCACGAAATAGATGTACCCACCATCGTCGGCTACGGCGACGTCGACGTCGACGATGCCAACGATATTGGGGTGCACCAACGTCGACACGATGTGCGCTTCGCGTGCCAGCCGGGCCAGCTCCACGCCTTTGGTGCTGTGAGTCGACTTGAGCGCAAAGTGCTTGCCGTCGGTGAGCCGCTCGACCTCGTAGACGGCACCCATGCCGCCCGAACCCAACAACCCCTCCACCCGATAGCGATCACTCACGATCGAGCCTTCGATGAGCGTGGGGGGCGTCTGCATGTCGCGACCCGTGAGTGCCTCCAAAAAAAGTTTGGCGCGCCCGGCGATCTGCTGTCGCAACTGCAAGTTGAGCTGCTCGATTTCGGCGCGGTTGGTTTCGAGCTGCTTCACGCGCCCTTCCAGATCCGCATTGAGATTGTCCGAACGGTGCAGCGAATCCTGGTGCTCGCGCGTGAGCGCAAAGGACAGCGTCAGCGCCAAGAAGGTGAGCCCGAAGGACGTGGCTCGAAGCCCCCCGGTGACGTCGGGAAAGCCCAGCCAGGTGACGAGATCAGGACATGCCGTGGAGACCATGACCAGCCAGCCCCAGAACAGAACACGTGCGCCGCGTGGTGGGCGGGTCTTTCCCCACGCCAGCTTCGCCAACACAGTCAAGACGTAGAGCTGCGACAGGCACACCGTGAGCACCGTGGTCCGGCCTGCCACCGGCGTCATCGTGTAGGGCCCGGCTGCCAAAAGCGGCATGACAATCCCACAGCTCACGAGAAGCACGCGCCAGATGATCGACGGTGGTCGCAGCTCGAAGAACGCATGCAGAAAATCGACGGACACGAGGCCCGCACACGTGAGCAGGCTGGCCAGAACCGCACCGTCGAACCGACCAAAAAGTGGCTGCAGCAAGGTCGCGGTGTGCAGAGGATACGACGCCGCCAGCACGGCTTGAATGCCGAAAAAAAGATACGCGCGCCGGCGGCGATCGAAAAGATAGACCCCGAAACATATCATCCCGATCTGCAACAGACAGACCGCAGCGACGATGCCGAGAATGAAATTGACCCACCGGATCGGATGCGTTTCGGAAGCCGGGTCGGTGGTGAGTCGGGGTGCGCTGGCAAACCAAGCACTCTGTGTCCAGCGATGCTGAATCACGAGCTCGAGCGACAATTGTCCTCTGGCGACTGCCTCGTCCGTGATTCGGAACGCTCGCGGTCCCACACGCCGATACCCTTCGACCAGGTCGGAAACGGTATCCACGGCGGGCTTTCCATTGACGTTGAGGGACATCGCCGCACCTGGGCTCGGCACGACGAGAAACCATGGCCCGCGCCCCGTGGGTAAGGTGGCCTCGGTGACGAGGCGATAGTCGCAGTCGTGATCGGGCACCGCGACGTGCGTCGGCAGCATCACCGACGTGTGCTTGCCCTCGACTTCGAGCGACCACGACTGTAAGACGATCGCGCCTTGGCCGACTTCGTCGCGCTCGGGGTAGCCTTCGTGACAGGCGGCAAGGCAAAGGAGGAGCGCGAGCGCCCATTGCCTCACCTCACGCTTCTCCATCCTCTCATCATCGGCCGTTGGGTGTGCGCCTTGAGCCCGGCGAATTACCTAGAAGTTTCGTTAACTTCGCTCTAGCGTGGCAAGGCAATGACTGAAGATTTGCTGGCGGACGCCAGACGCCTTTCGGATCAAGGCTTTGCGGCGCGCCACGATCACCTGTTTCTGGTGAAGCGTCCGCGCGCCAAAATGCCGAGTGACAAGCCCGCTCCCTCGGTCGAGTTTCGCACCACCGTGGTCTCGACGCGCAAGGGAAGCAACCAGCTCGACAGCGACGAGTTCGCTCTGTCTTGGGTCGTGGCACCGATCAAAAAACGTGCTGGGAACCCTTTCCCTCTGCAGATCAGTGTCGGGCGGGCGTTGAACTGCGACATCGTGTTGCGCGTCTCTTATATTTCCAAGCTGCACGCCATGTTTGCCGTAGGCCCCGAGCAAACGCTGTCTCTCGTCGACAATGGGTCGGCCAACGGCACCTCGGTGAATCACAAGCGCTTGGCGGCACGTACCACAGCGACGGTGCGATCCGGCGACTGGATTTCGTTCGGCGCCGCCGAGTTCCAGCTACTCGAATCCAGCGAGGTCTATGCGTTACTGCGCTCGCCAGGCGGGCCACCAGAGCTGGCGCGCTGAGCGGTTGCGTCGAGCTCGGCGAGCATCCCCTCCCCCGTCAGCTGGGTGGCCGCCTTGCCACCGAAATAGCCACCGAGGCCCACTTTCTGATAGCGCGGCAAAATGCGTGGCGAGAGGAGGCCAATCTCGCGCAGGTTGGGCACGAGCCGACTGAACATCACTTGCCGGAACTGGCGCATGCCGGGTGCCTCGGTGACGAATCTTTTCCATTGCGTCCGTGACAGCCGCGAGCCGCCGAACCATTCGTCGTAGACCTCGAACAGCATGAACCGATCGCGCATGAGCAGCGCGACCTCGAAGGCCCAGTCTTCACGCTCCCGTCGCTCACGCTCATCCAGATGCTTGGTGATGTGCTCGCGCAAGGCGAGGACACCATAGTGAACGTGACGCGCCTCATCCTGGATCACCATCTTGAGCAGATGCTTGAGCAGAGGCTCGGAGGTGATCCTGTAGAGCGTGCCGAAGGCGCCAAGCGCGAGGCCCTCGACCATGATCTGCATGCCCAAGAACTTCATGTCCCAGCGCGAGTCGGTCATGAGCGCGTCGATGATGACGAAAAGATTGTCGTTCACCTGATAGAGCTTTTGCATCTTCTCGCTGAGGTAGCGACTGAACACCTCGACGTGGCGGCCCTCGTCGACCACCTGCGTCGACCCGTACAGCTTGCCGTCGAAGAATTGCACGGCTTCGGTCACCTGGGCCGCGGCGAAGAGCGCCCCCTGCTCGCCGTGCAAGAACTGACTCAGCATCCACGTGCAGACCGAGGCCCGAAAGCGCAGTTGCTCTTTGGCGTCGAGGCGGATGCCTGCTTCTTCCAAAATGCTCCATTCGAAGAACGACGCCGGCAGAAGCGGCACCTCGGGATTCAAGGGATCGACGGACGTATGCCACGGCAAGATCAAGTCGCTGTTCCACTGGCCGCGCTTGGCGCGTTGGTAAAGGTCGCGCATGTCGGGCTGGTCGCTCGTATAGGTCCAGTCGAAATAGGCGCTGTGCGACGCCCGCATCAGCGTGGGCCCGGGCTGCTTGCCGCGACGCAGGATCAGGCCGCGAATGCCCGCCGGGGTCAGCGACGCCAAAACGCGCGGATCTCGGATCTCGGCAAAGATTGAAAGGGCGTCCAGATAGCCCTCCACTTGCTGCTTCACCTTGATCGGCAGGCTGCCCAAAATGCGCTCGAGCACGGACATGGTCCTTCACCATAGCGCATGATTCGTCTTCGCGCCGTGTGAAAGCTCCCGAGGGAGGTGGCGCTCTCGTTGGCTACGGCGGATTCGGTGTGACCGGGGCTGTTTTGGGGCGTTGGCGCGGCAGTAGGAACGACAGATGGGCGTCGAGCTCGTCTTCGACGCGCTCGGTGAGCGTGGTGCCCAGCCGCTTTTTCCAGATGGCGAGCGTGTTGATACAGCGACGGGGCAGAGGGTCGCCAGGCGTGTCGAGGCGCAGCTCGCGTAACGGTGTGGTGGCGCCGGCATCGCGGGCGGCGATGAGCTTGGCGGCGCGTTTTTTGTCGCAGGTGTCGACGAGCTTGATGAGCTCCTGGCGCGGGCGCGGATAGGCGCGTAGGTCGGCGGCGTCGATCTCGATGGCGGTGGCGTCGTCGTTGGGAAAGGTCCACCACAGCCGGCGCGCATCGGGCGGATCGATCGGCCGATCCGGATCGTCGAGCACCGACGGCGTGGCCTTGATGGGTACGCCACCGTCGGGATTGGCCTGCGCCGTGGCCAGCAGCAGACACAGCCAGAGCGCCACCCTCATGACGCGTCCTTGGGCGGCCCAGGCTCGACCGGACGGGTCTCTTCTCGCTGGCCGGCCTCGGCGACGATCTCGAGCGCGCGATCCTTGCGGCCCTTGCGGCTCGACAGCGCCTCGGCACTGACCACCTCTCGTCGGTGCAGTAGGTCGAGATAGTCGAGCCGCACATCCGAGCTCGGCAAGATGAACACGCCGTACAGATACGCATCCCGCCGGAGCTGCTGCACGACGTCGACCGGGATGTGACACTGCCCATGCGTGATGATGTAGACCACCACCTGGCGGTGTTCCTCGCGACGCAGCCGCCCGAGCTCGACGGAAAGCTGACGAAAGACTTTGCCGTAGTTGCGGCCGCGCTCCGACTTGAAGCTGAGCACATACGGCGCCGCCACGTCACCGGCCGAGACTTTTTGAATGTCGTACAGGCGGGAATCGAAGAAGCGCACCCAGACTTCGTCGCCGAGGAGGCCAAGCTTCTTGGTCAAGGTCAGCGCCAGCCCGCGCGCAAACACCTGCCGCACCCCACGCATCGACGGCGAGCTGTCGATGAGGATGTATTGCAGACGCCGCTCTTCCTCGCGCTGTTTTTCGTGGCCGTAGTAGTACAGCTCGTCGTCGATGACCTTCTGCTCGAAGAGCTCGGGGTCATAGGCGAACTCGCTCAGAATGAGTGAGTCGGGGTTGCCGTGGCGCTCGATGCTGGCGTAGCCGTCGACGGAGAACGACTGCACACCCGACGCCCGCTTGGTCTCCAGCACCGACGGCAGCAGCTCCAGCGAAAAGCTGACCACGTCATTGGCCTCGGCCGACTGAAACACCGCGAGCAGATCCACCAGATCGATGGCCGGCATGGCCGCGGTGGCCAGCGACGAGCCGGCGGCAAAGACGCCCAGCAACCGCAAGGTGTCCAGATCGATCTGCTCGAGCGACGTGTAGACATGGAGCTGCTGCGACACCAGAAACTTCAGAAAGCTCCACTCCGACGCGCGATCGAAGTCGCGGAAGTGCTGCACGATGTCGGCGCCGGTGTAAGTCTGGGGATCAAGCGGCAGCTCCTCGATGGCCAGCGCCTTCTGCGCCTCCGGCCAGCGGTGATAGACGTCGCCGAGGACCTTGGTCAACAGCACCGCGACCAGCTCGTCGCGCAAACGCCAGGAAGACGCTTTCTCGACGAGCTCGGTCTTGGCGACCGTCTGCAACAGGGCCTCGTACTTGCCGAGGACGGCGCGATCGTTGGCCGTGAGCTGCAGCGCCCGATGCACGGCTTCGTCGGCACCGAGGGTGAGGCCGGCGGCGCCGCGCGCCGAGGTGAGAAGGAGACCAAGATCGTGGATGATGAACAGCGGCAGATGCACGCCGAGTCGGCTCATGCGGTTGCACCAGGCAGCGGCACGCACCTCGGCCATCGGGTTCTGAACGTGCACCTCGCACAGTGCCAGCGAGCCCACTTGGCGCGCCAGGTGCGAGTGCCGTTTTTCGGCGGGGATCATGGCTTCAACCCTTGCAGCTTGCGCTTGCCCTTCATCTTCGATCGATGCGCCGACAAACGCCGCCCGGCCTTGACGTTGACCTCGATGGAGCGCGACTCGCCAGCGACGGTATCGACGACGAAGGCGTTGCGGCCGAGCCCGCCGAGGATGTCGCCGTTGGGCAAGAGACGCAGCTGATCGAAGGCCGGCGCCAGCACCCGCGCCTGCCCCGAATGGCCGTCGAGATCCAGCCACACGACTTGGAGCTCAGTTGCATCTGGGCGGGCAGTGAGCGGCTCCCACCAGGCGAGCCGGCCATTGCGCAGATCCCACTCGTCGGAAGCCGGCCGCGGCAGCTCGCCCGGGATGGCCTGCGCGTCGACGGAGGCCGAGCTCGGCGGCGCACCAAAGGCTCGGGCGGCGACCTCGAAGGCGTCGTTGGGATCGGTCGAACGGTCGGCCCATGGCAGCTCCTCGACGGCAGAAAATCCGCGCTCGAAGGGCGCGCCATCAGCCGCGACTTCGGCTAGCTCGACGACTTGCTCGAACTCTGCCAACGACGCAGTGGCGCCGAACACTCCCACCCCGACCAGCTCCACCACCAACGCCACCTCGACCGGCGACGGATGGGCTCGCAGCCACAACAGCCCACTTTCGACATCGAGGCCGCCTTCGTTGCTGTCGTCGCTGCGCAACCCCCCAGCCCAGCGCTCGGCGTGGATCTGCCCATGCGCCGCCGACAGCCGCAGCCGAAAGCCCGAGGCGGCCTCGTCCGCATCGACCAGCGCCTCCAGCGTCATCCAGCGCGAGTCCGGCGCCGGCTCCATCCGAAAAAACCGCGCCTGCATCTCAGCCAAACTTCGACGACGAGAAGACGCTCTCGAGCAAGGAGTCGACCTCGGCCACCATGCGCCGCGCCGTCTCCGAATCCACCGACGCCAGGGCCGCTTTGATCTCGTTGAGGTTCTTGAGCTGGGAGAACAGCTGGATGTCGCTCAGCGCATCGCCGCCGGTGAGAAGCTCGCGGATCATGGCCAGCTCGGCCAGCATCTCGTCGAGGCCCGCCTGGCCACTCGCGAAGCGCCGCTCGGCCGGATGATCGCGGTAGTAGCGATCGACCACCGGGTTGACGATCTCTTCCAGGATCTCGGTCTGATCGAGATTGTTCCAGATGTGCTTCAACAAGAAAAAATCCGAATCATTCGGTGCGGCGCGCCCGTCGACGATGGCCGACGCGGCAAAGAGCTTCAACAGCTTGACCACGCGCCGGTCACTGACGCTGACCCCCTCCGATCGAATCTGAAAAATCAGGCCTTTGTACTTCGACAAAAAGTCTTCCGAGAACTGCAGATGCTGATCGAAATGCTGATGGACATCACGCAGCTCGGCGGCGGTGATCAGCGCCGGCTCGGCCGTGTGCAGCTTGCGCGCTTCGTTGGCCACGCCGCGCGCGACGAGGTTGTGGAAGTGATAGCTGTCGAGATTGTCGCTGACGACGCGCAACAAGAAACGGTCGAAGATGGCCGACAGATTGTCGTCGTTGGGCACTTCGTTCGACGCACCGAACATGGACAACAGCGGCACCTTCATCACCTTGCCGCCGTTGTTGAACGTGCGCTCGTTCAAGATGGTCAACAACGAATTCAAGATCGCCGAGTTGGACCGGAAGATCTCGTCGAGAAAGACCACTTCGGCCTCGGGCAACATCGACTCGGTGCGGCGGGTATACACGCCTTCGCGAAAAGCGCGGATGTCGACCGGCCCGAAGAGCTCGTTGGGCTCCGTGAAACGCGTCAGCAAATACTCGAAATAACGCGAATCGATCAGCTGCGAAAACAGACGGACCATGGCGCTCTTGGCCGTGCCGGGCGGGCCGATGAGCAACATGTGCTCGCCAGCGACGACGGTAATCAGCATGAGCCGGACCACTTCCTGCTTGTCGAGGAAGTGGTTGTCCATGACGCGGGCCGCCTCGTGCAGACGGGTGGCGAGGCGGACGTCGGTGGGTGGTGCAGGCTTGGTCACGAAGCGGCCTCCAACATGGCGTGAGTGCCCCGGGCCAGCGCGGCCTGGAGCTCGAGAATGCGTGGTTGACCGACGACTGTGGCGCAGACGGCGGCGTAATCGTCGACGAGCCGCAAGAGACGTGCGTCGCGGCCAAGGTCGCCGGGACGTTGCAGGCCGAGAATGCCGGCGGCGGCAAAGACGCCAAACAGCTCGCGCATCGCCGGCTGGGTCTGCGCTTGCGAAAACATCTCGGTGCGCAGGCGATCGACGTCGGTGGTGCCGCGCCGCGACAGCAGCCCCAAGAGTTGCAGATGACACAAGAACTCGGTCGACAGGCGCGCTTCGACCGAGACTTTCTTGCGCTGGCACAGGGCGAGGAGCGCGTTGGTCGCCGGCTGCGCAATCTGCGACAGGCCGAGCGCGAGCCACCGATCAGCGACGGCGCGGGCGATGAGCGGCTCCGCCAACCAGCGCGCCGACCCTTCGAAATCGAGCGTCGGCTCGCCACGCACCGGGTCCAGCAGATCGGTCAACGGCGACGCATGCAACAGCGCCTCGAGCAACGCCTGCTGGCGATGGCCCTGATCATTGAGGAACTCACCGACGAGCTGCACCCGCGTCCGCTCTTCGCGCACCCGACGCATCTTGCCCCAGCGATACAGCCGACTCGGCGGCTCCGAGCCACGAAAATCGCGCCGGCCGGCCCAGAACGACACGCGCACGTCGTCGCGGCCGAGGTCGAACAGGTGCTGCAGCAGCGTGTGGCGGGCGACGAGATGCGCCGCGTCTTCGGGCGGCCCGTGTGACTCGACCAGATTC
>Ga0209724_1003686_pt1 | contig 12378 bp, 10 predicted proteins | sample grotaG_FD_184143 | JGI IMG/M metagenome (GOLD analysis project Ga0209724, IMG submission 184143) | Glacier valley bacterial and archeal communities from Borup Fiord, Nunavut, Canada, to study Microbial Dark Matter (Phase II) -... | ecosystem: Environmental > Aquatic > Freshwater > Ice > Glacier ... | reverse complement strand
GCTGGAACGGGCCGCCAGCCAACAGCGTCTCCAGACGGCGTAACCCGGCGACCACCGCCTCGGCGCTGGTCGGGTCGGCCACTAGGCCACCGGCAGCCGCGACCACCCGCCCGGTCGTGGTCGTCGGGGGGGCGAGGGCCAGGATCGGTTTGTCGGAGCAGGCGGCCTGGACCACTTTGTTGCGTAACAACGCGCCATGCGCGTGGTCGTCTACGATCAAGACCGCCGCCGCCGGGGCCACCTGCGCTGCCACCGCCGCCGGAGTCTGATCGGTCAACACCAGCGCCCCCGGCAACGATTCCCGAATCCAGGCATACACCGCCGGCGCGGGCTGTTTGAGGATCCACAGAAAGCGCAGCGTCCCGCCCGCCTGGGCATAGGCGGCCAGCCCGGCTTTAACCGCCGGGGTGAATAGCGCGGGATAGAAAATCCCGGCGTAGACGATCCAGCGCCCCGGCGGCACAGCCATCGGCGACGCGGCGGGGGGATCCGGCAGCAGATGCGGGATGACAAAACAGCGCGCCGGGTCTAGCGCCGCCGCCGCGATCATCAGGTCGGCCACGCCCTGCGCCGGGAAAGTCCAGGCGTGTGCGTGCGCGGCCAGCCACGCATTTTGCCGGTGCTGAATGGTGTCTAGCAAGGGTGTGGCGGCGCTATAACGCCGGCCGGCCAGTAAGCACACCGGCATCGGGTCGTTGTAGTTCACTACCAGCGGAAACGGGCGCGCCCGAAACGCTTGCTGCGCGGCGGCCAACGATTGCGGCGGCGTGCCGCGGGCCCAGACCACCGCCGCCCCCCTCTCGTCGGCCAATACGCGCAGGATCGTCGCTGCCGCACGCCGGCTCCAAGCCGCCTCCGGCAACGGGGCCAAGCGACGCGACACGCGCACCCGATCTACCACGCGGGCGACCGCGCCTAATGGGTGCTGCTTGGGCTGGGTCAACCAGCCGGCCAAGCGCCCGACCGCCGTCGCATCCGCCGCGCTGTTGTCGGCATAAGTCGTCACTCCGCAATCGGCTGCCGGGTCCACGGTCCGCACCGGCTGATAGCCCGCCGCCGACGTGATCAGCGCCACACGGCGGTGGGCCCGCAAAGCATCCACCAGCGCCGCGTTGACAAGCGCCTCCGCCGAGTTGGGCAAGGGATAGACCGCGTAGGCGCTAAGGATGGTAGCGAGAGGGCGGTCAGGCATGGGGGATGGACCTCGGCGGCATCCGCATCGTCAGTGGCTCCGCTGCCAGATGCCGGCCAAGTATTTGCCGTTCATCGCGTGCTGGGCGATCAAAGTAGCCTCAGCGGGCTGTAGATCCGGCGGCAGTTCCGGCAGTAACACGCCGAAGAAAGCGTAGGAGTGCAGCGCCACGGGCGTGTAAGCAGCCAAGCCGGCGGTGAGCGTCTGCACCCGAATGCCGTCACCCCAGGAGAACGGTAGGTTATCCACATGGATGTCGGTCACGCTCCACAGTTCGGCAGCGGTCAGGGGCCGCGCAATAACCCCCGCCGCTAACAGTTGGGCGTTCACGTCGGCAACATAGTCTGCCGGTTGGCTATGGGTGAGTGCGCGGTAGAGTCGCGCCCCTATGCGGGCCGGCGATAAGCGCCGGATGCCGCGTGGTAGGTGCGACCGGGTGCGGCGCTGAAGGTCGGCCATGCGTTGCTGTAATTGGGCATCGTGGAGGTAATCGCCATTGGGATCTTGCAGATGGAGAAACAGCCCACCGACCGGTTGGTGGGTCTGTACGGCGGCGAGAAACGCGGCAACATCGGGAATGTGGTGCAATACCGAACAAACAAGCACCAGATCATAGCAACGATCCTGTGCTAAGGCCGTAAGATCGCCTTCGATTGCACGGTAGGGGATGCCCCAACCCGCGGCGCGTTCCCTGGCACGGGCCAGCATGGCCGGCGACGTGTCCAGCAGATCCAGCTCCGTAATCCGCCCGCCCAACGGGGTGTGCAGCAGGGCGGCGGCGCTTAGGCCCGTGCCACAGCCAATATCTAGCGCCCGTAAGCGGGCCGGCAAGGGGGGGGCGGTTTGGCACGCGGCGGCGCTGAGAAGGCCAAGCTGTTGCGGCAGGCCGGCCCACATTCCTTGATGGATGGAGTCGTAAACCGTCGCTTCGCCATTGTGGAAAGCCACGTTGACCGCTTGGTGGAACGCCTGCGGCGGCATCTGCACGCCTTTAGCCCGCATCAACGGCACCAAACACGCGAATACATCGCTACCCGCACCCATAATCTCTGGCCCCTCTCGCTAGACCCGCGCCGGCTTGCGCCCCAACAGACACAGCATACCCCACCCGCGCCCCAACGCCTCGGCCAGCGCCTGCCGCCGCTGGGGGCCGCGCACCACATCGCCTAGTCGGCAGCCGGTCAGCAGCAGCGAGATGGCCCACCAGTGCCGGCCGGCCCGTCGTGGCGGGTCCGGCCAACGTTGCCGCCAGACATACCAGCCGTTGCGGACCACCATGACCCCGTAGCGAAACGCCGGGGGGCGACCGGCGGCGGCGTGGTGATGGGCCACGCGCGCCTGGGTGCAGAGATACAGAGGCTGCCGACGCGCCACCCGCACGCTGAAATCCAGGTCTTCATACAAGCCATAGCCGGCAAAATAGGGCGAAAACTGGTGCTGGGCAAACACCGTGCTGCGCCACGCCGCCACTCCACCCATCAGAAACTCCACCCGGTGTGTCCCGCCGTCCGGTGGCAAAAAGCCGACCGACCGCCCGTGGCCCGACGGCGGCATCCAGCCGGGCGGATAGGCGCTGACCAAGCCCAGCACGCGGCGTAAGCGCCAGCGATAGTCTTCGCGGCGTTCCCAGCCGTGGTAGCGAAAGGTGCGGTGGTCGGCAGGCGTGCCCGGCGTGACCGGGTGCCAAGTGACTTCGTTGCTGATCAGGCCGCCCACCCCCGCCGCCGTTGGGTGGGCGGCGAAACAGGCCAGCAGCGCCGCGAAATAGGCCGGCTCCGGGATCGTATCGTCGTCCAGAAAGGCGATGATGCTGCCGCGCGCGTGGGCAATGCCGTAATTGCGCTGCCGGGTCAGGCCACGCTGGGCGGGTGGCGCGTGCAAATAGCGCAAGCGGTCCGGCGACCATGCCGCCGCCGCCACCGCCGCCGCCGTATCCCCAGCGGACGAGGCATCCACCACCAGGATCTCATCAGGCGGGTGGGTCTGGGCGCGCAAGGCCACCAGCAGAGCCGTTACCGCCTGGGGGCGGCGATAGGTGCAGATGATCAGGGATAGCGTCTCCACAGGCACTACGCCTTTCCCGCCGTTTGCTGCTGTGCGCTGATCACCGCAGTATACCAATCCAGCGTTTGCTGGGCCACCTGCGGCGCGGCAAACTGCGCGACCACCCGCGCCCGCCCGGCGGCCCCCAACCGCGCGCCTGCTGCCGGATCAGCCAGCAGCCCCACCAGCGCCGCCGCGCAAGCCGCCGTGTCGCCTGCCGGCACCAGGTAGCCGGTCTCCTGCGGGACGATGATCTCACCGGCCCAGCCCATATCGTAGGCCACCAACGGTTTGGCGCAGGCCATTGCTTCCAGCCAAGCCAGCGGCAGGGCTTCGGCGTAAGACGGAAACAGGCAGACGGCCGCCTGCGCGATAGCCGCTTGCATTTGCGGGTAGGGTTGCGGGCCTGTATATTCTACCCGATCCGCCTCGGCCAGGGAAAGCCCGGCGCGCAGCAAGGCCCAGGTGGAGGCCGCGCCGCTCTGCCGATCTGGGGCATCACGCCCGATGATCCGCAAACGCGCGCGGGGGTGCGCCACCAGCACCGCCCGCAAGATCGCCGGCAGGTCCAGCACGCCTTTCTTCCGCACCAACGTGCCGAAGTAGAGGATCGTATCCGGCTCGGTGGCGGCAGCAACCGGCGCGAAGTGGGCCAGATCGATGCCGTTGGGGATGCAACCGACCGGCTGCCGCAGGCGGAACAGGCGTTGCGTGCGCTCGGCGGTGAAGCGGCTGACGGCGACCACCCCCGCCGCCGCGCGCAATGCTTGGCCCTCGGCCCAGCGCACCGTGGGCCGCACCGGCGTGCCCAACAGATCGGCGAAATAGGTGGCGCTGCCGTGGCAGCGGATCACCAGCGGACAGGCCAAGCGTAGCCCTGCCGCCGGCCCGCACCAATCCGGCGCTTCGACAATCGCCAACGCCTCCTCGCGCACCATGCGGTTGAGTTCGGCTTGCAGCCGTTGCCGATTGAGCAGCCAGCCCAGCTTCGGCACGCCGGTCACGCCCAGGAAGCGCACCGTCACGCCCCGGTCCTCGAACACGGCGGCCCGCCCCCAGCCCAGCACCGTCACACGCCGGCCGGCAGCAACCAGGGCGCGGGCCAGGGTTTGCACGCTGGTGCCGATGCCGCCGCTGGGCAACGGCGGGTATTCATTGCTCAGGAAGGCGATGTGCATCAGAAGCGTATCCCCCAGTCCAGGCTATCACGCAGGCGCATCCCCCAGCGCCGACTGGGCCGGGGTAGCGCGGCGGCGGCGGCCAGCAAGCGTGCCCGCGCCGCGTCGCCTTGCAGGGTCGCCTCGGCATGGAGGCGCGCCCGCAGATCGGCAATGTCGGCTAGCAGCGCCGGACGCTCGGCCTGGAGCTGGGCCAGCAGATCGGGCAAGCGCTCCGGCGCATCCTCGGCCAGGCACCACCTCTCTAGCCCTTGCTCGTGCAGGAAGCGACGCATCTTGGGCAGGCTGCTGACGGCGATCACGGGTCGCCCGGTCTGGAGCGCGAACAGCACGCCGTGAAACCGCCCCGCAATCACAGTGGCGGAGGCGCGCAAGGGGTCCAGCGAAAACTCAGCGGGCACTGCCGCGTCCGGCAGCACCGCGCGCAACGCCCGTGCATCGGTCGCGCCTTCGATCAGCAGCGGCCAGGGATAGATCGGCACCGCCAGCCCGGCTAGAGTGTGCTGCCAAGCGGCCTGCGGCAGCCCCTGCCCCGACCGCAAGTTGAGGGCGATGCCGGCGGCCACCGGCGGCAAGGTGGCGAACGGGTAGAGCCAGGTGACATCGGGCGCGACAAAAGCGTTGGGGTGCGGCCCCAGCGCATCCAGCGATCCCTGGTCGCGGAACCAAGCAAAGCAGCAGACATCAAGAAAGGCCCGCAACTCGGCGCGCAAGCCCGCCGGCAGCCCCTCCACGCTCACCCCGACCAGCGCCACCGGGATACCGGCTAAGCGCACCCAGCGCCGCATCTGGCGGAACACACCGCCTTCCCCCATGATCAAGCCGCCGCCGCCGATAATCGCCGCATCATAGGTCCGCAGCAAGTGGATAGGCGGGGGGCGGCCCGCCGGCAAAAAGGCCAGCGTATGGCCCGCCAACCAGCGCGTGAGGCACGCCTGGATGCGGTCGTCGCCCGCATTCTGGTGATGATACCAGCCAAAAACGGCGATATTCAACGGGTCAGCGCGCTCCTTTCGGCCGGCGTTGCAAAGCGCGAGTCGTGCGCTGCTTCACGCGATACAGTTGCTGCCGCCAAGCAGGCACCGGGGCGACATAGGCCAAGCGCGCAATATCCGCCGGGTGGTGCGCCGCATAGCCGAAAAAGCGCGCCAACTCCGGCAAGATCGCGTCAATCCGCGCATGGAAGGCCGCTTCGGAGTAGGTGGCGCGCAACGCGGCGAGGGTCGCCGGCGGGTTCAGCGGCCCCGCGCCCAGCCGGGCCACGATGCGCTCGACATCATAGCCCAGCGCGTACACTTCCAGTTTGAAGGCATTCAGTTGCGGGTCCAGATAATCGGCTAGACCGCCATGCAGATTGCTGAACACGGCACAGCCGCAAATGGTGGCTTCTAGGGGCTGGAAACCGAAGCCCTCGACCCAACCGGAGGCCCAGGGCGCAGAAGAATAGAGATAGACCTGGGCACGATTGTAGAGCTGAAACAGTTCGGCGCGCGGGATGAAGTCGCGCACGGTATGCACGTTGCCGCGTTCGCGCAGGGCGGGAACTAAGTGGTCGCGCAGGTACGCGGTGGACTTACGCTCGATAAACAGCACATCAATATCGCGGGCCAGCCCCTGGTCGCAGCAATCCGGTTCAAGGACCGGGCCGAGCAAAAACAGCGGATTATACGGGGCGGCCCGCATCCATTGGGCCATGATATAGCGGCTGAGGCAGAGGATGGGTATGGGGGCCGGCAACTGGATCGGCCAGCCGGTACTTTGCGCGTAGTAGACCAGCCGCCGCCCGGCCAATTGCCCACGCAGTTCGTTGATGTGCGGCCCCCAAGTGGCGATCAGCAACGCGTGGGGGTCGAGAGTCGGCAGTAGATCAGCCAAGTACGGCACATCCGGCTCCCGGTCGCGGTACGTGACCACTTGCGTCGGCAGGTGGCTTTGCAGGAGGGCAGCGGCTTTGCGGGCGATCAGCAGCCCGCCCGACTGCCACGCGCGGCCCTGTAACCCCGGCAGGAGCACATAAATCTGGGCAATGGCGGTCGGTTGGGGCATAGGTGCGGTCCTTATTCGTGCGTAGCCTGCGCCGTCTTGCGAAACACCGTGGCATAACGCAATGGGCCGGCGGGATGGCGACCGTTGAACGGTTCCAGCGCCCAGTAAGGGCGCTGGGGGTTGTTGTAAAATTGCCGTTGCACCAGCCAGTTTTCGTGGATTGCTTCAGCATCATCCAAGATCGGCGTAAAGCCTTGCGCGACAACCAAGTGCGGCACCCGGTCCAGCGGCCCGCCGCCGACCGCCAGCAAGCCACCCGGCCGCACCAACGCCGCCAAGTGGGTCACGGCCGGGGCCGGGGCAGCCGGGGGCAGCCCGATCAGGGTGTTCTGGCACATCACCAAGTCGCACGCCCCCTGCAAGGCGGCCGGCCCCGGCTCCAACACATTGCCGTAGGCCAGCGTAATGGACGCTTGCCAGCGCGCCGCCAGCCGCCAGGAGTCGCCCACCGGTTCCAGATAGGGCGCACAGGCCGTAGGCGGGACAGCGCGATCAAAATGCTGACCGCTATAGGCAAACTGCTGCCCAGCGGTTAGATACTCCACCGCGATGTCGAAGCCCGCGATCTCCAGCGCCACCCCGCTCTGCAACGGGTCCAGCGCGATCAGCAGGCTCACTGCCTCGGCGCCGTCGGCCACGCCATAGATCGCCACCCGCAAGGGGTCGCGCCCCGACTCGCGCAGCAGGCGCGCCAGCAGGCGCAATTGGGGGGGATTGCGAAAGATGCGGGTGATGGTGGACCGCTCGGCCAATCCCGCAGCGGGGGCTGAGATCGGCGCAGCGCCGCGGTTGCGTAACGATTTCGCTTTTCGCACCAATTTGTCGAGGTTCATCGGCGTAGTCTACTCCTGAAGCGCGGGATTCGGGAGGGCGTATGCCCCAAAACGAAAGCGGGAACCGACACAGTGCTTCATTGGGCCACCGCTTCAGCGAGCGGAGCGCGCGCGGCGTCGCCGGCAATCGTAGCAAGCGCAGCCAAGCAGCGTGCGCCGGCGCGGTCCAGCGGCGCTTGCACCTGATGATCCAGCCACGCTTGGCGGGCGGCGGCCTTGTCGCTGGGCTGGGCCAATACTTGCTGCACTAACGCGCCCAAATCCGCCGCCGCCGTCGCCCAATACACCGGCTGGAGGGCGTGAACCGAGCGGAAATGCGGCAGCGCATAGATGTTGGTGATTGTCCACTCGCTGTCGGCGGGTAGGTCCACTGGATTATAGCGCAGATAGATCGCCGGTTTGCCCTTGATGGCAAAATCCATCGCCATCGTCGAGCCAATATTCACCACTAGATCACAGTGGGCCACCACGTTCGCCAGCAGGGCCACATCGGCCGGCAGCGGCACGGTGCCGGTCCAATCCGCCCCAGCGGTCGGACGCAGCCACAGCGGCGCTGAGACGGCAATTTCGGGGTAGCGGGCCAGCACTGGCGCATAGCGCTCCCCCCCATCGGCGGGGCTGCGCCGGAACAGGAGTTGCGGGCGCTGGGCAGCCGGCAGGGCGCGTAAGGCAGCCGCGAGATCGGCCAGATAGGTCGGGTCATAGGGCGAACTCGCCACATCATCACCGGAAAAGCACACGACCGGCCGCTGCGGGTCCAGGCCCAGGCTTGCCAGAAACGCGGCGCGCGGCTGGATCAGGGTCGCGTTCCAGTAGTGCTCAAACTGCGGCGTGCCGACGATATGCACGCGCGCCGCCGCCACATCGGGGTAATAGGTCGCCATCTCGGCGGCCATGTGGCGGCTCCACACCAAGTAATGATCGGCAGGCACCGCCATGCGGCCTTTGGGCAGGTTGTCCCAGGAATAGATAAAGGTCGCCGTGGGGATGCCGGCGCGGCGGGCCGCCAACAAGGCCGCTACCGCCCGGCCGGCCCGCTGGTGGGTGCAAAATACCACGGCGGGCTGCACCGTCCGCAGCACGCGCGTATAGGCCGCCTGGTCGCCCCAGCCGGCCGCCGCCCAATGCAGGCGGTCCAGCCAATGCAGACGACGCGGGCCGGCGGCCAGGGTGCCTAGCAGACGGGCAGTAGCGCCTAGCACCCGCACGGACCGCCGCCCACGGGGCCGCAACTGGCGCAACACCAAGTCGAGCCCGGACTCGCGCTGCCAGTAGAGTTGGCCGTAGACCTTCGCTTGGCGCAACACCCGCGCCACGATGCCTTCCCGGAACGGCGGCAACGGCAGCCAGCGTACCCGGTCGCCCCACCGCGCCTGGAAGGGGGCCAAGCTCGCCGGCGGCAGCGCGTGCCAGACAGTGACGCTGCCGGTCGCCGGCACCCCTTCAATAAAGTCGGTGCAAAGAAAGTTGCGGATGCCGGTGCCGTCGGGGATCACCAGAAGCAGGTTCATCGCACGCCCCTCCCCCGGCCCGCCTGCGCGTGGGCGAAGGCGGCGGCATAGGCCGGCCCCACCCAAGCCGGCGACACACGCGCCACCAGTTCCGGCGGCGGCTCCAGGGCGGCTAGTTGCCCCGTTTGCCGGCGCGTAAGCAGATCGCGCAGCGCGGCGGCAATCGCCGGCGGGTCGGTGGGGTCCACCCGCAGACCGCCCCCGCCGGCCAAGTAGTCGGCCACCGTGCCGACCGCCGGGGAGAGCGCCAAGATCGGGCGACGCGCCGAAAGATAGTCGGCCAATTTCGATGGCATAAACACGCCTTCCGCCATCGGCGATTCAAGCAGCAGTAACACATCGGCCCGGCAAGTCAGCGCCCAGAGTTCGGCAAAATCGGTGTAGGGGATGGTACGAACAGTGTCCGCTAACCCATAAGTAGCAACCGCCCCGTCCACAAACGGGTTCGCATGACCGACAAAGGTCACGCGCAGTTGGGCAGCGAGATCCGGCGTTTGATCGCGTAACAGGGCCACCGCCTGCAACAGGGTGGTCGGGTTGCGCTGGGCCAGGATGCTGCCCGCGTGCAATAGCTCCAACACTGCGCCCGGCTGATAGGACGGGGCCGCCTCCCAGAAGTTGCCCAGGTGCGGGATGGCGTGCGCTTTGCCGTGATAGCGCGCGCGGGGGCCAGCCAGCAGCAGGGGCAGCAGACGCACGCTGGGCACCGTCACGCTATCGGCGCGCGCTAAGATCGCGTTGAGAATACCCAACTGCCGCCGCTCCATCAAGCCGGAGCGGGTGGGCGTTTGCCGATACGCGCCGGGATACAACTGACCGGGCCAGGGATCGCTGAAATGCGCGCACCAGGGCAGCGTCGGTTGCTGGTGGGCTACGCGCAGCGCAGCGCGGTGGCTCAAGAAATGGTTGAGCCGCGAATGGAGCACATCAAACCGCGCGCCGCCCGCACCCAGACGCTGGGCCGCCACCGCCGCCGCCGGCACCCAGGCGTATTCCACAGGGGTGCAGCCCAGCGCGATGTTGATCGCCGCATCTAACGCCGACACCCCCACCCGCCGCAGACCCGCCTGCCGCCCGGCCCGCAGTAGCCGCTCATGCCCGCGCTGCAACCGGCCCACCCAGCCCGTGGTCTGCGGGGCCACCCGGTGGATGGGGATGCCAGCCAGCAAACCTGTGTCCGGTATCACGACCGTGCCCGACCAAGTGTTGAGCGTAGAGGTGAGAATCGTGACTGCGTGCCCAGCATCGGTCAGGGTACGGGCGAGTTTGGCGACACACAACCCCTCAGCGGTGCCGTTGGGATAGAGATGATAGCTCAGGAGCAAGATCCGCATCAGGCAGCCTCCGCTAGGCAGCCCAAGATGCGCGCTGTCGCGTGCCCGTCGCCATAGGGGTTCACCACCCCAGCCATTTGCCGATAGGCGGCGGGGTCGGTGAGTAGCCGGCCGGCGGCGGCGACGATGCGCGCCCTGTCGGTGCCCACCAGCAGCGCGTTGCCCGCCGCCACGCCTTCTGGGCGCTCGGTTGTCTCGCGCAACACCAGCACCGGCTTGCCCAGGCTGGGCGCTTCCTCTTGCACGCCACCCGAATCGGTCAGGATCAGCGTGGCGCGGTCCATGAGGGCCACGAACGGCGAGTAGGCCAGCGGCGCACACAGCACGATGCGCGGGTGATCGGCCAGCAAGCGGTAGACCGGCTCCTGCACATGGGGGTTGGGATGGACGGGGTAGACGACGACCACATCGGCGAAGCGGTCCACCAGTTCGCGCAGGGCCATGCAAATCTGGGCGATACCGCCGGCAAAGTTCTCGCGCCGGTGGCCGGTCACCAGGATCAGCCGCTGCCCGGTCAGGGCCGGCGGTAGCGGGCCGGTCGGATCAGGCACAGCACACAAGCGGTCACGCATCCAAAACAGCGCGTCAATGCCGGTGTTGCCCACCACCTGGATCGTCGCAGCGGCAATGCCTTCGGCGATCAACCGCGCCGCGCCTTCAGGGGTCACGGCAAAATGCAAGTCCGCCACCGTGGTGATCATGCGCCGGTTGGCTTCCTCCGGGTAGGGGGCAAACCGATCATAGGTCCGCAGGCCCGCTTCGATATGGGCGACCGGCAAGCGGCGGTAAAAAGCCGCCAGTGCCCCGGCCAGCGCGGTCGTCGTATCGCCCTGCACCAGCGTCCAGTCGGGCTGCAACGCGGCCAGCAAGGGGTCAAGGCCGTCCAGCAAGCGCGCCGTCAGTCCAGCCAGCGATTGGTCGGGCCGCATCAACGCCAGATCGTAATCCACCGCGAGGCCAAAGGCAGCCAGGGTTTGCGGCAACAAGTCGCGGTGCTGACCGCTGCCGATCAGGGTGCAACGCCAGCGGTCGGGCTGAGCCCGCAAGGCCAGCGCCAGCGGGGCCAACTTGATCGCTTCGGGGCGCGTACCCAGGATCAGGGCCACATGGCGCACGGATCGGCTCACGCGCGCAACCCGATCTCGGCAAACAAGCGAACAACGTGCGCTTGGAAGCGGTCGGGGCCGAACTGAGCGGCTTGCCGGCGCGCAGCCTCCGCCAACTCGGCCCGCAAAGCCGGCGCAGCGATCAACTGCTTGGTTTTGGCGATACACTCCGGCCAAGTTTGCCAAGTCCAGGCCACCAGATCCGCGCCGACCACCTCCGGCTGGCCGCCCCGACCAATAACCACGGGCACACACCCTGCCGACATCGCCTCGACCGTGCTGATGCCGAAATGCTCCAACAATTGGGGCTGATCTAACCGCGCATCTACGCCAGTGCTGTGCCAGAACAGACTCGCCTGGCCCAGAATCCGCACGAGGTCAGTGCGCGCTTGGTCGGTATGCAGCACGACCGGTAGATCCGCCGCCGCCGCGCGCACCGCCGCCAGATAGGCCGGATCTTCAACCATGCCGCACAGGTGTAGGCTCCAGCCTTGCCCGCCCGCCGCCAGCAAGGCGCGGAAGGCGTGTACCATTTCCAGTTGCCCTTTGCTCCGCACGCCCCCGGTAAAACGCCCCAACGCGACGATGGTGGGGCCTTTGTTGCCGGGCGGAAGCGGCACAACCGGCGGCGGGATGACCACGGCGTGCTGCCCCCAACGCCGCGCGATCCAGCCGGCAGTGAAGTACGAGTTAGCGACCACGCGGCGATAGGTCCGTAAATAGCCGGCTTCCCGCCAGTTGACGCACGCCTGCATGGGAAACTCAGTGATCAACACGGCCCGCCGACAGAGGCTGGGACCCGGCACATGGGTGGACTGGCGTAGCACCACATCATACCGTCGGTCGCCGCGCGCCCGGCGCAGGGCCGGCCAGCCGCACCGCGCCGTCGCTGGGGGGAACGGGCAGAGGTGAACCCCAGCCAAGTTGCTGCCGTAGAACCCCTGAATATCCGCCGGCGTGATACCCAGCGCGCAATAGAGATCGACCGGCCCGTAGAGGCGTAATGCGGCGGCAAACGCCGCGATATAGCCCACCCCGCCGCCCTGATTCGGAGCCCAGATAGTACTAAATACGGCGCTGTTCATGCCCGCTTCCGCAGCGTGAGCCAAGTATATTGGTTATGCGCGCCAGTCAT
>Ga0209724_1003685_pt1 | contig 12379 bp, 10 predicted proteins | sample grotaG_FD_184143 | JGI IMG/M metagenome (GOLD analysis project Ga0209724, IMG submission 184143) | Glacier valley bacterial and archeal communities from Borup Fiord, Nunavut, Canada, to study Microbial Dark Matter (Phase II) -... | ecosystem: Environmental > Aquatic > Freshwater > Ice > Glacier ... | reverse complement strand
TGTCAATGGTCATAAAATCCAATGCTGGAATTAAAACATGATCGATTCCTTTTTCAGTAAGATAAACTGAAAATAATTTAGTGCTTAACAATTCACCCTGGGCCAGGATATCTTTATTAAGCGCTTCGCTAAAAGATATTTTTAAAATGATATACAAAAACTCAAAGTGCTCAGTAATAATATTTTTAGCACTGGCAAGAGCTTCGTCGGTTTTAACCAATTTGATAATAAAATTTTGGTAATGTGCTTCAAGTGCTTCTATTTGATGCTTCGCAGTATTTCTGTCGGCATTGGCCAATGAATTACTGATCTCTACCAGTGAATTAGTAGTTCCGCTTAATGCAGATAAAACAACAATTTTAGATTCTTCGTCTTTAATAATCAGTTTTGCTACTTCATGCATCCTTTCGGGTTTGCCTACGCTGGTGCCACCAAACTTCATTATTTTCATTGCTATAAATATTTAATTGGAGTGCAAATATAATTAGACCAAAACTAGAAGGATAATTTTTCCTTAGCAGGCAAATCTTTACATCGTCAGGTTGAATTTTTTACCCAATTCTTCCAGGTCTTTTACTACGGCTTCAAGTAAAGGTATTCCACTATTCAATCTTTCTGCTTTAATGGCTGTTTCAGGTTCACCGGGTATAATTACTTTTTCATGACCCACAACTGTTTTAGATGAACGAAAACGTTGTATCCAGTTATCCATATTCAATTTAAAATCTGTTGCGGGTCTAAATGCATCAATACGCATTGCTCCAAAAAAATGGCCGATGCCCTCACCCGGCATATTTTCGGGCATTGGTAAATAAGCAGGAAACGGTGGTACCCAAGGACCGTAGTTGGCTCCACTTAAAATAGCAGAAAATATATCAACAATGCTACCCAGCATATACCCTTTATGGCTACCATGTTCTTTATCGCCGCCGAGGGGTAACAACGCCCCTCCGTTTTTTACTTCCGAAGCACTACAACTTGGTTCGCCGGTTTTGGTTTGTACCCAGCCGCTTGGTGTATCTAAATTTTTTCGTTGCAATATTTCCAACTTTCCATTAGCGGCGGTGGTGGTAGCAAAGTCAGCCACAAAAGGAGGTTCATTACCTGCGGGGATAGCTACTGCAATAGGATTGGTACCTAATAATCTCTCCACAGAAAAAGTGGGTGCTACCAATGGCGATGCATTTGTCATGGCAATACCAATCATATCATGCTCCAATGCCATCATTGCATGAATACCGGCTATGCCAAAATGGTTGCTATTTTTTACACTCACCCAGCCAGTGCCTACATTTTTTGCTTTGTCTATTGCTATTTGCATGGCCGCCGGAGCTACTACCAAACCCAGTCCTTTATCACCATCTACCGTAGCTGTGGAAGGTGTTTCATGAACAATTGAAATGTTTGGATTGGCGTTGATGCGGTTGACTTCCCAAAGCCTTACATAGCCGGATAACCGGGCAATACCATGGCTATCCACTCCGCGAAGATCTGCTGAAAGCAATACTTTAGACGCGGTTTCTGCATTGGCTTCACTACATCCGATTTGCAGAAAAATATTTTTAGAGAAAGAAAAAAGTTGTTGGTAAGAATATAACAAAGCCATCGATTATAATTATGTACAAATTATTAATAAAAGTTTTTTTAATAACGTCGTTGATCCTGTTTGCAATAAAGAATAAGAGTGTGATCCACCATCACAGAGTAATTCCAAAAATGATCTGTAATGATTAAATGACAGACCAAAATTATTAAAATTGCAAATGCCTCACCGTCAACCCATCATTAATTAACTGTTTTAAAGAATCAATCCCAATTTTTAAATGACGTTCTACATATTCAGAAGTAACTTTTTTATCGCTGTCTTCTGTTTTTACCCCCTCTGGTATCATCGGGCTGTCACTTACCAATAGCAAAGCACCCGTAGAAATTTTATTGTAAAAACCAACCGTAAAAATAGTAGCAGTTTCCATATCAATGGCATAAGCCCTCACCCGTTGCAGGTATTCTTTAAACGCTTCATCATGTTCCCACACACGCCTGTTAGTAGTGTACACAGTACCGGTCCAGTAGTCGCAGGCATAATCACGAATGGTAGTACTGATGGCTTTTTGCAACATAAAGGAAGGCAATGCAGGCACTTCCGGTGGAAAGTAATCGTTGCTGGTACCCTCACCTCTTAATGCAGCGATGGGTAAAATAAGGTCGCCTATTTTATTGCGTTTTTTCAAGCCGCCACATTTGCCTAAAAACAATACCGCTTTGGGTTTAATAGCAGTAAGCAAATCCATTACAGTAGCTGCACCAGGGCTGCCCATACCAAAATTGATGATGGTAATATTATCGGCTGTGGCACATTGCATAGGCCTACCTGCACCTGTAATCTTTACTTTATTCCATTTGGCAAACATGGATACATAATTGGAGAAATTAGTTAGTAAAATATATTCGCCAAAGTTTTCCAGTTTCTCTCCTGTGTAACGGGGCAACCAGTTTTCTACGATATCTTCTTTTGTCTTCATTGATTCTATTTGTTTATTCGTTTATTTGCCATTGATAAAAGTACAAATATTTTCTCCAGCACATGATAAAGATAGCATACCCGCCATATCAACATAAAATAAAAAAAGAGATTGATAAAGAATTGATATTTGATGAAATACGCAAGCAATGGATCATTCTTACGCCTGAAGAATGGGTAAGGCAGAATTTTCTGCAATATTTAATTCAGGTAAAAAAATATCCGCAGGCATTAATTGCAATAGAAAAAGAAATTTTTTTGAGTGATGTAAAAAAGCGTTTTGATATTGTAGTATACGATAGAAATACAAAACCGTGGATGCTGATTGAATGTAAAGAAATGAATGTGGTTTTAAACAATGCAGCATTAAGCCAGGCACTGAGGTACAATATAAATTTGCAGGTGCCCTGCATTGTTATTACCAATGGCAGCTATTGCTTTGCATTTACCAATACAAATAATGAATTACAGGAATTGAATGAGTTACCAGAATTTTAAGATCTTCAGGCATTTCTTTATTTTGATTTTGTTTAATAGCCAAATAATAATATTAAAAATGAAAATGACGAATGACGAAAATTTTATAATTCAGTATTGTCATTTTAAAATGCCTAAACAATTGAACCTACTTTTTAAACAACCATAATTTCTTTTTCTTTTGCCTCCAGGTGTTTTTCTATTAAGGAAATATAACGATTGGTCAGCTCCTGCATTTCTGCTTCCGCATCTTTTGCTGCATCTTCACTCAGGCCGTCTTTCTGCAATTTTTTAATTTGCTCAATAGCATCCCGGCGAATATTCCTAATAGAAACTTTTCCATTTTCGCCTTCACCATTACATCTTTTTACCAGTTCTTTTCTTCTTTCTTCAGTTAAAGGCGGCAAAAATAAACGGATGTAATTACCATCATTTTGCGGGTTGATACCAATATTGCTTGCGATGATAGCTCTTTCAATAGGCTGTAACATATTTTTTTCCCATGGCTGAACAGAGATTGTACGGGCATCTAAAACCGAGATGTTAGCGATTTGTGCAATGGGTGTTGGCGAGCCGTAATAATCAGCTACAATACCATCAAGCATATTGGGATTTGCTTTACCAGCACGAATTTTTATTAATTCTGTTTCTAAAAAATAATTGCTTTTTTCATGGTGGATTCTGTATCCAGTTTAATGAGTTCTAATTCTTCTGACATAAAATAGAAAATTAAGTGAATGTAAAACTAAAGAAAAGAACAGTAAGCAAATAAATAAATGAGGGGCTAAACTAAAAAGAAGATAAAATTAGCTGGCTTCTGCAGATTCAGGAACGATAGATAATATTTTATGAGAATTTATTACCCTGTCCTTATCCTTCATATTACTGATTGAAGTAAGTTTATTTTTAGGGCGGCTGTAATAAACAATTGCAATTAAAACACAGGATATAGCCAACAAAAGGCTTATAACAACCGTGGTTCCAAGGCTACGTAGAAAAAACGCCAACAGGATGAATCCAATATTAGTTCCTACACAAAGCAGGGTGATTTTTGTATGACTAAACCCAAGCTCCAGTAAAAAATGATGAACGTGATTTCTGTCGGGGCTAAAAGGAGAACGCCTTTTAAAAATACGTAGTGCAAACACCCGCAATGTATCAAACAAAGGGACTATTAATATGGCAATACCTATAGCAGGAGCAGCTTCTAAAGGAAATGAAACAGCTGGCGAGTCTGCTATATTAATAAATTTAACTACCATTATGGAATTTATAAGTCCTATAAGTAATGAACCCGTATCACCCATAAAAATCTTTGCAGGAGAAAAATTATAAATTAAAAACCCTATCAAACTGCCAGCAAGCGAAAATGCCATTACTGCATATAATAATTGACCAGCATAATAGAAATAAGCACCAAACACCATTGCAGTCAACAGACCCAAACTTCCTGCTAAACCATCAACACCATCAATTAAATTAAAAGAGTTAATGATAACAATAATTGTAAAGAGTGTTAATACTATACTAGCTAAATGTGGGATGGTATTGATTCCGAAAAAACCATGCATATTGGAAATCTGTACTCCTCCAAATTTTATTATAATACCTGCCGCAATTAATTGCCCAATGAATTTTTTTGCAGCCGATAAAACAAGGATATCATCCTTTATCCCCAAAAAGAAAATGACTATTGCAGCTGCTGCAAAATATTGAAGTTCCCTGCTGCCAACTGGAGCTGCTAATAATGTTGCTAAAATAAATCCGCCGAAAATGCCGAGACCTCCAAGTGTAGGAATAACCATTTTATGAACTTTGCGTTCATCGGGCTCATCAAATAATTTTTTGCGCCTTGCAACCTCGATAATAATAGGTATTGCAAAAAAAGTAATCATAAAAGCAAAAGCAAAACTTAATAATATATTATCCATGCAGGCTTGTTAAATATGGTAATGATTACAAAATATTTATTGAAACAATTCTTACATTCCAAAACCTGCAACTAGTTACAAATAATGGTTGCTTTACTAATTTTGATAATCGACTTTTGAACACACTCTATCAATAAATATATATAGCAAAATAACGGATAAATTGCGAACTTATTATTATACTACAAAATTCATATTATTTTTTACTTTGGCAATGTATGTATTTGAAGTACGTTTGCATACAAAATTATAAAAATGATCGATTTAAAGGAAACAGCCAGCCAGGTAAGAAGAGATATTGTACGTATGGTGCATGCCGTACAAAGTGGCCACCCTGGTGGCTCATTGGGTTGTGCAGATTATTTAACTGCATTGTATTTTAGTGCAATGAAACACGATCCTGCATTCAATATGAATGGAGAGGGAGAAGATTTATTTTTTTTAAGTAATGGGCATATTTCGCCTGTGTTTTATAGTGTATTAGCTAGAAGCGGTTATTTTCCTGTGCAGGAGTTGTCGACCTTCAGAAAGTTAAATTCACGGTTACAGGGTCATCCAACAACGCACGAGCATTTACCCGGTGTAAGGATTGCCAGTGGTTCATTAGGGCAGGGTATGAGTGTAGCTTTGGGTGCTGCTTTAGCCAAAAAATTAAATAACGATACTAACCTTGTTTACTCGTTACATGGTGATGGAGAGTTAGATGAAGGGCAGAACTGGGAGGCGATTTTGTTTGCAGCTCACAAGAAAGTGGATAATTTAATCGCTGCCATCGATTGGAATGGACAACAAATAGACGGACCTACTGCTAAAGTGATGAACCTTGGTGACCTTGCTGGCAAATTTGAAGCTTTTGGCTGGACAGTTATTCACCTTAATAAAGGAAATGATATGGACGAAATAACAAAAACATTATCATATGCAAAATCACTTACCGGCAATGGTAAACCAATTGTCATTTTAATGAAAACAGAAATGGGCAAAGGTGTAGATTTTATGGAAGGAAGTCATGAATGGCACGGTATTGCTCCTAACGATGACCAGCTGCAAAAAGCACTGGCCCAATTACCAGAAACGATGGGAGATTATTAAAAGGGAATTCGAAAAAATTATAAAAAATGCTTCTCTTTTAGGAAGCTTTTTTATGCTATCTTAATTCAATCAACTGCTTCGAAGCTTTACGGGCCGGAAACCAGGATGCAAAAAAAGCAATAATAATAGCCGTGAAAGTCACCAGTAAAAAATCAGAAGCCTGAAGCTTTACCGGAAAATAGTCTATTAAAAAGGATCCTCCCTCTAATTTTATTAATTTAAAATTAACCTGCAAAAAACAGATTATTAATGCCAGAATAATACCCGTAAAAATGCCAATACCTGCTAACAACAATCCTTCACTCAAAAATATTTTTTGTATCATAGCTTTATCGGCCCCCATGCTTTGTAACACACTTATATCTTTTTGCTTTTCCAGCACCAACATAGTTAGGGCGCTAACCATGTTAAAAGCAGCAATAAAAAGTATTAATGTAAGTACGGCATATATAAACCATTTTTCCAGTTTCATGGTGTTATAAAGACTGGTATTTTGTTGATACTTTGTTTGTACCACATAACTATTTTCTAAAAGATTTGAGAGCTTCAATTGAGCTGCCCCGAGATCAGTATTATCGCTCAATTTAATTTCCGCTCCACTGTATTCATCTGTAGCAAAGCCCATTTGCTGTTTTACAAAATCAATGTTGGTAATGGCATATTTATTATCAAAATCCTGTTGAATAGCAAAAACACCTGTAGCTGTTGCGATACCTTCACTTAACGACTGCAAGGGGTCGCTCACGGAAATTTTTACTTTTTTGGGCAATATCAGTGTAAGTTTTGACTGGGCAAATGCTGCATCAACATTAATAGCTGCAGCATTCTGAATGCCTGTTCCAACTATTAATCCCGGCTCCTCTATTGTTCCCGTATTAAATTTTCCGGCAAAAGTTCTTGCTGCGACTCCTGTTACGTTGCTGTAATTATTATCAACGCCTTTTAAATAAACAATGGTTTGTAAATCTTCATTTTGTAATAGAGCTTTTTCTTCGGCAATCAATGAAACAGCACTTACCCCCTTTTGTTGCTTTATTAAAGTGAGTTGCTGAGGAGTTAATATAAAAGTTTTTCCTTTTGCGGGAGTAATTTTAATATCGGCATAAAACGAAGCATATAAAGATTTTACCAGTCCTTCAAAGCCGTTAAATACACTTAGCACCAATATCTGACAGGCTATGGCAAATGTGATAACTCCTACTGTTACCCACGCAATAATATTGATGGCATTGGCACTTTTTTTTGCTTTAAAATATCGCCACGCAAAAGTTAGATACATACCCCTTTTCCCCAGTGGGGTATTTAGCAGTTATAAATTGAGTATAATTTTTATTCGGATTTAAGTTCATTTTTTTGTGTCAGTGCCTTCTTCCTTTTTTATCTTTTCAAATAATTCTTCCATTTTAAAAACATATTCAAGGGTATCGTCAATAAAAAATTTCAATTCAGGAATGCTGCGTAATTGGTGGCGCACCCGGGTTCCAAGCTCTTTCCTGATTTCTTTATTTTTTTCTTCAAATTTTAATAAGGTAGCCTGTGTATCTTTTACCTGAAACATACTAAGGTAAACCCTTGCCTCAAAAAGATCGGGTGTTATTTTTACAGATGAAATTGAAATCATGCCTCCATCCATCATTGTCATCCCCATCCGACGAAAGATATCGTTTAGTTCTTCATTAATCAGCCCTGCTACCTGCTTTTGTCGTTTAGTTTCTGTTGTCATCTTAACAAGTTCTTTTAAAACGTAAAGTTAGAGACTTTAAAGGACTTTATAAAACAGTGGCCTTGGGGCTATCTAAAACTAAGTGCTAAAAGACTCATTCTTATTGACGGGTGACAAAAAACGCAAGAAAAATAATTGAAAAAATCCCCCATAGATTAATAATAAAAAGGCCTGTCAGAAATTCGACAGGCCTTTTATAAAATACTATTTTATTTACTTAGTTGTAATTTAAATGGGCATTTCCATTAAAATTAGTTCCATCATAATACAAAGTAATTATATCATAACCGTTGGAAGTAATTGTCAATGTTGGAACAGAACCCCCTTCCCATTTTGTATTGGCTGGCCAGTTTGCAATTGTCCTAAAGCCCGAGGCGTCCTGAATGATTTTAATTCTGTACATTTCCCCTGCTACCGGATTGATGATATTTAAATTTCTGTTTGATCCTGTAAGTGTTATTTCTGCATTGGTAGTTGCTGTTGTTGCAATATCCCAGGTTATATCTGAACCATCGCTTAATGCAGTTGGTGTAATCCTGCTGGCTCCACCTCCTCCACTTCCTAGCGTAACTTCAATTATATTTCCTGTTGCGTCTGTGGCAAGGTTGTAGGCAGGCGTTCCTGTATTAGTTCCTGCACCGTAGCCCTGTAATTTTAATTTGCCAAATAATTTTGTTGAAACTGTTGAAGTATTGCCTAAAACTGTTGTGTTACTGCCATCGCCAACTGAACCATGACCAATAACAATCTGGTTGGTTTGATTATTTGCTTGTGCCATTGTGTTGGCGCCTAAAAATATAGAGTTATCAACCGCTGTGTTGGGTGTTATACCTCCAGAAATAAAAATTCCTGCATTGGCACCTGAAGCCAAATTATAACTTCCTGTTGCAGTGTAATACAAAGACCTGTAACCGCTAACAGTATTTAGCTGTCCATCAATGTTACTATACAACGCCTGGTTTCCTAAAGCTACGTTTTGACGACCAGTTGTGTTAGTATAGAGAGAGAGGCCACCAAATGCAGCATTTTGAATACCTGTAGTATTATTGAACAATGTATAATCTCCCAGTCCGGCATTTTGTTTACCGGTGGTATTGGAAAAAAGTGATTGGTTCCCAATGGCCGTGTTATCACTACCGTTGGTATTGAAAGGAAGTGCAAAATATCCAATGGCTGTATTTGTACTTCCGGTGATATTAGAAGCCAATGCCTGGTATCCATTAGCAGTATTTCCATCGCCTTTGGTATTGGAGAAAAGTGCAAGGTTACCTGTTGCGGTGTTATATCCACCCGTGGTATTGGAAAAAAGTGTAGAAACACCCAAAGCTGAATTAGAACCGGTATTGCCTTTGCCTTTACCTACTGTTAAACCATTTACCAAAATATCGGTTGTAAAAGTTTTAATTCCGGTAATTGTTTCTGTACCTGCTTTGTGAACAAACAAATTATTGTTAAACGTACCGCCGGTTTCATCTGTATAGGCCAATCCCTTCCATGAGGTGCCGGTATATATAAATACTCGGTTGGCACTATCCGTATTGGTAATTAACAGCCCGCTTGCAGGACTGGCTATTGCTTTCATTTGGATAGTTGTCATTCTTGGAATTAACACACCCTGGCTAGTACTATTTACATCAAGAATGGTTGTTGGTGTTGTAGTACCTATACCCACATTTTGAGCTTCGGCTTTCAACATCAATAGAAAAATTGATGTAAAAATTAATAAATGTTTCATGTTTATTGTCTTTTTGAAATAAATATAGAAATCTATAACGAAATAACAGGTAATGTATTATGCATCCTGCATAATTTAGTAAAATAACTACTAATATAAAAAGCTATGCATTAAATACCCAAGAGTGAAATGTTGGAATGTAAGTTTAATTGTTTACTAAATTTACAGGTTGGCAAGGTAAAGTAAAAGATAAAAAAATGATAAGTCAGTTTTCATTTTTGCACATATGTGCATATGCATCTCTGGAGAAAAAGAAATTATAAAAAGTAATTTAGTTTATAGCAGTTACTCCAAAAGAGATTTTAAAAGTCGATCGATAAAACACTAAAATAAATTAGCCTATTTGAAAAAATGATAAACAACATGCAACTGAATTTTAAGTTACAAGCACTTTTACTTTAGCAAGTTCTCTAAGCGTTTTTGCTATCCCTTCTGCATCTAATTCAATTTCACGGTATAACTGTTTGGGCGAACCATGCTCAACCAATCTATCAGGAATACCCATAATTCTTATGGTGGCTTTATAGTTATATGTGTTCATAAATTCCAACACTGCTGTGCCAAAACCTCCCACTACAGTCCCGTCTTCTATGGTCACTATTTTAGTGTATTTGGTAAATACTTCGTGCAACAGGACTTCATCAATTGGTTTTACAAACCTCATATCATAGTGAGCAGGATTAATACCGTCGGCCTTTACATCACGTATAGCAGCGGCTGCAAAATTACCGGGATGACCAAAAGAAAGTATCGCAATATCCTGTCCATCCTTTAACTTTCTGCCCTTACCAATTTGTATTTCTTCAAAAGGGGTTTTCCATTCCTGCATAACTCCCTCGCCCCTGGGATAACGAATTACAAAAGGATTTTTGGTAGTCTCTAATTGGGAAGTATACATTAGGTTACGCAATTCTTTTTCATTCATTGGCGCACTAACAACCATGTTAGGTATACAACGCATGTAGGCGATGTCGTAACAACCATGATGTGTTGCACCATCTTCTCCAACAAGGCCAGCCCTGTCTAAACAAAATACAACAGGCAATTTTTGTATAGCCACATCATGCACTACCATATCATAAGCCCGTTGCATAAAAGAGGAATAAATATTACAAAACACTCTCATCCCTTGTGTGGCTAAACCTGCGCTCAAGGTTACTGCATGTTGTTCACATATTCCAACATCAAATGCCCTTTCCGGCATTTTTTCCATCATATATTTTAAAGATGAACCACTGGGCATGGCCGGCGTAATCCCCATTATTTTATCATTCATTTCTGCCAGTTCAATGATGGTGTAACCAAATACATCCTGGTATTTGGGGGGTTGAGGAATATCAAATTTTTTCTTTTGTATCTCGCCGGTAACTTTATCGAATAAGCCGGGAGCATGCCACTTGGTTTGGTCTTTTTCTGCCAGGGAATACCCTTTACCCTTTATTGTCTTAATGTGCAAAATTTTGGGACCAGGTATATCTTTTAGGTCAGATAAGGTATCGACAAGTTTGGTAATATTATGACCATCAATAGGCCCAAAATACCGAAGATTCAACGCCTCAAATAAATTAGCACTGCTGCTCACCATACCCTTTATACCATCTGTTAATTTTTGTGCCATGGAACGGGAAAAGGTTTTTCCCACAGGTAATTTGCCCAGCAAATTCCATACATCATCTTTCACTTTATTATAGGTATGAGACGTAGTGATATCTGTGAGATATTCTTTTAATGCCCCCACGTTGGGGTCAATGCTCATACAGTTGTCATTTAAAATAATAATAACATTGCTGTTTGCAATGCCAGCATGGTTCATGGCTTCAAAAGCTAGGCCCGCAGTCATAGCTCCATCTCCTATTACAGCAATATGTTGCCTGTCTTTCTCGCCTTTGTAATAACTTGCCATTGCCATCCCCAAAGCTGCACTGATTGAAGTTGACGAATGCCCCACACCAAAAGTATCGTATTCACTTTCGTTTCTGTTTGGAAAACCACTTAAACCATGGTATTTTCTATTGGTTGGAAACTGATCTCTTCTACCGGTTAAAATTTTATGTCCGTATGCCTGGTGGCCAACATCCCAAACCAGTTGATCATAAGGCGTATTAAAAACATAGTGTAAAGCAACACTCAATTCAACCACACCTAAACTCGCAGCAAAATGACCTCCATGCACACTAACTACATCAATAATAAATTGACGTAACTCGTCAGATACCTGGTGTAATTGATCTTTACTTAATTTTTTTAGGTCTTTGGGGCTGTTAATATCACTTAATAATTTGCCGGCTTTAATTTCCATGCGTTGTTTTTTGCAGTGTAAAGTTAAGGTTTTAGGTGCTTTTACATAGTTATATAAACAAAGTACAACGTGAAAAGTTGTAGAATTATTTGATGAATGGTTGTTTTTAATACTTTGAATTATTGTTATCAAAAAAATATCAATAACAAGTACTATAGCCACCTATCCTGAAATTATGGTATCATTGCTTAAAACATTAACTATTTTTAAACCAAGGAATAACTCACTAAAAATATAAATATTGCATGCAGTTTCCAGTAGAACTTCATTTTGTAAAAAATAATATCCATTTACATGCAGTGATGGAAACAGCTGGCTTTTTTATTGGCTTCAGGTATTTCTTATACCTCAGAAAAAAACAAGGCGATATTATTGAATCAACCAACAGAACCTGGATATTAATAGGTGCCATTTTTGGTGCGCTGGCAGGAAGTCGGTTGATTGGCTCTTTGGAAAGACCCAACGAATTATTGCATGCCAAAAATATTGGAGAATACATTTACAATAATAAAACGGTACTAGGCGGATTTTTAGGTGGCTTGCTTGGCGTAGAACTTATAAAAAAAATAGTAGGTGAAAAACATAGCAGTGGCGATCTTTT
>Ga0209724_1003683_pt1 | contig 12382 bp, 13 predicted proteins | sample grotaG_FD_184143 | JGI IMG/M metagenome (GOLD analysis project Ga0209724, IMG submission 184143) | Glacier valley bacterial and archeal communities from Borup Fiord, Nunavut, Canada, to study Microbial Dark Matter (Phase II) -... | ecosystem: Environmental > Aquatic > Freshwater > Ice > Glacier ... | reverse complement strand
AACACGCGCAAGTGTTGGGCCGCTGGTTCGACGTGTACGTCTATGCCCTCGACGGGCCAGCGTCGCGTCGCGTCGGGCTGTTGTTCACCAACATCACCGAGCGCAAGCAGACCGAGGAAGCCCTGCGGGTGTCGGAAGCCAAGTACCGCCACCTGTTTGAAACCATGGACCAGGGCTTTGGGGTGGGGGAGGTAACGCCGGCCGGGCCGGGCCGGCCGGCCGACTTTCGCTGGCTGGACGTGAACCCCCAGGTGGAGCACCTGACCAGCATGCCCCAGGCCGCCTTGCTCGGCGGCGACACCATGCGCGCCGTCATGCCGGAGCTGGAGGACGCTTGGTACGAGCGCTACGAACAAGTAGCGCTGAGCGGCGAGCCAGTCCGTTTCGAGGAGTACGCGCGGGTGCTGGACCGCTGGTTCGACGTGTACGCCTACCCGCTCGAAGGGCCGGTGCCGCACCGCGTCGCGCTGCTCTTCACCAACATCACCGCCCGCAAGCAGGCCGAAGAAGCCCTGCGCCTCGCCGAAGAAAACCACCGCGCCGAGCTGGAGCAGCGGGTGGCCGCGCGCACCCAGGAGCTGCGCGAAAGCCGCCACCTGCTGCAAACCGTGTTCGACGCCTCGCCCACCGCCATTGTCGTCATGCGCATCCTGCGCGACGCGGCGGACCAGGCCGAGGATTTTGAGATAGTAATTTACAACGAGTTCAACAAGCAGGTGGTGGGCCGCGACGACCTGGCGGGGCAGCGCTTCACGGCCATGTTTCCGCAAACGGTACCCACCGGTACCCTGGCCCGGCTGCTGCAAGTCGCCACCACCGGGGAGCCGATTGATTTCGAGCAGTGGTACGTGGGCGAAGGTATGCAGCACTGGTTTCGCCACATTGCCGTGCGGCAAGGCGGCTTGCTGGTGCTGACCTCCGAGGTTATCACGGCCCGCAAGCAGGCCGAGCAGGAGCGCATCAGCACCCTGAGCCTGCTCGAACAGGCCGAAACCGTGGCGGGCCTCGGCTCCTGGGACTACGACGTGGCCACCGGGCAGTTCGTATGGTCGGATGGCATGTACCGGCTTTTTGGGCTGCCCCTGGGCCAGCCGGTAGAGCCGGAAATTTACCTCGACTACGTAGTGGCCGAAGACCGGCTGCGGGCCGAGCAGTTCGTGCGCCAGCTCCGGGCCGGCCCCCAAAACGTCAAGAGAGACGTGGAGGAAACGCTGCGCCTGCGCGTGGGCAGGGTCGTGAAAACCGTGCGCCTCAAGTTCATAGTGCTCCGCGATGAGCAGGGCCGGCCCGTGCGAACGCTGGGCGTGGACCTGGACATCAGCGAGCTGCACCGCTTGGAGCAGGACAACCTGCGCCTGCGCCTGACCCAGCAGCGGGCCTTGTTCGAGGCCGTGCAGGCCGCCCAAGAAACCGAGCGCCGCCGCATGGCCGAGAGCCTGCACAACGGCATCGGCCAAATGCTCTACGCCACCAAGCTGCGCCTCGACCGGCTGCACACCCCGGTGCTGCACACCAGCCCTGCCCTGGTAGCGGCCCGCGACGAGGCCGACCAGCTGCTGGGCGAGGCCATCCGCCAGACCCGCGCCCTCTCGCACGAGCTGGTGCCGGTCGTGCTGGAAGACTTCGGCCTGACCGCCGCCCTGCAAGACATCGGCAACAAGATGAGCACCCCGCGGCTGCGTCTGCGCAGCCAGGTGGTGCTCGATGCCGCCGCTGCCCCGCTCGCGCCATCCCTACAAATGGCCCTCTACCGCATGGCCCAGGAGCTGGCCCAGAACATCGTGAAGCACGCGCGCGACGCCACCCAGGCCAGCCTGGAGCTGGAAACCACGCCCGGCTGGGTGCTGCTGCGGGCCGAAGACAACGGCCCCGGCTTCGACCCGCACCCGCCCCAGGGTGCTGGCCTGGGCCTGCGCAGCATCCGCGACCGCGTGGCCCTGCTCGGCGGCCAGCTCGAAACCGGCACCGTGCCGGCCGGCGGGGCCTACGTCCGCATCCGTATTCCGTTAGAAGCTGGGTAAAGTATTAGACATGAGACGTTAGACAGGAGACATGAGACTCTCGGCGAGAAAAGTCTCATGTCTCCTGTCTAGCGTCTCATGTCTTACTAAAATCAAACTAACTTCTCCCCCCCGCCCATGATACGCTTATTTCTGGTCGATGACCACACCGTGCTGCGCGACGGCCTGCGCGCGCTTTTCGAGCACGAGGCGTTGGTGCAAGTAGTTGGCGAAGCCGAAAATGGCGAGCAGCTGCTCGCCCAGCTGCCCGCCACGCCCTGCGACGTGGTGCTGCTGGACCTGCACATGCCGGGCCTGGACGGCCTGGCGACCACCGAGCGGCTGCGGGCCGAATTCCCCGACGTGCGGGTGCTGGTGCTCTCGATGGTGGACAACGAGCACGCCATCGGGCAGGTGATGGCGGCCGGCGCGCAGGGCTACGTGCTCAAAAACGCCGGGCACGACGAAATCACGGTGGGCGTGCGGGCCGTGGCCGCCGGCAAGCGGTTTCTGTGCTCCGAGTTGGGCCTGACCATGCTGGGCCGGGTGCTGGCCGAAACGCCCGAACCCGCCGCCAAACCCGCCAGTGGCCTCTCGCCGCGCGAGCGGGAGGTGTTGCAGCTCGTGGCCGACGGCCTCACCACCACCCAGATTGCCGAAAAGCTCTACACCAGCCCCCGCACCGTGGAAACGCACCGCCAGAACATCATGGAAAAAACCGGCGCCAAAAACACCGCCGCCCTGGTGAAAGCCGCCGTCAGTCAGGGTTGGCTGACTTGATTGTTGGGTTGTTGCCTGGCACGCGGCCGCTTGATGTCACCCCAGCCCCCCTCTCCCGTTTACCCCACCCCTAGCCCCTCCCCGATGGGGAGGGGGACTAGTTCTAGCTTTTAGGCGGGTGTTTAGTCTAGAGCCAGAACTAAGGCTAGTTCCCCTCCCCATCGGGGAGGGGCTAGGGGTGGGGTAAACGGGAGAGGGGGGCTAGGCCCCAAAGGGGTCCCGTGAGGTGAACGAGCGCCGAGCCGCGCCAGCTCAATGAAGCATCCGCTGTTGCGCAAGCGCTTGTCGTCTGTTGCCTGTTGTAAGCGTAAACGAGGCAAAACAGCGGAATTTTGCCCCTCCGCAAGATTCCGCAAGAAATTCTTACCCGCTCCCGTCCCAACCATGCTGCCTACCCACCGCCCCCGCCGCAACCGCAAGTCGCCAGTCATCCGCGACCTGGTGCAGGAAACGCGCCTCACCAGCCACGACTTTATCTATCCGCTCTTCGTCATCGAGGGGCAAAACCAGGCCGTGGAGGTGGCCTCGATGCCGGGCATTTTTCGGTATTCGCCCGACCGCTTACTGCCGGAAATCGCGGAGTGCGTCGAGCTGGGCATTCACGCCTTCGCGCCGTTTCCGGGCTTGGGCGACCATCTAAAGGACCCGCTGGCCCGCGAGTCGGCCAACCCCGACGGGCTGTACTTGCGCACCGTGGCCGAGATAAAGCGGCAGTTCCCGGACGTAGCTATCATGACTGACGTGGCGATGGACCCGTATTCGAGCGACGGGCACGATGGGGTGGTGAACCAGGAAACGGGCGAGATTCTCAACGATGCCAGCCTGGAAATTCTGGGGCAGATGGCCCTGGCCCAGGCCCGCGCCGGGGCCGACATCATCGGGCCGAGCGACATGATGGACGGGCGCGTGGCCTGGATTCGGGACGTGCTCGACCGCAACGCCTTCCAGCACGTGAGCATCATGAGCTACACGGCCAAGTACGCGTCGGCCTTCTACGGCCCGTTCCGCGACGCGCTGGCTTCGGCCCCCAAGCGGGGCGACAAGAAAAGCTACCAGATGAACCCCGCCAATCGCCGCGAGGCGTTGCGCGAGCTGGCCCTCGACGAAGCCGAAGGGGCCGACATGGTCATGGTGAAGCCCGCGCTGAGCTACCTCGACATTATCCGGGAAGTGAAAAACGCCACCACCCTGCCCGTGACGGCCTATAACGTGAGCGGCGAGTACGCGATGGTGAAAGCCGCCGCCCAGCGCGGCTGGATTGACGGCGAGCGCACGATGCTCGAAGTCTTGCTCAGCATCAAGCGCGCCGGGGCCGACGCGATACTGACGTATTTCGCCAAAGAGGCGGCCCGGGTGCTGCGGCGGGAGTGAGTGGGTCGATAGGCCGGCGTTATCTTGCGATATGAAAACCTACACGTTAGAGGTGCTGATGCCCGACAGCGAAGTGCTGGTGGCTGACCTACTGGCTGCTCTGCACCGGCAGCACCTGATTCGCTACGCCGAAGCCCCGGCGGCAGACAACCCGCTGCTGCTGACGGCGGAGGAGATTGAAGCGGACGTGCTACTGGCCCGGCAACAGCCCGGCTTGTCGCGGGAGGCAGTGCAAGCTCGGCTGGGACTATGAATGAGCGGGGCGTCGTCATCCCGGACCGGTTTCTCGACCGCATGGCGGCCATCGAGCAATATCTGGGGCGGCAAGACCCAGCACGGGGACGCGGTTTTTCCGCCGAGCTGCTTGATTTTCTGTACGACACCGTGGCGGTTTTTCCGCTGGCCTTTCCGGCTTACCAACTGCCGCGCTATCCCGACTTGCCGCTACGACGAGCGGTTTTTCAGCGTTACTACCTCGTGCTTTACGAAGTGACCGATGAGGAGGTAAGGTTCGTCGCTTTGTTCGCCAGCTCTCAGGATGCCGGCCGTATTGAGTTGTAGCCTTACGAGAACACGGCTGCCACTCATGCTCGCTTCCAATACTGCCATCGCTGCCCCGCGCCAGGCCACCGCCGCCGACCTGCCCGCCGTGCTGGCCCTCGTGCGCCAAGTGGTGCCGCTGATGCAAGCCAGCGGCAACTTGCAGTGGACCAGCGATTATCCCAACGCGGAAATATTTGCCCAAGACCTGGCCGCCGCTCACCTCTGGGTGGTGGAGCTGAGCGGGGAAGTAGCCGGCGTGGCCGCTCTCACCCGCGATGCCCAGGACGCGGAGTACGCCCTCGCCGACTGGGACCCGGCCGCGCCCGCCGTGGTGGTGCACCGGCTGGCCGTGGCCCCCGCCGCCCAGGGCCGGGGCGTGGCCCAGGCGCTGCTGGCCCAGGCCGAAGCGCTGGCCCGCGCCTGGGGCTACGGCCGGGTGCGGGTAGACACGAACTCCGAAAACGCGGCCACCCAGCGGCTGTTTCCGAAGCTGGGCTACCGCTTCGCGGGCGAGATTACGCTGGCGTTTCGGCCGGGGCTGCGGTTTTATTGCTACGAGCGGCGCGTGGCGTGAACGCGCTTTCGTGGTGTACTTTAGCCCTATGAAAACATACATCTTGCAGGTGCCTGACGCGGCAACTGAGGCGGCCGTAGAAGCGGCCCTGGCTGAGCTGCTACAACAGCGGCGGATTGTGTTGGAGAGCGACACCGACGCTTTATTCAGCCCGTTGTCAGAAGAAGAATTCGCGGCGGAGCTGCGGCGGGCGCTGGCTTCGCCCAAGCTCTCGCTGGACGAGGCGCGCGCCTATCTGAAGTTGTGATGCCGGCTGAGTTGCGGCTGGAATTTCACCAGGTCTTTCTGGATGAGCTGCTGGCGGTGGAGCGCTTTCTGGGTCGTTTTCAACCCAGCCGGGGTCGGGACTTCACGCGCGCCGTTTTCGACTTCGCTTACTCGGTCGTAGCTACGGTCCCGGAAGGGTTTCCCCGCTACGCGCACCCGTTGTCGCCGGAGCTGCCGTTGCGCCGGGCCGTTTTTCGGCGCAAGTATGCGCTGCTCTACCGGCTGGAAGGAGCCGAATTGACTTTTCTTTATTTCTACCCGACCCGCCGGGACATAAGTAGCGTCGCGTTATCCGTCTAGCTGCTGAGTCAGCTTTGACTGGAGATTCAGAAGCGCGGCCACCCAGCGGCTGTTTCCGAAGCTGGGCTACCGCTTCGCAGGCGAAATCGGGCTGGTGTTTCGGCCGGGGCTGCGGTTTTTCTGCTACGAACGGCGCGTGGCGTGAGCGAACGCGGAACAGTTGTAACTTGCCCCTATGAAAACGTACACGCTTCGCGTCCACGACGAGCAGGACGAAGCCGCCGTGCTGGCCTTGCTTACGGACCTGCTGCGCCAAGAGCGCATTGAGCTGGAAACCGCCACTTCGTCGGAATGGCCCGGCCCGCCACCTACGGCCGAGGCGTTCGCGGCCCGCGTACAAGCGGCCCTCGACTCGCCCGCGCTGAGCCTGGAGCAGGCGCAGGCTTATCTGGCGGCCCTGCGCTGATGCTTACGTTTCGACAAGGATTTCTGGATGAGCTGTCGAAGGCCGAACAATACGTCGGCCGGTTCGACCGACGCAAGGGCCATGCTTTTTCCGATGCCGTGTTGGAATTCGTTTACGGCATCATCGTGCCGCACCCGTTAGCGTTTCCCGCCTACGCGCACCCGCTGCTGCCGGGTCGGCCGCTCCGGCGGGCCGTGTTCCAGCGCCGCTACGTGCTGCTGTATGAGTTGCGGCCTGATAACGTGGTAGCCATGATAGACTTTCACCATACCAGCGGCGACGTTTCGCAACGGCCGCTTTCGCCGGACGAAGACGAATAATTGCCGGTTCCGATGGTCATGAAAACGCCTGGCGGCTCCTGTAGCCGGCCGGGGCTGCGGTTTTTCTGCTACGAGCGGCGGGTCAGCGAATTGCCGGATGTCGCGTAGCTCAGGGCTATAAAAATCCTCGTGCCGCATTTGCCCGACGAAGCGCGGGTGCTGGCCGCCCTGCGCGCATTACAGGCTACTACGCCGTTTTATTTAGAAGCCGACCTGGACCGCTTGTTTGGTCCTGCCGCTATTTCAGCTTCTCATACCGCATTCCCAGCCCTCGGATGCGGCTGATGTCCAAACTCAGCACGGCCAGCTTGGTACTGGGATTGAGTAGTAACGCCGCCGAGCCATCGGGGAAATCGAGTTGAGTTTGTTGGCCCTGGGCCAGGGTGCCGCGCTCCCGCACGGAGCCATCGGCCCGGCGCTCTCGCACTGTTACGGGTACCGGCCCCACGTTCTTGCCGCTCAGCGTAAAGGCTCCCGGTTGCCCTCCGCCCAACACGAATAGTTTGCCCGCATCAATGTACGTGAACGAATGACTCCGCACCACCTTAGTGATGGCCGCACACCGTAGGAAGGCCATGCTTACGGCCGCCAGAGCGACCACTATCAGAAGTTTTTTCATCGGAATGAAGTGGGGGCCAGAGTTGAAAAGAAAGAATGAGACAAAGGACTTGTGCCTTGTCCCGCCTGTCGCTTCAAATTCTAATCTGGGCCGTCCCAACTTATGATTCAGGCCGCGTACCTCGTCCCGCGCCTGTCCGGTCAGCTTCCATAACACCCGGCTAGGGGCTGATTTTGAACCGAAACCGTTTTCCAGCGCACCGTGGCCCTGCTCCACACTAGCGCCATGCCAAAGGGCTGATACTAGAACTGCTTATGGCGTGGGTGACCGGGCCGAGAGTGAACCAAGAAAAAGCTAACCCACCCCAAACGGCCACTTGCCCGCCCGGCGGCTCCAGAGCAGAAACGCGCCCGCGCCCAGCGCCATCATGCCCAGGGCGGCGAGTTGGAAGTACAGCCGGAAGCTCAGCCCGAACCAATGCACCTCGACCGGGGCGATGCCGGCGAATACGGCCAGCCAGGTGGCCACGGCCAGCACGACGGGCAGCGGATAAAGCGGCATCCGAAAGGGCAGCGTGGCCGCGCCGCGCCGCCGCCGCAGCAGCACCAGCCCCACGGCCTGCCCCACGAACTGCACCAGAATGCGCATGGCCAGGATGGCCGAAATCACCTCGCCCAGCCGAAACAACAAGCTGAACACGAAGCCCACCCCGCCCAGCAGCAGCAGCGACACGTACGGGAACTGCTTGGTCGGGTGGAGCTTAGCAAAGACGGGCAGAAACTCGCCGTCGGCGGCCGCCGCGTACGGAATGCGCGAGTAGCCGAGCAGCACGGCGAAGAGCGACGCAAACGCCACGAGTAGCACCAGCCCCGTCGCCGCTTTGGCGGCCAGCGGCCCGTAGAGCCGCTCGACGAATACGCTCACGATGAACTGCGACCGGTCGGCAATCGCGCCCGCGCCGCCCAACCCTTTCAACCCTTTCGCCTGCCAGCCCTGCACTTCGGGCCAGCCGATGACCGTGCCCACGCTCCAGTTTAGCAGCAGGTACAGCGCCGCGATGCCGACGATGCTCAGAAAAATGCTGCGCGGAATGACGCGCTCCGGCTGCTTGATTTCGGCCCCGAGGTGGCACACGTTGTAGTAGCCCAGGTAGGAGTAGATGGTTTTGACGGCGGCCTGCCCCATGGCCCCGCTCAGCAGCAGCGCCGGCAACGCGCCTAGTCCACTCAATCCAATTGGACCGCCGGCCGGCAGCCACGCCACGGCGTAGTGCGCGTGCGTGAGGCCGCCGACGATGAGCCAGCCCATCAGCCCGAGCACGCCCACCCAGAGCGCCACGCCGAGCCGGCCGATGTCCTCGATGCGCCGATAGAGCAACACCACCAGCCCCAGCACCACCGCGCCGGCTACGGCCTTGGGCTGCCACCACGCGCCGTAGGGCACGAGGTAGCCCAGATACTGGGCGAAGCCGATGGCCCCCGAAGCCAGCACGAGCGGCGACTGAATGAGCGTCTGCCAGACGTACAAAAATGACATGAGCCGCCCCCAGGTGCGCTCGCCGTAGGCCAGCTTGAGAAAGCGGTACGAGCCGCCCGCTTCGGGGTAGGCCGCGCCCAACTCGCTCCAGATGAGGCCATCGACGGCTGCCAGGGCCGCGCCCACCAGCCAGGCCAGCATGAAATTCGGCCCGAGCAAACCCATCACCAGCGGCAGGGTCACGAACGGGCCGATGCCCACCATGTCAATCATGTTCAGCGCCGTGGCCTGCACAAGGCCCAGGCGACGCTGCAAAGTGGGTTGCGCCATGGGGCGCGAAGGTAAGTTCTTTGAGTGATGGAGTAAGGAGATGAAGCGGTGAGAAGGGCGTCCGTCATGCAGAGCGCAGCGAAGCATCTCGCGTGGTGCAGTAAAACCTGATGGTAGCTCAGCAACGAAGCGAGCAAGATGCTTCGCTGCGCTCTGCATGACCAATGTCCTCGTTACCTCCTCACTTCATCACCCGAAACAACGCCCAGCCCCTCGGCTACCTGCATCAGCCGCCCGAACTCGGCCCGATAGCCGTCCGCGTCCGGGCCGCGGCCGGCCTGGGCCAGGGCGGCGGCGCTGGCGAAGGTGGCCGTGCCGCGCTGCTCGCTCTGGCGCAGCAGCATGCCGAATTCGGCCACGGCAGCGGCGAACTGCTGGTCGGCCGAAGCGCGGGCGATGGGCACGGCCGCGCCGGCCAATGGCTGAGCCAGCAGCTTGCTCGCGCTGCCCTGCGGCTCCTTGTAGCGGAGCTTCACGGTCAGCACCTCGCTCGTTGTCGGCTGTTGATTGCTGATGGGCGATTGGTATTTCAGCGGGTCCACCAGCGGCTGGGCGCTGCCCACGGGCACTATTTCATACAGGGCCGTCACGGTGTGGCCCGCGCCCAATTCGCCGGCATCCTTGCGGTCGTTGTTGAAATCCTCGTTTCGCAGCAGGCGGTTTTCGTAGCCGATGAGGCGGTAGGCGGCCACGCGGGCGGGGTTGAACTCGATTTGCAGCTTCACGTCTTTGGCCACCGTGAAGAGCGTGCCGCCGAACTGGGCCACCAATACCCGGCGGGCCTCGTCGAGGTTGTCGAGGTAGGCGTAGTTGCCGTTGCCCTTGTCGGCCAGGGTCTCCATGCGGCTGTCGCGCAGGTTGCCGCGGCCGCAGCCAAGCACGGTCAGGAACACGCCCGTCTCGCGCTGCCCCACGATGAGCTGCTCCATCGCCTCGTCTGAGCTTTCGCCCACGTTGAAATCGCCGTCCGTAGCCAGAACCACGCGGTTGTTACCCGCCTTGAGAAAATGCTGCCGGGCCACCGAATACGCCAGGCGCAGGCCCGCGCCGCCGGCCGTCGAGCCGCCGGCCGAGAGCCGGTCGATGGCTTCAAGAATGGCCTCCTGCTGACTGCCGGCCGTGGGCGGCAGCACGAGGCCGGCCGCCCCGGCGTAGGCCACGAGCGCCACGTGGTCCTGGGGCCGCAGCTGGCGCACAAGCAGCCGCAGCCCGGCCTGCACCAGCGGCAGGCGGTCGGGCGAATCCATCGAGCCGGACACGTCCACCAAAAACACGAGGTTAGCAGGCGGCAGGCTGGCAGTTTCAATCTTCTTGGCCTGAATGCCGATGCGGGCCAGCTGGTGGCCGGCCGCCCAGGGGCACTCGCTCAGCTCGGCACTCACCCGCACCGGGTCGGGGCTGCTGACGGCCGGGGCGGGTAGCTGATACTGAAAATAATTTAGCATCTCCTCCACTCGCACGGCATCGCGCGGCGGCCGCTGGCCTTCGTTCAAAAAGCGCCGCACGTTGGAATAGCTCGCGTTGTCCACGTCGAGCGAGAACGTGCTGAGCGGCTCCTTGGCCACGGCCCGAAACACGTTTTCCGCCACGTGGGCGTAGGTGTCGCCCGCGCCGGCTTCGGGTTGGGCTGGATGTTGGTACCCATTGGGCAAGGGCGGGGCCGGGCCGTAGAGCGGCGACGCGGCCGGCTGGCTAAGCTGGTCGGCAGCCACGACGTGCGACACGGACCCAGTCATGTCTCGCTGTTTCCTGGCGGCGAGGCCCGTCACCACGACCTCGCCCAACTGCCGGCCGTCCGGTTTCAACACCACGTGGAGGTCGGCCCGGCCGGCGGGCGCGCGGCGCTCCTGCGTGGCGTAGCCCACGAAGCTGAAGACGAGCGTGGCCCCGTCGGGCACGGCGGTTAGCTCATAACGTCCGTTGGCATCGGTGCTGGTGCCAAGCTGAGTGCCCTTGACGAGTACCGTCACGCCGGGCAGCGCGGCCCCGGCCGGGTCGGTGACGCGGCCCCGCACGGCGCGGGCTGTCGCCGCCGTAGCTGGCCGCAAGCGGTGGAAAGTGGCCGTGGCCGCCGCGACGGTCAGCAGCAGCAGGGGCAGGAGCAAAACGATTTTTCGCATGGTCGGGGCAAGGCTTAAGTGAAACGCTTGCCCGACCGATGCCAGCCGCCGCCGAAATGCACACGGCCGTTTGCCCGACGGCTAGCCCGCTGCATGACCCAATACCCAGCACCTGTGAGGTACTGACAACCATCCACTCACCGAAAAAACGCGAACAGCACGGCCAGCACGAGCACGAAAATCAGGTACATCAACCCATCGGAGAGGATGTACTGACGGTACTGCTGGTAGAAGTCGCGGAGGCGGCGCATGGGCAGGAGCGGACAGGCCCCAAAAGTACGGCCCCTGATTCGGGCGTACTTTTGGGGCTATTCCAGTCCGTTATTTTAATGCGTGTTATTTCTGAGAAACGCTGGCTGCTGGCCCCCGAACCCGCTGCCGGGACGGTAGCCGAGCTGGCCCGAGCGCTGACCATCAGCCCGGTGCTGGCCCGCCTGCTGGCCCAGCGCGGCATCAACGACCCGGCGGCCGCGCGCGCGTTTTTTGAGCCGGACCTGGCCCAGCTGCCCGCCCCCTGGCTGATGCGCGACATGGACCGCGCCGTGGCCCGCCTGCGCCAAGCCCTCGACGGCGGCGAGCGCATCCTGGTGCTCGGCGACTACGACGTGGACGGCATCACGTCGGTGGCGTTGCTCGTGAGCTATTTGCGGCCGCTGGCCGACGCGCCCGGCACCGACGAGGCCCAAAGCCGCCTGCAACCCTACATCCCCGACCGGCACCGCGAGGGCTACGGCATTTCGCGCATCGCGGTGGATTTTGCCAAAGCCAGCGGCATCACGCTGGTCGTGGCCCTGGACTGCGGCGTGAAGGCCAACGAGCAGGTGGCCTACGCCAACACGCTGGGCGTGGACTTCGTCATCTGCGACCACCACCTGCCGGGCGACGAGCTGCCCGCCGCCGTGGCCGTGCTCGACCCCAAGCGCGCGGACTGCCACTATCCGTACAAGGACTTGTCGGGTTGTGGGGTGGGCTTCAAGCTTTTGCAGGCCCTGACCGAAGAGCTGAATTTGCCCCTGGAGCGCCTTTACGCGCAGCTGGATTTGGTGACGGTGAGCATCGCCGCCGACGTAGTGCCCGTGACGGGCGAGAACCGCATTTTGGCCGCTCACGGTCTGCGCCGCTTCAACGTGACGCAGACCGCCGCCTTCGCCGCCCAGGCCCACCCCGTCCACGCTGCCGCCGACACCCTCGACGGCCCCGGCCCGCTGCCTTCTCACCTCCTTACCTGCTCACCTGCTCACCTCGAAGAAGGCTTGCGTCCCGGCCTGGCCGCGCTGCACGAGCTGGCCGCCCCGCGCCAGGGGCCGCTGAGCCTCAGTTCGTTGGTGTTTGGTTT
>Ga0209724_1003677_pt1 | contig 12396 bp, 10 predicted proteins | sample grotaG_FD_184143 | JGI IMG/M metagenome (GOLD analysis project Ga0209724, IMG submission 184143) | Glacier valley bacterial and archeal communities from Borup Fiord, Nunavut, Canada, to study Microbial Dark Matter (Phase II) -... | ecosystem: Environmental > Aquatic > Freshwater > Ice > Glacier ... | reverse complement strand
CCCTCGTGGCCGACGAGTTCGGGCACGACCTGCGCCTGGTGCAGATGCCGACGGCGCCGATCACCGGCCCGGCGACAGCGACCAACGCGTTCACCATTGCCGCCACGGTGCTGCCCAAGCCGCTGGCCAGCGGCACGGCGATGCAGCTCGGCATGCGCGGCGATCCCAACTCGGTGACGATGGACCTGGCGCGCAACTACGCCTACGTCCTGGCCGATGCGCTGGCGAGCTGCCACGGCTTCAACGTCAACTACCCGCTGTTCCTGATCCGCGTCGATCTGAGCGGTGCGACGAAGGGCGTGGCCTGGACGCCGAGCATGCAGGCGATCCGGATGCCCTGATCGGGCAGGAGCACCAGACGCCGGCGGCCCGGGCGCGCTCTCAGACCCGCGCGATCGGCGTCAGCGCGTCGAACTCGGGATCGCGCTTGGCCTTCCAGCCGGCGATTGCGCGTGCCATCTCGTCGCGGTCGAAGATCGCGCTCTGCAGCAGCGTCATCTGGCACAACGCAGAGTCGGTCGAGTGATCACGTGCGTGGTTGAGGGCGAGCTTGCTGCCGGCGATCGCGAGCGGCGACTTCGTGGCGATCGTGCGCGCCAGCGCGAGAGCGCGATCGAGGAGCGAGGCTGCATCCGGCAGCACCGCGTTGACGAGCCCGACCGCGAGCGCACGCTCGGCGCCGAGCCGTTCGCCGGTGTAGGCCAACTCGCGGGCGACGCCTTGCGGCACGATCTTCGGCAGGCGCTGCAGCACCCCGAGGTCGGCCGCCATGCCGATCGAGATCTCCTGGACCGTGAAGAAGGCATCGGCGCTGCACAGGCGGATATCGCAAGCGGTCGCGAGGTCGAGCGCGCCGCCGATGCAGCCGCCCTGGATCGCGCAGATCACCGGGAAGCGCGCCTCGTCGATCGCCGTGAAGCAATCCATCAGCTTCCTGAGCGAGGTCTGGAAGCTCAGCCGGTCGCGTGCGCTGTCCGTCGTGAGGGCGAGGTCGTCGCCGGCGAAGACCTCGAGCGACATGCCGGCCGAGAAGTGCTTGCCTGTCGACGAGATCACGAGCGCGCGCGTCGCTCCGGCGTCGTCGAGCCCGCGCACGGCGTCGCGGAGCGCCGGGAAGAACGCCGGCGCCATCGTGTTCATCCGCTCCGGGCGGTTGAGCTGGAGGTGGCCGACGCCTTTCTCGTGCGAGAGTGCGAAGAAATCGTTGTTCATGGCGTGAGGTGAATTCGATGAGCCGGACGATTCGGACCTGCGACGGCCTCGACCTGTTCGAGCAGGACTGGCCGTCCGACAGGGCCAGGGGAACGATTGTCATCGTCCACGGGCTGGGCGAGCACGTCGGCCGCTATGCCCACGTCGCCGCGAGCCTGAATGCGAACGGCTGGGGCGTCGTCGGCTACGACCAGCGCGGCCATGGGCGCAGTCCCGGCGCTCGCGGGCGGCTCGCGCGCGACGACGACCTGCTCGCCGATCTCGCGACCGTCATCGACGCCGTTCGCCGCGACGTCGACGGACCGCTCGTGCTGCTCGGGCACAGCCTCGGCGGTCTCGTCGCGACGCGCTTCGTCGCCGGCAGCATCGAGTCGCCGACGCCGCATTGGCATCGACCCGTCGATGCGCTCGCGCTGTCGTCGCCCGCGCTTGCCATTCCGATGACGGCGCTGCAGCGCCTGCTGCTCGCCGCGCTCGGGCCGCTCGCGCCCGATCTGGCCGTGGCCAACGGGATCGCGCCCACGTCGGTGTCGCGCAGCGACGCGACCGTGTCTGCTTACGCGGACGATCCGCTCGTCCACGACCGCGTGACGGCGCGGCTGACGCGATTCATCGTCGACGCCGGCCGGGCTGTGCGCGCGCTCGCGCCGCGCTGGCGCGTGCCGACGCTCCTGCTCTACGCCGGCAGCGACCGCTGCGTGCTGCCATCGGGCAGCGCCTCGTTCGCCGCGGCGGCGCCGCTGGGCATCGTCGCGGCGCGCGAATTCCCCGCCCTGTTCCACGAGATCTTCAACGAACCCGAGCAGGCCGAAGTGTTATCGGTGCTGGTCGCGTGGCTCGATACACTGTCTTTTTCGCCGTCGACGAGGAGCCCGCGATGAACGCACGCGACCCGCTGCAACCGATCCAGAAGGACGAAGCCGAGGCCCTTGGCCGCTATGCCGATCGCATCTGGGACGACGAGATCGTGCCGCAGATCACCCGCTATATCGAGGTGCCCGCGAAGAGCCCGATGTTCGACGCCGAATGGCAGCAGCACGGCTTCATCGACCAGGTCGTGCGCGATGCGGCGGCTTGGGTCGAGCGACAGCAGGTGGCCGGGCTGAAGCTCGAGGTGATCCGCCTCGCAGGCCGCACGCCGGTCATCTTCTTCGAGGTCCCGGCCACGAAACCCGGCGGCAACGCTGCCGATGCCGAAACGATCTGCCTCTACGGCCACCTCGACAAGCAACCCGAATTCAGCGGCTGGAAGAACGGCTTCGGCCCGTGGACGCCACGCTACGAGAACGGCCTGCTCTACGGCCGCGGCGGCGCCGACGATGGTTACGCGATCTACGCGGCCGTCACGGCGATCAAGGCGCTCGATCTGCAGGGCATCGCCCGGCCGCGCTGCGTCGGCCTGATCGAGACCTGCGAGGAAAGCGGCTCGCCCGACCTGCCCGTGTACGTCGATGCGTTGCGCGAGCGGCTCGGCCGCATCGGCCTCGTCGTCTGCCTCGACAGCGGCGCCGGCAACTACGACCAGCTCTGGCTGACCACGAGCTTGCGCGGCAACGTCACGGGCACGCTGAAGGTCGAGATCCTGACCGAAGGCGTCCACTCGGGCGACGCCAGCGGCCTGGTGCCGTCGAGCTTTCGCATCCTGCGCCAGGTGCTCGATCGCCTCGAGGATTCGAAGACCGGCCGCCTGCTGCCGGAGAGCCTGCACTGCGCGATTCCGCCCGAGCGCGTCGAGCAGGCCAGGGCGACGGCTCAGATCCTCGGCGACGAGGTCTGGAAGCGCTTCCCGTGGGCCTGCGGCGCCGACGGTGGTGCGACTCTGCCGACGACGACCGACCCGGTCGAGGCGCTCGTGAACCGCACCTGGAAGCCGACCCTCTCGGTCACCGGCGTCGACGGCATTGCGGCGCTCAAGGACGCGGGCAACGTGCTGCGTCCGTACACCGCGTTCAAGCTGAGCCTGCGCACGCCGCCGCTCGTCGATGGCAACGTTGCCGCGCAGACGCTGAAGGCGCTGCTCGAAGACAACGCACCCTACAACGCCAAGGTCACGTTCCACACCGACAGCCGCCCGGGTGCGGAAGACGTCGCCACCGGGGCGACCGGCTGGAACGCGCCGGCGCTCTCGCCGTGGCTCGACGACGCGCTGCATGCGGCGTCGCGCGCGCAGTTCGGCGCACCCTGCGGCTACATCGGCCAGGGCGGCACGATCCCGCTCATGTCGATGCTGCAGCAGAGCTTCCCCAAGGCGCAGATGATGGTCTGCGGCGTGCTCGGCCCGAAGAGCAACGCGCACGGGCCGAACGAGTTCCTGCACGTGCCGTACGGCAAGAAGCTGACGGCCGCTGTGGCCCAGGTGATGGCGGCGTGCCCGTGAACCTCGTCGTCGTCGCAGCGCGCGACTAGCCTGCGACGGCGGGCTTGCCGACAACGGCGAGCGCCAGCGCTTCCGCGACCTCGATGCCGTCGACCGCGGCCGACATGATCCCGCCCGCGTATCCCGCGCCTTCGCCGGCCGGATACAGGCCGCGCACGGTGATGCTCTGCCGATCGCGACCGCGCGTCACACGCAGAGGTGCCGATGTCCGCGTCTCGACGCCGGTGAGCACTGCATCGGCCATCGCGAAGCCGGCGATCTGGCGCTCGAACGCAGGGAGCGCTTCGCGGATCGCCTCGATCGCAAAGAGCGGCAAGGCCGGTGTATCGATCGCGCCGAGATCGACGGGCCGCACGCCCGGCCGATACGACGGCTCGACGGCACCGAACGCGGTCGACGCGCGGCGCGCGAGAAAGTCGCCGACGCGCTGTCCGGGCGCGACGAAGCCGCCACCGCCGAGCTCGAACGCGCGCGATTCCCAGAAGCGCTGGAAGGCAATGCCGTCGAGGACGCTGGCCGTGCCGTCGGCAGCGGTCGATGCGCCGTCGACGCGGTAGTCCGACGGCTGGATGCCGACGACGATGCCGGCGTTGGCGTTGCGCTCGTTGCGCGAGTACTGGCTCATGCCGTTGGTGACGACGCGTCCGGGCTCAGACGTCGCCGCGACGACCGTGCCGCCAGGACACATGCAGAAGCTGTAGACGCCGCGTCCGTTCTTCGCCTGGTGCACGAGCTTGTAGTCGGCGGCGCCGAGTTGCGGGTTGCCTGCGTTCGGTCCGAAGCGTGCGCGGTCGATCAGCGATTGCGGATGCTCGATGCGAAAGCCGATCGAGAACGGCTTGGGCTCGAGGAAGACGCCGCGCGCATGGAGCATCGCGAAGGTGTCGCGCGCGCTGTGGCCGGGTGCGAGGACGACGTGCTGGGCGGCGATCTCCTCGCGCTGCTCGACACCGTCTTGCGCGTGAACGACGACGAGGCCGCGGATCGCGCCGCCGTCGACGTGCAGGTCGACGGCGCGGGCGCCGAAGCGAATCTCGCCGCCGAGCGCCTCGATCGTCGCGCGCATCTTCTCGACCACGCCGACGAGCCGGAAGGTGCCGATGTGCGGCTTGGCGACGTACAGGATCTCCTCCGGTGCGCCGGCGGCGACGAGCTCGTCGAGCACCTTTCGCATGAGGTGGCGCGGGTCGCTGATCTGGCTCCACAGCTTGCCGTCGGAGAACGTGCCCGCGCCACCTTCGCCGAACTGCACGTTCGACTCCGGATCGAGCACGCCCTTGCGCCAGAGGCCCCAGGTGTCCTGCGTGCGCTCGCGCACGGCTGGTCCGCGCTCGAGGACGAGCGGGCGCAAGCCCGCCTGCGCCAGGATCAGCGCCGCGAAGATGCCGCACGGGCCGAAGCCGACGACGATCGGGCGCGAGCGACCGGTCGTGGCGAAGTCGGCAGGCGCGACGGCGACCGCGCGATAGCGTGTGTCGGGCGTCGGCTTGACGTGCAGGTCGCTGGCATGACGCGCGAGCACGGCCGCCGCGGCGTCGACCTCGCAGTCGACCGTGTAGACGAAGACGATCGCCGACTTCTTGCGTGCGTCGTAGCCGCGACGAAAGACCGAGACGGCGTGCAGCGCGCCGTCGTCGATGCCGAGGCGCGCGACGATCGCCGCGCGCAGGTCGGCGTCGACGTGGTCGAGCGGCAATCGGAGTTCTGTGAGGCGCAGCATGTCGGCGGACGAGCGACGATTGTCGGCGCCGTTGCGCCGATGCCCAGCCTCAGCGGAAGACTTCGACGCGGGCGGCGCCCATCAACGGCTCGAGCAACCGGCCGAGCGGACGCAGCACCGAGTAGCGCGCCGCGACCTTGTGCGCGTAGGCGAAGAAGCGCGGCAGGTCGGCGCTGTAGGCCGGCTTGCCATCGCGGTGCTTGAGGCGCGAGAAGATGCCGAGCACCTTCAGATGGCGCTGCAGTCCCATCCACTCGATGCCGCGCCAGAACTCCCCGAAGTCCGCGTCGACCGGCAGTCCGGCCTGGCGCGCGGCCTGCCAGTAGCGGATCGCCCAGTCGATCTCCTGCTCCTCGTCCCAGGAGATGAATGCGTCGCGCAGGAGCGAGGCGATGTCGTAGGTGATGGCGCCGAAGGCCGCGTCCTGGAAATCGAGGATGCCGGGGTTCGGGTCGGCGACCATCAGGTTGCGCGGCATCCAGTCGCGATGGACCGCGACGCGCGGTGCGGCGAGCGCGACGGCGACGAGCTTGTCGCAGGCGTCGGCCCAGGTCGCGGACTCCGCGTCGGTCCACGTCACGCCGCATTCGCGCGCAACGCACCAGTCGGGGAAGAGAGCGAGCTCACGGCGCAGCATCGCGTCGTCGTAGGCGGGCAGCAACTGGCCTGGCACCTTCAACTGCCACGTGACGAGTGCCGCCATCGCGTCGCGCATCAGCGCATCCGCGCGCTTCGCGTCGCCCTTGGCCTGCGCGTCGAGCAGCGCAGCGAGATAGAGATCGTTGCCAAGATCGTCGAGGAGGAGGAAGCCGTTCGCTTCGTCCGCTTCAAGCACGCGCGGCGCGTGCAGGCCGGCGGCGGCGATGAGACCGGCGACGTGGACGAAGGGGCGCACGTCTTCCTGCGGCGGCGGCGCGTCCATGACGATGACGCTGCCGCCGCCGATGCGGTCGGCCCGCAGGTAGCGGCGAAAGCTCGCGTCGCTCGACGCGGGCCGCAGGGTCGCGATGGCGATGCCGTGGCGCGGCGCGATCGCCGCCAGCCAGGCCGCGAACGAGAGCGCTCGCACGGGATCGGCCCACGCGATGGCGGGCGAAGGTTCGGGGGCGTTGTTCACAGGGGAGGAGTGGGGTGGCGCGAGGCACGCCTCGTGGATAATCGATTCTACAAATCGGTGCCTGCGGCCAGAGTGCGCGAGGCACCCGTCACGTCCGGTGGCGCTGCACGCGAGAGCCGGCTTCGCGCCTCCACGGTGCTTCCCGTCCGCGTCGCCCCAGTGAGTCCAGCCGCTCGCCAAGATTCACGATCCAGCGCCAGAGTGCGACGACCCGAGCGCGTGCGCCTGCTCGTCGCCGTCACGCTCTTGGGCGGTTCGGTCGCGCACGCGCAACCAGCGCCCGCGGCCGCCGCGGCGTCTGGCGTCGAGCTGCGCCAGGCCGACACGCTGGCGTCGCCGCCGCGCGGTGACGCCGCGCGCCAGCTGCCGATCATCCTGCGCGCGCGCGAGATCCGGTCGCGACCGAACCTCGACGCCGAAGCGCTCGGCGACGTCGAGTTCCGGCGCGGCGCGACTGTGATCCACGCCGATCGCCTGACCTACGACGAGGCCGAAGACCTCGCCCGCGCGACCGGCCACGTCGTCGTCAACCGCGATGGCAATGTCTTCGCGGGGCCCGAGCTGCAACTCAAGATCGAACGCTTCGAGGGTTTCTTCCGCCTGCCGACCTATCGCTTCGCCAAGACCGGCGCCGGCGGCAAGGCGGCGCAGATCGAGTTCATCGACGACCAGCGCGCGACCGCGACCGACGCGACGTATTCCAGCTGCAACGCGAGCGACGACGACGTCGAGCCGGTCTGGATCCTCAAGACGCGCGAGCTGCACATCGACAACGAGAGCAACGAAGGCGTCGCCCGCGACGCCGTGCTGCGCTTCTACGGCGTGCCGATCCTGGCGGCGCCCGTGTTCAGCTTTCCGCTCAGCGACGAGCGCAAGTCGGGCTTCCTGCCGCCGAGCCTGGGCATCGACAGCCGGAGCGGTCTGCAGACCGCCATCCCCTACTACTGGAACATCGCGCCCAACCGCGACGCGACGTTCACGATGAGCGCGAGCACCCGGCGCGGCCCGGCCCTCGACAGCGAGTTCCGCTACCTCGAGCCCGACTACTTCGGCACCGCGAACCTGAAGCTGATGCCGCACGACGCCACCGCGGACCGGTCGCGCTACTCGCTGCGCGCCGACCACGAAGAGATCCTTCCCTACAACGCGTACGCGCAGCTGCGCGTGATGCGGGTCTCCGACGACGACTACTGGAAGGACTTCCCCGGCGAGGTGAAGAGCCTCACGCCGCGACTGTTGCAGACCGACCTGCTGCTCACGCGCCCCTTCGGCGACTGGTCGGCCTACGCGCGTGCGCTGAAGTGGCAGGTGCTGCAGACGACCGATCCGACGACGCGCATCGATCCGCCGCCGTACGAGCGCGCGCCGCAGATCGGAGCGCGTTACGCGGCGCCGTGGCGCGGCGGCCTCGACGTCGCCTTCGAAGGAGAGTTCAACCGTTTCGCGAATCCGAGCGATCACTATCTGCTCGAGCGCCAGACCGGCCTGCGCGCGCACGCGCTCGGCAGCATTGGCAGGCCGTTCTTCTCGCCCGGCTGGACGGTCACGCCGAAGCTGTCGTTCAACGCCGCGTCGTATTCGTTCGACCGGCCGCTCGACGACGGCCGGCGCAGCGCCACGCGCGTGATCCCGACAGTGAGCGTCGACAGCGCCTGGACGCTCGAGCGCGAAACGACCTTCTTCGGCCGCGCAGTGCGCCAGACGCTCGAGCCGCGCCTCTTCTACGTCAATACGCCGTACCGGCGCCAGCAGAACCTGCCGAACTTCGATGCCGCCGCGAAGGACTTCAACTTCGATTCCTACTTCACCGAGAACGCGTTCTCCGGCGTTGATCGCGTCTCCGACTCGAACCAGCTCACCGCCGGCATCACGTCGCGCGTCCTCGATCCGGAGACCGGCGCCGAGGCCCTGCGCGTCGGCCTGGCCCAGCGCTATCGCTTTCGCGACCAGCGCATCACACCCGACAACGTCAGGCTGACCCAGCGCTACTCCGATGTGCTCGTGTTCGGCTCGACGACGCTCGTGCCGCGCTGGTCGTTCGACACCTCCGCGCAGTTCAATCCCGACAGCCACCGCATCGAGCGATCGCTTGCGGGCTTTCGCTATTCGCCTGGACCGTATCGCACGGTCGGGCTCACCTATCGGCTGACGCGGGGCCTGTCGGAGCAGTTCGAGCTCGGCTGGCAGTGGCCGCTCTACGGCCCGGCGCGGACGAGCGAGCGGCCCGCGGGAAGCGGCAGCTGCAGCGGCACGCTCTACAGCGTGGGTCACGTCAACTACAGCACCAAGGACAGCCGCCTCACCGACTCGATCGCCGGCTTCGAGTACGACGCCGGCTGCTGGATCGGGCGGGTCGTCGTCGAGCGACTCTCGACCGGGCGCAGCGAAACGACGACGCGATTGCTGCTGCAACTGGAACTCGTCGGCCTCTCCAGGCTCGGATCGAATCCACTCAAGGTGTTGAAGGACAATGTTCCAGGCTACCAACTCCTGCGCGACGAGCGCACGACGTCTTCTCCGTTCACCCCGTATGACTGATCCGCGATCCATCTTGCGTCACGCGTTCGCCGCCCTGGCGCTCGCCCTGGTCGGCGCGCATGCCAGCGCCCAGACCGGCGACTACATCGCCGCCGTCGTCAACCAGGAGCTTGTCACGGCGGGCGAGCTGCAGCAGCGTCTGGCGCGCATCCGTGACGACGCCAATCGCAGCCGCACGCAGTTGCCGCCGCCGGCGACGCTCCGCAAACAGGTGCTCGACACCTTGATCGACGAGCGCGTCATGGTCACGAACGCGCGCGAGAACGGCGCGCGCGTCGAGGAGCCCGAGCTCGATCGCGCCGTCGCCAACATCGCGACCCAGAACCAGTTGTCGATCCCGCAATTGCGCGAGCGGTTGCGCCTGGAAGGGCAGTCGTACGCCAAGTTCCGCGACAACATCCGCGACCAGCTGATGGTCGAGCGGCTGCGCGAGCGCGAGGTCGCGAGCCGCATCCGGATCAGCGACGTCGACATCGACGACCTGATCGAGAAGCGTCGGATCGCGGCGGGCGGCGGCATGCAGATCAACGTCGCCCAGATCCTGGTGCCGGTGCCCGAAGGCGCCAGCGATGCCGTTGTCGAGGAACGTCGCACCAAGGCCGCCGCTGCGCTCGCCCGCACCCGCGGCGGCGAAGATTTCGCGACGGTCGCGCGCGAGGTCTCGGAAGACGGCAATCGGGCCCAGGGCGGCGAGATCGGCCTGCGTCCGACCGATCGGCTGCCCGACGTCTTCGTCAAGACCGTCCAGGGACTGAAGCCCGGCGAGATCGCGCCCGAGCTGCTGCGCAGCGGCGCGGGCTTCCATGTGTTCAAGCTGATCGAACGCCAGGAGTCGGGTGCGTTCACGGTCGATCAATCGCGGGTGCGCCACATCCTGCTGCGGCCGTCGCCGGAGCTGTCGCCGGAAGCGGCGGCACGTCGACTGGTGCAGTTCAAGCGCGACATCCAGGACGGCAAGAAGACGTTCGAGCAGCTCGCCCGCGACAACTCCGAAGACGGCAGCGCGCCCCAGGGCGGCGACCTCGGCTGGTCCTCGCCCGGAACGTTCGTGCCCGAGTTCGAGGAAGTGGTCACGGCGCTGCCGGTCGGCGGCCTGTCCGATCCGGTGACGACGCGCTTCGGACTGCACCTCATCCAGGTCGTCGACCGACGCCAGACGACGCTCGACCTGCGCCAGCAGCGCGAGCAGGCGCGCAATCTCCTGCGCGAGCAGAAGTTCGACGAAGCGTTCGCCGAATGGCTGCGCGACCTGCGCGGCCGCGCCTACATCGAGCTGCGCGACCCGCCGCAGGCGCAGTAGCGGCGGCGACTCCCGGCACCTCCTTGCATCGCGCCAAGAAGCGCTTCGGCCAGCACTTCCTCGTCGACGGGTCGGTGATCGACCGGATCGTCGACGGCATCGATCCTCGCCCTGGCCAGGCGCTGGTCGAGATCGGACCAGGCCGGGGCGCGCTGACCTTCGCGCTGCTCGAGCGTTGCCGCCAGCTCACGGTGATCGAGCTCGATCGCGACCTCGCCGCGCGGCTGCGTCGCACGGCCGGGCTCGATGTCGTCGAGGCCGACGTGCTTCAGGTCGACTTCGCCGCACTCCCCGTGGCAGAAGGCGCCGGCAAACTGCGCGTCGTCGGCAACCTGCCGTACAACATCTCGACGCCGATCCTCTTTCACCTTCTCGAAGCCGCGACGCGCATCGAGGACCAGCACTTCATGCTGCAGAAGGAAGTCGTCGAGCGGATCGCGGCCGCGCCCGGAAAGAAGGACTACGGCCGGCTCAGCGTGATGCTGCAGTGGCGCTACGAGATCGAGTCGCTGTTCGACGTGCCGGCCGAAGCGTTCGATCCGCCGCCGCGGGTCGAGTCGGCCGTGCTGCGCATGACGCCGCGTGCCGCGCCGGCCGCGGTCGAGCCGGCGTTGTTGCGCGAGCTCGTGACCTCGGCCTTCTCGCAACGACGCAAGCTCCTGCGCCACACGCTCGGCCGCTGGCTCGAGGAGAGCGGCACGAACGTGCCGTTCAATACCCAGCGTCGGGCGGAAGAGGTTCCAGTCGAGGAATATCTCCGGCTCGCCCTCGCCGTGGCGGCGAGCCGGAAGTCCGACGCGCCAGCGGTCGAACGCTAGGGGGCGTTCAAGCCGCCGTCAGCCACATCGCGGTGTCGAACGCGCTGCTCATGAGCGGCATGTTCGCCCCGAAGCTGCTGTTTGCGGCTGTTTTCGCCACTGCCTTGACCGGCTTCTCGCTGCCGTTCACGCTGCCTGCCCCGGGGGCCACTTCGGTAGCCCGCTCCCATGATGCTGACTCTTGGGAGCGGGCTACTGAAAAGAATAGAAGCACCTGAACGGTACTTTGCGCTCCGCCCAGAAGTCGGCCGCATCGCGGAACACGTCGAGCAGCTGCTCGCGGGCCTCGCGGTCGAAGCGGGGGTTGTCGGGCAGCTGCTCGAGCACGACCACGAAACCCGGCTGCGGGCCGGCCTTGTGGACCAGGTCGGTCATGCAGTCGAACAGCGCGTCGAGGTTCTTGCCGAAGTGGGACGGGAAGACGAAGGCCTCGGCGATCGCCTCGAGCACGTCCTGCTTGGATTGCGCAGAGGTGAGATTGGCGTAGAGAAAGTGCTGGTCGGCTTGATGCGCGGCCTGCATCAAGTCGTCGACGCGATAGGCTCGAATCGACTGCACGATGTTCGGACGGACGGTCTGCAAAAGCATCTCGCGTTCCTCCTGTTCTAAGAAAACTGCTGCTGCGCTCATGGTGTGATGCGGTGGAAACTCGCGTAGTGATCGTTGCTGTAGTAACAGGCCTGAGGAGCGCTCGGCTCCCTGCCGCCGCAGACGATGCGACGCGCGCCCCGGTCGCGCGCGCCTGGCGTCGCGACCGTGTATTCACGATAGAAGCCGCGTTTCTCAGGCGGCAGGATGCGCTCCCGGTTGGCGAAGACAATACCGTCCTTCGGATAGACGAAGGGACCGCCGCTGCGGATCGCACGGTCGACCGCCTGCGCCGGGGCCGGAAGCTCGGAGAGTTGGATCGGCGCCGCCAGTGGCGCCTGCTCGCGGGCGTGGGCACCCGACAAAGCCAGCAACCCTGCGACGCCGACGCACGCTCCCCACCGGAGCAGTGGCCGCAATCGCTGCAGCCGACCCGACAAAACCACGGGAAATCCCTAAGCCAAGAATCTGCAGATGTTACCGAATCAGGGCGGAAACCTCAACCCTGTGCCACATATTTGGGCAGTTTTGACCGGGATTAAGTAGGCGCACGCTCTCGTCGTAAGCCTTCGAAGGCTGGATCGTCTGCAGTTGTCGTCCGCAGTGAAAATTAGCATGCACTGAAAACTAGCGCGCCGCGTTCGCGTCGGCGACGGCCAGCGCGGTCATGTTGATGATGCGCCGCACGGTTGCCGAGGGCGTCAGGATGTGCGCCGGCTGGGCCGC
>Ga0209724_1003675_pt1 | contig 12397 bp, 10 predicted proteins | sample grotaG_FD_184143 | JGI IMG/M metagenome (GOLD analysis project Ga0209724, IMG submission 184143) | Glacier valley bacterial and archeal communities from Borup Fiord, Nunavut, Canada, to study Microbial Dark Matter (Phase II) -... | ecosystem: Environmental > Aquatic > Freshwater > Ice > Glacier ... | reverse complement strand
TCAGTTCAACAATTCGTCCAAAGACTGTCATATGAGCGCCTGACAAGATGCTGATGCCTATAGCATCAACATCTTCCTGAAGGGCAGCATTGACAATCATTTCAGGGGTCTGTCGCAAACCAGTATAAATCACTTCCATACCTGCGTCACGCAGAGATGATGCAATAATTTTTGCCCCACGGTCATGGCCATCAAGGCCACATTTTGCAACTAATACCCTGACTGGCCGATCCTGCTTCATACTTTCTGTAAAATTTGAATTGCTTTATTTAATCGTCCTGCTACTTCTGAGGCTCCCAGCAAGCCGGCCATCTCGAAAAGAGCTGGGCCTGTTGCCAATCCGGTGAGGCAAACACGAAATAATTGCATCATCTGTCCTGGATTTATTTCAAGTGAAACTGCCGTTGACTGAAAGAGTGATTCGAACTCTTCAGCAGTGACTACAAAAGCATTACTGTAAGCCTTTGAAAGATTAGATATAAAAACAGGAGCCTTGTCTTTCCATTTTTTGCGTATCACTTCATCATCATATGTAGTTGGCGCTATAAATAAGAAAAATCCATTATCCCAGAATTCACTTATCAGATGGGCCTTTTCTTTGATAAGATTACAACTTTTTTTAATAAAGTCATCATTTGCAGAAATCCCTTTTTGTTTAAGAATTACATTAAATTCTGTGGCAAGTTCTTCATCTGTTCTACTTCTCAGGTATTGCTGATTGATCCATTGCGCCTTGTTAAAGTCAAACTTTGCTCCAGATTTACTGATTCTTTCAATACTAAACAACTTGATCAATTCATCGATACTGAAAATTTCCTGAGTGGTGCCAGAGTTCCAGCCCAATAAAGCCAGCATATTTACAACAGCTTCAGGATAATAACCACGTTCACGGTAACCTGAACTAATTTCGCCAGTTAAGGGATCTTTCCATTCAAGCGGGAATACAGGAAAACCTAACCTGTCTCCATCACGCTTGCTAAGTTTCCCGTTCCCTTCTGGTTTAAGTAAAAGTGGAAGATGGGCAAATGCTGGCATCTTATCTTCCCAACCCAGGTAACGATATAATAGCACGTGCAGCGGCGCTGATGGCAGCCATTCTTCACCCCTGATCACGTGACTGATATTCATCAGGTAATCATCAACAACATTTGCCAGATGATATGTTGGCATACCATCGCTTTTAAACAAGACCTTATCATCAATTGTAGTGCTGTGAACCAGTACGTTACCTCGAATCAGGTCTACTACTTTGATTTCTTCTTTTCGGGGTATTTTGATCCTGATCACATAAACCTCTCCGGCAGTCAGTCGGCGCTGAACTTCATCATCTGGCAGGGTCAGTGAATTGACCATGCTCTCCCGTGAGATGATATTATATTGAGGTGATACTATGCCTGCAGCCTTCATTTTCTCACGCATCTGGTCAAGCTCTTCTGTGGTATCAAAGGCATAATAGGCATATCCGCTTTCTATCAGGCGCAGCGCATACTCTTTATAGCTATTTTTACGTTCTGACTGTCGGTAGGGGGCAAACGGCCCACCTGCAGAAATTCCTTCATCAGGTGCTATGCCACACCATTTTAATGCTTCAACTATGTATTCTTCAGCACCGGGAACAAAACGCGCCTGGTCTGTATCTTCAATACGTAAAAGAAAATCTCCGCCATGCTGCTTGGCGAAAAGATAATTATAGAGGGCGGTTCTTAGCCCACCGATATGTAGCGGGCCAGTTGGACTGGGGGCAAAACGAACCCTGACCCTGCGATCTGCTGTATTCATAATAGCTTTATATTAAAACCGTAAATATAGCCCGAATGAACAAGGTGATATAATTTTTAATTGGTTAGGTTTGATTAAATAGCATGCGAAAGCCACTACAATCACTTTATTATCAAACACAGTGGAAGATTATACTGCTCTTATTTGCAGGATTGATCGGCACCCTCTCCGTTTTTTACACCGACTATATGGTGAAAAAAATAAAAATGGAGGAAGAGAAAACAGCAAAACTCTGGGCAGAATCATTGCAGCAAGAATTTAAAACAACAAACAGTGACTTTTTGATCTTTCTAGGTGATGTACTTCGCGAGCACACCTCTGTGCCTGCCATTCTTTTAGATCAGGACGGGATGATACTTGGTACAAAGGGCCTTGATTCAACAAAGACCTTTAATTCGAGTGAAAAAAATAAATATTTTGATCCTGACTATTTTAAAGAGCAATTGAGTCTGATGAAGGCCCATGGCCGCCCTTTTGAAATAGATCTGGAAAAAGGGAAAAAAAATTATGTTTTTTATAAAGAATCAGCTCTCCTGACTGAACTAAAATACTTCCCCTATATTCAGCTCAGTGTGATATGTGTGTTCTTACTGGTATCATATTTTGCTTTTAACCGTTCAAGACGTACCCAGCAAAATCAGGTATGGGTAGGTATGGCCAAAGAAACAGCACATCAGTTAGGAACACCCATTTCAGCGCTTTATGCCTGGATGGATCACCTTCATGATAAATACACTGATGAGCCGGTACTGGCTGAAATGGAGAATGATATTCACCGATTGCAAATGATCACAGACAGGTTCTCTAAAATCGGATCTACACCAGTACTTGAAAAACATGACGTTTTAGATGTGATAGAAGCTTATATTCTTTATTTTAAGGTTAGGGTATCTAAAAAAATTAATTTTAAAATTGAAGGAGACCATGTAAACGCCTTGCTAAGTGTGCCTTTATTTGAATGGGTTATCGAGAATATTTGTAAAAATGCCATTAATGCCATGCGCTCTGAAGGAAACATAGACATACTGATCGCCACACAAAAAAACAAGGTTACGATTGATATTCGTGATACCGGAACAGGAATTCCAAAGTTCAAATGGGAGACAATTTTTCAACCTGGTTATACCACTAGAAAAAGAGGCTGGGGTCTTGGACTTTCACTTACCAGACGTATTATTGACGGGTATCATAAAGGCGATATTTTTGTGAAAGAATCAGAAGTAGGAAAGGGTACAACTTTTCGAATTATTCTCCAGGCTGCCTGATCAATTAATTCGTGATTGATTTTATCAGGTTTTTTTGGAAATCAACGATTTTATGTTTGTGTAAATTTCAAGGAATTTTAAAACTGTCACGAGAAACAGATTTTTTGCCGTTTACAATCACTATAAGGCTACCAGACTGATGCTTTCCTGCAGGTATCGTGACTTCAATGATCTGATCATAAACAGAATTGACTACGAGTGATTGCCCGCCCTTCAGATTTACAGACACATTGTTTTTATCGAACCCAAAATTAAGACCTGAAATTCTGACGACTGTTCCCGCAGGTCCATTCTTAGGCTCAAATTCTAAAATCAGCGGGCGTTCTAGGGTATTTGATACGGGGAGCTTTCCATTATCTACCGTATGCTCTGGTTTTGACAAATTTTCTTTACCTGTTGGGGCAGGTGTTATATCTCTAGTAGCTGATGCTACGACAGACGTACTGGGAGTTATCACTTTTTTATTTTTTGACAAGGGCATAACTTTTCTAGGCGCTATCGGTGGCGTAATTTCATTACTGTCTTTTGATGAACCTTGATGTCTGATAGTTTCTTTATGATTTAAAGTTACTACAGTACGCTCTACAGGCACTAAAGCTGATTTTGCCTTATTTGCCAAGGCCATGACTGGAATCGGGATGGTAATTTTGGCTTTATTACCTGTAATAAATACGGTTTCAGAGGCAATTTGCCCTGCAGCGTCTTTTATTACAATAGGACCATCTGCACAGTCTTCAGGAACTATAACAACGAAATGATCACTTGCTTTCTTCAGTAGATGCGCTTCTTTATTACCAAAGAATACCCCGATAGATTTATCTTCTACATCGAACCCTTTTACTCCAATGATAACTTCAGTACCAGCCTTGCCTGAGCCTGGCTCAAACCAACTAATTGATTTCTTTTCCTTCGCTGTAACTGAAATTATTGTTGACAAACAAACTAGTAAACATATGACCGTTTTCATCTGCATCCGTTTATAAAGCAGGGCAAAACAAGCACTGGTTTGCTGTTCTACGTTTTTTTGCGTGCTTTTGTTACATTTATTGAATTACACTACGGGCCAACTATTTGACAAATTTCAATTTAGTTTGTTCTGATCGCTTATCAGGTAAAAAAACTCCTGCGGTTCTCTGCCACAGGAGCTCGATTAAACAACAATATGAATAAATGAACGATGAGACTAGTGTGATGATTTAACCCGGTTTTTTTCTTCAGCTGAGCCAGTATCTTTATGATTGTTGCTGCCATTGCTGCCAAAGCGGTACGTAAATGTGAGCGATGCCCGGCGGCTTTCCCATCTGTTTAAAACAATCAGGTTAATATTAGGCTGCCTGCCTGAAAACTTTTCAGTATAGAAGATATCGTTCACATTAAATTTCAGTGAGGCCTTCTTTTTAAAAAGATTTTTTTGCAGCCCTCCGCTTATTGAATACTGAGGATCAGCATGCAGGTATCCATAAATGGCTGACGAATTATAATTACCCATGAATTCTACCGTGAAATCATTTGGCAGGGTCATGGTGCTCATTGCATTCAGGTTAAATGCGACCTTGCCAGCATTCAATAAGCCTCCAATGCTTGATCCTGAAGCCAGGTACCTGTTGTAATTTATATTCAGGTTAGGGGTGATTGTCCACCACTTTGCAATAACTAAAGGAGTACTGAAAGTAAAACCGAAGCTATTTGAGCCATTTATATTACTGGTAGTTTGATGCGTGCTTTTTGTTGCCGTATCCTGCAACACGTTCTGAATCATCGTATTGCGGGTATGGCTGTAATTGACCGATAATATCGTGCTTGACTTATAGGTATGGCTGATCTCAAAAGCATCGGTATACTGTGGGTTGAGATAAGGATTACCAACCTGGTAGGTATACTGGTCAATATAAAAAGTAAAAGGATTCAAATCCTGATAAGATGGTCTGTCGATACGGCGTGTGTAGGATAGGCCAAGCTGATGATTGTCACCTAATTTTTCAGATATGGCAACATTTGGAAAAAAGTCTGTATAACTACGTTTTACGTTTTTATTCAGTGTAACAGAATTGCCTTCTGAAGCAGTATGCTCAATTCTCAGCCCCAGCTGTATGCTTGTATTTTTACCAAACTGCTTGTTTAAACTGGCATAAAAAGCAGCAAGTTTTTCTGTATAAACAAACTGATTGCTTTGATTTTTAGTGGGTATTGGTTTGTTATTAATGATTGAATCATAGGCAACTGTATTATTTGTTGTCACGGCGCTGTATTTTATTCCTGTTTCAAGCTTTAGCGTTTTGTTGAAGGGATGACTAAAATCAATTTTGCCGACCCGAATGCTGATGTCTGAAGGCTGCCTGTTTTGAATAATGAATGGGCCTTTTAAAATCTGTGTTTTATCAGAGCTGAATAACGTATTGGTCAGGGTAGAATGTGATTCATTGTTGAAGGTAGAATAATCTAAATCACCTCCCAGAGAAGTGCCAATGGTATCAATTTTACCCCGGTAATTTAAATTATAGTCTATGCTTCTGAAAGTTCCAGGATTTAATGAACTGGCTTCTAAAATTGAATCAATTACTTTAGGTCTTATCTGAGGATTACTGATAACAGAATTGCTTGTCGATAGGGTATTACCATAATTTGAATAGCCACTAACCTGTACGCCGATTGTATGATTTTTTGTCAGTGAATAATCAAAACCTGCCTTATAATTATGATTTGTATACTCATTATCAAAACGCCCTAACTGATTAAAGTCAGTAGAATCTTTCTTACTCCTGATTTGTCTCGTGAGTCGCAGGGTACTGTAATTCTTATTTCTTGAAAAGTCATAGTTAGTAAAGAAATTAAATTTTCCGGTCTGATAGTTAAGATTTATACTGCCATTGTATTTTGCATAATGCCCGTAACCAGCTCCAGCAGTCACTACACCGTTCAGGCCCAGTTTTTTAAGCTTTTTGGTTTTGATATTGATGATACCAGTATTGCCAGATGCATCATATCTGGCTGAGGGCTGGGTAATTATTTCAATCTGGCTTACGGCAGTAGCAGGCATATTTTTAAGCATATTTGTCACCTGGGCTGTAGACATATAGGTAAGTTTATCATCTATCATTACCATCACCCCACTTTTACCCCTTAGCTGGATATTATCATCTTTATCGACTGTGATACCTGGGGCACGCTTTAATGCTTCTAGCGCTGTTCCTCCACTAGCAATTACATCTGATTCAATATTCAGTACAGTTTTATCAACCTGCCTTTCAATAAATGGCCTTTTTGCAATGACTCCGACTTCAGTAAGCTGGGTCGCTGCCTGAATCATTACTAGTTCAGGAACTTTTTTTTGCTCTCCTTCAAGCAAACTAACGGGTAATCGTGAAGATTTCTTGAATCCAATAAAACTACCCTGCAGATAATACCTTCCAGGTTCGAGTTGACCAAAAAGATATGCACCAGCTGTATCTGTTGCAATACCTTTTAACAAGATTGAATCTGGCATATGGTAAATATTGACTGTTACAAATGCAATGGGCTTATGCTGGGAATCAACCACTTTGCCGGTTAGCGAACCAGTAGGTTTACCAGTGAATGATTGTTCTTGCTGGGTATTTACTGTCTGGGACCAGCCTTTATCAGGTGCTAAAATCAGTATCACTACAAATAATGCAAGTGGGGCAATAGAGGAAAAGAAAGACTTTTGTATACGAATTATTTCGTAGCTTCTGTTTTTCATATCCTGGGGGTGAAATGAAATCTTCATTTTGAGTGGGTTAAGTTCGAAGTGTTTGAGAAATTATCAGTGGGTTAAATCACCCAGAATCGAAGTTTTATCCGGGTGATTTACGCTATATAAGAAAGGGGTTTAACGGATAATTTTTTCCCGCTTTCGCTCTATAATATAAGATACAAGTAATCCAAGACCGCCAAATATAAACAGTAGTGGAAAATAGATGGCCTCTCCGTTTGCCTCCGTATTTGCTGAAATGAAATAGGCAATGATTAAACCAATACCAACCCCAATAAAAAGCAAGCTGGTTCTTAGTACACTCGATGTTCGGTCACGCAATGCAGAATCTTTTAATTCTATGCCCCGTTCGATCAAGGCCATTCTTTCCCTTGATTTCAAATAATTCAGACCGAAGATCATCAGAAATAATCCAAGTGATATAATGATTGGAAGTAGAATGGCCAGTTCGCCAGTTACATCTTGACCTGCTTCTATTAATAGTGGCATAAATAAACCTACCATGATTATATACGTTTAAGTGTTATTAAAATCTTCAGCAGTTATTGCCAGATTTATCAGTATGACAGCAAGATGAAAGACCAGGTTACATTAAAAAAATAATTTTTTAATATATTCTCAAATTTATTTTTCATTCAAAACGTAAGGCCTTAATTTTATTTGGTGTTACTATTAATATAATTGTAAAGAGGCATAATTTTATCTTTTAGCTATCTTAACCTTTAATTGCATTTTTGACTTCCAGGCCTGCGAAATAAGTGTGAGTTAACTCAATACTGATTGCAGGTTGTAACCCAGGTCAGCTAACCGGTGTCTTACCTACAATGATTAAACAATTATCTGATATAGAGCTTATAGAAAAAGCGCTTAGAGGTGAAAAATCAGGCTACGCAGCCTTGGTTAACCGCCATAAGGCCTATGCTTTTTCAATTGCTTTGAGAATTGTAAAAAACAGAGAGGAAGCCGAAGAGATTACACAGGATAGTTTTCTGAAAGCATTTCGCGCACTGGATCAATTCAGGCAGGAAGCAAAATTTTCTACCTGGCTTTACCGTATAGTATACACAACGGCGCTAAACTACTTGCGTAGATATAGCCCTGAAACGATTGAGTTAGATTCACAGCTTTCAGACCAGTTACCATCTTACCAACCTGACAGTGCAGATCTGCTGGATCAAAAAATTAAAAAAAAGTACCTTGCCCTGGCATTCAGCAAATTAAAAGCGGAAGATGCCGTAGTTTTACAGTTATTCTATATTGATGAAAAAAGTCTGGATGAAATAGCTGCAATTATGGGCCTGGAAACAAATACCGTCAAAATTAGATTGCACAGAGCAAGGCCCAGGCTAAGGCTTTGTTTAGAATCAATTATGAACAATGAAAGTATAGCAGTATGAAACAGCAGGATGAGAATAGAATCTGGGATTATGTTGATGGCTTTCTTACAGAAGCCCAGAAGGCTGAAGTTGAATATTGGGTGAGTACCAATACTGAGGCCAGACAGCTTTTAGCTGAGGTCAGGGCCTTAAAAATCAGACTTGATGAATTACTGCCAGAGAAACCTTCTGCTGGGTTCACTATGAATGTTCTTGGGGCTTTCGCGGCTGAGACTGGGAAAATTGAAATTAATACGCAGCAAGCTGATAACTGGATAATAAAAAGCATTGTAGGTGCGTTTATGGCCATAATTCTGGTTTTGATTGGCCTTGTTGTTTTTTTGGGCTCAGGAAATCAAATGCACCAGGTTCAGCAGGTTTCGAACGGTCTGGCCAGTGCCGGCTCAGGTGATATTATTCATTTGATGGGCAATAAATTCGTGACAAGATCATTCTTAATTGCAGAGGTTTTAATGCTCCTGTTTTTTGCTGAAAAACTCATTAAAAGATTTACCCTAAAAAAAGGCATAGCCTGAATTTTGCAGCTAACTAAAATTTCAATCCTGTTCGCACTTTTGTGCACACTATTATTCAACGATTCATGTGTCCGTAATAATCCAGACAACAGGTATGACCGGCTGAGTAATAATAATCAGGCTTGGGAAGATATTACAGATAATACAAGCAGTGGTGGTGATCAGTCAGGAACCCGCAGGCGATTTTCTTTTTTGCGCTCAGGGGTGTTCGGAATTAACTGTGAGCCCAGTGACGTAAGTTGTGTGACAGGTGGTAATACTACAGGAACATGGGATTATATTACCACTACCACCGTTCAGGTAACTATTTACAATGGTCCGATCTATTTCTATAATATCGTGAAAATTGATCCGACAGATCTCTGGTTACAGGATAATAATGTCAGGGGGAAACCTGTTCTACGAAAATTTGTACCGGCCAGATAGCCAAGTCAGGGGTACAAAAAAAGCCTGGTTTTAGCCAGGCCTCTAAAATTATTCTCAAAGAGAAATGCACTTAGCGCAATATAAGCAGCTTTAAAGGCCAACTTTTGTATGCCAGTGTAGCTCATGTCTCGTGGTGACACTGATGTCAGCCTACAGATACTATTTCTTAAAATTTTACAGGAAATTCTGCTACCGTATTATCCCATCCCATTACCAGGTTCGCACCATCTGTAGCTGGGGTAAATGTAATTGAGAATGCCTCGATTGCTTCTGCTGCTTTTTTAACGGGCACTGACAGGCGTACAAGATCGAGTGTCTTATCATATGAATAGGCACCCCAACGGTCTGTCTGCTTATTAACAATAAGTGTCCATGTCTTTTCTGTGGGTATGATAAATAAAGAATAGGTACCGGCAGGAATGGCTGTATCACCAATTTTTACATCTTTGAAAAAGTGAACCTGAGTTTCATTATTGGCGCCTGTTCTCCAGACATCACCAAACTTTTCAAGTTTCCCAAAAATTTCACGTCCTTTCTTTAATGGTCTGAAATAGTCAATCCGAATTACGGGTGCCGTTCCTTTAAAAGGAACATCCATTGGGAAGTAAGCAACATCACCTGAACTTTTTGGTACAGGTGAAAACTTTTGGGCATTTGCGTTGGTAAGGCAAAACAAGAAAGCTGCTGATAGCAGCATTTTAACCATTTTCTTTTTCATTGTGTCTGAATTATTAAGTACTGTTTTATGATTTTATTGATTGCTTAAAGATAGTTTTTTGAAAGAAAAAGGACAATAAAACAACTAGTAGTGCACCGAAAACATTGAGCCACAAATATTCCATCCATTTATAATGAGCAGCTATAAAAATCAGGGTCTCAGAAGCAATAGCCGCATAAAATATAGCATTTCCCTGAATCGATCTGATATAAAACGCAACGAGAAAGATACCTAGAATGGTACCATAGAAAAGAGAGCCTAGGCTATTGACCGCTTCGAGCAAATTTCCAAACCGCCCGGCGTAAAGGGCAAATACCACGCATATAAGACCCCAGAAAATAGTGAAACCTCTTGAAACCCATAAATAATGAGATTCACTACCATCTTTAACTATCCACCGCTGATAAATATCTACCACTGAACAACTCGCCATAGAATTGCAGGCTGAGGCGACTGAACCCATAGAGGCTAGAAATACAATTGCAATGATCATTCCAATGGTACCATGGGGCAAATACGCAAGAACAAAATTCAAAAACATGTAATTCGTATCAGAAATATCTGCCAGCTCAGAATCTGGATGATTCTTTAAAATAAGTTTACGAAGAGATGTTTTATTCTGATCAAATGATTCCTGGGCTCTACGCAGATCTGCAGCTCTATGAGCTATTTCATAAGATTCACCAACTCTCAAAGAAAGAATATACTTGTCAAGATTAACTTTCTTTGCTTCAAAGAGCACCTGCCGCTTTTTCTCAAGATCATTATAGGCACTCTTATCCCTACTATTTACAATTAGATTCAGCTCATGCTGGTTGAAATAAGCGGGGGGCTGCTGCCATTGGTAAAAAACGAACACAAGGGTACCTAATAATAAAATAAGAAATTGCATGGGTATTTTGACAAAACCGTTCAATATCAGTCCCAGCCGGCTTTCTGCAATTGAACTTCCTGTGAGATACCTTCCTACCTGTGACTGGTCAGTTCCAAAATAAGAAAGCTGTAAAAATAAGCCCCCAATCAAACCTGACCAGATTGTATAGCGATTATGCAGGTCAAAATGAAAATCAATAATGTTCAGTTTACCTAGAGTTCCTGATACATGCATGGCTTCAAGAAAGCCTGTACCTTTTGGTAATAGATGAAATACTTCATACCCGGCCAGGCCCATACCTGAGAAAATGACCAGCATCTGAATAAATTGGGTTGATGAAACTGCTTTCGCCCCCCCGCTAACCGTATAAGAAATTACCAGTAGCCCAATCAAACAGGTGGTCAGGCCGGTTGGTAAGTGCAGTAGCGTTGAAAGAATGATAGAAGGGGCATAAATACTGATTGCTGTTGATAAAGACCGTAGAAACAAGAAAAGTACTACAGTTAATACCCTTGATTTGGCATCAAATCTTTTTTCAAGATATTCATAGGCAGTAACTACGCGTAACCTGTGAAAGTTTGGAATAAAAGAGGTGCATAATATTATTACAGCCAGCGGTAAACCCAGGTAAAACTGTATAAAGCGCATCCCATCTGAATAGGCTTGACCTGGTCCGGCAATAAATGTAATTGCACTGGCCTGGGTGGCCATAACTGAAAGTCCGACCTGATACCAGGGTAAAGATCTGCCAGCAAGAAAATAACTGTCAATACCCGTATTTTTACGGCTTTTGTAAATGCCGTATAGTACGATGCCGAGTAAGGTAAAACAGAGTACAAGCCAATCGGTATAGGTCATTTAAAATAGTAGGTAAAAAAAGAAAAAAATAAGATTTGCAATACCAGAAAAACTGCCAGCCAGAAATACCAACGTTTCCAGTATGCTGGCTTAAACTCATTTTCTTCTGACTTCTCTGCCTGGTTAAGTGCCAATGAGGATTCTATTGATGAGGTCGTATTTATGGGTTTAGGGGTATCGGCAGCCATTAGATTTTATTTTTGCCTGCATTCAGCATATTTACAAATAACCTGATTGCACCTGTTACGCCAGCAGGTAACTGCCTGAAGAAAACCAGGCCTGTATACATATAGGCCCCTTTTCCATATCTGGCATAGATCAAGGTATTGGTCAATAAAGCCTCATTTGGGTCGTTCATAGATAAAGGGCTATGATAATGAGGGTCAGCATTGACAGGCACATAAATCGCCCGTTCCTGTATCCAGCCCTTAAAATCAGCCAGAGTTATTTTATTGGGGTAATTCAGCAATGGTGAACTGGGTTCTGAGAATAGTACAGGTGCGTTTTCATCTGTAATTCTTTTTGCGCTAATCTGAAAAGGATAGGGGCCCAGACTTCCTGTGACCAGATCATTTGGTTTATTGTATTGCTGTATAAAGCAACCCCCATTTTTGACATATTCCATTAACCGGGGCTGCATATCGCGGAGTATTATACGGGTATTATAAGCCCTTACCCCGGCAACTATAGCAGTAAAACCGCTAAGATTTTCTTCTAAGGCCTGTTTATCGCTAAGAATACTGACCCTGTAACCCAATTGTACAAGTATGGCAGGTAACTGGTCACCAGCTCCAGCAATATAAGCGATATTGCCCGCAGGAATAGTGATTACCGG
>Ga0209724_1003673_pt1 | contig 12400 bp, 10 predicted proteins | sample grotaG_FD_184143 | JGI IMG/M metagenome (GOLD analysis project Ga0209724, IMG submission 184143) | Glacier valley bacterial and archeal communities from Borup Fiord, Nunavut, Canada, to study Microbial Dark Matter (Phase II) -... | ecosystem: Environmental > Aquatic > Freshwater > Ice > Glacier ... | reverse complement strand
TACCGACAGTTCCCGGTTTATAGTTTATGAAATTGCGATTCCTCTAAAAGAATTGATGGCCGGTAATTCGCTTCAGCTTGACGAACTGATCACCCTGAATGTTTCTGTCAATGCGATGGATCGTCCTTCAGGTAGCGCTGATCGCGGAGGTCGTGCTGGAAGAGGTAGTGGAGGATCGCGAAGTGAGCTATCAGATATGGGCGGAGGCATGCAAGGCGGCGGGCGATCAGGTGGCGGTCGCGGAGGAATGGGCGGTGGCCGGCCCGGTGGAATGTCGCGCGGGGGTAGTGGCAGTGGTTCAGGCGACAGAAGCGGACTGTCTGAACGGGCTTCGTTTAAACAGAAGTTTACCTTGTCGAAAGATTGAGGAAAAGACGGAAGTGAGGAGTTTTATTCTTTGGTATTCTGACTTCCAACTTAAACTGTTACTTTTGGTGAAAAATAGACTTATGCATATTGAAATTCGTAAAGCCAAACTTACCGACCGTGATCAGATTGCCCAATTTCAGATGGAGATGGCCTGGGAAACCGAGCATTTTAAACTCGATGGTATTACTGTTTTAAAAGGGGTGGAAGCTGTTTTGAACAATGAACGTCTTGGGGCCTATTACCTGGCGGTTGTAGATCATGAAATCGCCGGTTCCTTGCTGACCACTTTTGAATGGAGCGACTGGCGCAATGGCACGGTTCTTTGGATCCAATCTGTTTATGTCGACCGGAAATTCCGTAAGCTGGGTATTTATGGTACGCTCTACGATTACATCAAAGCGCTTGTTGCTGCCGACGAATCATTGAAAGGAATCCGGCTGTATGTCGATGAGTCGAACAAAGGAGCCCGTGAGGTATATGCCCGTCTGGGGATGGATGGCGAACATTACCGGGTGTTTGAGTGGATGAAGGAGTAACATCGATCCACCCTTCAGACAGTTGATGTTGATAGATCCCTTTAAGCGGTTGAAAACCCTTGAAGGGAATTTAGGAAATCGTTAAGGGTTTAACTTTTCCTGATATCATACGCCATCAAACTCTTTCCGTGCCGGATATAAAGCACGCCATTCCCAATTACGGGATGCGAGAAATGTTCTTTCGTCCCCCGTGTTACTTTAAAGGTGCTTACCTCTTTTAGTTCATCTCCTGTTGGATCGACAAGATGGAAATACCCCTTTTCATCATAGAGATAAATCATCTCGTCGGCTTCAATTGTGGCACCCCTGCCAATCTTCAGACTTTGCGTCACTATACCTTTCTGCATATCAAGCGACATCAATTCCTGTTTGCGATGACCGGTAGCGATCAGCCGGTTGTCGAGCTGAACAACGCCACCCATAATGTTATCGAAAGGTTTGCATCGCCACACTTCTGTAATGCTTTCGCCATCGTCGGCAAGCTTCAGTTTCACGGTACGGTTGCCATCACCGGCCACATAATAGAGAAATCCTTTATCGAAGATCGGAGCGTTGGAATGAATATTGCCAGTTGTGTCCTGCTTGTGTGTGAACAATAGTTTCCCATCGTCGGCATCGATTCCCAGCATCGACAACTCCGAAAAGGTAAGCAGGATATTGTGTTTCCCCTGTTGAATGATCTTCGGCGAACAGAAAGCTGAAAGCTGACCGACTCCCTTGCATTTCCAGATCATCTTACCTGTAAACCGATCCAATGCCACAACATTGGTGTCGGCTCCGCCGGGGGCGCAATAGATCATCTGATCCTTCACAAGCAACCCTTCGGAATATCCAAAGATCGTATTCTTTCCGTGAAGGTCGGTAAACAGATTCACTGACCAAACCTTGCTGCCATCGATCCGGTTGAGGCAGGCCATTTCCCCCTTGCCCGAAACGGCATAAACAAGATCGTCAATGACTGTCGGTGCAGAGCGTGAGCCGGGAAAGTTAGTTGCCCATTCCGGACCATAAGCTACTTTCCATCGGAGATTTCCTTTCAAATCGAACGAATAAAGATAACCTGTGCTGTCGATGGCGCCGGTGATAAACAGGCCATCGTGTGTTACAACAGGCGAACCATATCCATCTCCTACCGAATCGGTGGCCCATAAGAGTTTGGGTCCTTCGACCGGCCATTGTTTCAATAAACCTTTATCTGGATAGTGGCCATCGCGGTTTGGACCACGCCATTGCGCGATCTCGGGTTGACGGGTACACGAAACGATCAGTAATAAAACAGGCAGGAAAAGAAGCAACTTCCTCATCATTCATAATAATTGGTTTGATATTGTAATAATAGTAATAATATGGATTTCTCCATAGGCTGGAATTCATTTTCTTTTGAAACGTTATGTGAGGGTAATAAGACGATTGTGCTGAAAGTAGCAGGCGGGAGGTAAAGTTGAATGACGAAAGAAGAATACCAATGCTGGATGTGAAGATAAAGCATCCCCGCATTTGGATCCAATGTCTTGCCTTATGCAGCAAGGGTATCTTGCCTTATGCAGCAAGAGTGTCTTGCCTGATGCGGCAAGGGTATCTTGCCTGATGCGGCAAGGGTGTCTTGCCTAATGCAGCATTGTAATAGCACTGCGTACAGTGTTGGTGTAGCACTGGATGCAGTGTTGGTATAGCACTGGGTGCAGTGCTGGTATGTCACTTAGGGCAGTGAGTGTACATCACTGCAGGCAGGGAGTGTATGTCACTTAAGGCAGGGAGTGTTTATCACTTCATGAAGTGAGTATGTTTCATTGATAGTGATAGGAATATTCCCTTGCGGGAAATGATTTAAAGGTCTCTATCCTAAAGCCTAAAAGCCTAAAGTCTAAAAACCTTTCCACTTTACCTCCCCATTTCCTCTTTCAGGTATTTGGCAGTATATGATTTGTTCATCTTAATGATCGCTTCGGGTGAGCCGCTGCAAAGTAACTGACCGCCATCTTTGCCGCCTTCGGGACCAATGTCGATGATGTAATCGGCCACTTTAATCACTTCCATGTTGTGTTCAATCACAATCACGGTGTTTCCTTTGTCAACGAGTTTGTTAAGCACTTCGAGCAATACACGGATATCTTCGAAATGGAGACCGGTTGTTGGTTCATCAAGAATATAAAGCGTCATGCCGGTATCGCGTTTGCTGAGTTCGGTGGCAAGCTTCACGCGCTGTGATTCACCGCCTGACAAAGTGGTGGATGCTTGTCCAAGTGTAATATATCCTAGTCCCACTTCCTGAATTGTACGCAACCGATGAACAATCGCCGGGATGCTTTCGAAAAATTCAACGCCCTGATTGATGGTCATATCGAGTACATCGCTGATCGATTTGCCTTTGAAACGCACCTCAAGGGTTTCGCGGTTGTACCGTTTGCCGTTGCATTTATCGCAATGAACATACACGTCGGGGAGGAAATTCATCTCGATCACTTTCATTCCGGCACCCTGGCACTCTTCGCAGCGTCCGCCTTTCACATTGAACGAGAAGCGACCCGGTTTGTAGCCCCTGATCTTCGATTCGGGTAAAAGTACAAAGAGGTTCCGTATGTCGGTGAAAACGCCTGTATAGGTGACAGGATTCGATCGTGGTGTCCGTCCAATCGGCGATTGGTCGACCTGCACGACTTTATCGATGTTGTCGATCCCTTCGATTGAACTGTATGCTAACGGATCGAGGAGCGATTTATAGAAATACTGGCTTAGGATGGGTTGTAATGTCTCGTTGATCAACGTCGATTTACCGCTTCCGGAAACTCCGGTGACGCAGATGAACTTCCCAAGCGGGAACTTCACATCGATGTTCTTCAAATTATTACCCGACGCACCTTTGATGGTTAGGAACTTGCCATTGCCGGGACGACGCGTTGCCGGAACTTCAATCTTTTTCTTTCCTGTGAGGTACTGTGCAGTTAATGAATCGCTTTTAAGTACTTCGGATGGCAATCCGGCAGAGACAACTTCACCACCGTGGATACCGGCCAATGGTCCCATATCGATCAGGTAGTCTGCCTGTAACATCATATCGCGGTCGTGCTCCACCACAACAACCGAATTACCTGTGTCGCGCAGCTGCTGCAAAGAATGGATCAACCGGAGGTTATCGCGGTGATGCAAACCAATACTTGGTTCATCGAGTATATAAAGCACATTCACAAGTTGTGAACCGATTTGTGTGGCAAGCCTGATTCGTTGCGATTCACCTCCCGAAAGGGTTCCCGCGGCACGATCGAGCGACAGGTAGGTGAGCCCGACATCGATCAGGAAACGGAGTCGTGTCCGGATCTCCTTAATCACTTCGGTTGCAATCTGCAATTGCCGGTTGCTTAACCGGGGTTCGATACCATCGAAGAAGTCGGAGAGCTCACAGACATCGAGTTGTGCCAGTTCTGAAATGTTCTTCCCGTCTATCCTGAAATGAAGTGGCTCCTTTTGAAGACGTTGACCATGACATTCGGGGCAAACCATGCTTTTATGAAACTGGTCGGCCCACTTTTGTGCGGTCTTCGAAGGGTTATCGCTTTTCTGATTCAGAATGTATTTGACGATCCCTTCGTAGGTCATCATATAATCGATTGAACTTCCCAGTGGGGAATTCTTGAGTTGTATTCTTTCGCCTGTTCCAAACAATATCGCATTGAGTGAATCTTCAGCAATCTCCCCTACAGGTGTTTTCATCGTGAAGCCATACTTGTCAGCGAGCGCTTCAATCTGCCAGAAGATCATCGTATTCTTTTGAGGACCAAGTGGTGCAATTCCCCCTTTGGCAATCGATAGGGTAGGATCGGGTACAAGTTTTTCGAAATCGATTTCGGTGATCTCGCCAAGTCCGTTGCATTTCTGACAAGCTCCCTGCGGTGAATTGAATGAGAAACTATGAGGTGCAGGGTCGTTGTAGGAAATACCGGTGGTCGGGCACATCAGGTGGCGCGAAAAGAAACGGGTATCGCCAGTTGCCTGATCGAGGATCATAATGATTCCCTGGCCATGCTTCATTGCAATATCTACCGAGTTGTGCAGCCGCTTCCGGTCACTTTCGTCGACAACCAGCTTGTCGATCACCACCTCGATGTTGTGGTTCTTATAACGGTCCACTTTGTAGCCATGCGACATCTCGCAGATTTCGCCATCAACGCGGGAATAAAGGAAACCTTTCTTACGGATCTGTTCGAAGAGTTCGCGGTAATGACCTTTCCGTCCCCGAACGACGGGTGCAAGAATCATGGTTCGTTTCCCGTTGAACTTTTCAAGGATCAGGTTAATGATCTGGTCATCGGAATATTTAACCATCTTTTCGCCTGTGTTGTACGAAAAGGCTTCACCGGCACGCGCATAAAGCAGCCGCAGAAAATCGTAAATCTCTGTAACTGTACCGACTGTGGATCGGGGATTCTTATTGGTGGTTTTCTGTTCGATGGAAATCACAGGACTTAGCCCGGTGATCTCGTCCACATCGGGACGTTCCATATTTCCGAGGAAGCTGCGTGCGTAGGCCGAGAACGTCTCGATGTAACGACGCTGACCTTCAGCGTAAATTGTGTCGAATGCAAGCGACGATTTGCCGCTTCCACTCAGCCCGGTGATCACCGTCAGCTGATTACGGGGTATTTCGACATTGATATTTTTAAGGTTGTGCTCACGCGCGCCTATTACTACAATTTTATCTTCTTGATCCATGTAATTGGTACTCTCTTTTCAATGGAAGAGGCAATCTATTGCAAATCGGCAGCGTCTGTAAAGACAAATTTGCGATATTTCCCGACTTCCGGAATCTTAACAGTGTATATTTTACCCTTTAGGTTTTTCAGGTCCGGTTGCCTTAACCATGGGTTAAACTGTTTAAACAATTTATAGTTGATGTTGTTCGCGCGGGCAAATTCTGTAAAGCTTTTGACGCTTCCGGCAATCTTTACTTCTTTGAAAGGAATGATGGGGTATTTCTCACTGTCACTGATCTTAAACCCGTATTTCAAAGGATCTCCGATTATTAATTTCAGGGAGAGGATACGGTAAAGATACCTTGAAGTTTCTTCGTTGAGCAGCAGATCGTAATAGTTTTTGCTGTCCTGCACCTCAATCTGACGGTTCATTCCTGCGAGTCCCGCATTATACGACGCAGCTACCATGGTCCAGTTACCATATTTGATATGTAAATATTCCAGGTGCTTGCAGGCAGCTTCGGTCGCTTTTTCAATATGATAACGTTCGTCGACTTCATCATTTACTTCAAGTCCGCTTTCGATAGCGGTACCTTTCAAAAACTGCCAGATCCCGACAGCACCCGCTGGTGACACAATTTTATCGAGAAAACCGCTTTCTGCCAACGCCAGGTATTTAAAATCATCGGGGATATCATTTTGCTTTAAGATCGGTTCGATGACCGAAAAATAACGCGTGGTCTTTTTGAGATAAAGCAGGTCCTGCGAATGGAAATTGGCAACGATGAGCATTTCGCGGTCGAGTGATTCGCGAACATCGAAGTTTTCGAGCGGGACAGCCTCGTCGGCAAAGTCGAGTTTCTCAGGAAGGGCGACTGCTGTAAAAAAGATCTCCTGTGGTCCGGTAGAAGTTTCAACGATTCGGTTATTCACGGCAGGACGTGAACTGAAAAACAGCCCACCAATGATCACACTAAATGCTACGAACGAAAGGAACACTAAAACCTTTGAAAGGTTGGAATTATTTTTTAAAGAGCTTTTATCTGTCATTTGAAATGAGTGGATGAAAACTCCAAAGTTAATTGTTTTGAAGGGTTAATCCAATTATTGCAGCCGATCTTAATTAAAAGAGTAGGTTAAGCCTGTTACAATTGCCATCTGCGACGGTTTGTAATTGACAGATTTACTGGAACTTATTGAGTTGACAAAGTGCTTTAAACGTGGTTCGACGGTAAGCGTGATGCGGTTGGTTATTTCATATCCAACTTCGAAACCAATTGACCCCGAATAAACAACATTGCGCATATTGGATGTTTCGCCAGTGCTGATATTTTCGCCATTCTCTGATAAGATTGCCTTGTTTCCTACCAAGATGTTGGTACTTATTCCTCCGGTAAGTCCGACAGCTATCTTTTTGTCGATCAATTTGTAAGTTGCCTGAAGCGGGATTTCAATAAATCCGATGTCCTGTTTCAAAACGTTTTCAGCCAAACTCTTTGATGCATAATTAAGCGAAGCATCAGCATTAAGAATCGCGCCGGATCGGGTATTAACCATTTTGTCAAGGTTGACTTGTCCGGCAGGGGTTGAGGCCAGGGTTGCATTAGCCGCGACATTATAAAGAGGATTTACACCCATAAAGTCTACATTCCTTGTTGTTTGCCGTATGTTGTTGTAAGCAAACCCTGATTTAATGATGAGTCGTTTACTAACTTTATAACCAGCTATCATACCACCAGAGAACGTATTCTCTGTATTAGATTCCTGTGGTTTATAACTTTGAGAATTGGTGTACATGGCACTACTTCCCTGGCCATTGCTTTGAGCCTGGTTGTTAAAAACAGGGGCGAACTCAGCTTTAATGCTCCACCTTCCGTTGTTTTTGACTGGATTGTTTTGTGCAAATGTAACTGGCTTGTCGGATGCAGAATAACTAAATGGGCGGATGACCACAGATTTTGAATCTGTCTTGTCAGGAAAAATACTGTCTTTTCTTATATCTGCAATCCAGTCGGACAACTTCTTCACAATCTTGGAATTTTGGTGAAGTTCATCCATGAATTCTTTTTCAGAAGTAAATAGCTCCACATCTCCAGCCTTTTGCACAGTTGATGAATTTTCATTATTCAAAAAAGAGGTGCTTGCTGCAAAAGTAGCGAGTGACGAAAGTTTCGTAGATGATGAGCGAATCACCTTTGGAGGAATTACCGCGGTACCTGAAGTATCCTGATTAGACGTAACTGATAGTACTTCAGCGGTTGCTGTATTTACATTTGCTGATGGTGTGACATTGCGGTTAACGCTGCGTTGTTCTGCAACACTATTTTGCTGGAAAGTATCTTTGCCTGTTGGATTTGTCATCCACCAACCTGCAAGAAAAGCAAGGACAATAGCAGCTGCTACGCTGAGCGTTTTCAGTATTGCAATGCGCCGTTCATATCGACGTGCATTGAGCTTTCCCTGAATATTTGTCCAGAGGTACATTGGGGGAGTTTTTTCGAAGTCTCCCAGTTTCTCCCTGAATAATTGGTCTATATTTTTGTTCTCGTTTAACATAGCGTCGTTGTCACTGTATTTTTTTCTAATCCGAAATCATCTATTACTTTTTTCTGAAGAATCACCCTCGCCCTTGACAGGTTTGATTTTGAAGTGCCTTCGGTTATTTTCATCAATTTGGCAATCTCCTGATGCGAGTATCCTTCGATGGCATAAAGGTTAAAAACCATCCTGTATCGTGGGGGAAGCTGTTGAATAATTTTCATTAAATCGTCGGCGGAAATGCCGGAAAGTGTCTCTTCCGAATACTGAATACTTTCGAAAACCATCATATCTTCAACAGGATAAAGATGATTGCTCTTGCGGAATTTTTCAAGCGATGTATTAACCATTATCCGGCGCATCCATCCTTCGAAAGATCCTTTGAATCCGAACTGGTCGATTTTTGTAAAGACACGAATGAACCCGTCCTGAAGATTATCTTCAGCTTCGGTCGCATCTTTTGAATAGCGCAGACAGACCCCGTACATTTTTGGCGCAAAATGATTGTACAGTGTAGTCTGGGCTTTTCGGTCGCCCGAGGCACATTTTTGTATCGTTTCTTCGAGGTTGGTCACTAAATTCGACTTTTAGTTAATTATAGCAAAAATCAGGCCCGAAGGAACATTAAAATTTGCATCATTAGTATTAAAGTATGTTAAAGAACGAAAAAGAAACTTATCCGCGTACGGAAGTTGTTCAGGTTGCAAAGTTCCAAATTGATTACTCATATTTTTTAACTCCTGTAATGTGGTTAATAGGCTCTTTCGTGGATAAGACGGTTATATTAATTCAATAGGTTGCGTGACAATTAAAAAAAATGCAACTTTAATTGTATTTTATGCATCTATGGGTTATTATCACCCTTCAAGTGGTTGAAAACCCTTGAAGAGGTGATTGAAATTGGGGAAAAATGAAGAAACTAAAGAATGAATCTATGAAATCAAAGACTAACATGGTTCTACTGGGTCTGATTTTGACGCTCGCCAGTTGTTCAAACAATTTAACACCGGTTCCTGATCCAGCAGATATTGTAATGACCCCCAAATCGTTGCAACTTGTAAAGACGAATAACGCTTTTACTTTTAATTTATTCAAGGTAATCCCTGAAAGTCAGGGTAAGAATGTGATGGTTTCGCCATTGAGTATTTCGCTGGCTCTTTCGATGACGCTTAACGGAGCAGATGGTTCTACGAAAACCAATATGATCAATGCTTTAGGATTAAACGATTTAAGTGTTGACGACATCAACCAGGTTTATCTGGATCTTGTGACAGCGCTCAAAAAAGCCGATCCGAACGTGGTGATGAATGTGGCTAACTCGATATGGATCAGGAAAAACTTTCCGGTACTGGAACCGTTTATTGCAACGAACCAGAAATATTACGATGCCCGCGTTGAAAGTCTTGATTTTAATGCATCCGCACTCAATACAATTAACGGTTGGGTAAATGAAAAGACGAATACCAAAATCCCCAAAATTCTGGATGAGATTTCGGCTGGTGAGATTATGTATTTGATTAATGCAATTTATTTTAACGGGAAGTGGCAGGTGCAATTTGAAAAATCGCAAACTCAAAACGGATCATTCACGCTGGCAACCGGAAGTACGGCAAATGTCCCTTTGATGAAGGTCAAAGAGAAATTCGGGTATTCGGAACAGGCGGGATATGAGGCACTAAAAATGCCTTACGGACGCGGAAAATTTGGAATGGTGATTCTCCTCCCTGATGCTGGAAAAACACCTGATCAGATTATGGAACAAATGAATCCAACGACATGGGCGACGTTAAAAACTTCGCTGAATTCACCCGTAAAAGTTGATGTGTGGATGCCACGTTTTAAATTCACATGGGAAAGCGACCTTAAAGAAATTCTCTCGTCTCTTGGAATGGCAGTTGCATTCTCTAAAGACGAGGCCAACTTTACGAAAATTAATAGTGACGGACACCTTTTCATTACAAAAGTAAAACACAAAACATTTATCGATGTGAATGAAGAGGGAACGGAAGCTGCGGCCGCCACTTCGGTCGGAATTGGTGTAACAAGTGTTGGCCCGGGTGGTCCTGAATTCCACGCTGTCCGACCTTTTCTCTTCTTTATTACTGAGGAGGATACGGGTGCTATCCTGTTTGCAGGAAAGGTTGAAAACCCTTTGTCTGCGAATTGAGCATAACCAATTGTCAAATTTGTAGAGATTCAAGGTATAGGCGCAATGTAGAGACGCACGGCCGTGCGTCTCTACAAATTTGGTCATGCAAGAAGTCTGTTTCTCCTTCCAGCCGATCATTTAATTATTTAGGCTAACCAACCGCCTAATCACATTCTCATGTTTCCATTTAATAGAAGAAAAGCTTAGCTTTGGCAAAAAATATTTAGATGGGAATTATATTTGATCAGATTATTAATTGGTACATGGCCCATATCACTTATTGGACCATTTTTTTGCTTATGGCTGTCGAAAGTTCCTTTATTCCTTTCCCTTCCGAAATTGTTATTCCTCCTGCTGCTTTTAAAGCTGCAAGTGGAGATATGAATGTCTTTCTGGTTGTACTGGTGGGAACATTGGGTGCAATTGCAGGCGGATTATTTAATTACTATCTGGCAAAATGGCTGGGTAAAAAATTACTCATGAAGTTTGCAAATACGCGTCTTGCTCACCTGATGCTGATCGATCAATCGTCGATTGAGAAATCAGAGGTGTATTTCAGAAAACACGGCAAGTCTTCCACATTAATCGGGCGGTTGGTTCCCGGTATTCGTCAGCTTATTTCGTTACCGGCGGGATTGGCCAATATGAAAATGCGTGATTTCATCCTTTACACGACCATTGGTTCAACAATCTGGAATGTGATCCTTGCCCTTTTGGGATATTTCTTTTGGTCGCAAAAAGATATTTTGGATAAGTATTATGCCGAACTCTCGCTGGTATGTTTAGGATTAGGTGGACTCTATGTCGCTTATTTGATGTACAACGGATTTAAGAAGAAGAAAACAGAGGTGGCGGAATAGTCAGCTAATTTTCTTTAGTGACAATTTGGCGATGTTGAGATGAGACTGAGAGAAGGAGAGACTCAGAGAAGGGGAGAAAGGGAGATTGAGAGAAAGGGTGATGGGATTTAGCCCAATTAAAGTATGGATCTCTATTATATTCGGATAAAAAAGCGTGCAACGAAGAAAATCGTTGCACGCTTTTTTTATGATAGAATATTATAAATCAACTTCCTGATTAGGGAAGTAATTCCGCTAATTTCTTTGCAAGCTCTTCGCCACGAAGGTTTTTAGCAATGATCTTTCCTTCTTTGTCGAGTAGCAATGTGAATGGTATGGATTGAACGCCATATTTGACGGCGGCCTCACTCTGCCAGAATTTAAGATCCGAAACATGATGCCATGTTAATTGATCGTCAGCGATGGCTTTTACCCATGCCCCTTTTTCGCGGTCAAGCGAGACACCTAAGATGTCGAAGCCTTTGTCTTTATATTTGTTGTAGACCAAAACAACGTTGGGATTTTCTTTACGGCATGGAACACACCACGAAGCCCAAAAATCGACCAAAACTACTTTCCCACGTAATGAAGAGAGTGCGAGTGGTGCTCCTTCAGGTGTATTGAGCGTAAAATCGGGAGCCAAAGAACCTACGTCTGTAATACGCATTTTATCAGCCAGTTTTTTAAGTTCAGTTACATAAACCGAGGTACGAACAGATGGATCGAGAAATGCAACAAGCGTATCAACATCGTGGGCAGTTATTTCCTGTGCAAATTGCATCAATGCAACCAATGGCGAGACAGAAGATTTTGGATGCTCGCGAATGAAGTTTTTGGCGTAAACTTTTTGATTTCCCATCATCGCTTCGTAGTCCATCTGGGCTTTTTTCATTCCCTCTTCGTTTCCGCTCTGCATTGCTTCCGTATATCTTTGCTGTAATCCTTGTGTTTCTTTCGAAATATTCTGGATCTCTTTGGTCAGAACCATAAACTCATCGTTTGACTTTGAACCTTTCACCTCTGTTTTGGCAAGACTATCGGCATCGGCTGTGAGCGTAAGACTTCCGTTCTCGGCAAAAAATTGAGCTACAACGGTCTGTGGTCCCATTGATATCAACCGCAATTCGGGCAAATCGGTTTTTCCTTTTAATACAAATTTCCCTTTTTCAATTTTGGTGGAGTCTTCAGCTACCCATTTACCGTCGGCATATTTCATTAATTTGATATCGCCACTCTCTTTTCCCTTGATTTCGCCTTTGATAACGAACCCTTCAGGTTTTG
>Ga0209724_1003671_pt1 | contig 12401 bp, 11 predicted proteins | sample grotaG_FD_184143 | JGI IMG/M metagenome (GOLD analysis project Ga0209724, IMG submission 184143) | Glacier valley bacterial and archeal communities from Borup Fiord, Nunavut, Canada, to study Microbial Dark Matter (Phase II) -... | ecosystem: Environmental > Aquatic > Freshwater > Ice > Glacier ... | reverse complement strand
TTCTTACAACAAAAGAAGAAAATTATTCCCAATGGTACAACGATCTGGTTGCAAAAGCTGATCTGGCTGAAAGTTCAGCTGTTCGTGGTTGTATGGTTATCAAGCCTTACGGCTATGCAATCTGGGAAAAAATGCAGGCGCAGCTTGATAAAATGTTCAAGGAAACGGGTCACGTAAATGCCTATTTCCCGCTTTTTATACCCAAATCTTTCTTCTCGAAAGAGGCTGCTCATGTTGAGGGGTTTGCCAAAGAGTGTGCTGTGGTTACTCATTACCGGCTCATGAACGATCCCAACGGGAAAGGTGTGGTCGTCGATCCTGATGCAAAACTTGAAGAGGAGCTGATTATTCGCCCCACTTCCGAAACAATTATATGGAGTACCTATAAAAACTGGATCCAGTCATACCGCGATTTGCCAATCCTTTGTAATCAGTGGGCCAACGTTGTGCGCTGGGAAATGCGCACACGTATGTTTCTTCGTACGACTGAATTCCTTTGGCAGGAAGGGCACACCGCCCACGAAACAAGCCAGGAAGCATTGGCAGAAACAGATCAGATGATTAATGTTTATGCAAGTTTTGCCGAAGACTTTATGGCAATGCCCGTTATTAAAGGTGCCAAGTCGGCCAACGAACGGTTCGCTGGTGCAATTGAAACTTACACCATTGAGGCATTGATGCAGGATGGAAAAGCTTTGCAATCAGGAACTTCCCACTTTTTGGGACAAAACTTTGCCAAGGCTTTCGATGTTCAGTTTGCCAACCGCGATGGAAAGCTCGACTATGTTTGGGCTACTTCATGGGGCGCTTCTACACGTCTGATCGGTGCTTTGATTATGGCGCATTCGGATAACAATGGTCTTGTACTTCCTCCAAAACTTGCTCCTTACCAGGTTGTTATTATTCCTATTTATAAAAATATGGAGCAATTGGCTGAGATAACGGTGAAAGTGAATGAGATCATCGCTAAATTGAAGGCGCGTGGTATCAGCGTTAAATACGACAACCGCGATACGCAACGTCCGGGTTGGAAATTTGCTGAATATGAATTGAAAGGTGTTCCGGTTCGTCTGGCAATTGGTCCGCGTGACCTCGAAAATGGCTCCATTGAAGTTGCGCGACGCGATACATTGGAGAAATCTACAGAAAAGCTTGAAAATATCGATCAGGTGGTTGAAGATCTGCTGGATGCCATCCAAAAAAATATTTACGACAAAGCATTTAAGTTCAGGGCGGAGAATACAACGAAAGTTGATTCATACGACGAATTTAAAGAGCTGCTCAATACCAAAGGTGGATTCTTTCTCGCACATTGGGATGGAACTACAGAAACAGAAATTAAGATCAAGGAAGAAACCAAAGCGACCATTCGCTGTATCCCTTTCGACGCACCTGATGAAGAGGGTGTATGCATGGTAACAGGCAAACCTTCGCATCGCAGGGTGATTTTTGCATTGGCATATTAATTTTATTCCCCGCCGATTACGCCGATTTGTGCAGATTATTATTCCAGTCTGCGGAAATCCGCGGAATCTGCGGGATTATTTTAATATATTGTCACTCAAATTTTTCTATTTAAGATGATATTCAATTGTTTAAAGAACTAAAAGCATAAGCTATGGAAAATAAGGTAGTTGAACGCTTCCTGAGGTATGTCAGGTATCACACTTGCTCCGATTCTGCGAGTGGTACTACACCGAGTTCTGCCGGACAAATTGAATTTGCCGGAGCGCTGGCTGATGAATTAAGAAATATTGGACTCCAGGACGTTGAAGTTGACCAGTTCGGCTACGTTTACGCCACACTTGCAGCCAATATGGAGGATACGACTTCTGTTGTTGGTTTTGTTGCGCATATGGATACGAGCCCCGACTTTACAGGAGCAAATGTTTCTCCCCGACTTATCGAAAGTTATCCGGGGGGTAATATCATTTTAGATGAAGCCGAAAATATTGTGCTTTCATCCACGGTATTTCCTGAATTGAATGCCTATATTGGTCAGCAACTGATTGTAACAAACGGAAAAACTTTGTTGGGGGCGGATGATAAAGCCGGTGTGGCTGAAATCGTTACAGCCATGGAATATCTGGTCAATCATCCCGCAATAAAGCATGGAACGGTCAAGATCGCTTTTACACCCGATGAGGAGATAGGCGAAGGAGCTGACCATTTTGATGTTCAGAAATTTGGTGCCGAATTTGCCTATACAATCGACGGCGGAGAACTTGGGGAACTCGAATATGAGAATTTCAATGCAGCGGGCGCTAAAATAGTCATTCACGGTTCAAGCGTCCATCCCGGGTATGCGAAAAATAAAATGAAAAATGCGATATTAATTGCGAATCAATTAATTGCAATGCTTCCTGCGAATGAAGTGCCTGAACATACCGAGGGATACGAAGGATTTTACCATGTTGTTCGATTTCATGGATCTGTCGAACAAGCTGAGATCGAGTTTATTCTGCGTGATTTTACGCGCGAAGGGAATAATAAACGGAAACAATTTTTGCAAACTATTGTAAAACTGATAAATAGTGAGTTTGGAGACAAAACTGCAGAGCTTGCTCTAAAAGATCAGTATTTTAATATGCATGAAAAAATCGAACCGGTAAAATACATTGTCGACATTGCAGCTGAAGCAATCAGTGAATCGGGTGTTCAATTGAAAATTGTTCCGATCCGGGGTGGAACCGATGGTGCTCGTCTCTCTTACATGGGACTTCCATGTCCGAATATCTTCGCAGGAGGCCATAATTTTCACGGAAAATTTGAATACATTCCAACGCCTTCAATGGCAAAAGCGTGTGAGGTAATTGTTAAAATCGTCGAAAAGATTGGTTTGTTGTAAGGTAAAAGCCAGATTTAAGCCTTTGTCTCCATTAACTAAAAATTTGTAAATTTGTCTAAAATAGTTACTATGAACAGGCAAGTTTTAATTGACAATACTTTCAATAAAATCAGGCAATTACCTGATGCTAAAATCAAGGAGATAAATGATTTTGCAGATTTTTTGCTAAGTAAACTCGATGATAAAATAATTCAGGAAGGAATACAAAAATTGACTTCCGAATCGAAAGCCTTTGAATTTCTCAAAGATGAGGATGACCTTTATACGCTAAATGATTTAAAGGAAAGGTATAATGAAAAAAGGTGATATTGTTCTGATTCCTTTCCCATTCACTGATTTATCCGGGAACAAGAACAGACCTGCCCTTATTTTGAATTGCTGAACAGTAATTTGATAAAGATTTTGAAACTCACAAACAAAGGGACAAATACTTAGAGAAAACCTGTCTACGCATTAGTTTATTTACGTCCTTAACTTAATTTTGAGGGATATGATCCAACGATTTATCAAATATATTATTGATAACCACCTCTTTAATCAGGCGGATACCATTCTTGTTGGTGTAAGTGGTGGCATTGATTCAGTCGTATTGCTCGATCTTCTTGATAAGGCAGGATTTCCGGTTGCCATTGCACATTGTAATTTTCGGTTACGTGGTAAAGAATCGGATGGGGATGAACGATTGGTGAGTGAACTGGCACGAAAATACGATGCTCCAATATTTAAAACCTCCTTCGATACAGCAGATTATGCGCTGGAGAATAAAATTTCAATCGAAATGGCTGCCCGTGATTTGCGCTACCAGTGGTTTGAAACGATCCGTTCATCACGCCATTTTGACTGCATTGCCGTTGCCCATCACCGCGACGATCAGCTCGAGACTTTCTTTCTGAACCTTGCAAGAGGAACAGGTTTAACGGGCTTAACCGGAATGAAACCAGTGAATGGCAAAATTGTGCGGCCCTTGTTGTTTGCTTCCCGCGATGAAATTGAAAAGTATCGCCACGAAAACTTCCTCGATTTCCGGGAAGATTCCTCCAATCAAAGTCTCGATTACCAACGTAATAAAATCAGGCATACGCTCTTGCCAGTGATGGAGACATTGAATCCCTCCTTTCGCGAAGGATTGATCAAGACAATGGGCTATCTGGAAGATGTTTCAAAAATATGTAACCATGCGATTCAACAGAACTGGGAGCGTGTAGCAGTTCGAAAGGGGAGTGATTACCTCATTTCAATTGCTGAACTGAAATTGCTTGATCCACTGCCAACATACCTTTTCGAATTTCTGAAATCTTTCGGTTTCAATAGTCAGGTTGTAGCGGATATTGTTGCTTCACTTGATGGCATTTCGGGTAAACAGTTTGTTTCGCAGACCCATCGGTTAGTGCGTGACCGCGAGTTATTGATTCTCGCACCACTCCAAACCGAAAACAGGAAGCAATTCTACCTCGAGGAGGGGATGACGGAGTTGGCTTTTCCGGTACACCTCAAGATATCGATTTCTGAAAAAAAGGATAAATTCAAAATTTCTGATTCCCGGTTAGTCGCCTGCATTGATCGTGATCATATTCAGTTCCCGCTACTAATCAGAAGGTGGAAAAAGGGAGATTATTTCAAACCATTGGGAATGAATGGATTTAAAAAGATAAGCGACTTCTTTATCGATTCAAAGTTAAGTCTTCCTGAAAAGGAGAATGTATGGATTTTGGCAAATGGAGAGCAGGTTGTTTGGATTATTGGTCACCGTCTGGATGATCGCTATAAAATAACTCCCGGAACACAAAATATTATAAGAATCGACGTGGTTCTTTAAGATGCGACTGGTTGTTGGCTTCTGGCAACTGGCAGTTGGCAATCCCATAGGCACATGCATTCCAAAATAAACTGAAATCAATTTTAATTGTGAGCTGCCAGTTGCTAATTGCCAGCCGCAAGTGTCTTAAGATCACCAAGGCAATTTGTTATTGATAACTTATGGCGATTCTGTCTAACTATTCTTCTGAATAATTGCCTTTATCTGGTCGGCCTGCATAACACCAACACCTTGCCAGACAGCTTTCCCATTTTTAAACAGGATCATTGTCGGAATACTGCGGATCTGATATTTACGGGCAGCATCTTCATTTTTGTCAACATCGACTTTAATCACCTTCACTTTCCCTTCCATATCTTTGGAAACCTGGTGCAATATCGGAGCCATCATTTTGCACGGTGCGCACCAGTCGGCATAAAAATCGACCAAAACCGGGGTGCTACTATTTATGATTTCATTAAAACTTGCCATATCGTTGATTATTTTAAGTCCGTTTCCGGTTGTGACATTGTTATTTCCTTTAACACCTGAACCGCATGAATAGATTGTTGATAACGCTATAATTACCAATACTGTTGCTAATTTATTGATGCTCATCTTTTATTTCAGTTTTTTTATCGGGTTTTACTAAATCGCTGATCAACCATCCAAACAACATCCCATAAGGAACACTTGCATACCAGTTCGACGTGATCGGGCATGTACCTGTCGTGCAACCAACAAATCGCCAGTACAGAAATCCTGCGATTCCACCTAAGATAACAAACAGTATTTTGAAACGATATTTTATAAGTTTTTCCTTCATGATATTATTATTTACGACACAAATTAACAGAAACGAAGAAAGCCGGTCAGTAACTTTTGTCACACAACCGGCTTTTTTTGATTTATTTAAGCTTTTTTCGTCTACATTGCTTGAATATTTTCGACGCTCTCTTTGAACTTGTCCATATCCATCTCCACATAGAAATTCTTTACGCCACCAATTTCAGCTGCATTGTAAAACTCACCCCAATCTACAATTCCTTTACCGACAGGTACCTGTTTGTTTTCCGCTGATGACCAGTCCGCCAGATGCGCGGAGATAAATCTTCCAGGGTATTTCTTAAAGTAGTCGGAAGCTTTGTAACCAATACTGATCACCGCTACCTGAAACTGCATCTTAACCAATTTGGGGTCAAATTGTTTGAGTAGCGCATCGTAAATCAACGCTCCATCAATCTTTTCGAATTCCATATGATGATTGTGAAATCCCAGTTGAAGTCCCGCTTTTTCAGTCTTTAGGCCAATTTCATTCAATTGGTCGCAGGCTTTTAACCAGTCACTCATTGTCGCTTCTTTCGGAAGCCAAAAGCTTGAGCAAATCATTTGCGTTAATCCCAGCTTTTTCGAATATTCAATCCGCTCCTCAAGATTGTCCTTTAATTCGCCGAATGTGAAATGTGAACTTTCGCATGTCAGACCGGCATCTGTAATGACTTTACGCATATCTTCCGGTTTCATTTTTACAAGCGGCTCAAATCCGGATGAGATATACCCCGGAGGTGAACACATTTCAACTCCCTGATAACCCAATTTGGCCATCATTTTCAAAGTTCCGGGAAAATCTTTTACCAACATTTCACGAATGGTATAGACCTGAAATCCAACCTGATGTTTCGGCAGTGAACTTAAAATACCGGCATGGCCAGTCAATGGGAGTTGCGATAAAAGGGCCATGGAGCCTAATCCCAGCATACTTTTTTCGATAAATTGTCTTCTGTTGAAAGTACTCATAATCTTATTTTTAGGAGTTTAATGGTTTTAAATTGAATCCGGATTCCATCCAGACCGGTATTCGCGCGACAGGTATTTATTGGCATCGGGCACATTGGTGATTTTCATGACGGATCCATCGTATTTCAGCAGGCGACCAGCCCTTAGTGCAACAGCATAAAGATTTACCGCCTCGGTGATTGGAAACGCTTCGGTGAAACTGCCAGGGCACTGTTTCCCGCTTCGGCAGGCATCCAGAAATAGCTGAAATCCTGTAGGTTTGTCAATTTTGGTTATGATTGGTGAGGTCTCGATTCCTTTCATTTGCTTTTCGGGAATCAACCTGGGGTTATCGACATGAAATCCTGCGAGAATTTTCCCCTTATCCCCGACAAACATCATCCCTTCCGGATCTAATTCCTTGTTATCCTCAAATAGTTCTGCAGGAACAGGAGGACGAATTCCTCCATCGTACCAGATTAAATCAACAGCTGGCCGTGAACCCTTCGCCGGGTATTTGAACCGGACAGAACTTGCCATTGGAAAGGAAAAATCGTTTTTGATCTGGAAAGCGGTCGAATCACGCAAACCACAAACATGGCTGAAATTTGGTTCAACAATTGTTGGAGATTCAAGTTCAAGTGCTTTAAAGACAGTCCAAAGACTGTAGTGTCCCATATCTGCCATCGATCCTCCGCCAAAATCGTACCATCCCCTGAAAACCATGTTGGTATAGTTTGGATGATAAGGGCGTTTTGCTTCCGGTCCTAACCATAAATCCCAATCGAAATCCTTCGGTATCGCAGGGCTGTCGGTTGGCAAAGTGGGGTATTGCGGCCATACCGGACGGTTCGACCAATTGTGAACCTCCTTAAGTGTCCCGATTTTCCCTTCGTTAATCCATTTCATCACTAATTCCATTGAACCGTTGTAATCCCATGGAATCAGGTGGGTTGTGACTTTGGGGTTATTTCGTGCCAGATCGATTAGTTTTTTCCCTTCGTGCAACCTGTTTGACAATGGTTTGTGAATTGAAACATGCTTCCCTTTTTTGATGGCTGCCGTTGCAATCAGTCCGTGAAGATGGTCGGGCGTCATCACTTTGACGGCATCCAGGTCTTTCTCTTTTTCGAAAAGTTCCCTGAAATCGGCATAAGCATTACAACCATTGAGTTTCTGATCCGGACGAAATTTTTGATAATACTCATCTATAATTGCTTTTCCATTGTCTCGCCCTCCTGGAATCGTATTGTCTCCACCTGATTTCCATTCTGGATTTTTAAGTTTCTCCCGGATCTCATCCCGGAGACCGTTTTTTCCCCAATCGAGATAACCTGTTGCAATTTTTTGCGGATCGCAGACCGCAATGATTTGTAGTTCCGGAATATCCAGAAGAGGAAGCAATTCCCGGAGCCCCTGGGTTCCAACCCCAATGTAAGCGAGAGTGGTTTTGTCGCTTGGGGCAACAAATCCATTTCCTCCCAGAACATGACGTGGAACAATGGTTATTGCAGCCGCAACTGATGCGATTGTTCCGACAAAACTTCTCCGGTTGAGAGGCATAAATCCGGATGTGGATTGCTCATTGTTTTTTAGTAGCTTGTTTGATCCATTTTGATTGATTGGCTTTTCCATGGTAACTATTTAAGTTTAATTTTGAAATCAGCGATAACACAACGAAAAAAAGATGTAATTCCAGAAAATTTAATTGCTGGTTTATGAAAAGAGAAATGCTTTCAGGTATTAGAATGATGATTTTTAGGAATTTCTTACCAAAATTAAATAAAAGAAGGAAAAATCAAAGTAGATTTTAGAATATTTAGATTAATGGATTTGTCTCTTTCAGGAAACCAACAACGTGAAATCGATTTTATTTCTTGAGATGATGATTCTCCGATCGTGTTCCAGCTTTTTCAGCAATCGCGATACCACTTCGCGAGAGGTATTCAGCAGTAATGCAATATCCTGATGGGTACCACTATAAATTGTCGATCCGGTTGTGCGGAAGCGGTCGGTGAAAAATTTGATCAGCCGGTCGTCCATATTTTTGAACGCGATACTGTCAATTGTCTCCAGCAGTTCGTCGAACCTTTTCCGGTAGGCATACATAATGAACTCTTTCCAACTTTGAAATTGGACAATCCACTTGTCAAGGCAAGGAATTGGAATCTGAACCTGCAATACTTTACTTTCTGCAACTGCCCTGATATTACTTTTCGTATGACCCATGCAACAGGTTAATAACATGGCACATACCTCACCCGGATTCAGGTAGTAAAGCAGCAATTCACGCCCATCTTCATCCATACGGCAAACCCTGACAACTCCTTCGAGTAACAATGGAAAAGATTTAATGTATTGCCCTTCCCGTATCATTTCATCGCCTTCATTCAGCTCCGCAATTCTTCCTTCAATACCAATTGCCTTACGCAGTTCTGTTTCGAAGTATGGGAATCGTTTCTCAAGAATTTCGGGATCAAAGCCTGTTAAGTTCATATTATGAATTTATAGGTGGGTTTTTGGTAGAATGACGGACAATAAACAGTGGGGCTGTGGCCAACACGAATAGCGAAATTGAAGCAATAGCGATTCCCAGTCCAAAATGGTCGGCAATGATGCCCAGCATGGCGGATAGGAGCGCTGCAAATAATGTCTCAAACTGTGATGCAGTCGAGAGAACAGTCGCAAGAATATCTGTATCAATTTGATTTGCCGTTTCGCTGATTGCAATCGGTTTTCGCAGGTTTTCAATCAGGTAGATGATAATGTAAAAGGCAACAGCTATGGCAGGATAACCAGCATAATAAGTTATTCCACTGATAATACCCGCCAGTAGTCCTGTCCAAAGCGAAATGGTGAGGGCTTGTTGAAGATTCACCGTCTTTTTCGAAAATGCGGAAGATTTGCGTGATGCATAACTGGTAGCTTGGTAGATAAAGAAATACACAATTCCGACGACTAAAGCGCTACGTTGTTCATCGGAATAACCGATCATCACAGGCAGGCTAAGCGCCAACGCGGCAAGGATTGGTTGCAGGAAATCTTTGACTGCTTTGTAATATCCCGAAAAGATGGCATTATTGATCGTTGTCTTAAGTAGTCCCGGTTTTTTGAAAGAATAGAAAAACTCCTTGAGATTCCGGTAATAATTAACCTTGATTTCGGCCAGATGAAATCCGGTTTTCGATCCGTCGAGTGCTGCAGGATAGCTCGCAACAATTATTAAATCAATGAGGTAAGGTATCACTGAAATAATGAAAATCATCCGGTAATCGCGTGTGGCAATTACAAAAAAAGCTGCCAGCAATGCAGAGATAGCCGAACCTCTTTGCGACCAGGCTCTTGTAATGCCATAATAGGCCACCTTTTCCGATTGCCATCCATTCATTTTCAGGTAATCGAAGATCATTGCCTTGTGCGTGCCTGTGCGAAGTGCTTCACCCAGTGCAAATAAAAACATGGCTACCGTAAAACCTAAAATGCCATAGCTGAAAAAGAAGAAGATGAAAGCAGCGATATAAAACGCAAAAGATGCCATCAAAGTACGACGTCGACCCATCGAATCAGCCAGAATTCCGGCGGGAATCTCCAGAATATTTTGAGTAATCAGTTGGAAACTAATTAGTAACCCGATATTTGTATAACTTAACCCCGCATCACGCAGGAACAGAATCAGAAATGGCTCGAAAAACAGTAGGTTTTTCAGAAAACCGTAGGCACAGAATTTTCGGAATTGCTTATTGCGGGCAAATGTCATTCAGAATGTTTTATTTAATTATGCGACAAGGCTTTGTGTGGGTAACAGGGCGACTGGTAGTTGGCGACTGGCTACTAGCTGCCAGTTGCCAGCCGCATGCTGCTTTCCCTGGTATTTCGCTATAGACCGGCAATCCTCGCTACCCACCCGCCATTATTGGCCAGTTTAATTTTTACAAGATCTCCGGATTTTACTTTTTGTGAAGAGATCTTCAGATTTTTAGGTGCTTTATTGGCATCTTTTGCATCTGCCCAAATCTCAATCGCATGTTCCCCGGCTGAAATAAAGTCTAATTTAATCGTTATTTCTTTCTCTTTGCTGTTGTTCATCACGCCTATAAACCAATCATTACCTGTTCTTTTAGCAATGGCTACGTATTCACCCGGATAACCATCAATAAAATGGATATCATCCCAGGTTGTAGGAACAATTTTCAAAAAATCGGCACCGGGTTGATTCAGAATATTGTCCGGATGATCGCACACGACGGTAAGCGGACTTTCGTAAATCACAAACTTAGAAAGTTCTGCGGCGCGCGAATTCCAGACAACTGCAGGTGTTTGATTCTTAAATTGTTCTTTTGTCACATTTAGAAAAGCGCCGGGTGTATAGTCCATCTGTCCGGCAAGCATACGTGTAAAGGCTAGTTTGACATTGTGTTCCGGACTCATCTTCTCCGAAAACTTATAGTATTCATTTCCCATCACACCTTCACGAGTAATCATATTCGGGTAGGTGCGCATGATTCCATCCGGTTTAAACGCTCCGTGGAAATCGATCAGTAACTGGTTTTCTGCAGTACATTTGATAATGTCGCGGTACCAGTTCACCATATCCTGATCATCGCGATCCATGAAATCGATCTTTACTCCGGCAACACCCCATTTATGGTACAACGGAAATGCCTTTTTGTAGGCTGAATTGCGGTTGACATCGCTGTTATAGAGCCAAAGGATGATCTTGACATTTTTGGATTTTGCATAACTGATAATTTCTGGCATATCAATCTGGGGTGCCCATTTGGTGATATCGGCTTCGGGGGTATTGAATTTTCCATACCATTGCCAGTCTACGAGCATATATGGCCACCCCATTTGCGAAGCGAAATCGATGTATTGCTTAATGACTGGCATTTCCATTTTTACTTCGCCACTCCACCAGTGATCCCATGCACTCATTCCTGGTTTGATCCACGATGGATCTGCAATAGCGCAAGGTGCATTTAAGTTCTGGACAATCTCCGACTCAATGAGCTTTCCGGGAGTATCACCAATCATTACTACCCTCCAGGGGGTATAAACCTCGTCATCGAAACGTGCTTTAACACCTGTTTCCTCTTCACCTGGAAGTGGAACCAGTTTAGTTGTAAGGACATTCGGTTTGCCATTTGTTCCGATATAGAATGCAGGGTAGTTGTCAATATTGGCTTCGGTAATCGCTACCCAGCATTTTTCGCCGTAATCCATTAGAAATGGCATTCCGGTAATCGTTTTATCTGAAATATAACTTAAAGGACGTTCAAAAAACTCCGATTCGTTTGAAGTCGAATATTTTCCGTATTCAACAACCCATGCTTTGGGATTACCCGGAATTGTAAAGGTCGTCAACTCTTTTGTAATCTGACGGTGACCATTTTTTTCACTTCGATAAAGTTTGGTGCGAAAGGCAACACCATCATTAAATGCACGAAAAGTGAGTTCCATCTGACGCATCAGTCCCGATTTTTCTTTTAGCATGATTTGCAGTTCGTTGCAATTATTGACGATCCCGGCGTGTTTTGATTTCACAACTGGTTTCCAGGTTTCATTGATGGTTCGTTCCTGCTTGTCAATTAGCGCGAACCCTTTATTCATAGTGGGTTCAGCTTTAAATTCGAAACCAAGAGCCGATTCCAGGATCACGGGTTTGCCATTATATAATACTGAATAGGTGAGTTCATCCCCGTTTTTAATCGTGACACTGATATTCTTATCGGGCGAAGTCACTTGAATATCCTGCGCACCACAAATGGATGCAATCACAAGAAAAAGAATGCTTAGTTTTAATTTCCTAAAATTCATACTGCTGGTTATTTTTGATGATAGTTAAAGTGCTGTTTTATAATATGCTTGTCAATATTAGTTTTTCTCTCCTTATTGTTTCCCTTCTCCCAATCACTCAATCACAAAGTCGCTCCCTCACAAATACAAGTCCCTTTTCCCGTTTATAATTTCACTGTAATCACT
>Ga0209724_1003665_pt1 | contig 12410 bp, 8 predicted proteins | sample grotaG_FD_184143 | JGI IMG/M metagenome (GOLD analysis project Ga0209724, IMG submission 184143) | Glacier valley bacterial and archeal communities from Borup Fiord, Nunavut, Canada, to study Microbial Dark Matter (Phase II) -... | ecosystem: Environmental > Aquatic > Freshwater > Ice > Glacier ... | reverse complement strand
TCATAAATTAGAATTGCAGCAAACAGCAATATTAAACGGATCAATTTCACTGAAAAAAATTTAAAACTATATTTCATCAATATTTACCAACCGAAAAATCAAGTCTGCGTTTATCTGTGCTTCAAAACCGCTTCACCATATTTTGTTGAAATTTCAATCCCAATTTTTCTTAGAAATTGAGTTGGAAGTTCTCCACCGGCAAAAATGTAAATCAAATCATTTGCCATCTTTAACACGTCATTTAAATTATTTTCCGTATAACTTATTGAATCTGGTTCAATGGACACAATGTTCGAATTGAGCTTTACATCTATCAACCCACTTTTGATGGCTTCATTAATTTTTTCAGCATTTTTAGTCTTAATTCTGCTGAAAGCATTACTTCGATACGAGAGTGTTACATGGTTATGATCAGCAAGAAGTAAAGCGGACTCTATCGCAGAATCACCGCCACCTACAACAACTATTTTTTTATCATTGATTCCTTCGGGTTCCAAAAGCCGGTAAGCTACTTTTTCTGAATTCTCACCAGGTACATTCAGTTTGCGTGGAGTTCCGCGTCTGCCAATAGCTAACAGAATACTTTTTGTTGTATAACATTCTCCATTCAAGATTTCGACCCTAAATATATCACCTTCACGCTTGACAGTTTCAACTTTCGAATTTTCCTGGATCGTTATATTGTTTTTTGTTAATACAGTATTCCACAAGTCAAGCAATTGCGCCTTTGACGATTCCTTGAAATTTACTTTACCATATAGCGGCAAGTCCATTGCTGAAGTCATCACAATTTTGGATCGCGGGAACGTGAAAACGGTACCACCCAAAGTGTCTTGCTCCAATGTTAAGACTTTTAAATTTAATGCTTTGGCTGTTAGCGTAGCTGAAATACCGGCCGGACCAGAACCTACCACAATTAAATCGTATGTTGCCTGTGCTTCCTTATTAATTGTTTTTGCAATATTTTCGACAGCTTCGCGACCTTGCGTGACTGCGTTTTTTATTAATCCCATCCCACCTAATTCACCTGCAATAAAAACGCCAGGTACATTCGTTTCGAAGTTTGGATTTATATGTGGCAGATCGACACCTCTCTTTTCTGTTCCGATATACAACGAAATTGCCTCGACAGGACATGCCCGAAAACATGCACCATGACCAATACAATGCGATGCATTAATTATAGTTGCTTTGCCATTACGGATACCTAAAATATTATCTTCAGGACAAGCTTTTATACAAGCCCCACTTTTGATGCATCTTCGCTGATCGACAACAGGGTACAAAGAAACAGGTTCATACGCACCTTCTTCTTTAGCAACAGCTATTTTTTCACTTACTTCTTTCGATTCGCGCTTTTGCTTTCTGATATAAATAAACAAAATAATCAAAACGAGTAAAGCTGTGACGCCGTAAATACCAACTTCTTCAAATATTACTTCCATAGTTTCAAAATATCCATGTATAACCAAACGTGAGAACAACAACAACGTGTATTAGCATAACAATTAGCATGATTAATGCAAAAGGTAAGTGAGCAACATGCCAATACTTGAAAATATTTTGCATCATATCAAGTCGTTCGAGTCGCTTTGTCATTCGCCTTTGATTGTTTATTAATTTTCTAACCTTTCTATACTCTTGTAATGAGAGTTCTTTTGCTTTCGATTCCAATAAAATTCTGGAAGATTTACCAGCCTTTAGTTCTGAAATATGTATATTATACCTGGTCTCCAGTTCATTGCCAAGTTCTTCATTCATAGCTTGCACTTCTTGCCAGTTTAATTCACGTCCGTCGTTAGAGTGTGGTATCTGCAAATAAATAAACCGGCCAATAATGCCGCTTGCCACAACTGCAACCAGACTCCAGAAGCTAACTGATACTATTCCTCCGAATTTGAATGAAGTGTGATATAGTATTAAGATTGGACCCAAGGCACACAAAAAAATATGAAATTCAAGCCAGTATTTCAAAACCCCGATGCGTAAAAGAAATTTCATTCTTTTGCGTGCCATATAAGAAAAAAGCCCAACCAAAACACACAATGTGCCTACAATACCTAATCCATGTCCCAATATTCCACTGGGTTTCAGTATTGCATAGTCAGGGTGAAAATATCGGTCTCCGATTGGAAGATTGTAATAAGTAAAACCAATATAACCCAAAACAATGAATGCCGCTAAGACTACAAAAACATAAAACGACAAATACAACCGATGAACAAATCTTGTCATTACTCGCTATTTTTTTATCCATTCAAAAATAGTCATTCAAAAGATAATGTTTTGATTTGATAATTCAATCGAACTTATTCTTTATCTCTTAATGCTTTTCAACTTTCAACATATCTAAGATACTAAATGTTCTACTTATTTTTATACATAACGTCAAATTTCTACAATTTAAAATCAATCTTAACACGACAGGATAAATGTAAAACTCAAATAAATGATTAAAAATCAATCGATCAACATGATAAGGCAATACTTAACCAACTTATATTTTTACTGTATAATTTATTTACACAGTAAACTTTACTCTAATTAATTGTTTGAAATTTGACACACAGCTAAAATATTGAGATAATGATAGCTTTCCCTATTTTACCTTTCAAACTAAATTAATCATGAGCTAATATATTAAATGTGAATAATATAGATATAATATATCAAACAGATTGACTTTTTTCTGTTTGATACATTCTGCAATAATCGGGTAAATAACTTATAAATTTAATTTACTATTCCACATTGGAATACAATTTCTTAACTTCATAAAGATAAAAGCAGAACCGTTCATTCATATATTATTGTACGTCTGATAATTAACTGCAATTAATACATCAAACCAAGGTTTCGGTTTAATAAAGAAAATACCGTTTAGCATTCCCTCTGAAAGCAGCAACATCCTTATTCCATAGCTTAGTGATAGATTCCACTCGAAAAGTTTTGGAGAATTCAAGCCTGATCTTATTGGTACCGCACACTTTATCAAACATATTGAGCCGTGATTTTTCACACATTTCAAAAACATTTTTGTCAGGCCAAAGGGTGTGACATTCTTGTAATATCCAAAATTGAACCAGCGACAACTCTGCCTTTTCGTAGTCGGTGACGTATACCTGAATTCCATGAACAACCTTATCTTTGGAAACGCTGTAATAAGGTGTGAAATGAATCGGGCGAAACTGCAGACCGGGAAGATTTAACGCATTCATATTCCTTGAAAGACTATCTGCATTGATCCATTCCGCAGCAAAAAGTTGAAATGGCAAAGTGTATCCAACTCCAATACTCATCACATAAAGCTCACCCAAAATACCGGATACCGGATAGAAAACTGGTGAATAGTTGTGGGGGATATGGGGTGAAGACGGTACCCATGGAAGACCTGTTTTCTCGAATGTCATCTTCCGTTTCCACCCTTTCATTGGAATCACAGTCAGCTTGCATTTGATTTTATTTGCCAGCAAACCCTCTTCGTTAAGATACTTTGCCAGTTCACCAACTGTAAGTCCATGAATATACGGAATCGGAAACTGACTGACAAAGGAGGTGAATTCAGGCTCGGTAAGGCAACCCTCCATCTTTATTCCTCCCAATGGATTAGGCCGGTCCAAAACAATGAATTCGATGTTATTTTCAGCAGCAGCTTCCATCGCCAATCCCAATGAACTAATGTAAGTATATGAACGTGAGCCAATATCTTGTATATCATAAACGAGCACATCAATACCCTCCAGCATCTCGGGTGTCGGTTTACGTGTCTTTCCATAAATACTATAAACGGGCAATCCGGTTTCGGGATCTTTTACATTCGCGACTGAGGTTCCGGCCGAATAATCGCCACGGACGCCATGCTCCGGACCATAGAGAGCCACCAGTTTAAATTCTTTTGAACGAAAAAAGAGATCAACAGTCGATTGAAGATTCCGGTCAACGCCGGTTGGATTGGTAATTAGTCCAACTCTTTTACCTTTGATCGATGAGAAATTTTGCGCTTTCAGCATTTCGACTCCGGTTTTCACTTTTCGTGCAGAGAGTGAGGTGGTAGCAACGGTGAAAATCAACATGAATAAGAATTGCTTTGTGATAATAAATCTCATAAATGATAAAAATTAAAATAGTTCGGAATCAGCACAAAATGTGTACTTTTAAATTTGTATTACAACAATCGTAAAAGTAAATAAAGCGTTTAATATATGAAGCGTATTACAACTTTCTTAATCCTAATTATTTTCATCGCAGTAATAAGTTGCCAACAAAAGGCACTTAATAAGCATTCACTCCCCGATATCGAAACGGCCATTCAAAACGGTCAACTGACTGTTGCAACCCGGTGGGCAGATTCTTTATTGAACGATGGGAACCAAGATTCGTTAACGAAGATAAAGCTTTCTTCCTCAATCGATATGAGCAACCGAATACTTGCCGATTTTACATTGGCAGCTCCTGAAATTGAAAGACGTTTGCAAAAAGAATATGGAGAATACTCTCAAGATGAAAGAGTTACCTGGGAGAAAAATAACTGGCTTGAATATCGGGTTATAGATGGCGAGAAGCGTTATTTCAAGCGGGCAGTTTCGAATCTGAAATTGATTCTCAAGAGCCAGCAATCCAAACAAATAGAATCGCAAAGTTTCATTACGGACAAGCTCTCATTGTTTTGTCTTGACCATTCACGTAAAGTGATAGCTGAAACCAAAAAAGATGGTAAACCGGTGGCTCCGGTTCAAATGAAGATCACTTACAAACTGACAGTTGATGCTGATGCAGTTTCTGACGGCGAGACTGTCAGATGTTGGCTGCCATGGCCGCGCGAAGTGCACGATCGTCAGGATAATGTTAAACTTTTAAAAACAGTGCCAGAGAAATATGTTATTACGCCAGATACTGTTGAGCAACGTTCTATTTATATGGAACAGCCGGCTTCAAAAGGAAAACCAGTCGTTTTCGAAATTGAGTTTACATACCAATCGAAGGCGCAGTATTTTGATTTGAACAAATTAAAGATCCTTCCTTACGATACAACATCTGCAATTTTTAAAAATCATACAGGAGAGCAATATCCACAAATCGTATTCACCAACGAGATTAAGAAATTATCGGACAGCATAGTGGGCGATGTTTCAAATCCAACTGAAAAAGTGAGAAAACTTTATTATTGGATCAACAACCATGTAATCTGGACAGGTGCTTTGGAGTATTCCATCATGCCGTTTATTCCAGGATATGTTTTGGCCAACCAACGTGGCGATTGCGGAATGCAGACATTACTTTTTATGACAATGGCCAGGTATCAGAAGATCCCCGTTAAATGGCAGAGTGGATGGATGATGCATCCGAATGAAGTAAACCTGCACGACTGGTGCGAAGTCTATTACAACGGTGTGGGTTGGGTTCCGCTCGATATGTCGTTTAATCTTCAGAATTCTGCCGATATACACGAGAAAGAGTTTTATATTAGCGGAATCGATGCATACCGTTTGATCGTAAACGATGCGATTGGAAGCGAGTTTATTCCGGTGAAGAAATTTCCACGAAGCGAACCTTATGATTTTCAAAGAGGTGAAGTTGAATGGAAAGGAGGTAATCTCTATTTTAATCAATGGAATTACGAGATGCACGTTGATTACTAACGTGGTGCTTTAAAACATATATTGAAATTTAAACTGCGATTGAATAAATACTACATTTGCATTTTAAAAGATGTCATACAAGATACAATTCTCTGATTTATGAAGTTAGTTATATCCTTTTCAGTAGCCATTTTGACCCTGTTGATCAGTTGCCAGCCGCGATCGGTTGAACCATTGCAAACTGAAATCGATGCCATTGCCAAACGCTGGGTTCCCGATAAACGGGTTGGTATTTGCAACTTCAAGCTTGAAAATGGAAGTGGCGATAAAATTGTATTAAAAGGGGAAACAATATTTCCGGGTGCGAAAACTGAAGTCATGCAATTGCTGAAAGACAAAGGAATTTCAGTAACTGACAGTGCTGTAATACTTCCTGATTCCGTTAGTTTGAAAAAATACTGGGGCGTGGTTTCGTTGAGCATCGCTAATCTAAGAAGTAAACCCGCTCATTCTTCTGAACTCCTTTCTCAGGCCATCATGGGAACGCCCGTCCGCGTTTTAAAAATGGAGGATGGATGGGTTTTAGTTCAGACACCGGATCTGTATATTGCCTGGACCAATCAAGCGGCCCTACAACTCATGAGTAATCCAGAGATGAGTGAATGGAGAAATGGTGACCGATTAATTTATACAGAAAGCAATGGGTCAGTTTATGAGGACAGTAAACAAACTGTTGTAATGAGCGATCTGGTTGCCGGCGCTATTGTTACTAAAAAGTCAGAAAGTAAAAATATAACTGAAGTTAGCCTTCCTGACGGGAGACTCGGATTCGTGACCAATCAGAATTGGCGGAGTTTCAAACAAATGAAAGATACGGTTTCACTGATTGCTGATAATTTGATAATTGCAGGAAAACGTTTCCTGGGATTCCCCTATTTATGGGGAGGAACCTCTTCAAAGGCTATGGATTGCAGTGGATTTGTAAAAACAGTCTATTTCCTGAATGGTGTTGTTCTCGAACGGGATGCTTCACAGCAAATCAACCATGGTAAAGAGATTAATATTACTTCAGGTTATACTAATTTACAAAAAGGAGATTTGCTGTATTTTGGTTCCAAACAACCTTATAAAGTAACCCATACAGGTATGTATATTGGTGACAGCGAATTTATTCACTCATCCGGTTATATTCATATCAACAGTCTCGATAAAACCAGGGAAAATTTCAATAGTGACCTTGTTTCTAAATTATTGGGGGCCAGAAGGGTGATCGGAAACCCACCCGAGCAGGGTTGTTTACCTGTAAAACAACATGATTGGTATTAATTAAGCTGAAGATCCTAACGATAGAACAACAAAAATCAAAATAATCTTTCAATGAGTAACAGACGTAATTTTTTAAAATATAGCGGACTGGCTGCCGGTTCGTTGATCTTACCGGTATCCTTATCTGGTATTGAAACAAATTCGACAATAAAGAAAAAATCGGGAAAACCTTCCTCAATGAAATTACGGTTCCGGCCATATGATCTTCAACTGAACCATGTCTTTACAATTGCGAATAGTTCGAGAACAACAACGCCGGTTATGCTTACCGAAATTGAATATGACGGACTGATTGGATATGGTGAAGCCAGTATGCCACCTTACCTTGGTGAAAGTCAGAAAACGGCAACGGAATTTCTTTCGAAAGTTGACCTGTCATCGTTCAGCGATCCATTCGAACTGGAAGATATTATTGCATATATTGATAGTCTGGCGATTGGAAATCATGCTGCGAAAGCATCTGTCGATATTGCCTTACACGACCTGGTTGGGAAAATCGTGCAACAACCCTGGCATAAGCTTTGGGGCTTGAACCGTACAAAAACGCCGAATACAAGTTTTACGATTGGGATTGATACTCCCGAAGTGGTAAAAGAGAAGGTTCGGGAAGCTGACATTTATAAAATTCTGAAAGTCAAATTGGGACGTGAGAACGACAAAGAGATGATCAGGACCATCAGGTCGGTGACGGATAAACCAATTTGTGTGGACGTGAATCAGGGCTGGAAAGACAAACAAATGGCGCTCGATATGATTCAATGGCTCGCCACACAAGGGGTCGTATTTGTGGAGCAGCCCATGAGCAAACTTGCAGTTGATGATATTGCCTGGCTGACGCAAAACAGTCCGCTTCCGATTATTGCCGACGAAGCCGTTCAAACGATCAGTGATGTTGCAGCCGCAAGCAAAATATATACAGGAATCAATATCAAATTGATGAAGTGCGGCGGAATGCGCAACGCCTGGAAAATGGCCAATATGGCGAAAGCACTGGGCATGAAAGTGATGATTGGCTGCATGACCGAAACATCGTGCGCCATTTCAGCCGCAGCTCAGTTATCGCCACTGGCCGATTGGGCAGACCTGGATGGGAATCTCCTGATTGGTAACGACATCTATGAAGGCACTAAAGTTGTAGACGGGAAAATCACACTATCTGATTTACCAGGAATTGGGATTCGGCTGAAATAGATCTTACCCATATTTCCACTTTCCAAAGGAACACGGGGGACGACCTTCGAAACACGGGGGATGACCTTCGGAACTCGGGGAACAACCTTCGGAACTCGGGGAACGACCTTCGGAACATGGGGAACGACCTTCGGAACACGGGGAACGACCTTCGGAACATGGGGGACGACCTTCGGAACAACCAGTACGACCTTCGGAACAACCAGTACGACCTTCGGAACAACCAGTACGACCTTCGGAACAACCAGTACGACCTTCGGAACGACCAGTGCAACTTTCGGAACGACCAGTACGACCTTTGGAACAACAAGTGCAACTTTCGGGATGAGGAAAATGACATTCGAAGGAAATGTGGTCATATCCCAAAAACTCAACACTTACACATTGATATTCAGCAGATAAATATACATTTTTAAAATTTATAAAATTGAATAAATACTTTCTGATCATCGTATGTCTGATATTTTCCTTTCAAGGAGGATTCGGACAAAAACTCACCTTCGCACTCCTCACAGACTTACACGTCAACCCAAAATCTGCAAGTGATACAGCACTCCATCAAATTGTGGATGAATTAAACAAGGCAGAATTTGACTTTGTGGTGGTGAGCGGTGATCTGACAAACACCGGTTCAAATGCTGAACTCGAAGCGGTAAGTAATGCGCTTAAGCAATTGAATAAACCGTACTACGTCATTCCCGGAAATCACGAAACAAACTGGTCAGAGTCTGCAGGACTTCAATTCAACCGGTTGTTTGGAAATGACAGGTTCTTGTTCCGAAAGAATGGGTTTGTAATGGTCGGAATTAATACAGGTCCATTTATGAAAATGGGTGATGGACTTGTAAAACAGGAAGATCTGCAATGGTTAACACATGAATTAAGTCGCGCTAAAACCAATAAAGAACTGCTCATTTCATTTAACCACTATCCGCTTGCCGATGGGTTGAGTAACTGGGAAAGCGTGACCGGAATTTTGAAAAACAGCAACTGTATCCTCTCCTTCTGCGGACATGGACACCGGCTTGCGCTCTTCAACTTCGATGGTATCCCTGGAATAATGGGACGGGCAATGATGATGCAAAAAAGCAAATTGCCCGGATACAATATTGTGGAACTCCGGAACGACTCGGTTTATGTATCACAAAAGGAGATCGGGAAGCAAAAAGAGCCGGCAATTATCAAATTCAATTATCTGAAACCGGAACCCATTGCATCCTTACCAATCTCAAAAAAGCCTGATTTTAAAATGAATGGTGATTATCCTGAAGTCGTTGTCGGATTTAATCTTCAGGATACAGCCTCTGTTTTTGCAGGTCCGTGTGTTGTTGACGCAAAAACCTTGATTTACGGAAATTCGGTTGGAACAATTAAGGCAATCAGAATAGCATCGAAAAAGGGACTATGGGAAAAGAAAGTTCAGGGACCAATCTATTCCACACCCATTAATGGCAAGTCAGTAGTTGCCGTTGGAACAGTAGATGGGAAAATCATAGGATTGAACCTTAAAACCGGGAAAGAATTATGGCGGGTCGAAGTTGGAACAACAGTTTTAGCGGATGGTATTGTAGAAAATGAAATGCTATACATCGGCGGAGGTTCAACTGCGTTCTATAAAATTGAGATGTCGAGTGGAAAAGTGATCTGGAAATTTGAAGGAATTGCCGGATTGATACAAGGTCAACCCGCTTTATCTGACAAACAAGTAGTTTTTGGCGCATGGGATCGCCATTTGTATTGTCTCGATAAAACGACAGGGCAGCTTCTTTGGAAATGGAACAATGGGAAACCACAACAACTCTATTCTCCTGGCAATATTGTGCCTGCAATTGCCAATGGAAAAGTATTCCTTGTGGCGCCTGACAGATGTATGACAACAATCGATCTTGTTTCAGGAAAACAAATTTGGCGTGATTGTTCACACCAGGTGCGTGAATCAATGGGAATTAGTCCCGACAAAAATCAGGTTTATGCCAAATTAATGAACGATTCAGTAATTTCTGTTTCGACGGTAGGCAATGAATTCAAATTGAACTGGTCGATCAATGCCAAATTTGGTTACGAACACAATCCATGTGCTATTTTAGCATTAGAAAATCAAGTATTTATGGGTACAAGAGAAGGTGTGATTATTTCCATAAATCCAGCCAAACATAAGATAAACTGGAAGTATAAAGCAGGCAATTCAGCCGTCAATAAGCTTGTATCAGATGGCAAAAACATGATTTTTGTTTCTCTTTCTGAAGGAAAAGTAATTTCTTTTAAAAATAAATGAATTATTTCTGAAAGTTGTAATACAACATACAATCCAAATGTCTATCTTTAGTGAAAATTTGTAATCCTTTACTAATATTTGTTATTGACCGACAAATGTTATGAACTGTTTTATGAATTTCTAAATGCCAATAGATATAAATTTCAAAACCCAAAAATCGAATGAAATGAAGAAAACAGTTGCGCTCATTTTCATCTTGTGCATGGTCTTTCAACTGACTTACGCGCAAAAGCGAACACTCACGGGGACTGTTCGTGACAAAACTACAAGTGAACCCCTTCCTGGTGTAACCATCATCGAGAAGGGTACTACGAATGGTACAATTACTGATGTTTCCGGAAACTTCAAAGTTTCTATTGAACCAGAGTCGGTAATTGTTGTCAGCTTTATTGGGATGATTCCAAAAGAGATCAAACCAGGCAAATCAACTAATCTCGTCATTGAACTTGAAACTTCAATTCAGGAGATGAGTGAAGTTGTCGTTATTGGCTATGGTACCCAGAAGAAAGCAAATCTTACTGGTGCTGTTGCATCAATTGACACGAAAGTTTTAGAAGCAAGGCCCATCGCCGACGTAGGTCGGGGTCTTCAGGGTACTACTCCTGGTCTAAGCGTAGTTATTCCGAGTGGTGAAGTTGGTTCAGACCCCGTAATGAAAATTCGTGGTCAATTAGCTTCATTTCAAGGAGGTTCATCTCCACTGTTGCTGATGGACAACGTGGAAATTCCATCAATACAAATGGTTAATCCTGACGACATTGAGTCTATCACAGTTTTAAAGGATGCCGCATCTGCCTCCATTTATGGAGCAAAGGGAGCCTTTGGAGTTGTTTTGATTACGACCAAGAGAGGTGCTAAAACTGAAAGTGTTAATGTTTCCTATTCCGGAAACCTTTCGTTCCAGAACATCTCCAAGAAAATGGAAATGGGAGGAATTGATGCATTGGAATATACCGTTAGTGCATTTGAACGTGTTGGTGGTATCGTAGGTGGTGCTTTCTGGCAGGTAACCCGCGAAGGATATGACAAAGCAAAAGTATGGCAACAGAAATATAGTGGTGTTGTAAAACCGAATGATCCCATGTTGTATGGCCGCGATTGGTATGTTGATGCCAGCAATCGCAAGATAGGTCTAAGAACTTATGATCCTTATAATTATATGGTCAAAGAATGGGCACCAACCAAAACACACAATCTATCGGTGAATGGGAAGAGCGGCAAAACCGATTATAACATGAGTTTTGGTTATTTAGATCAAATGGGTATGGTAAAACCTGCCAAATCGGATAATTTTGACCGTTATAACGCATCTCTTCGTGTTGGAACCGAAATTACACCCTGGCTAAAGGTTTACGCCGGAACGATGTATTCAAAGCGTCTTAAAAAATATGCCTACGCTACCAGTTCAACAACTGCTGACCCCTGGTTATATCTCTACCGTTGGTCTTCCATCTATCCGATGACCACCGAAGACGGAGATCCTTTAAGAAGTCCGGTATCTGAGGTTGCTCAGGCAAATACGGCTTCTCAGGAGACCAATTATACGAGCCTTAACGGCGGTGTGACTTTAACGCCTGTAAAAAATCTAACGATAAACCTTGACTACACTCATGCTAATCAGGAGTATATAGAAAAGCGGCCCGGTACGCGTTATACAGCCCGCGATACATGGTCTGCTGCGGTTCCTAAAAATGATGCAGACGGAAACAGAATTTACATGAACGATGCCGGTGAAGTAGTTACTTCAACTGCTACAGGAGCAATTCCTGCGTATCAATTGGTTAATTCTACTTATACAGGAATTGGACTGAATCCGGATCATGTTTACCGTAATTCAAGAAATGACCAATGGAACACGATAAATTTTACTTCAACGTATGATTTAAATGTTTTAGATGCTCATAAATTCAAGTTTATGGCAGGGATGAACAGGGTGAGCTATGTAATTGCCTCCAACTATTCTCAGATTACTCAATTAATTGATTATAGTAATCCTCAATTAAGTTTAGCAACCGGAACGCAGACAACCGGAGGGGACG
>Ga0209724_1003664_pt1 | contig 12411 bp, 9 predicted proteins | sample grotaG_FD_184143 | JGI IMG/M metagenome (GOLD analysis project Ga0209724, IMG submission 184143) | Glacier valley bacterial and archeal communities from Borup Fiord, Nunavut, Canada, to study Microbial Dark Matter (Phase II) -... | ecosystem: Environmental > Aquatic > Freshwater > Ice > Glacier ... | reverse complement strand
GGATGAACATCGGTCAGATTTATGAGACGGTGCTTGGCTGGGCTGGTCTGAAAATGGGTCGCACCTACGCTACCCCGATTTTCGACGGCGCTACCGAAGACGAAGTGGCTCGTGAGCTGACCGAAGCTGGCTTGCCCGACTGGGGCCGCGCTTACCTGCACGATGGTCTGACGGGCGACCGTTTCGACCAGCCGGTGACGGTGGGCGTGATTTATATGCTCAAGTTGGGTCACTTGGTGGATGACAAGATGCACGCGCGTTCCATCGGGCCGTACTCGCTCATCACGCAGCAGCCGCTGGGTGGTAAGGCGCAGTTCGGTGGCCAGCGCTTCGGCGAAATGGAAGTGTGGGCATTGGAGGCCTTCGGTGCTTCCAACGTGCTCCAGGAAATCCTGACCGTGAAGTCGGACGACGTGGTGGGCCGCGCGAAGGCGTACGAAGCCATTGTAAAAGGCGACGTTCTGCCCAAGCCGAATATCCCCGAGTCGTTCAACGTGTTGCTCCACGAACTCCGTGGTCTGGCACTCGAAATCACGATGGAATAGTTTTTACATCGGGAGTTGGTTGTGAAAGCGGCCAACTCCCGATAAAATTTCAGTAAATATGTTGGAATACCTCCCCTACATGTTTGGAGGCGTGAGACTACTCTTAGGAGTTCTCATACTTGTGAAAATATTAGGATTGTTCGGAAGCAAACTGAATCCTGACGGCTTTTTCGTAAAGCATCAAGGCCTTTCAATTGCTATGGGCGGTTTCCTATTGCTGTCAGGACTTTATACCATATTCTTCTCCACAGGAGATACCTATAAAGTTTAAGCAATAGATGCTAAGGAAATCCTAAGACACTGATGCTGTTCCGAGATATGGTCAGGACCGCAGCGAATAATCTGGAATTTTGGAGCTATAAAAATCAGACCTGTTGAAAGCTTGCAGCCACATACCTATCTGTTCTGCAATGGCACTTTTAACGGCGTCGAACTGTTTGAAATTCTTGCGCCCATCTGGCGATGAGCGAAGAAACAAACAGCAACAAAGCCAACAGCTAACAGCTTAAAACCAATCAAATGGCTTTCGCAAAAAACAAGAAAATAGTTCAGGACTTCTCCAAAGTCACTATTTCGCTGGCCTCGCCCGAAGCAATTCTGGAGCGCAGCACCGGCGAAGTGGTGAAGCCTGAAACCATCAACTACCGCACGTACAAGCCCGAGATGGGTGGCTTGTTCTGCGAGCGGATTTTCGGTCCGGTGAAGGACTGGGAATGCCACTGCGGTAAGTACAAGCGCATTCGCTACAAGGGCATCATCTGCGACCGTTGCGGCGTGGAGGTGACCGAGAAGAAGGTGCGTCGGGAGCGCATGGGCCACATCGAATTAGTGGTGCCTGTTGCTCACATCTGGTACTTCAAATCGCTGCCCAACAAAATCGGCTACCTGCTGGGCCTGCCCACCAAGAAGCTCGACCAGATTATCTATTACGAGCGGTACGTCGTAGTTCAGCCCGGTTCGCTGGCCGAAGAAGGTGTACAAGTGCTCGACTTCCTCACCGAGGACGAATACCTGGACATCATCGACAAACTCCCTCGGGAGAACCAGATGCTGTCCAACGAGGACCCTAACAAGTTCATCGCCCGCATGGGTGCTGATGCCCTGCACATGTTGCTGGAGCGCATCAATTTGGACGAGTTGAGCTACTCGCTGCGTGACTCCGCTGCTCACGAAACGTCGCAGCAGCGTAAGGCGGAAGCCTTGAAGCGTCTGCGCGTAGTGGAAGCTTTCCGTGACGCCGCTACCCGCGTGGAGAACCGCCCCGAGTGGATGGTTATCCGCATGGTGCCGGTGATTCCCCCGGAATTGCGTCCCCTCGTTCCGCTTGACGGTGGCCGTTTCGCCACTTCCGACTTGAACGACCTGTACCGTCGCGTTATCATCCGCAACAACCGCCTGAAGCGCCTGATTGAAATCAAAGCGCCCGAGGTGATTCTGCGGAACGAGAAGCGGATGCTGCAGGAAGCTGTTGACTCCCTGTTCGACAACTCGCGTAAGGTGAACGCCGTGCGCGCCGAAGGCAACCGCGCCCTGAAGTCGCTGTCCGATATGCTGAAAGGCAAGCAGGGCCGCTTCCGTCAGAACCTGCTCGGTAAGCGTGTCGACTATTCGGGTCGTTCGGTTATCGTGGTGGGTCCGGAGCTGAAGCTGCACGAATGCGGCCTGCCCAAGAACATGGCGGCCGAGCTGTTCAAGCCGTTCATCATCCGCAAGCTCATCGAGCGCGGCATTGTGAAGACGGTGAAATCGGCTAAGAAAATTGTGGACCGCAAGGACGCAGTGGTGTGGGATATCCTGGAAAATGTGCTGAAAGGCCACCCAGTGCTCCTCAACCGGGCTCCTACGCTTCACCGTTTGGGCATCCAGGCGTTCCAGCCGCGCCTCATCGAGGGCAAGGCTATCCAGCTGCACCCCCTCGTTTGTACGGCCTTCAACGCTGACTTTGACGGTGACCAGATGGCTGTGCACGTTCCCCTCGGACCGGCTGCTATTCTGGAAGCCTCCATGCTCATGCTGGCTTCGCACAACATCCTGAACCCGGCCAACGGCGCGCCCATCGCGGTACCGTCGCAGGACATGGTTTTGGGTCTGTACTACGTTACCAAAGGCAAGCGCAGCACCGACGACGAGAAGATTCAGGGCGAAGGCCGTGTGTTCTATTCGGACGAAGAAGTGGTGATTGCCCTGAACGAAGGTCAGCTCTCGAAGCACGCCTACATCAAGGTGCGCACGCAAATTCGCGACGAGAACGACGACTTGGTAACCAAAGTCGTGGATACCGTGGCCGGCCGCGTGCTGTTCAACCAGATGATTCCCGAGGAAGTCGGCTTTATCGACGAGTTGCTGACTAAGAAGAAGCTGCAGCAAATCATCTCGACGGTATTCAAGCGCACGGGCATGGCCCGCACTGCGCAGTTCCTGGACGATATCAAGACCCTCGGCTTCCAGTCGGCCTACAAAGGCGGCTTGAGCATGGGTCTGGGCGATATCCAGATTCCGAAAGAGAAAGACGAACTGATTCTGCAAGCGCAGAACGACGTGAAAGCCGTGACTCAGAACTACCAGATGGGTCTGATTACCGACAACGAGCGGTACAACCAGGTTATCGACATCTGGACGCGCATCAACAACCAAATCACGGAAACGCTGATGGGTCGTTTGGAGCGCGAAAACCAGGGCTTTAACTCCATCTACATGATGATGCACTCGGGAGCCCGTGGCTCGCGCGAGCAGATTCGTCAACTGGGCGGGATGCGTGGTTTGATGGCCAAGCCGCAGAAGTCGCTGCAAGGCTCGATTGGTGAGATTATCGAAAACCCGATTCTGTCGAACTTCAAAGAAGGCCTCGACGTAATTGAGTACTTCATCTCGACCCACGGTGCCCGCAAAGGTCTGGCTGACACGGCTCTGAAGACGGCTGACGCCGGCTATCTGACCCGTCGTCTGGTAGACGTTTCGCAGGACGTAATCGTGAACGAGCCGGACTGCGGCACGCTGCGTGGTATCGAAACCTTCGCGTTGAAAGACAACGAGGACATCGTAGAGCCGCTGGCCGAGCGTATCCTGGGCCGCGTAACGGTTCACGATATCATCGACCCAATCACCGGCGATGTCATCCTGACTTCGGGTTCCGAAATCAAGGAAGACACCACCCGCCGCATTGATGCCACGAGCATTGAGTCGGTGGAAATTCGCTCGGTGCTGACTTGCGAAAGCAAGCGCGGTATTTGCGCCAAGTGCTACGGCCGCAACCTGGCTTCGGGCCGCATGGTGCAGCGTGGCGAGGCCGTGGGTGTTATCGCCGCCCAGTCGATTGGTGAGCCCGGCACGCAGCTTACCCTGCGTACTTTCCACGTAGGTGGTACGGCCTCCAACATTGCCGTGGAGTCAAACATCAAAGCCAAATTCGCTGGCGTGGTGGAATTCGAGGACATCCGCACCGTGGCCACCACTACCGCCGAAGGCGTGAAGGGTGCCGTGGTGATGGGCCGTTCGGGCGAAATCCGCATCGTGGAGAAAGGCACCGGCCGCATCTTCACCTCAAACCACGTTCCGTACGGCTCCTTCATGCTCGTTTCGGAAGGTCAGGAAGTGGAAAAAGGCACGGAGCTGAATAACTGGGACCCGTACAACGCCGTTATTCTGGCCGAGTTCGACGGTACTGTGCAGTTCGACGCCATCACCGAGGGCATCACGTTCCGTGAGGAATCAGACGAACAGACAGGTCACCGCGAGAAGGTTATCATCGAGTCGAAGGCCAAGGACCAGAACCCGTCCATCATCATCCGCCCCGGCAAAAAGGGTGATGCCGAAGGCCAGAAGGGTTACAGCATCCCGGTAGGTTCGCACCTGAACGTGGAGAACAACGACAAAATCAAGGCCGGTCACATCCTGGCCAAGATTCCTCGCTCGGTGGGCAAGACCCGCGACATCACCGGTGGTCTGCCGCGTGTTACCGAACTCTTCGAAGCCCGGAACCCGTCGAACCCCGCCGTGGTATCGGAAATCGATGGTGTAGTAACCTACGGCACCGTGAAACGTGGTAACCGTGAAATCTACGTCGAGTCGAAAGACGGTGTCAAGAAGAAGTACATGGTGCCGCTGTCGAAGCACATTCTGGTGCAGGACAACGACTTCATCCGCGCCGGCATGCCGCTGTCGGATGGCGCCATCACGCCTTCGGACATCCTGAGCATTCAAGGCCCAGGCGCCGTGCAGGAGTACCTCGTGAACGAGATTCAGGAAGTGTACCGCTTGCAGGGTGTGAAAATCAACGACAAGCACATCGAGGTGGTCGTCCGCCAGATGATGCAGAAAGTCGTGATTCTGGATGCCGGTGACACGTCGTTCCTCGAAAACCAGGTGATTGATAAAATCATCTTCATGGCCGAGAACGACATGATTATCGACATGAAAGTGGTGACCGAAGCCGGTGACTCGACCAACATGAAGCCCGGTCAGATTGTGACGGCTCGTCGCCTCCGCGACGAGAACAGCAGCTTGAAACGCCGCGACCTCACCCTCGTGCAAGTGCGCGACGCGCAGCCTTCGGTTTCGCGCCCCACGCTGCAAGGCATCACGCAGGCCTCGCTGGGCACGCAGTCGTTCATCTCGGCCGCGAGTTTCCAGGAGACGACCAAGGTACTGAGCGAAGCCGCCATCCGTGGCAAAGCCGACCAGCTCTTGGGCTTGAAGGAAAACGTAATCGTCGGTCACCTCATTCCGGCCGGTACCGGTCTGCGCGAGTACACCCGCCAGATTGTCGGCTCGAAAGAGGAGATGGAAGCTGCTCAAGCCGCGCAAGCAGCCGAAGCCGCCGTTCCCGCTAAGCGCCCCAGCCGTGCTGGCAAGCGCGAAGTGTCGGCTGAGTAAGCTGTCTCTTTAAGGTAAGAAGAAGCCGACCGGTGCAAACCGGTCGGCTTTTTTGTTTTCCTTTGTTACTATATGGATAGGAAATCGTCAGAGACTGTTTTTTACAGTGTTGCTAAAAGGGTGGGGAAAGTTGTTGCCATAATGCTTTGCCTGTTCGTAGCATTCATGCTACTCATTCTCTACAGAGCTAATTCCGAGTAATCCTTCTTTTAGAAATATGCAACCCACCGACCAAAACCCGGACCCCAACGCCATCAACATCGAGCTTTCCGAAGCCATGGCCGAGGGCGAATACGCCAACCTCGCCATGATTGCGCACAGCAACAGCGAGTTCGTGATTGACTTCATCCGCATGATGCCCGGCCTGCCCAAGGCCAAGGTGAAGGCGCGCATCGTCGTCACGCCCGAGCACGCCAAGCGCCTCCTGCAAGCCCTCACCGAGAACATCGAGCGATTTGAAGCGGCCTTCGGCCCCATCAAGATGCAAAATGAAGCCCCGAGCTACCCGATGAACTTCGGCGGCGCGGTGGGGGAGGCGTAAGCTGAACCAGATGCACTAGCTTCAAAAGCGCCTCTCTTTTTCAGTGGAGGTGCTTTTGTTTTCGGGCGAAAAGTAGGAAGCCAAAAATTAACATCCTCACGCTGTTTGCTATTGCGGCGAAATAATCTTACATTTGCAAGCCAAATTTTAGGGGCAAACGGCTCCAAACAAACCATTCCTTAAATGCCAACCATCAATCAGTTAGTACGGAAAGGCCGTGAGGCTTTGACTACCAAGTCGAAGTCGCCCGCTCTTGATTCGTGCCCGCAGCGTCGGGGCGTGTGCACCCGTGTGTACACCACCACGCCTAAGAAGCCGAACTCGGCTATGCGCAAAGTGGCCCGTGTGCGCCTTACCAACGGTAAGGAAGTAAACGCATACATCCCCGGTGAAGGCCACAACCTCCAAGAACACAGCATTGTGCTGATTCGTGGCGGCCGGGTAAAAGACTTGCCAGGCGTACGTTACCACATCATCCGTGGCGCCCTGGACACCGCCGGTGTAAGCGGCCGCACGCAGCGCCGTTCGAAGTACGGTGCCAAGCGTCCGAAGCCGGGCCAGCCCGCCGCAGCAGCTGGCAAGGGTGTCAAAGGCGCACCCGCTAAAAAGAAATAAATAGAATTAGTAGCAAGTAGTAAGTATTGAGTAGTGAGACCAATACGGTCTTGCTACTTATTACTCAATACTTACTACTACATACTTACTACTATCATGAGAAAGTCAAAACCAAAGAAGCGCATCTTGCTGCCGGACCCTAAGTACAAGGAGACGCTGGTGACCCGCTTTGTGAACTACATGATGTACGACGGCAAGAAAAACCTGGCGTACACCATCTTCTATGACGCTTGCGACCTCGTGGAGCAGCGCACCAAGGAGAGCGGCCTCGAAATGTGGCGCAAAGCGTTGAACAACGTGATGCCCACCGTGGAAGTGAAAAGCCGCCGCGTAGGTGGTGCTACCTTCCAGGTTCCGATTGAAGTGCGCGCCGACCGCCGCATTTCGGTGGGTGCCAAGTGGATGATTCAGTACGCCCGTCGTCGTGGTGAGAAAACCATGAAGGACAAGCTGGCTGGCGAAATCATCGCTGCCGCCAAAGGTGAAGGTGCTGCCGTCAAGAAGAAAGACGACACCCACCGCATGGCAGAGGCTAACAAAGCCTTCTCGCACTTCCGTTTCTAAACAAGTGCGAATGAGCGAATGAGTGAATGAGCGAATGGTTTACAAGCTGAACTATTTGCCTCATTCACTCATTCGCTCATTCACTAACTCACTCATTATAAAATGGCCGTTAACAAAGAACTACAATACCTCCGCAACATCGGGATTATGGCGCACATTGACGCCGGTAAGACCACGACGTCGGAGCGTATTCTGTATTACACGGGTAAAACCCACAAAATCGGGGAAGTACACGACGGTGCCGCCACGATGGACTGGATGGAGCAGGAGCAGGAGCGCGGCATCACGATTACCTCGGCGGCCACCACTACTTTCTGGAACTACCCGACCGACATCAAGGGCGAGCCGATTGCGGACACCCATCAGTACAAAATCAACCTGATTGACACCCCCGGCCACGTGGACTTCACGGTGGAAGTGGAACGTTCGTTGCGCGTACTCGACGGTGCCGTGGCACTATTTTGTGCCGTGTCGGGCGTAGAACCGCAGTCGGAAACGGTGTGGCGTCAGGCTGACAAGTACAGCGTGCCCCGCATCTGCTTCGTGAACAAGATGGACCGCGCCGGTGCCGACTTCTTCAAAGCTGTAAACGAAATCAAAGAAAAGCTCGGTGCTAACCCCGTGCCGCTCCAGATTCCGATTGGCGCTGAAGATACCTTCAAAGGCGTAGTTGACCTGCTCACCGGCAAAGCCATTGTGTGGGACGATGCCACCGAAGGCAAGTCGTACAGCGAAATTCCCGTGCCCGAGGACTTGGTGGAAACCGTAGCCGAGTGGCGCCAGAAGCTCGTAGAGAGCGTAGCTGAGTACGACGACGCGTTGCTAGAGAAATTCTTCGACAACCCCGATTCCATTACGAAAGAGGAAATGATGGTTGTTATCCGCCAGGCGGTAATCGACATGAAGTTCTCGCCGGTACTCTGTGGTTCGGCCTTCAAAAACAAGGGTGTGCAGACCATGCTGGATGCCGTAATGGCCTACCTGCCGTCGCCACTCGACATGCCCGCCATCATGGGCACGCACCCCGACACCGGAGCGGAGATTGAGCGTCATCCCGACAACTCGGAGCCGTTCACCGCGCTGGCTTTCAAGATTGCTACCGACCCGTTCGTGGGCCGCTTGTGCTTCTTCCGCTGCTACAGCGGGGTGTTGGACGCCGGCTCGTACGTGCTCAACAACCGCACCGGCAAGAAGGAGCGCATCTCGCGCCTCATGCAGATGCACTCCAACAAGCAGAACCCGATTGACAAAATCCAAGCGGGCGACATTGCGGCAGGTGTTGGCTTCAAGGACATCAAAACTGGCGACACGCTGAGCGAAGAGAAGAACCCCATCGTCCTTGAGTCGATGAGCTTCCCCGAGCCGGTAATTGGCTACGCCATTGAGCCGAAGACGCAGGCCGACGTTGACAAAATGGGCATGGCCATCGCCAAGCTCATCGAGGAAGACCCCACGCTGAAGGTGAACACCGACCCCGAGACGGGCCAGACGGTGCTGCGTGGCATGGGCGAGCTGCACCTCGAAATCATCATCGACCGGATGCGGCGCGAATTCAAAGTGGAAATCAACCAGGGCGCCCCAATGGTGGCCTACAAGGAGATTCTCACCAAGAAAGTCGACCACCGCGAAACCTACAAGAAGCAGACTGGTGGCCGCGGCAAGTTCGGCGACATCCTGTTTGAGTTGGGTCCGAAAGAGACCGAGCCCGAAAAGCCCGGCTTCGAGTTTGACAACGCCATCGTGGGCGGTGTCATCCCCCGCGAATTCATTGCCCCCATCCAGAAGGGCTTTGAAGAGGCTATGAAGCAAGGTCCGTTGGCTGGCTTCCCGATTGAGGGCATGAAAGTGCGCCTCTACCACGGTTCCTTCCACGACGTTGACTCGGACGCCCTGTCGTTTGAACTCGCCGCCCGTGGTGGTTTCCGCGAAGCAGCCCGCTTGGCTGGCCCGAAATTGATGGAACCCATTATGAGCGTGGAAGTGGTGTGCCCCGACGAGTACACGGGTCCCGTAACCGGCGACTTGAACCGTCGTCGTGGCCTGATGAAAGGCATGGACACCAAAGGCGGTGCCCAACTGATTAAGGCCGACGTGCCGTTGTCGCAGCTGTTCGGCTACGTGACGGACCTGCGGACGATTTCGTCGGGCCGGGCTTCGGCTTCGCTCACCTTCTCGCACTACGAGCAGGTGCCGCAAAACCTGGCCGATGCCATCATTGCCAAAGTAAAAGGAGGTAAATAAGCTTTTCTAACGGGGGCAATCGGCCCCCTAATCAAACCCCAATGAACCAGAAAATTCGCATCAAGCTGAAAAGCTACGACCACAATTTGGTGGACAAATCGGCCGAGAAAATCGTGAAAGCGGTGAAGGCCACCGGTGCCATCGTCAGCGGCCCGATTCCTTTGCCGACCCAAAAGGAGAAGTTCACCGTGTTGCGCTCGCCCCACGTGAACAAGAAGAGCCGGGAGCAGTTCCAGCTTTGCACCTACAAGCGCCTCGTGGACATCTTCTCGACTTCGTCGAAGACCGTAGATGCCCTGATGAAGCTGGAATTGCCCAGCGGCGTTGACGTAGAAATTAAAGTCTGAGGATTCGATTTCAGTGTTAATTGAGAAAAGCCCCACCGCATGAATGCGGTGGGGCTTTTTCTTTGGAACTTGCGGCGGCTAGTATACAAAACCTAACCCTACCGCAATAGGAATGGCAAGGCAAAGAAGGACGATAGGAGCAGTAGTAGAAATTGACTTGGGCGATGGCTACTACTCTTATGCGAGGATACTTGACTACGCAGGTTTTGCCTTTTATGATATTCACAGCTCCCAACGAATCGGTAATATCGAGCACATCACGGGTAAGCCGATTCTATTCATTCTAGCAGTGTATAACGACGTTGTGACTTCAGGGCATTGGGTTAAAATAGGTTCTGAACCATTGCACCCATTACTTAAACTTCTGCCCTTGCAATTCATTCAAGATGCACTGCGTCCAGAGAGGTTCAAGCTATATTATCCAAATAGCGGAACAATAATCTCTGCTTCAAAAGAAGATTGTAAAGGGCTCGAAAGGTGTGCTGTGTGGGATGCAAATCATGTAGAGGAAAGACTGCGAGACCATTTTGCCGGTAGACCATGCAAATGGTTGAAAGAGGATTTGGAATTGTTCAGGTAAGCAATGGCGTCTATTAACTTAACATTGACCCTGGCCCGCCTGCACCGGGCCGCCTTGTTCTTCTGCGGCTGCGTTATCGTCGGCATCTTCATTGCCAACTGGTTTCGGGTGTTGCCAAGCATTGGAATGGCGGGTATTGCCTTGACGGGACTGGTATACGCGGCTGTGTACCGCCGCGTGGCCAACTGGCGCCTGTGGCCGGTATTCGGCAGCCTGTTTCTGGTGTTTTTACTGCACCTTTTCCAAGGCTTCAACACTGAGGCCGCCCACATGGGGGATTACAGCCGGGACATGGTGCTGCAACTGCCATTTCTGGCGTTGGTGCTGGGTTTTTGGCTGTTGCCGGCCTTGCCCAGTCGTTACCTGCGGTGGCTGTGGCTGCTGTTGATAGGTATGACGGTGCTAGCTGCTGCTGGCGCGACCACCAACTACCTGCTGCACGTCCGCGAAATCAATGAAAGCTACCTCCATTCCAAGGTGATGCCGACGGAGCCGGACCACATCCGCTTCAGCCTCATCGTCACCCTGGCCATTGCGGCCAGCGCACTGTTGCTGGCGCATGATGCCGTGCGGCCGGCGTGGCGGCGGTGGGTGATTGGAGTCATTGTGGTGCTGGCGCTTTTCCTGCACTTGCTGGCCGTGCGTAGCGGCGAAATGACCTTCTATGCCTTGGGCGGCTTAGCAATAGTGTGGCTGGTGCTTCGCAAGCGGCAATGGAAACAGGCAGGGGCGCTTGCGGCGGGGCTGGTGTTGCTGCCAGTGTTCAGCTTTGTGGTATTTCCCACGTTCCGTAACAAGGTCTACAACACGCAAGAAGACGTTGGCAAGGTCAAGCAAACTAATAGCGCGGAAGGTAAAAACTTCTCCATCGCCGCGCGGGTGTATTCCTATAAAGCCGCTTTGGCGGTTTGGAGTGACAACAAGTTGGTAGGAGTAGGGAAGCCAGACTTGGAAGGCGAGATGGCCAAATGCTATGCCAAACTCTACCCGGAGATGGGCCCCGAGTTTTACATTCAGCCCCATAACCAGTACCTCTATAACCTGGCCGCTTACGGCGCGCTCGGCTTGCTGGTCTTCTGTACCGGTCTGTTTTACCCCGCGTGGTGGGCCCGCCGCAAGCACGCGCCGCTGCTGCTGGCCCAATACGTGAGCATTGCTCTTTCCTTCCTGGTTGAGTACACGCTGGAAACGCAGATTGGCCTAGCCTTCGTGGTGTTCTTCCTGCTACTGGCACTACAAGGCTCCCTTCCCTATGAGGACGAAGACCAAGCCTGGCGCCCTGCATAACGTCAGGCTTCCCTCTCTTTTGAAGAGGGGCCTGCCCCGTAGGGGTCTCGTGAGGTTACGGCGAGCTAACAGCCTCACCTAGAAAATATTTCCAAGCTGCCTTGTGATTCCCAAGCCTTTTTTCCTATCTTTGCACTCCCTTAGCGAAAACGGCATTCGGTCGTTTTCTTTTTGTGTCATTTAATCAACAACAGAATGCCTGGCATCATCGGTAAGAAAATCGGTATGACAAGCCTCTTCACTCCGGACGGGAAAAACATTCCCTGCACGCTCATCGAAGCGGGTCCGTGCGTAGTGACGCAGGTTAAGACTATCGCGAATGACGGCTACACCGCCATTCAAATTGGGTACGGAGAGAAGAAAGTGAAGAACACCACCAAAGCATTGGTAGGTCACTTCACGAAAGCTGGTACTACCCCCAAGAAAAAACTGGTTGAATTCCGCCTCGACGCTGAATCGACCTACGCCGCTGGCGCAACCATCGATGCTACCCTCTTCGAGGAAGGCGAGTTTGTGGACGTAGTAGGCACTTCCAAAGGCAAGGGTTTCCAGGGCGTTGTAAAGCGTTACAACTTCCAGGGTGTTGGTGGCCAGACCCACGGCCAGCACAACCGCCTGCGTCACCCCGGTTCGATTGGTGCTTGCTCCTGGCCTTCGCGCGTATTCAAAGGAATGCGCATGGGTGGCCGGATGGGCAACGACCGCGTGAAAGTGCAGAATCTGAAGGTGATGCGCGTAGTAGGCGACAAGAACCTGATTCTGGTGAGCGGCTCGATTCCCGGTGCTAAGAATTCTTACGTGGTAATCGAGAAATAGACG
>Ga0209724_1003660_pt1 | contig 12421 bp, 10 predicted proteins | sample grotaG_FD_184143 | JGI IMG/M metagenome (GOLD analysis project Ga0209724, IMG submission 184143) | Glacier valley bacterial and archeal communities from Borup Fiord, Nunavut, Canada, to study Microbial Dark Matter (Phase II) -... | ecosystem: Environmental > Aquatic > Freshwater > Ice > Glacier ... | reverse complement strand
ATTAAACACGCAATTATACAAAGCTGTTTTGGATGGCAATGCAAGTGAGCATGGTGCACGTATGACCGCAATGGATAAGGCGAGTGAAAATGCCAGTGATTTATTAAAATCTTTAAAAGTAAGTTACAACCGTGCAAGACAGGCGGCTATTACAACAGAGCTTAGTGAAATTGTGAGTGGAGCAGCAGCGTTGAACGGATAAACGAATTTTAAAATAAGACAATTTGCAAATGTGCAAATTTCCGAAAGTTGTATTTCATATTTATTTTTGACTTCTAAAATTGTAAAAGAAAATAAAGAGATAATGTTTTGAGTTTGTAGACTTTTTGTTTGCATATTTGCCCATTTGCCTTTTTGCACATCGTTCTTCATGGAAATTTCCCAAATCATACCACATATTGAAGCACTTATTTTTGCGAGTGATAAAGCTTTGTCTGCTGTAGAAATAACGGAGCTTATAAATACCGCATTGGGTTTTATAGAGGATCGTGCTGATACGGAACAGGTGGATGCTGCAATTAATGGAATAAAAGAGAAATACGATTCGGAATTTTATGCTTTTGAATTAAAGCAAAGTGGCGGCGGCTGGCAGTTTCTTACAAAACCGGAATACCATAAAACAGTTGCACTCATAAACGGCGATAAATTTATTAAAAGACTTTCTACTGCATCACTTGAAACTCTGAGCATTATTGCCTACAAGCAACCAATTACTAAAAGTGAAATGGAAAGTATACGTGGTGTAAACTGCGATTATGCTGTGCAGAAATTATTGGAGAAAGATCTTGTAATTATTAAGGGCAGAAACGAAGATGCTGTTGGTAAACCATTAATTTACGCAACCTCAAAATCTTTTATGGATTATTTTGGTATTAATAGTGCCGATGAATTGCCAAAAATTAATGAGGTATATTTAAATGAAGTTGTAAAAGCAACAGAAATAAATAACCTTAAACAACAGGGAGAAGAAATTATGCATGAGCATGATGTAACCGGCGGTGAAATGGGTTCTTTGCATATTGTAGAAAATGAAGTGCCAACACATATACATGCAGAGGAATTAATGGATGAAAATATTGAGTTGACCGAAAGTGATAATATTGATGAAGCAACAGAAATAAAACAGGATAAACAGAAAGAAACTGACACCGAGGAAGCGTCTTAAAATATCAGCGTATTAGATTTTTTACAGAAAGCATTTCTCAAAAGGAAATGCATTTTTATTTATAATAATTTTAAATACCAATAACAATTTAATCAGCAAAAAAATGAATCAACAGCTTACACATGAGTCTTTAAAAAGCCTTGCAGATCAGTATGGATCGCCATTATATGTTTATTACGCAGAAAGTATAAAACAACAATATGAAAAACTTACACATGCATTTAGTAAGTGTAATGCAAGAATGTTTTATGCCTGTAAATCGCTCACAAATATAAATGTGTTGCGGTATATTCACAGCCTTGGTGCATCGCTGGATTGTGTAAGTATTAATGAAGTAAAACTTGGCTTAATGGCAGGTTTTGATAAAGAAAATATTTTGTACACACCCAACTGTGTTGACTTTGAAGAAATTTTGGAAGCAAAAGAATTAGGCGTAAATATCAATATAGACAACATCTCCATTCTGGAACAGTTCGGAAATAGATTCGGCAACTTCTATCCTATCTGCATCCGTTTAAATCCACATATTTTAGCCGGCGGAAATTATAAAATATCTACAGGGCACATAGACAGTAAATTCGGCATTTCTATTCACCAGCTGCGCCACATTGAACGTATTGTTAAAGCAACAGGTTTGCATGTAGAAGGTATACACATGCACACCGGCAGTGAAATTAAAGACATCAATGTTTTTTTGGAAGGACTCGATGTAATGTTTGGTATGGCAACGCATTTTCCTGAACTTAAATATATTGACCTTGGAAGTGGGTTTAAAGTGCCATACCAACCTGGCGATAAAGAAACAGATGTAAATTTATTGGGCGAAAAAGTTGCAGAAGCATTTAAAGTTTTTGAAGCGGAAACCGGAAAAAATTTAGAGGTTTGGTTTGAACCGGGAAAATATTTGGTAAGCCAATGTGGTTATTTAATTGTGAAGGCAAACGTAATTAAGCAGACAACTTCTGCTGTTTTTGTGGGTGTTGACAGTGGTTTTAACCACCTCATCAGACCAATGATGTATGATGCATATCATCATATCGAAAACATCAGCAACAGCAATGGCACATCCCGTATTTACACAATTGTAGGTAATATTTGCGAGACGGATACCTTTGCATGGGACCGTTCATTACCTGAAGTTCGGGAAGGTGATTATCTGGTATTTTATAATGCCGGCGCTTATGGTTTTGAAATGAGCAGCAATTTTAACAGCCGCCTGAAACCTGCAGAAATCTTAATAGAAAATGGTGATGCAAGAATTATAAGAAGAAGAGAAGTATTTGAAGATTTGCTGAGAGGACAGGAAATTTAGTGGGTTTAAAAATGTTACCAGCGGTAAAATCACTTGGTTATATATCTGAGTTTCATACTGTAATTTTACATTTTAAAAAAAAAGATACATGAGCAATATAAAAAGGTTGATTTTGCCGTTGGTTGTTTTTACTATTTTAGCATCCTGCAAAGAAGAAAAACAGGAAGACCTTACAAACCAAATTAATAAAAATGGCTCTGTAGAAACTGCGGTATCTGTAAGTAAACTTGACAGTATAAATGATATTCTTATAACCAAACATACTGTGTGGGTAAAAGGTAATAAGTTTAAAGAGATTGAATACAGAGATACTGTACCAGCTCTGGGCGTGCAAAATACAACTGCTGAAAACAGCGAAGGCGAGAAAAAAGCAGTAGCCGTAAAAAAAGATTATGAGATATTTATTACGGTAAAGTGAATGGGGTGAATGGTGAAAAGTAAATAAAAATTACAAAATGAAAAAGTCAAAAACTATACAACTCATTTTAATAACTGCAGCATTAGCCAGTTGCCAGGAAAAAAAGAAGGAACCCGAATGGGGCAGCGGTAATAAAACTTACGTGCGTGGTGATAGCACTGCGCCATACACCCGTACACACCACGGTGGTGGCGGTTTGGCAATGGCAGCCCTGTGGTTTTATGCATTTCGCCCATACGGCAATTACAACAATGGTAGTTACAGCCGGGCCGGTTACTATTCAAACGCAATTCCAACAGGCTCCAATATTGGCAGCAATGGTTATAAAGCCGGGGTAACAAGAGGTGGATTTGGAAGAGGTGGTTACAGTGTTGGAAGCTAGTTGTGAAATGTGAATGGTCAATGGTGAATTATGAATTGTCAATAGTGAAATATTGCTTAAGACAAAAGATGAAAGACAAAAGAGCATTCAACCCGTAATTTTTAATTTTTAATTTGTAATTCATAATACTCACTGCCCTCAAACGAATCCCAATTCGTAATTCTTCATTCGTAATTCGTAATTAAAAAAATGCAGCGCATACAAACTTCCCCCCGAAATAATTGGCAACAGGCAGTAGAAAATCTTGGTTTTGGTTTTCATACAACTGACGTGCCTTATTGGGATGAAACAGCTTATTATAGTTTTACTTTGGATGAAGTTGACAATCTGGAAAAAGCCACAACTACTTTGTGGGATCTTTGTTTAAAAGCTGTACAACATGTAATTGATAACAAATTATACAGCCAATTTAAAATACCAGAAAATTATATTGAATACATTGAAAAAACCTGGAATGAAGATGTGCCAAGTATTTTCGGCCGTTTTGATCTGTGCTATAAAAACGGCAAAATAAAAATGCTGGAGTTTAATGCAGATACACCTACAAGCCTTTACGAAGCAGGAATTGTACAATGGTTTTGGCTGCAGGATTTTGATAAAAATAAAGATCAGTTTAATAGTATTCACGAAAAGTTAATTACCTACTGGAAATATTTAAAGCTGTATTTACAACCCGGTAAGTTACATTTTACCTGCCTTAAAGAAACGCTTGAAGACCTTACGAACACCGAGTACATGCGTGACTGCGCAATACAAGCCGGCCTGGAAACCAAACTTGTTTTTATAGATGATATTGGGTGGGATGAAAATGCAAAACAGTTTGTGGATTTGGAAGATGAAAGCATAAGAAATATTTTTAAATTATACCCTTGGGAATGGCTTGCAGCAGAGCAGTTTGGTAAAAATATTTTAGAAGATACCAATCAAACATTCTGGATAGAACCGAGCTGGAAAATGATATTGTCTAACAAAGCGATACTACCAATTTTATGGGAACTAAATCCCGATTGCGAATATTTGTTACCTGCATATTTTGATGAAAACGACATGAAAGACTATGTAAAAAAACCCATCCTTTCACGTGAAGGTGCAAACATAGAAATGGTGAAACATTATGGTACCATTGAAAAAACAGATGGCGAGTATGGTGAAGAAGGTTTTGTTTACCAGCAGCTTTTTGAACTGCCGGACTTTGGAAATAATTATCCGGTAATTGGCAGTTGGATTATAGGACAGGAAGCAGCAGGCATTGGCATTAGAGAAGCCAACAATTTAATTACTGATAATAAAAGCAGGTTTGTGCCACATTTAATTTCTTAACAGTGTTTAAAGAATAAAGCACTATGTAATTATACAACTTAGTTTCTTTTGTAAAAGTTGTTTTAATTTTTTGCTTTTACAAAAATTAAGATTCACATCCCTACAGTGAATATTTATTCGTATTTTTTGAAATTATTTTTAAAAATTTTGATTGATGCCCGAAGTTGAACATTATAATATTCCTTTGCGTTATAGAAAAATGGAAAATCTACACATTGTTTTTTGGTTATTAAAAGATATAAGCTGGTGTATTGTTTGGAAACCGTTGGGCATTTTAATGATATTTCCCACGCTGATTATTGCCATTGTAATTGCATTTAGAAACCGTAAGTATGTAAGCGAAACTGCACATAATATTGCCATCGTGTTTTGGATAAGTGCAAACTCATATTGGATGATTAGCGAGTTTGCAGGCATTGATACAAAAATATTTTATGGAGCTTTTACTTACAAACACCTGGCAGTAATTCCTTTTGCAATTGGTATTTGTATTCTTTCATGGTTTTATTTGTGGTGGGCACCGAGGGATAAGAAACAAAGTCTTTTAAACACTCAATAAATGCTCAAAAAAAATTCTTCTGACCAATGGCTGCGGTGGATTGAGCGATGTACAAATATGTTTGCATTCGCCAAAGGCGAATATGCAAACATATTTGTACGGTACAGCAAAAGAGACCGAACAAATGCTACATAGAATTCTTCAGACAATAGCTCCAAAATATTTACATTATAAAATGAAAAATAATATGCCTGAACTTAATTGTAGGGTTTGCAAAGTCCCGCCTCAGGGGGGATTTAGGGGCGCTGTTTTTTTTCTTTTATCTTCGCACAAATATTAAAATATGTTTCGTTCTCATACCTGCGGAGAGTTAAAAATGGCCGATGTAAATAAAGATGTAACCCTTGCCGGATGGGTTCAAACGGTGCGCAAATTTGGCAGCATTACGTTTGTAGATTTAAGAGACAGATATGGCATTACCCAATTGCTTTTTAATGAAAGTCTGAATGAAGTGCTTGATAAAAATCCGTTGGGTCGTGAATTTGTTTTGCAGGTTAAAGGAAAAGTTAGCGAACGCAGCAGCAAAAATGCAAACATTGCTACCGGTGATATTGAAATTGCTGTGGAAAATTTTACAATCCTAAATAAATCTATCACACCACCATTTACCATACAGGATGATACAGATGGTGGTGATGAACTGCGGATGAAATACCGTTTTTTAGACCTTCGCAGAAATGCAATAAAGAAAAATTTAGCGCTGCGTTATGCTGTAGGAAGAAGCACCAGAAATTATATGCATGAAAATAATTTTATGGATATTGAAACGCCGTTTTTAATAAAAAGCACGCCTGAAGGTGCAAGAGATTTTGTGGTGCCAAGTCGCATGAATGCGGGACAGTTTTATGCATTGCCTCAATCGCCGCAAACATTTAAACAGTTGTTAATGGTGAGTGGTTACGACCGTTATTACCAGATTGTAAAATGTTTTAGAGATGAGGATTTGCGTGCAGATCGTCAGCCAGAATTTACACAGATAGATTGTGAAATGAGTTTTGTGGAACAGGAAGATATTTTGCAAATGTTTGAAGGATTGGTGCGTCGCATTTTTAAAGATGTTAAAAATATTGACTACACAGAAACCATTGAACGCATGAGTTGGATGCATGCTATGTGGACTTATGGAAACGATAAACCGGATATTAGATTTGAAATGAAGTTGTGTAATTTAAAATTTCCTTCGCATACTTTTTCAGAACAGAAAGATATTTCGGAACTTATAAATGGTAAAGATTTTAAAGTGTTTGATGAAGCTGAAACCGTTGTTGCCATTGCTGTTGCGGGCTGCGCAAATTACAGTCGCAAACAAACAGATGAATTAACCGAATGGGTAAAGCGCCCACAAATTGGTATGAAGGGTTTGGTTTTTATAAAGTGCAACGAAGACGGGACTTTTAAAAGCAGTGTAGATAAATTTTATTCAGAAGATAAATTAAAGGCTATTGCAATTGCGGCAAATGCAACGGCCGGCGACCTTATTTTAATTGTTGCAGGTGCCGAAGAAAAAACAAGAAAGGCCGCAAGCGATCTGCGCATGTACATGGGCACGACTCTTGGCTTACGCAAAGCCGATGATTATAAATTATTGTGGGTATTGGATTTTCCTTTATTTGAATATGCAGAAGAAGATAACCGCTGGGTTGCAAGGCATCATCCTTTTACATCTCCAAAGCCGAGCGATATGGATACCATGATAAACAATGACCCCAACATTGCCAACCCTGCAGAATATTTAAAACATCCTTACGCAAACATAAAAGCAAATGCATACGATATGGTGCTAAACGGCAACGAAATTGGTGGCGGCAGTATCAGGATTTTTCAAAAAGAATTACAGCAAAAAATGTTTGCAGCACTTGGTATGAGTGAGGAAGAACAGCAACATAAATTTGGTTTTTTATTGGGTGCTTTTGAATATGGTGCACCGCCACATGGTGGTATTGCATTTGGGTTTGACAGGCTTTGTGCTATTTTAGGTGGCAGCGAAAGCATTAGAGATTTTATTGCATTCCCTAAAAACAACAGCGGCAGAGATGTAATGATTGATGCGCCGAGCACCATTGATGACAAGCAGTTTGAAGAGTTACAAATTAAGTTGGATTTAAAATAAATTTTGAAAGACTAATATTTTATGAAACAAATATTTTTATTCATTACCACGTTGCTGTTATTATTTTCCTGCCAAAAAAATAATTTGGATGGTGCAGGTATTATAGTTCCACCAACAGAAATTGCTGCAAGCACACAGCAAAATATTGCTTACGGTACCGATCCTTTACAAAAAATGGATGTGTATTTACCCGGTGGAAGAAGTGCAGCTACAAAAGTTATGATTATGATACACGGTGGTGGGTGGAGCACCGGTGATAAAAATGATTTAACTGTTTATGTAGATACCATGAAAAAGAGATTGCCAGATTATGCAATCATCAACATTAATTACAGACTTGCTGTAAATGCAATGACCACTTTTCCTACGCAGGAAAACGATGTAAAAGCAGCGATAGATTACATTTACAGCAAAAGAAACGAGTTTAAAATTTCAGATAAATATGTTTTATTGGGTGTGAGTGCAGGTTCGCATTTAGCATTGTTACAGGCTTATAAATATACAAATCCCGTAAAAATAAAAGCTGTGGTCGATTTTTTTGGCCCTACAGATATGGCCACCATGTACAACGATCCTGCATCAGTTTTTGCACCGCCATCTTCTATTGCGCAATTGTTTAATGGTGCTACGCCCACATCAAACCCAATGATATACAGTCAGAGCAGTCCAATAACATTTGCAAATGCGCAGGCGGTACCAACAATAATTTTACATGGTGGTGCAGATCCACTGGTAAAAGTTACACAGGCAACAATTTTAAGAGATAAACTTATTTCATTTAATATAGCTCAGCAGTATGTTTTTTATCCTACACAAGGCCATGGTTGGACGGGCGCAACACTTACAGATTCATTCGATAAAATACAGGTTTTCCTAACCCAGTATGTACAGTAAAATATTAAATAAAAAGTTTTTTCTTGCTGCCTTTATTTTGCTGTCGGCTATTGTTGCAAATGCACAAAATAATGGGCCTTATTTTAAAGATGGGCTTAAAGAAAATCGCTCCGTTTTTTACAGCAATATTGTAAAAGACATCAACAAAACATTAGCGTTACCGCTTAATGATAATACAGAAGATGCATGGATAAATGCCATCAACAATATTAATCTTGTAAAGTTTCAATCAACATTTATAAACGGTAAAATTGATGAAGCCGTAAAAAACATTTCAGCCCGCAGCGATGTATTTAAAAAGGCTTTATTAGAATTAATAAATGCAGAATATCCAAATAAATATGCCGCTCAAATAAAGAATGTTTTTAAAAACGCCACAGCAGATGTAAAATTATTGGCCATGGCTGCCAACTATATTTTGCCCGTAACAACAATTGCAGAAAGAAAATTAATGCTTCAGCAAACGACGGCTTTGCTTGCTAAGGATGCTGAAAATGCAATACTGTATGAAGTTTCAGAGCAAATAAAAAATTACGATAAGAAAAATATTAAGCCTTCGCTTAAAACTTTTTTTAATAAAGATTATTTACCCGGACAGGTTTTAGTATTCAGTATTCAAAGAAAAAACAGAAATTATCCGGGGCTTGCATTGGTAAGAAGCAGTGATGGAAATTTTGTAAAAAACACCGATGGAAATTTCTTTTCAGTAGGCCAACTTGCCCGCAGCACAGGGAATATGCCGGGTTACATAACCAATGGCAATACGCCACAGGGTATTTTTAGAATGGATGGTTTTGATACCTCTAAAAGTTTTTTTATTGGGCCAACTACAAATGTGCAACTCACTATGCCCTTCGAATTTAAGGCTACTCATTTTTACAGAGACAGCAGTTTAATGGATACTGTTTGGAACATAAAAAATTATAAAAATTTATTGCCAGATAATTTTAAAAATCACAATCCTATCTACGGTTCATTTTACGCAGGCAAAGCCGGTCGCACAGAAATTATTGCGCACGGCACAACATTAGATACGGCTTTTTACTCATCCAAAATATACGCACCATACACACCCACCGCCGGCTGCCTTTGCACAAAAGAAATATGGAATAACAAAACCGGTTTTCTGCAAGTTAGCGACCAACTCTTACTTACACAAGCAATAAAAAATGCAGGCGGTGCAAACGGGTATTTAATTGTGATTGAAATTGATGATAAAAAAACTCCGGTAACAATAGCCGATGTAATTTCTTTTCTAAAATGATTTAGAAGCATGGGCGCTGGGACACCCTTCGGCATTGGTTTCCGGCTATACGCTGTACCTGCGCTTTGCTTCGGTGCCGCTCCTATCCGGGCTAACTTCAGCAGTAAATCTTTTATGAACTTTTATAACCTAATCTTATAAAAATTAATTTTCATGCAACCAACCATTGTACATTCAAAAGAGAAAATATTAATTGGCTGCTCTAGCAAAATGAATTTTATTGATAATAAAACCGGTGAACTCTGGCAAAGTTTTATGCCACGGTTAAAGGAAATTAAAAATAAAATTTCAGCAGATTTGTTTTCGGTACAATTGTATAATGATGATTATAATTTTAATCAATTTGATCCATCTGCTTATTTTACCAAATGGGCAGCAACAGAAGTTTCATGCATTGATGATATTCCTGAAAACATGGAAACACTCCTCATACCACAAGGTTTGTATGCCGTTTTTTTCCACAAAGGCAGCAATGCAGACAACAGTACTTTTCAATATATTTTTCAAACATGGCTGCCAACCTTTGATGACTATTCTTTAGATGCAAGACCACATTTTGAAGTGCTTGGAGAAAAATATAAAAATGACGACTCTTCTTCAGAAGAAGAAATATGGATACCGATAAAAAGAAAAGTTTAATTTATTAGCATTAACACACATTTTAAATTTAGGCTTGCAGTCATTTAAGCACCAATTTCAAAATATTACGCAATCATGAAAGTATTTGCAGATTCTTTAAAATTCAATATTAATGATTAAGAAACATCATATGCATTATTTTGATGCTTTCAATAAAGTTTTTTTAAATACTATATAATCCAATTTTGTTGATTAATTTTCAACCACTAAAACAATGACTTATGAAATTAATGTTACCATGTTTAATTGCTATTCTGAGTATTTTCTTGGGAACTCCCGTTTTTTCACAAAAAAAGACAGTTGCTGATACAACAAAAGCAACAAATAATGATCCTTTTCAAACAATTACTTTTAGTGGTCTCAAATTTAGAAACATAGGTCCCGCATTGGTATCAGGACGAATCGTTGATCTTGCAGTTAACCCAAAAAATAATGCGGAATATTACATAGCTACAGCCAATTCCGGCATCTGGAAAACGAATAATTCCGGTAATACTTATATTCCGTTATTTGATAACGAAGCTTCTTTTTCAATGGGTTGTGTAACCATTGATCCAACTAATTCAAATATAGTTTGGGCGGGCAGTGGAGAAAACAATAACCAACGGGTAGTTGGCTATGGCGATGGAGTTTATAAAAGTGAAGATGCGGGCAAAAGCTGGAAAAACATGGGCTTAAAAACTTCAGAACACATAGGCAAAATTGCTGTAGACCCAACCAATTCTGATATTGTTTATGTTGCCGCTTACGGACCTTTGTGGAACAGTGGTGGCGAAAGAGGAGTTTATAAAACAATTGATGGTGGCAAGAACTGGAAACAAATATTATTTGTAAGCGAGCATACAGGCTTTAATGAGGTAATGATTGACCCAAGAAATACAAACACCATTTATGCTGCTGCACACCAGCGCCAGCGGAAGGTGTTTACCTATATCGGTGGTGGTCCGGAAAGTGCAATGTATAAAAGTACAGACGGTGGAACTACCTGGAATAAAATGATGAAGGGATTACCTGCAGATGTGAATATTGGCAGAATAGGAATGGCAATGAGCCCTGTAAACCCTGATTATTTATATGCCATCGTAGAAACAACAGACAAAGCAAAAGGTGGATTATTTGCATCTACAGACCGTGGTGCAAGCTGGGAAAAAAAGGGTCCGTTTTACAACAGCGGAAATTATTATCAGGAAATTTTTTGCGATCCCAAAGAAATTAATAAAATTTATGCCATGGATACTTACGCCAAAGTAAGTACAGATGGCGGCAAAACTTTCACCAACCTCGGCGACAAAAACAAACATGTTGACAATCATGTAATATGGATCGATCCTACAAACACACTACACATAATAGAAGGTTGTGATGGAGGTTTGTATGAAACTTATGATGCTGCACAAAACTGGAATTTTAAAGCAAATCTTCCCATAACACAATTCTATAAAGTTTCTTTAGATAATAGTTTTCCTTTTTACAATGTTTATGGTGGTACACAGGATAATTTTAGTTTGGGTGGTCCAAGCCGTACAAAAAGTGAGAATGGAATAGTCAACAGCGATTGGTTTATAACCAATGGTGGCGATGGTTTTGAAAGCCAGGCCGATTATGTTGACCCAAACATTGTTTATGCAGAATCGCAATATGGTGGCATAGTTAGGTATGATAAGCTGACCGGCGAAAAACTAAATATCCAGCCTGTAGAGGCCGCAGGTGAAGACGCTTTGCGCTGGAATTGGGATGCACCAATGCTGATCTCTCAGCACGATCACAAACGTTTATATTTTGGTGCAAATAAAGTTTACAGAACGGATGACCAGGGCAGTACATGGAAAACAATCAGCCCCGAAATGAGCCGTGGAATTGACAGAAATAAACTGCTGGTAATGGGCAAAGTCTGGTCGGTAGATGCAGTTGCTAAAAACCAGTCAACAGATATTTACGGCCAAACAACAACAATAGCAGAGTCACCTTTAGATGAAAATATTTTATACGTTGGTACTGATGATGGACTAATACATATTACCACAGATGGTGGAAAAAACTGGAGTAAAACTGATAATATTCCAGGTGTGCCGGAACGTACTTATGTGAACCAAATTATTGCTTCTTCAAAAAATAAAAATGTTGCGTATGCCACATTTAATCACCATCGTTACGGCGATTTTAAACCTTACCTTTTTAAAACGGCAGATGGTGGAAAAACATGGTTACCAATTCAACATAATTTACCTGCAAGAGGCACTGTTTACTGCGTTGCAGAAGATAATATAAATGCAGATCTATTGTTTGCAGGTACAGAATTTGGAGTCTATTTTTCTATTGATGGCGGTGGCAACTGGATACAGTTAAAAGGTGGTTTGC
>Ga0209724_1003654_pt1 | contig 12431 bp, 16 predicted proteins | sample grotaG_FD_184143 | JGI IMG/M metagenome (GOLD analysis project Ga0209724, IMG submission 184143) | Glacier valley bacterial and archeal communities from Borup Fiord, Nunavut, Canada, to study Microbial Dark Matter (Phase II) -... | ecosystem: Environmental > Aquatic > Freshwater > Ice > Glacier ... | reverse complement strand
TCGTAACGCGGCATCGAGGTGTGCATCATCTCGACCGCGCAGCACGCGAGGCCGAACGTCATCCACCACATGCTGCCGGTGCGCGCCCAGGTGAACAGGTCTTCGGTTGAAGTCGTCAGGAAGCCCTTGTTGCTGACCTCCTTGTTGACGTCACTCAGGAAGCCGTCGCGCAGGTTCGCAGGCAGCGTCAACGCCGACGCCGGACTGTCGCCCAGCGCGCGTGCCTGCTCCTCGGTGAGCATTACTCCCATTCGAGCGCGCCCTTCTTCCATTCATAGACGAAGCCGATCGCGAGGATGCCGAGAAACACCATCATCGACACCCACCCGAACACCCCCGTCCAGTGTAACGACACCGCCCACGGGAACAGGAACGCCACTTCGAGATCGAAGATGATGAACAGGATCGACACGAGGTAAAAGCGCACGTCGAACTGATGGCGGCTGTCGGTGAAGGCGGGAAAGCCGCTCTCATATTCCGCCAGCTTGTTGGCATCGGGCTTCGACGTGCCCGTCAGCTTCGAGACCAGCACCGGCGCGCCGACGAAAATCAGCGAGAAGGCGATGCCGACGCCAATGAACATCAGGATCGGCAGATATTGGACGGCAACTGCGGGCATTGATTCTGGGCCTTTCAGCGTGCGGCTGACTTAGGCTTTGCGGGGTGGTCGCGCAAGCGTGGTGCGGTGCGGCATAGCACCTGATCTAGCGCAGGGCGCCCGCCACCAGCTTGTGCAGCTTCGAATGAACCTGGTCGTTACCCGCAACGATCTCCGCGCGTTCGACCGGCTTGTCGCCGCCGCGAAAGTCGGTGACGAAGCCGCCCGCCTCACGCACCAGCAGGATACCGGCGGCAACGTCCCAATGGTTGAGGCGGCTTTCGAAATAGCCGTCGTATCGCCCGGCCGCGACCCAGGCGAGATCGAGCGCGGCGGCGCCGAAGCGGCGGATGCCAGCGACCTGCGGCATGATCGCGTGCAGCATCGCCTCGAACTGCGCATGATCGCCGTGGCCGTTGAACGGGATGCCGGTGGCGAAGACGCAGTCGGGCAGTTCCTTCCGCGCCGACACGCGCAGCCGCCGGTCCTGCAGCCACGCCCCCTTGCCCTTTTCGGCCCAGAAGCTCTCGTCGGTCAGCGGCTGATAGACCAATCCGGCGACGACTTCGCCGTGCACTTCGGCGGCGATCGAGATGGCGAAATGCGGGATGCCGTGGAGGAAGTTGGTGGTGCCATCGAGCGGATCGACGATCCACCGCGCCTGGTCGTTAGCGCCCTTGATCTCGCCAGCCTCCTCCATCACCAGCCCCCAGTCGGGGCGGGCGTGGGTCAGGATTTCGCGGATGGTCGCCTCGGCGGCGCGGTCGGCGTTCGAAACGAAGTCCGACACGCCCTTGCGCGACACCTGCAGCGCATCGACCTCGTTGAAGTCGCGGCGCAGGCGCGGCGCGGCCTTGCGCGCCGCTTTTTCCATGATCGTGATGAGTGCGGAGTGGAGCGGCATCGATTATTCCGCCCGGCGGACATACTCGCGTTCGTACACATCGACGACGATCTTGGTGCCGACGCCGATGAATGGCGGGACCATGACGCGGACGCCGTTCTCGAGCCGTGCGGGCTTGTACGATGACGACGCGGTCTGGCCCTTCACCACGGCTTCGGTCTCGGCGATCACCGCCTCGATATGGTCGGGCAGCTGGACCGAGATCGGCTTGTCCTCATAGGTTTCCATCACCACGTCCATGCCGTCGGTGAGGAAGTCCGCCGCCTCGCCGAGCAGGTCGCGGTCGAGGCTGATCTGGTCGTAGTTGAGCTTGTCCATGAAGGTCAGCTGCTGGCCTTCGGCGAACAGGAACTGGAAGTCGCGGGTATCGAGCCGCACCTTCTCGACCGTCTCTGCCGACCGGAAGCGCTCGTTGGTCTTGCGCCCGTCCATCAGGTTCTTGAGCTCGACCTGCATGTACGCGCCACCCTTGCCGGGCTGGGTATGCTGGATCTTGACCGCGCGCCACAGGCCACCCTGATATTCAAGGATGTTGCCGGGGCGAATGTCGACGGAGTTCATTTTCATGGGTGGTGGCTCGTGATGAGAGGATGCGGCTCTCTAGCCTAGCCCTCGCCCGCTGCCAACACCTGCACGCCCGCGCAACTCGGGCGAGCTATGCAAAGTTGATGAAGTTGGTGACACGTGGCGGGGAGCATGCTACCCCCGGCGCAGGTTTGAACCGCTCCGCGATAGCCTTTTGCTGTGTCGGTTTGCACGATCGCGATCCTTTGCCCACACGTTTCGTCGAGCACAGATATTATCCTATCCGGTACATAATGTCAAGCGGACAGGTTAGCCGAGCACGTCGCCGAACGCTGCCACCCCTGCCGCCGGACCCTCGGGATGCAGCCACACCGCATTGACGCAGGCTATGAAGTCGGCCCCCGCCTCGATCAGCGGTGGTGCGTTCAATGGCGTAATCCCGCCGATCGCGACGCACGGCAGTTGGCTCAGCGTCGTCCACCAGCCAAGCAGCGACGGCTCGGGCCGGTAGTGGCTGGGCTTGGTCGTCGTCTCGTAGAACGCACCGAACGCGACATAATCCGCCCCCGCCTCGCCTGCCTCCATCGCGAGGTGGCGGCTGTCGTGACAAGTGACGCCGATCTGCACATCGGGACCGAGCAGCGCGCGGGCGTCGCGCACGCTGCCGTCGGACTGGCCAAGGTGAACGCCGTCGGCACCGCATTGCTTGGCGAGGTCGGCGCGGTCGTTGAGGAGGAAGGCCACGTCATGGTCATTGCAGATCGGCAGCAGTGCCTCGGCAGCGCGCAGGATCGCATCGTCGTCGACGCCTTTCAGCCGTAACTGGAACGCCGCCACCGGACCACCACCGAGCGCAGCGCGGAGCTTGTCGGGAAAGGCGGCGTCGAACACCGGCGGCGACACGATGTACAGCTGGCACTTCGGCCGCCGCCCGCGCTCGAAACGTGATGGGAACGCAGGGTCGAGTGGGATGAGGGTTTCGTCGGTCACTTTCTTACCGATAGACATATATGGTTCACTCGACAGGCCCGCGCTATTACCACGTTGGCCCGCACATATTCACGCGACGTAGATTGGACGGAATCTAAAGAGAGATTAGAGTAATTGTGACGGGCTATCCAGTACGTTATAGGGTTAATTAAAGAAGAGCACAGATAAAGTGCTGCACCAGCAATGTCGCTCGGCAATAGCATTGACGGTTCTAATCGAATGGCTTCATCTTTGGCACAGATATTATAAGCGTTAGTTGCATCATTTAGGCCTTGGAAAGGATTCTCTTCAGCTGCGGCGGGACAAATCGATAACATTAAACAACATGCCGAACTGATTGAAAAGATTACCCTTCTGAAAAACACTGTTACTCCACCCCCAAATAAATCCCGATGATCTTGTCCAGCATCGCCAGCGCCTCGTCCCGTGGCCGCTGAAATGTATTGCGCCCGATGATCGAGCCGTTGCCACCGCCGTCGCGGATGTCCCGCGCGTCCTGGTAAACCGCATCGACGCCCTTGGTCGCGCCGCCCGAGAACACGACCATCCGCCGCCCGTTGAAGCACGACTGGACGACATGGCGGACGCGCGCCGCCTGCGTTGCGGTATCGATGCCTTCATACGCCTTTTTGGCGTCCTTTTGCGCGACATGGTCGCTCGGCAGCTTGACCTTGATGATGTGCGCGCCCGCCAGCGCCGCCATATGCGCCGCATAGGCACCGACATCGATGCCGAGCTCGTCATCCTTCGAAAGCTCGCCGCCGCGCGGATAGCTCCACAACACGGTGGCGATGCCGACGCTTTTGGCCTCGGCGCTCATCTCGCGGATTTCCTCGGACATCTCGAAGAAATGATCCGACCCCGGATAGACGGTGAAGCCGATCGCCGCGCAGCCAAGGCGGAGCGCATCGTCGACCGTGGCGGTCACCGCCTGATCCTTTGGGCGCGCCCAGCTGTTGGCGCTGTTGCACTTCAGGATCGTCGGGATTTGTCCCGCAAAAGTATCCGCGCCCGCCTCGATCATGCCGAGCGGCGAGGCAAAGGCGCTCAGGCCCGCGTCGATCGCCAGCTGGAAATGATAATGCGGATCATAGCCCGCCGGGTTCGGCGCAAAACTGCGCGCCGGGCCGTGTTCGAACCCCTGATCGACCGGCAGGATCACCAGCTTGCCCGTACCACCCAGCCGACCCTGCATCAGGATGCGTGCGAGGTTGGCCTTGGTGCCGGGATTATCACTCTCGTAATTCGCGAGAATGGCTTTGACGGCGGGGGTCATGGACGGACCTCTCAGCAGGGTTTGTTGCGGAAATGCAGTTCGGCGACCTGGACGAACAGCTCGAAGATATTTTCGGCGATTTCGCAGGCGTCATGTTCGGACATGGTCTTCAAGGTATTGGCCACCGCGCCGAGCGCGATGCCGCCGTCCGCACCTTTCACCGCACCGGCGGCGGTCATCCGCGCGACGATGTCGTTGAACCCGATCCGCGATTCGGGTGGCAGCTGCTCGCCGTTGATATCGCGAATGGCGCGGAACGCCTCGCCGATGCGGTCGTGGATCGGGGCCGCCGAACGCGCCAGCTTCCACGCCGCGGGATACAGTTTTTCCCACAGAAAATCGGTATCGACCGGCATTGCTAAACCCCCTGCGTTACCTTGAGCGCCTCGACGCCCGGAAGCGGCTTGCCTTCCATCCATTCGAGGAAGGCACCTCCCGCTGTAGAAACATAAGTGAAGCGGTCGGCGCAACCGGCATGATTGAGCGCCGCCACCGTATCGCCGCCACCGGCGACCGAAACCAGCCCGCCCGACTGTGTCAGCGCCGCCGCGGTCTGCGCCAGTGCGACCGTCGCGGCATCGAACGGTACGAGCTCGAAAGCGCCCAGCGGGCCGTTCCACACCAGCGTGCGGCAGATTTTGAGCACATCGCCGAGCGCTTCGACGGCAGCCGCGCCGATATCGAGGATCATCTCGTCCGCCCCGACTTCATGGACGTTGACGGTGCGATGCGCGGCGTTCGCCTTGAACTCGGTCGCGACGACGACATCATAGGGCAAATGCACCGTGCAATTCGCCGCCGCCGCGCGTGCCAGCACCTCGAGCACGACATCGCGCATGTCGTGCTCGCACAACGATTTGCCCACTGCGATGCCGCGCGCCGCCAGAAACGTGTTCGCCATCGCGCCGCCGATAATCAGGTGATCGACCTTGTCGACGAGGTGCGTCAGCACGTCGATTTTCGACGACACTTTCGCCCCGCCGACCACGGCGGCAACCGGGTGCTCGGGATTGCCCAGCGCCTTTGCCAGCGCATCGAGTTCGGCCTGCATCGCGCGACCGGCGAACGCGGGAAGCGCATGCGCCAGCCCCTCGGTCGACGCATGCGCGCGGTGCGCAGCGGAAAAGGCGTCGTTGACATAAACGTCGCCAAGCCTTGCCAGCGCGGCGACGAACGCCGGATCGTTGGCCTCCTCACCCGCATGGAAGCGCGTATTCTCGAGCACCGTGACGCTGCCGGGCGAAAGCGCCGCGACTGCGGCTTCGGCAGCAGCACCGATACAATCGGGGATAAACGCCACCGGACGGCCGAGCACCTGCGCCAGCGCATCGGCGATCGGGCGCAGCGACAGCGCCGCGTCGGGGCCATGCTCGGGCCTGCCGAAATGCGATAGCACCAGTACGACCGCGCCACCGTCGGCGAGTTCGGCGAGCGTCGGCACCACCGCCTCGAGCCGCGTCGCATCGCCGACCACGCCGTGGTCGGTCGGCACGTTCAGGTCGGCGCGCACCAGCACGCGGCGGCCGCGAACCGGGTCGATATCGTCGAGCGTCCGGAAGCTCATCGTGCGAGCATCGAACCCATCAGCGCGGCGGTGTCGGCCATGCGGTTCGAAAAGCCCCATTCATTGTCGTACCAGCTGACGACGCGCACCAGCCGCTTGTCGAGCACGGTGGTTTCAAGGCTGTCGACCGTCGAACTGGCGGCATCATGGTTGTAATCGTGGCTGACCAACGCCTCGTCGGTATAGGCGAGGATGCCCTTCAGCGGCCCGTTCTCGCTGGCGGCCTTCAACGCGGCGTTGACCTCCTCGATCGTGGTGTCGCGCGACGGCGTGAACGTGAAGTCCACCAGGCTGACATTGGGCGTCGGCACACGGACCGAGGTGCCGTCGAGCTTGCCCTTCAATTCGGGCAGCACCTCGGCGACGGTGCGCGCGGCGCCTGTCGTGGTCGGGATCATCGACACGGCGGCGGCGCGGGCGCGGCGCGGATCCTTGTGCATCTGGTCGAGGAGCGCCTGGTCGTTGGTATAGCTGTGGATGGTCAGCATCAGCCCGCGCTCGACACCGATCGCTTCGTGCATGACCTTGACGATCGGTGCGAGGCAGTTGGTCGTGCACGAGGCGTTCGAGACGACCGTGTGTTCGGCGAGCAGCTTTTCGTGGTTGACGCCGAAGACCACGGTGATGTCGACACCCTTGCCCGGGGCAGAGATCAGCACCTTCTTGGCGCCGGCGTTCAGGTGCGCGCGCGCCTTGTCGGCGTCGGTGAAGAAGCCGGTGCACTCGAGCGCGATATCGACGCCCATTTCGCCGTGCGGCAGGTTGGCGGGGTCACGCTCGGCAGTGACGCGGATCGGCTTGCCGTTGACGATGAGATTGGTTCCGTCGACCACCACGGTGCCCGGGAACGTGCCGTGGACCGAATCGCGCTTGAGCAGCAGCGCGTTCATCTTCGTGTCGCTCAGATCGTTGATCGCGACGACTTCGAGGTCGGTGCGTCCCGATTCGAGGATCGCGCGCAGCACCAGCCGCCCGATACGGCCAAAGCCGTTGATCGCCACCTTGGTCGCCATGTCTTACTCCTTGTTGAGCGCGGCGAGGATGCCCGCCGCGATCTTGGGGGCGGTCAGCCCGAAATGGTCGTAGAGCGCGTCGATCGGCGCAGACGCGCCAAAGCTGTCGATCCCGAAGCGCAAACCGTCGACGCCGGTATAGCGTTCCCACCCCATCGTCACGCCGGCTTCGACCGAGACGATCAGCGCGTCGGCCGCCAACAGCCCGGCCCGATAGGCAGCAGGCTGCGCGTCGAACGCCTCCCAGCTTGGCATCGAGACGAGATCGGCACCGATGCCCTGCGCTTCGAGCAGGTCGGCAGCGGCAAGCGCGATGTGCACCTCCGACCCGGTTGCGAGCAGCACGACGCGGCGGGGCGCAGTCGCGGCGCGCAGGCGGTAGCCGCCCTGCCCCGACAAATTGCCGTCGACCGCGCTCAGGCGCAGCTGCGGCAGGTTCTGGCGCGACAGCGCGAGCACCGATGGCCGGGTCTTGTCGTCGATCGCCAGCGCCCAGCATTCGGCGGTTTCGACCGCGTCGGCCGGGCGATAGACCGCGAGGTTGGGGATCGCGCGCAGCGACAGCAGATGCTCGACCGGCTGATGCGTCGGGCCGTCTTCGCCCAGCCCGATCGAATCGTGGGTCATCACATAAATGACTCGCGTCCGTTGCAGCGCCGACATGCGGATCGCATTGCGGCAATAGTCGGAGAACACCAGGAACGTGCCGCCGAACGGCAGCAACTGGCCGTGCAGCGACAATCCGTTCATCGCCGCCGCCATGCCGAATTCGCGGATGCCATAGTAGAGGTAGCGGCCGCTATAATCGTCGTGCGTCAGCGGCAGCAGCGCCTTGGTCTTGGTGTTGTTCGATCCGGTCAGGTCGGCAGAACCGCCGATCATGCCCGGCGCGACCGGCGTCACGGCATCGAGCACCAGTTCGGAGGCCTTGCGCGTCGCGATCTTTTGCGGCGCGGCGATCAACGCGGCGATATGCGCCTCGATCGCGGCAAACGCCGCCGCCGGGGGATCGCCCGCCACGCGGCGCTCAAAGCCTGCACGGACCGTGGCGTCGGCGTCCGCCAGCCGCTTGCTCCACGCCGCTGCATCGGCGGCGCCGCGCGTGCCCGCATCGCGCCATTCCGCCAGAATATCGCCCGGCACTTCGAACGGCGGCGATGTCCAGCCGAGCGCAGCACGTGCCCCGGCGATCTCGGCGGCACCGAGTGGCGAGCCATGCGCGCCCGAAGTCCCGGCCTTGGTCGGCGCACCGAAGCCGATGGTCGTGCGGCAGGCGATCAACGTCGGGCGGTCGTCGTCCTTGGCGGCAATCAGCGCCGCATCGACCGCCTCCTGATCGTGGCCGTCGCACGCCAGGACCTGCCAGCCTGCCGCGTCAAACCGCTCGGCGGTGTTTTCCGACGACGACAGGCTGATCGGACCGTCGATCGAGATCCGATTGTCGTCCCACAATACGATGAGCCGCCCGAGCCGCAGGTGACCGGCAAGCCCGATCGCCTCGTGGCTGATGCCCTCCATCAGGCAGCCGTCCCCGGCGATGACATAAGTGTGATGATCGACCAGCGCGTCGCCGTACACGGCGTTGAGATGGCGTTCGGCGATGGCCATGCCAACTGCGGTCGCCAGCCCCTGGCCCAACGGGCCGGTCGTCGTCTCGACACCGTCGAGTTCGAAATTTTCGGGATGCCCGGCACACGGGCTGCCGAGCTGACGGAAATTGCGAATATCGTCGAGCGTCGGACGCGCATAGCCGGTCAGATAGAGTGCGCTGTAGAGCAGCATCGAGCCGTGCCCCGCCGACAGGACGAAACGGTCGCGATCGGGCCACTTGGGCTGCGCCGCGTCGAACTTCAGGTGGCGCGTGAACAGCACCGTCGCCACGTCGGCCATGCCCATCGGCATACCCGGGTGCCCCGAGTGGGCGCGCTCGACCGCGTCCATCGACAGGGCGCGGATGGCATTGGCCAGGCGATCGGGAGAGACGGTCATTGCTGCAACATCAAGACAGGGGAACCTTGTAGCGACTCGGGCGCTGGAGCGCGGCGCACCATGACCAGCACAGCCCTAAGGGTCAACAAACGGCTGCGGTCGCCGCCGATTTGGTAGGAGTTGACGCTATGGTTATTACTAATTAATGAAGATAGACGTTGACGGCAGTCAAGGCTGCTTCTTATGATCGGTGCGCAAGCCTATGATATTTGAAGGATGTGCCGTGGAAAATGCCAAGGACCAGTCGGCTGTTCTCGATCGGCTCGAAGACGCCTTGGCTCGCGTTGAATCGGCGACCACGACATTGCAGCAGCAGCGCCACCGCGCCGAGCATCAATATCGCATGCTCCACCACGCCGGGATCGAGACGCTTGCTGCAATCGATGTCCTGATGGCGTCGCACGATGAGCAAAAGGCCGATGCTGCCTGATGGGACAGATTACAATACAGATCGGCGGCCGAGGCTATCCGCTGGCATGCCGCGACGGCGAAGAAAAGCACCTGATCGAACTCGCAGCGATGCTCGACGGCAAGGCTGGCGAACTCAACACCACGCTCGGCGCGATGAGCGAATCGCGGTTGCTGCTGATGGCTGGCATCCTGATCGCCGACGAATTGTTCGACAGTCGCAAGGCGGGGAGCCCGGCGGCAGCAGCGCCGCTGGACGGCGCGCGGGTCACAGCGCTTGCCCAGCGGCTGGAAGCGCTTGCGGAGACGCTTGAAACCAATGGGGCTTCGGGGACCTGACACCGCTTGAGCCGCGCGCGGCAAGTGCCTATATTGGCGTTAGGCGGGTACTGCCTCGTACGAGCATTTCGAGCATCCCTGAGGCGATATCACATCCTAGGGGGCTGTCCCTGAGCAGATCCTGGTCTGTCTTACATGGTCCCCACCTGACGTTAATGGCGTCAGAGGATCTTCGAGCAAACGGCCATGGCGGTCCCGCCGACTGCACCACCACAGCATGACCGATAAGCGCACGCTGCGTATCGCCGCGCTGGCCGCTCGGTCGCGCTATGTCGCGACGCTGTCGCCGCCCGAGCGCGCGGCGCTCGAACGGGCACTGGCAGACCGGCTGCGGCCCCATCTGGCCGGCATCGTTGCAAGCTATGCCGCCTTTGGTGACGAAATCGATCCTAACGCTGCCAGGTCGGCTGGCCCGGTGCTCTGGCCGCGCGTCGTCGCCGCCGGTTTACCGCTCGATTTTCACGCCTGTGCTGCCGAAGCGCTGGTTCCAGGCAAGGGCCAGCTGCGCGAGCCGCTGCCGTCGATGCCGCAGCAGGACCCGGATACGGTGCTGGTGCCGTTGCTCACTGTCGATCGGGACGGCTACCGCCTCGGTTATGGCGGCGGCTATTACGACCGCACGCTGGCGGCGCTGCGCCAACGCCGCGCGGTTTTTGCGATCGGCTGTGCATGGGACATGCAGCTGGTCGAGCGGGTCATGCGCGAGCCGTGGGACGAACGCCTCGATGCGATCGCCACGCCGACGCGCTGGCTGCGGCCCTGAGGCAGTTGGCGAAGCGCTGCCGATTGGTTAGAGACAGGACATGATTCCAACCTATCGCAAGCCAGTCGGCATCCTGTTGATGGTGCTCGGCATCTTTATCTACGGCGGCATCGTCGTGCGGCTGATCGCGCCGATCGTCGCCCTGTCGATGTGGTTGCAGCCATTGATTTTCCTAATCCTCGGAATTGCGTGGATCGCGCCCTTGAAGCCCTTGCTCCTGTGGATGGAGACCGGGCGCTGGCGCGTGCCGCGATGATCCCGGCATCCGACTGCACGACCATGGCCGAAGTCCGTGCCGGCGTCGACGAGATCGACCGGGCGCTGGTGGCGCTACTGGCAACGCGTTTCGGCTTCATGGACGCTGCGGCGCGAATCAAGCCGACGCGCGATGCTGTGCGTGACGAAGCACGCAAGGCAGAAGTGCTCCGCAACGTCGAGACGGGTGCGGCGGCGACGGCGATCCCGGCGGGCCTCGCGAACGCACTGTGGGAAATGCTGATCGAAGCATCGATTGAGCACGAGCTTGCGCGCTTCGATGCGCAAACTGGCGCGAGTGACGGGACTCGAACCCGCGACCTCCGGCGTGACAGGCCGGCGCTCTAACCAACTGAGCTACACCCGCGTTCAGGGAGGCGGGAAGTAGGCGACGGTACCGCGACTGTCAAGCAAAGCCGGGGCCGCAATATGAAAAGGCCGCCGGATTGCTCCAGCGGCCAGTTTCACAGCGTTTTCGTGGCTAGACGGCGGTGTTGCCACGCACGAGGTGCATGACCAGTCCAACGACGAACAGAATGATGAAGATATAGAACAGGATCTTGGCGATACCCGCGGCACCGGCGGCGATGCCGCCAAAGCCCAGCACACCGGCGATCAGTGCAACAACGAGAAAAATCAGTGCATAACGAAGCATGGCAACGCCCCTTCTTTACTTGGTTCAGTGCCGGTAAAGCGAAGCAGTAACCATAAAGTTCCGGACGCGCGGCGCAGCGATTACGTCGATTTCCCATCAAGCGTCGCGGTCCCCGCGGTTTCGCTGCCGGCGGCCTTCAGGCTGAAGTGAAAGCGGTTGGTTTCATCGTGCTTGACCTTGGTGCCAGCGAGTTCGACCCCGCCCGCAGTGCCTGCGCTGCGCTCGACGGCGAAGCCCTCGTCCTGCGCCTGCTTGACCAGATGGTCGGCAACCGCCTCGGGCAACGCCGGACTGACGAAGTCGAACGCGACGCTATGGCTGTCAGCCTTGCCGGCGTCGCTCGCATGAACACGGATGCCATGCACTTTGGTACCCGGATACAGCTTGATGCCATCGAGATCGAGATGGTTGCCGCCAAGCTCGAGGCCGGGGACTTCGATGTTCGCCTTGAAATCCTTGGTATCGATCGACAGCGCGCTGACCACCTTGTTGCCGCTGGCATCGGTCGCGGTGGTGGTCACCGATCCTTCATGGTGCGAGCCGCAGCCGGCGAGCGCGAGCGGGACGGCGATCAAAGCGAGCATCGGGCGCATGGTGTTCTCCTGCTGTATTATCGACATGATACAGCAACGCCGGAGCGGCGGCAAGCGGCGGTCAAAGCCGCCTTTTTCAATCAGTTTCCCTGCTGTGCAGGCGTTCGACCGTTAAGCAGCACCTGTACCTCAACCCACCGCCATCATCTTTCGCAGCCGTCGTTCGACATCATCGACGCGGTAAGGCTTGGCCAGTATCTGCGTGCCGACAAGGTGATCGGGCAGGATGTTCGATTGGTCATAGCCTGTGCTGAAGGCGAAGGGGATTTGGCGCGCCCTGAGGACGTCGGCGATTCCCCACGACATTTCACCGTCGAGATTCACGTCGAGCAGCGCCGCATCGAAAGTTTCGGACTCTGCGAGCGCCAACGCTTCGTCGACCCGCGTCGCCGGTCCGACGATCTCCCAGCCCAGATCGGCACACATTGCCTCGAGCCCGATCAGGACCAGAAACGAGTCCTCGACGATCAAGATCCTGGGGCGCGCCGGAATTATTTCCGGCGGGCTTACGGCTTTCAGTATGATCGGCTCGGCGGCTGCAGTCGGCACGACGCTAAGT
>Ga0209724_1003653_pt1 | contig 12433 bp, 4 predicted proteins | sample grotaG_FD_184143 | JGI IMG/M metagenome (GOLD analysis project Ga0209724, IMG submission 184143) | Glacier valley bacterial and archeal communities from Borup Fiord, Nunavut, Canada, to study Microbial Dark Matter (Phase II) -... | ecosystem: Environmental > Aquatic > Freshwater > Ice > Glacier ... | reverse complement strand
AGTTTGTTGTTATACTTTTATCAAATAATTTTGCCAGGCGATACATGGTAGTGGTTAAATCCGTTATGACAAGAAAAATTCTCCTTCTATTTTTATTGATACAGCTGTTTTTTAACCTGGGCTATTCACAGATAAAAAACATCGGGATTCCATTTATAAGGAATTTTCCCAAAAGGGAGTACAAAGCAGGTACCCAAAACTGGTCGATCGCACAGGATCAACGTGGTTTTATGTATTTTGCAAATAATGAGGGACTTGTTGGTTTTAACGGCATTGAATGGCACTTGTATAAAATGCCAAATTCGTCGATCACCCGATCTGTTTATATCGGTGAAAACAGTACTATTTACGTCGGCGCTTACAATGAGTTGGGTAAGATGGTCTTTGGAAGTAATGGCAAATTAGAATTTAAGTCGCTCAAAAAGTACATTCCTGCTGAATATCAAAATTTTGATGATATCTGGAACATCACTTCGCAAGAAAACAAAATTATTTTTCAATCCTATTCAGGTGCTTTCGTTTATGATAATGATACCTCGATTACGGTTATTAAAGCTCCCGTTCGGTTTCAAAACTCCTACAAAGTCAATAATAAACTGTACTTTAATGATATAGAGAAGGGCTTGTTCGAATTGGTGAAAGGTAAACTTGTGCCGTTACCCGATTGCCAAAGTTTAAACGGGGAAGAGATATGGTCGATACTTCCTTTTGCCGGAGGTAACGAGCTGTTAATTTCCACTTTGACGAAAGGGGTCTTTATTTACAAAGACGGAAAACTGAATGAATGGAAGGTCCCTGTAAATGAATACCTGAAAAAGAATCAAATATTCAGTGCCATACTTCTTAAAGATCAATACTATGCTTTTGGAACCATTCAGGATGGAGTTATTATAATTAATGCTCGCGGGGAGATTGTTCAGCATATCAATCGCAAAAAAGGACTTCAGAATAATACGGTACTGAAGGTATTTGCAGACAGATCAGGCGATTTATGGCTTGGACTCGATAACGGAATTGACTACATCAACATAAATTCTCCGATCACTTTTCTGAAAGAGGCTGAAGGAATCGGGGCCGGGTATACTTCCATCATTCATCAGGGAAAGTTATATCTGGGTACTAACCAGGGTTTGTTCGTGAAGGACTGGGATGCAAAAGATCAAAACGGTAGCTTGAAGATGATTCCAAATACATCGGGACAAGTGTGGTACCTGGGAGTTCATGATGGTGTATTAATCTGCGGGCATAACAACGGAACATTTGTGATCGAGGGTGAGACAGCGCGGCAAATCAGCAAAATTCCCGGCGGATGGAAGTATCATATTTTGAAACGCTTCCCCAATTATTTAATTTGTGGGACTTACAGTGGAATGATTCTCTTTAAAAAGGAAAACAGTAGCTGGAATTTTGTTGGAAAGATTAAAGGTTTTGATGAATCATTCAGAGTATTTGAAGAAGATAGTGAAGGAAATTTATGGATGAGTCACGGATTTAAAGGAATTTATAAAATCACTTTCGGAAATACACTTGAGCGTGTTAAATCTTTTCGGTATTACACAACAAATGATGGTTTGCCCACCAATTATAACCTGAATGTTTTTAAAATTAAAGAGCAAATAATTTTTACCACTAACGTTGGCGTATACCAGTATAATTCACAAAATGAACGCTTTGAAAAGTCTGTATTTTTCAACCAGTTGTTCAGCCCAATTTCGGACTTCTCCTACCTAAAAGAGTATAAGAATGGCAACATATGGTATGTTGCATGGTATCAGTCGAGTAGTACAACCGGAGTTTTCAGGATACAGGAGGGTGGACGATTTCAGAATATTACATCTCCATTTATATTGCTGAATGGTAAATTTATCAGCGGGTTTGAATCTGTTTATGCTTTTTCGGATGATCACCTGTTTTTTGGGACAGAAGATGGTTTTGCACATTATTCACAAACTGCACACTTTAGTGTTAATCCCGAATTTTCAACTTTTATAACCAAAGCTATTGCCTCGAATATTGACAGCACCTTCTGGTACGGGAATATGAAAAGGACAATTGATCTTCCGGCTCAGAAACGATATACCTTCCGATATCCTAAAAATGCATTCAAGTTCTACTATTCTTCTCCAATTTACGACAACCCGGAAAGTATTGAATACAGTTTTAAATTGGCTGGATTGAACAACGATTGGTCAGTTTGGAGCAGTTCTTCGTCGGTCGAATTCGCACTATTACCCGAGGGAGACTATATCTTCAGTGTCAAAGCGCGCAATTCGCTTGGAGTGGAGAGTAAGATCGATGAATTGCCTTTTACTGTCAGGCCGCCGTGGTATAGATCTGTAATCGCATTAATAGGTTACGTTATGCTTTTAATAATTTTCGTTCTTTTTGCTATGTGGTTGTTCTTTAAAAGGATTGAAATATCAAGGCGAAAAGAGCGGTTAAAACATCTAAGGGCTTACAGGCAGAAAGAGCGTGATTATATCCAACAGGCTTCTTTATCTGAAAAGAAGATTATTAAGCTCAAAAATGAGAAGCTTAAAAGTGAGATGATTCATCGCGATAAAGAGCTTGCCAATCAAACCATGGATTTGATACGCAAGAATAAGTTCCTGGCCAAAATTAAAGAAGAACTCGAAAAGATAAAGATGTCATCGACTGACGAAATGTTGAAAGAAAAAATTACATCATTGATTGGAAAGATTGATAAAGATATTGATCACAACAAACAATGGGAGGTCTTCGAGACTGCATTTGATGATGTGCACGAAGATTTTTTAAACCGGCTTAAGGTGCGATTCCCTGCATTGACCCCAAAGGAACTCCGGTTATGTGCCTACTTACGGATGAACATCTCAACCAAAGAGATTGCACCGTTAATGAACATTTCAATTCGCGGTGTGGAGATTTGCCGCTACCGTGTGCGAAAGAAATTGAATATTGATCGAGACACCAACCTCACAAGTTTAATAATTGATCTTTAATGTTATTTTTCCCGTTGTAGTATCCCCATAACTCTTCCGTTGTATTATCATTATTTGTGTTTTGTGATTCATTGTCCATAATATGAGCAATGTAAGACTTTGTGTGATGTATTTTTGATGTAATGGTATTTTTGATTTGATGTATTAATGCAGTACCAAAATCAATTTTTTATTGAATTCTTATATCTTATTTTGTCATTCAAAGTTTAAGTCAGAGTTAATTATTCATCAATTAACATTAACAATTCTAAAAATTCATTAAAAATTTATGAAAAAAACAATTTTGGTTCTTTTAGTTATTGTAATCTCACTAACCGGTTATGGGCAGGGATTACAATTGAAAGGGGTCGTTACCTCAGCCGACGACGGACTGCCAATCCCGGGTGTCAGTGTTGTCGTGAAAGGGACAACAACTGGTATTACTACTAATATTGATGGCGTATATACCTTAACTGTTCCTGGTAATTCAACCATCGTATTTTCTTTTGTTGGATTAAAAACGCAGGAAATTCCCGTGAACAATCGCACAAAAATCGATGTGATCTTAGCCAATTCTTCTGAAAATATTGATGAAGTTGTGGTGGTTGGTTATGGGACGCAGAAAAAAAGCCTGGTAACAGGTGCTATTTCAAAAATTAGCGGTGATGATCTTAAAAAAGCCTCAGATATGCGCGTTACTCAGGCCTTGCAAGGTAAGACAGCCGGTGTGGTTATTGCCAGTAACTCAGGCCAGCCAGGTGATCAGGTCTCCATTCGTATACGTGGAACCGGTACCAACGGTGATGCAGAACCTTTGTATATTATTGATGGTTTACCGATGAGTGGTGCAGGAACCGATTTTTTAAACGCAAATGATGTTGCATCAATTGAAGTGTTAAAAGATGCCGCTTCATGCGCAATTTATGGAGCTCGTGGTGCCAATGGAGTTGTATTGATCACGACTAAAACCGGGAAGAAGGGTTCAAAAATGGTCGTTAATTACGATGGCTATTATGGCGTTCAAAATCCCTGGAGGAAAATACCATTACTAAATGGCAGTGAGTACATGATGCTCACCAATGAAGCGGCTTTAAATGGCGGGCTTGCACCTAAGTTTTCAGCGACTGATATCACAAATAATACAGCCAATACCGACTGGCAGGATGAAATGTTTAATTACAATGCTCCCAAACAAAACCATTCGATCTCTATGAACGGTGGCAGCGACAAGCTTGAATACTCTTCGTCATTGAACTACTTCAAACAGGAAGGTATCGTTGCAAAAGGTAAATCTGACTTCGAAAAATTTGGTTATCGTCTTAACACAACCGGGACTTTTGGTTTCCTCAGAATTGGAGGCAATATCAATCTTGCTCATATTGTTAGCAAGGGGATTGATTCCAACAGCCACTTTGGAAGCGGTTTGGCTCAGGCATTGAATATGCCTCCGATTATCCCGGTAACTTATACGGATGGCTCATGGGCAACACCTGAGGATTTCGGAATCGGACTTCAGGAGATCACTAATCCGGTGGCACTTTTAAGTTACAACAATTCAAAAACAAGGACTAATAAAGTAGTTGCAAGTGTTTTTGCTGAATTTGATCTTGGGAAAGCGATCCCTGCTCTAAAAGGATTGACCTTCAGATCGAGTTATGGTGGCGAAATGGCACTGGTTACCAACGATACTTATACTCCGCTTTACAACCTTGATGCCATGCATTTCACAATTGTTGACAAAGCATCGAAAAGCATGAATATGTATTCGAGATGGAATTTTGAAAATGTATTTACATACGATAAAACTATAGATATTCATCATTTTACGTTGATGGCAGGAACTACTGCCTTCAAAGATATGTACGAAAATCTGTCAGGTGAAAAATCAAATCTTATTTTTGATGATTTCGAGCATTCATATATTGACAATGCCACAGATCCACTTAGTGCAAATGCCGGTGGCGGTTATTCGGAGCATACGGTAGCTTCATTATTTGGCAGGGTCAATTACGATTTAAAGGAACGCTACATGTTGACTGCAACACTTCGCAAGGATGGCTCTTCCAGGTTTGGCTCTTCAAATAAATATGGTTACTTTCCATCTGCTTCAATGGGCTGGGTAATTTCCAAAGAAGGTTTTATGGGTAATACTGCCAGTTTTATCGATATGCTTAAGTTAAGGGCAAGCTGGGGTCAGAATGGTAGTGAAAACATAGGTGACTTCGGGTATACCTCAATCATTGGAAATCAGAACATCTATTATTTCGGTGATAGTAAAACACAATACAATGGAACTCAACCAACACGTATTGCAAACCCGGCGTTGAGATGGGAGACTTCTGAACAAACTAACTTCGGAGTCGATTTCACAACAATGAAAAGCAGTTTAAGGATTACTTTGGACTACTATATTAAGACTACAAAAGACTGGCTGGTAAATGCTCCTGTTCAGATGATTGTTGGTAACTCCGCTCCGACAATTAATGGCGGATCGGTTCGTAACTCTGGTTTTGAAGCTGAAGTTGGTTACAAAACCAAATTTGGTAAACTTTATTTCGATGCTTCAATTAATGGAGCTTACAATAAAAACGAAGTACTCGACATCCGTAATGCTGAGAAAAGATTACAGGGTGGCGATGGCGGTTTTGGCCAGGCAGGTGTTTTATATGCTGAAGTTGGAACTCCAATGGGTGTATTTTACGGTGTAAAAACAGATGGTTTGTTCCAGAATCAGGCTTCAATTGACAGCTACGTCAGTTCAACAGGTGCAAAAATTCAACCAAAAGCCAAACCAGGGGATATTAAATTCCTGGATCAAAATGGAGACGGAATAATTACAGATGCCGATCGTGTTCAACTTGGTTCTCCCTATCCTAAATTTACGGGTGGTTTGAATCTGAATCTTGAATTGGCAGGATTTGATCTGAATATGTTTTGGTATGCTGCACTTGGCCAGAAAGTCTATGACGCCACAAGAAGATATGATTTGAATGGAACCAACTATCGTGCCGACTGGCTTAATCGCTGGACCGGAGAAGGAACCTCAAATACCTATCCTCGTGTCACTTTTGTTGACGATAACCAGAATATGAAAACCGTGAGTGACTTTTTTGTACATGACGGAAGTTTTGTAAGGTTACGAAATGTAAGTCTTGGATATTCATTGCCTAAAGTGGCAACTGATTTTCTGAAGATCTCAAAAGTTCGCCTCTATGTATCTGCCGAAAATCTGTTCACATTCACCAACTATAAAGGTTATGATCCTGAAATTGGAGGCGGAGTATTCGGAAACGGTATCGATCATGGAATTTATCCGCAAGCCCGCACAGTGCTCGGTGGTGTGAATATTACATTTTAATAAAGCCAATATTTAAAAAAACTAAGAAATGAAAAAGAGAATATTATATGTTGCTTCTTTTTTGGCTTTAACAATTGGTACTACCTCTTGTTCGCAGAGTTTTCTCGAGCTGGAGCCTAAAACAGGCCAGGCTGAAGCCAATTATTACAAAACAGAAAATGAGGCTTTTCTGGCCGTTGCGGCGGTTTATGATGCCTATTCTGTTCAAAACTGGCAGTTTGTTCCGGTAATGTCTGATATATATTCAGATGATGCTTTCGCAGGTGGTGCAAATGTGAATGATATGAGCCAATTTCAGGAAATTGAGATGTTCAATATGACTGGTGAAAACGGCGCTGCCAAAGATTTATGGAATCGTTGTTATTCAGGAATTTATCGTGCCAATCTTTATCTTGAAAAACAGAATGGTGTAACCTTCGTTACCGAGGGAATGAAAGCAAGGCTTGAGGCTGAAACACTTTTTCTGAGGGCCTATTTTTATTGGGATTTGGCAAGGCATTATGGCTGGGTACCAATTATTACTGCCGGACTTCCGAATATCGAAGATTATAAAAATCTACCACAGAGTACTCCTAATGAAGTATTTACGTTGATTGCAAAGGACTTACTTAAAGCTGTTAGTGTCCTTCCTGTCAGCATTACTTCATCTGAAAAAGGTCGTATTTCAAAAGGAGCAGCTCAGGCATTAATGGCCAGGATTTATATGTACCATACAGGTATGAGCGCTATTTCTGAATTGGGCTTAACCGCTCAGAACTGGAGTGACGGAACTACTTCGATCAATAAGGCATATGTACAAGCCGCACTTGATCAGGTTATTACAGGTGGTAAATACTCCCTCTTACCAGTTTATGCCGATCTTTGGGATTGGGCTAAACAGAATAGCCAGGAATCAATACTCGAAATTCAGTATTCTGAAAAAGCAAAGTCAGGTGACTGGGGTGGTTGGAATATCAACGGAAACTTCTCCAGTGTTTGGTTGAGTGTAAGGAATCCGATTGGAGATGCTTCGATTTTCCCTGGATGGTCTTTAGATATTCCAACATGGAGTTTGGCCAATGAATTTGAAGCCGGTGATCCCCGCAAAGATGCTTCGCTCTATAATGCAGATGTTAAGATGACCTCTTATAATAAAGCATTTATGAACACGGGTTACTTCAATAAAAAATACATGGCTTTGGCTGCTTACATTGGCCCGGGTGGCGATCAGGCACACAACTTTGCGCGAAATTTTATCGATATTCGCTATGCAGATGTATTATTAATGGCAGCAGAATTGTGGCTGACTGATAATCCTGCAAAAGCATTGGGATATTTTAACCAGGTAAGAACCCGTTCTCTCGGTACCGCTGGTGCGTTGACTGCTCTTACGCTTGATAATATCTATCACGAACGTCGTGTTGAATTTGCCGGTGAAGGTTCTCGCAAATGGGATCTTTTAAGACGTGGTTCTGAATATGCAGCTGCAAAAATCAATGCCAGTTTTGTAATTCCTTCAGGGATTCCGAATCCTTCCGATTTTGTGCCGCGTGTGTTTAAAGCAAATACTTTCGGAATGTTTCCTATTCCGGCAAGTGAGATCAGAAACGGTAACAAAGATGTTTTGAAACAGATGGTTCCGGCTTACAAATAAGATGAACTTAAATTCTTCAAATTAAATGAGATAAACGATATTAAAATGAAAAAAAATAAATACTTTCGAAATATTGCAGGCTTATTTACACTCCTGGCCGTACTGGTGGGATGTGAGCCGCAAATGGAATCAAAGCCGGATATTGGTCTGGCTCCTACAACAGATCAGCTCGATTTCACAATCACTCCGGGAACGACTGATTTCAAGTTTTTGATTAAAAATACCTCGACCATAGTAGGCATCCCTTCATGGAATCTGGGAAATGGAAGTAAAAGCACCGATGCGCAACCGGTTGCAAATTATCCGCTTCCGGGAGAGTATACTGTAACTCTGACGCTGGTTACTAAAGGTGGGACCGCTACGAAAACTAAGAAGATTACTCAGACCAAAACCGATTATTCTATTTTTACCGATCCGAAATTTGTCTATCTAAGCGGCGGTATCAATGCAGTGAACGGGAAAACCTGGGTAATGGATAGTTTAGCCAGGGGACATATGGGCGTTGGCCCTGCTGGAACAGTTGGAACTGAATGGTGGCAGGCCGATCCTTTAGCAAAAAAAGCCGTTAAAGTGCTTTATGATGACAAAATCAATTTCAAAGTCACAGGGTTTGTTGCAACCTATACCAATCATGGCGTAAGTTACGTGAAAGATTTTCGAAGAACCGATCCGGCTTACACAAATCCGGTAATGAATGATGCCGATTATATGGTCAATTTTACACCTGTTCCCGGTACGTGGTTCATTGAAGATAAAGGTGGAAAGACCTTTCTGACGATGTCTGCTGCGAAACCTATCTTCCCGGTATTCGATACTGGAGCAAAAGACGGAGCTTATGAGATTCTGAAACTGGAAGAAAATCTGCTCGAATTGGTTACAACTGGAAGCGATGGCAATGCATGGCATTATCAGCTTATTCCTGAAGGATATGTCAAACCTACAGTTACATTTGCATTATCAGTTGCTGCTACGGCCAATGTGAATGAATATGCGGTGAAACTTGATAATGTTGTGATCCCTGCAAGTCTTTCTATTACAAAGGTTGTTGTCGATTTTGGTGATGGTACGGTTAAAGAAAGCGCTGATTATCGCACTGTAATGACCAATACTTACATGAGAAAGGCTCCTTACAACATAACTGTTACGGTAACGGCTTCGAATGAAACAATCGTTAAAACACAAACGATTACAATTGCAGCAAACCATCCTTCGTATGTTCCTTTCTTGCTTGATATGATGGTTGTTTACAACGACTTCAGTGAAGTTATATTGGCACCTGTAAATGGTCAGGATTGTAGTGTCACTATTAAAGATAATCCATCAAAAGTGTACCCTAACAAATCGTCCAAAGTTGCATTTTACAGTAAAGAAAAACAGGAATGGGCCAATGCTTATATGCAGTTAAAACCAGGGTATCGTTTTGACCTTAGATTGCAGCACATCTTTAAGGTACAGGTATATGGTAAAGCAGGAGATAAAATTTTGCTGAAGCTTGAGAATACCGATCGGGGTGGAAATGCATGGCAAACGGGAACAGCCGACTTGATCTATACCATCAAACAAACAAATACTTGGGAGATTGCTGAATACAATTTCAGCGGTGTAAGTGCAGGATTTGACTGGACAGGCGACCAATTTACCTCGAATATTGTCACAGGTGATAAATTCAATCACGACTTCTACAATGTGATAAGGATCATGTGTAATCCTGGCGTTGCAACCGGAACTCATCAATTCTATCTTGATGATCTTTCAGGACCTCATGTTGAAGGATTGAAATCTGCAAAATTATAGTAATTGTAAATCAAGACATTGCTTGCCGGTTTTTTCCGGTAAGCAATGTTCTTAATTCGGATAAAAATGATTTATCAGTTGATAAAACCCTCTCTTTTTATAATTTATTTATTTGCTTCCCTACTGTATACCTCTTCTTGCAAACAACCTGAACCTAAAAAAAACGATATTGAAAGTCGGGTGAATAACCTGCTTTCGGAGATGACGCTTGATGAGAAAATAGGGCAAATGTCCCAGATCGACCCAAGCTATATGTCAATCGATCAAATTAATAAAACTGTCCGTGATGGTAATTACGGTTCCTTTCTAAATGTTTTCGGTGTTGAAAAAATAAATGCTCTTCAAAAGATGGCAATGGAGGAGAGTCGTTTGAAGATTCCCCTGATTATTGGCCGTGATGTTATTCATGGTTACCGCACAATCTTTCCCATTCCATTAGGTATGGCAGCCACATGGAATCCCGAGGTCGTAAAGAAGGCATTTAGAATCTCTTCAATCGAAGCTTCTTCACAGGGAATTAAGTGGACTTTCGCCCCTATGATCGACATTACCTGGGACCCGCGCTGGGGTAGGATTGCCGAAGGTTGTGGCGAAGATCCTTATCTCGCTTCTGCTTTTGCAAAAGCAATGGTCGAAGGAATCCAGGGAGAACAACTCACCGATCCAACGGCTGTAGCAGCATGTGCCAAACACTTTGTGGGTTACGGATTTGCCGAAGGCGGTCGCGACTACAATACAACTTATATTTCAGAACCCGTTCTTCGGAATGTGGTTCTCAAACCTTTCAAAGCCGCCAAAGAAGCCGGAGCATTGACATTTATGTCTGCATTTAACGACTTAAATGGTGTTCCTACCTCGGGGAATGAATTTACCTTGCGCCAGATACTTCGCAAGGAGTGGAAATACGAGGGCATGGTTGTGAGTGACTGGGGTTCTGTTTCAGAAATGATCAGTCATGGTTATTGTGCAGATGAAAAGGAAGCTGCATTAAAAGCAATTACAGCAGGTGTCGATATGGAAATGTCAAGTACAACTTATATCAAACATCTTAAGACACTTATTGCTGAGGGCAAGGTGGATTTGATGTTGATTGACGAGGCTGTGAAAAATATTTTGAGGGTAAAGTTTAAACTCGGTTTATTCGAAAATCCTTATGTCGATCCTGAAGCGGAGAAGCAAATGCTCTCACCTGACTTTTTAGATCATGCACGAACAGTCGCACGGCAAAGTGCAATCCTCCTGAAAAATGATCCGAATACACTTCCGCTCTCTGATGGTATTTCTTCTGTCGCTGTTATCGGGCCATTAGCTGATGCACCGCGCGACCAGCTTGGAACATGGGTGTTCGATGGTAAAGCCGAAAATTCTGTTACACCATTGACCGCCATTACAGAGGTATTGGGCGATTCGAAAGTTAATTTTGCAGCCGGATTGAAATATAGCCGCGACAAAAGCAAAACTGGTTTTGCAGCGGCAATCGCGGCAGCAAAGAAATCGCAGGCTATTTTGTTCTTTGCCGGTGAAGAATGGATTCTTTCTGGCGAAGGTCAAAGCCGTGGCGAAATCAATCTTCCGGGAGTTCAGGAAGAATTGATTGAAGAGTTGTCAAAAACAGGAAAACCTTTGATTGTTGTCGTAATGGCTGGTCGTCCTTTAGCGATTGGAAAGGCTGTTGAAAAGTCAAATGCATTGCTTTATGCCTTTCATGGCGGATCGATGGCGGGTCCCGCACTGGCCGATTTGATTTTCGGCAAGGAATCGCCGTCCGGGAAACTTCCGGTTACTTTTGTAAAAGGATCCGGCCAGATTCCGTTCTATTATTACCACAATAACACGGGTCGTCCGGCCAATGCAAAATCATGGACACCAATGGACAGTATTCCCGTCATCAATAGCCAGGCTTCGTTGGGATATAAATCGTTTCACCTCGATTATGGTTTTACGCCACTCTTCCCTTTTGGATATGGCTTAAGTTATACGACCTTTAAGTACAGCAACCTGATCCTTTCGTCAGCTGAAATGAACAGTAAAGGAAGCCTGACAGTGAAAGCTTCCGTATTAAATGATGGGAATGTTGATGCTGATGAAATTGTTCAGCTCTATATTCGCGACAGGGTCGGAAGTATCACGCGTCCGGTCAAAGAATTGAAAGGATTTAAAAGAATACATTTGAAAAGTCGCGAAACGGTTGGCGTCACTTTTGAACTTCCCGCCTCCGCGCTTGAATTTTTCAATGGAAAAGAGAATGTGATCGAAGCCGGTGCTTTTGATGTTTGGATCGGGCCAAATTCTGATGAGGGTTTGCATAGTGAATTCAGGATAAAATAAGGCAAAAGATCAATTCCGGATACAAAGGAGAAGGAATTTCAATATTGTCTTGTATCTTTAGTTGTTTTTAATGATTTCTGTTTAAATAAAATGATACACTCAAATCTGATATTTATGAAAATATTAATGGCTTTTAGTTTGATATTTTGTTCTTTGGCGATGCCTGGCTGTGTAAAGGATAAAAATTCAGCTCCTCCCGGTGAAAAACCCGGAACCGGCACAAAAACGCTGGTTTGGAGTGACGAGTTTGATTATACGGGTCTTCCAGATCCGCTTAAGTGGAGTTATGATACGGACGGTAATTCGGGCGGTTGGGGAAATAACGAAAAGCAATATTATACCAACGGACGGTTACAAAAT
>Ga0209724_1003648_pt1 | contig 12441 bp, 2 predicted proteins | sample grotaG_FD_184143 | JGI IMG/M metagenome (GOLD analysis project Ga0209724, IMG submission 184143) | Glacier valley bacterial and archeal communities from Borup Fiord, Nunavut, Canada, to study Microbial Dark Matter (Phase II) -... | ecosystem: Environmental > Aquatic > Freshwater > Ice > Glacier ... | reverse complement strand
AAACTACTGTTGAGGATATTCGTATTAATAGATTTACCGACTACTCCTACTTTTAGCCCATATAGTCGATATTGGTGAAAACACATATCATTGAATATAGATTTTAGATACCTGCTTCAAATAAACTTATGAAAAATATTCATAAATGGATTGGAAAAGAAAAAAGACAAGGCCTTAAGTTTGTTTTTTTATCCCTGTTTTGCTTGTGTTTAGCTGAACAAGCGCAGGGACAAGCGGATTGTACCATTGAGCCCGCCAATGCAATAGCTTGTTATGGAAGTAGTACATTTAATCTTTCTTTTTCATCGACCGGAGACCCTGATCAGTATGCACTTACAAAAGGGTTAAGAGCTATGCCGAGTTTCTCTAATGTGACCGATGCCAGTTTGGGTGATTCTCCTGTAACCATATCTATACCCAATACAGTTGCTGCCGGTATTTATGATTTTGATATTGTGGTCGCCAATAGTTTAACAAGTTGTGTTTCTATTAGTGCATCTTTCACATTGACCATTTTACCACCTCAAACGATCACTTCCGCTACGGCAGAAGCCAATCCGATTTGTTCGGATGCAACAACAACATTAACCGCCAATGGCGTGGCAGGAGAAAATGCCGTTGTAACCTGGTGGACAGCTTCGGGTGGTACGGGAACAAATCTGGGAACAGGTCTTACATTAGCTAATAGAGGTCCCGGCACTTATTATGCAAGGGTAACCGGTGATTGCTCGGCAGTCGAAGCAAGTGTAACGGTCAGCTCAAAAATTGATGTTGCGATCACATCCGCAACGGCCGCAGTCAGTCCGATCTGTTCGAATGCAACAACAACCCTGACCGCCAATGGTGTGGCAGGAACAAATGCCGTTGTAACCTGGTGGACCGCAACAGGAGGTACGGGAACAAATCTTGGAACAGGACTGACAATCAGCAATAGAGGTCCGGGTACTTATTTTGCCAGGGTAACCGGCGATTGCGGATCGGCAGTCGAAGCAAGTGTAACCGTCACTTCCAACCTGATTGTGGCTATCACTTCCGCTACCGCAGGTGCCACTTCTGTTTGCCCGGGGGGCACAACAACATTAACTGCCAATGGTGTGACAGGGACAAATGCCCTGGTAACCTGGTGGACAGCAACAGGAGGTACAGGAACAAATCTTGGGACAGGACTGACAATCAGCAATAGAGGTCCCGGCACTTATTATGCAAGGGTAACGGGCGATTGCGGATTGCCTGACGAAGCCAGTGTAACTGTCTCTTCAAAAGTGGATGTAACGATCACTTCTGCTACTGCAAGTGCCTCTTCTGTTTGCCCTGGAGTCACAACAACCCTGACCGCCAATGGTGTTGCAGGAACAAATGCCGTTGTAAACTGGTGGACCGCAACAGGAGGTACGGGAACAAATCTTGGCACGGGACTAACAATCACCAATAGAGGTCCAGGTACTTATTATGCCATGGTAACGGGCGATTGCGGATCAGTAGCCGAAGCCAGTGTTACAGTAGCTTCCAATGAAATTTTAACGATCACTTCCGTTACGGCAGCGGTTAATCCGATTTGTTCGAATGCAACAACAACCCTGACCGCCAATGGTGTGGCAGGAACGAATGCCGTTGTAACCTGGTGGACCGCAACAGGAGGTACAGGAACAAATCTTGGGACAGGACTGACAATCAGCAATAGAGGTCCCGGCACTTATTATGCAAGGGTAACGGGCGATTGCGGATTGCCTGACGAAGCCAGTGTAACCGTCACTTCCAACCTGATTGTGGCTATCGCTTCCGCTACCGCAGGTGCCACTTCTGTTTGCCCGGGGGGCACAACAACATTAACTGCCAATGGTGTGACAGGGACAAATGCCGTTGTAACCTGGTGGACAGCTTCGGGAGGTACGGGAACAAATCTGGGAACAGGTCTTACATTAGCTAATAGAGGTCCCGGCACTTATTATGCAAGGGTAACGGGCGATTGCGGATTGCCTGACGAAGCCAGTGTAACTGTCTCTTCAAAAGTGGATGTAACGATCACTTCTGCTACTGCAAGTGCCTCTTCTGTTTGCCCTGGAGTCACAACAACCCTGACCGCCAATGGTGTTGCAGGAACAAATGCCGTTGTAAACTGGTGGACCGCAACAGGAGGTACGGGAACAAATCTTGGCACGGGACTAACAATCACCAATAGAGGTCCAGGTACTTATTATGCCATGGTAACGGGCGATTGCGGATCAGTAGCCGAAGCCAGTGTTACAGTAGCTTCCAATGAAATTTTAACGATCACTTCCGTTACGGCAGCGGTTAATCCGATTTGTTCGAATGCAACAACAACCCTGACCGCCAATGGTGTGGCAGGAACGAATGCCGTTGTAACCTGGTGGACCGCAACAGGAGGTACAGGAACAAATCTTGGGACAGGACTGACAATCAGCAATAGAGGTCCCGGCACTTATTATGCAAGGGTAACGGGCGATTGCGGATTGCCTGACGAAGCCAGTGTAACCGTCACTTCCAACCTGATTGTGGCTATCGCTTCCGCTACCGCAGGTGCCACTTCTGTTTGCCCGGGGGGCACAACAACATTAACTGCCAATGGTGTGACAGGGACAAATGCCGTTGTAACCTGGTGGACAGCTTCGGGAGGTACGGGAACAAATCTGGGAACAGGTCTTACATTAGCTAATAGAGGTCCCGGCACTTATTATGCAAGGGTAACCGGTGATTGCGGATCAGCTGTGGAAGCCAGTGTAACTGTCTCTTCAAAAGTGGATGTAACGATCACTTCTGCTACTGCAAGTGCCTCTTCTGTTTGTCCTGGGGTCACAACAACCTTGATCGCCAATGGTGTGGCAGGAACAAATGCCGTTGTAACATGGTGGACAGGTTCTGGTGGTGCCGGAACAAATCTTGGCACGGGACTAACAATCACCAATAGAGGTCCGGGTACTTATTATGCAAGGGTAACGGGCGATTGCGGATCGGCAGCCGAAGCCAGTGTTACAGTAACTTCCAATGAAATTTTAACGATCACTTCCGTTACGGCAGCGGTTAATCCGATTTGTTCGAATGCAACAACAACCCTGACTGCCAATGGTGTGGCAGGAACAAATGCAGTTGTAACCTGGTGGACCGCAACAGGAGGTACAGGAACAAATCTTGGGACAGGACTGACAATCAGCAATAGAGGTCCTGGTACTTATTATGCCAGGGTAACCGGTGATTGCGGATTGCCTGACGAAGCCAGTGTAACCGTCACTTCCAACCTGATTGTGGCTATCGCTTCCGCTACTGCAGGTGCCACTTCTGTTTGCCCGGGGGGCACAACAACATTAACTGCCAATGGTGTGACAGGGACAAATGCCGTTGTAACCTGGTGGACCGCAACAGGAGGTACAGGAACAAATCTTGGGACAGGACTGACAATCAGCAACAGAGGTCCAGGCACTTATTATGCAAGGGTAACAGGCGATTGCGGATTGCCTGTCGAGGCCAGTGTTACAGTCACCTCAAAAATTGCTGTAGCGATCACTGCCGTTACTGCAGGTGCCACTTCTGTTTGTCAGGGGATCACAACAACATTAACCGCCAATGGTGTGACAGGAACAAATGCCGTTGTAACTTGGTGGACCGCAACGGGAGGTACGGGAACAAATCTTGGCACAGGTCTTTCCTTAGCCAATAGAGGTCCCGGCACTTATTATGCCAGGGTAACGGGCGATTGCGGATCGGCAGCCGAAGCCAGTGTTACAGTAACTTCCAATGAAATTTTAACGATCACTTCCGTTACGGCAGCGGTTAATCCGATTTGTTCGAATGCAACAACAACCCTGACTGCCAATGGTGTGGCAGGAACAAATGCAGTTGTAACCTGGTGGACCGCAACAGGAGGTACAGGAACAAATCTTGGGACAGGACTGACAATCAGCAATAGAGGTCCTGGTACTTATTATGCCAGGGTAACCGGTGATTGCGGATTGCCTGACGAAGCCAGTGTAACCGTCACTTCCAACCTGATTGTGGCTATCGCTTCCGCTACTGCAGGTGCCACTTCTGTTTGCCCGGGGGGCACAACAACATTAACTGCCAATGGTGTGACAGGGACAAATGCCGTTGTAACCTGGTGGACCGCAACAGGAGGTACAGGAACAAATCTTGGGACAGGACTGACAATCAGCAACAGAGGTCCCGGCACTTATTATGCCAGGGTAACGGGCGATTGCGGATCGGCAGTCGAAGCCAGTGTCATAGTCACCTCAAAAATTGCAGTAGCGATCGCTTCCGCTACTGCAACAGTTACTTCTGTTTGCCCGGGGATCACAACAACATTAACCGCCAATGGTGTGACAGGGACAAATGCCGCTGTAACCTGGTGGACAGGTTCTGGTGGAACTGGAACAAATCTGGGTACAGGACTGACAATCAGCAATAGAGGTCCAGGCACTTATTATGCAAGAGTAACGGGCGATTGCGGATCGGCAATCGAAGCAAGTGTAACGGTCACCTCAAAAATTGCTGTAGCGATCACTTCCGCTACCGCAGGTGCCCCTTCTGTTTGCCCGGGGGTCACAACAACATTAACCGCCAATGGTGTGACAGGGACAAATGCCGTTGTAACCTGGTGGACAGGTTCTGGTGGAACTGGAACAAATCTTGGCACAGGTCTTTCCTTAGCCAATAGAGGTCCCGGCACTTATTATGCAAGGGTAACGGGCGATTGCGGATTGCCTGACGAGGCCAGTGTTACAGTCACCTCAAAAATTGCGGTAGCGATTACTTCCGCTGCCGCAGGTGCCACTTCTGTTTGCCCGGGGATCACAACAACATTAACTGCCAATGGTGTGACAGGGACAAATGCCATTGTAACCTGGCGGACAGGTTCTGGTGGTACAGGAACAAATCTTGGTATAGGTCTTACAATCACCAATAGAGGTCCAGGCACTTATTATGCAAGGGTAACGGGTGATTGCGGACCAGCCGTCGAAGCCAGTATAACGGTCACCTCAAAGGATAATGTAGCAATCATTTCCGCTACAGCAGCAGCCAGTCCGATTTGTTCGAATGCGACTACAACCTTGACTGCCAATGGTGTAGCGGGGACAAACGCTGTTGTAACCTGGTGGTCCGCAACAGGAGGTATGGGAACAAACCTGGGAACAGGTCTTACAATCACCAATAGAGGTCCAGGTACATATTATGCAAGGGTAACGGGTGATTGCGGACCAGCCGTCGAAGCCAGTGTAACGGTCACCTCAAAGGTTAATGCAGCAATCGCTTCCGCTACAGCAGCAGCCAGTCCGATTTGTTCGAATGCAACCACAACACTGACTGCCAATGGTGTGGCAGGAACAAATGCCCTTGTAACCTGGTGGACCGCAACAGGTGGTACGGGAACAAATCTTGGAACAGGTCTTACAATCACCAATAGAGGTCCGGGTACTTATTATGCAAGGGTGACGGGCGATTGTGGATCGGCAGCCGAAGCCATTGTAATCGTCAACCCTAAATCTAATGTAGCGATCGCTTCTGTTACAGCTGCGGTTAATCCGATTTGTTCGAATGCAACCACAACCCTGACAGCCAATGGCGTGGCAGGAACAAATGCCCTTGTAACCTGGCGGACAGGTTCTGGTGGTACGGGAACAAATCTTGGGACAGGACTGACAATCAGCAATAGAGGTCCAGGCACTTATTATGCAAGGGTGACGGGTGATTGCGGACCAGCCGTCGAAGCCAGTGTAATAATCACCTCTAAAGTTAATGTCGCTATCACTTCGGCTATCGCAACTGCCAATTCTGTTTGTCCAGGGGTTACAACAACCCTGACTGCCAATGGTGTGACTGGAACAAATGCCCTCGTAACCTGGTGGACTGCTACAGGTGGTACGGGAACAAATCTGGGCACCGGACTGATATTACCTTATCCAGGCCCCGGAACTTATTATGCAAGGGTAACAGGAGATTGCGGATCAGCAGTCGAAGCCAGTGTAAAGGTCACCTCTAAAGTTGTTGTAGCGATCGCCTCCGCTACCGCGGATGCCAGTCCTATATGTTCGAATTCAATAACAACGCTGACCGCCAATGGTGTGATTGGGAACAATGCTATTGTAACCTGGTGGACTGCAACAGGTGGTACTGGAACAAACCTGGGCACCGGACTAACATTAAACAATCGCGGCCCCGGAACTTATTATGCAAGGGTAACGGGCGATTGCGGATCAGCTAATGAAGCCAGTGTAACTGTCAACTCTAAAGTGGATGTAGCAATCACTTCCGCCACAGCCGCGGTTAATCCGATTTGTGCGAATGCAACAACAAATCTGACCGCCAATGGCGTGGCAGGGACAAATGCTATCGTAACCTGGTGGACGGCTTCGGGTGGAACCGGATTAAACCTGGGTACAGGTCTTACCTTAGCCAATAAAGGCCCCGGAACTTATTATGCAAGGGTAACGGGCGATTGCGGATCAGCTGTCGAAACCAGTGTAACGGTCACTTTAAAAATTAATGTAGCGATCACTTCCGTATCGGCAGCAGTTAATCCGATTTGTTCGAATGCAACAACATCGCTGACCGCCATCGGTGTGGCAGGGACAAATGCCCTCGTAACCTGGTGGACGGCTTCGGGTGGCACCGGATCAAACCTTGGCACCGGATTAACAATCAACAATAGAGGTACAGGTACTTATTATGCAAGGGTAACGGGCGATTGCGGATTGGCTGTTGAAGCCAGTGTAACGGTCACCTCCAAAATTAATATTGCAATCACTTCCGCCACAGCCGCGGTCAATCCGATTTGTGAGAATGCAACAACAACACTGACCGCCAATGGTGTGGCAGGGACAAATGCCCTCGTAACCTGGTGGACGGCTTCAGGTGGTACAGGAACAAACCTGGGCACAGGATTGACAATTAACAATAGAGGCCCCGGAACTTATTATGCAAGGGTAACGGGCGATTGCGGATTAGCCGTCGAAGCCAGTGTAACAGTTACCTCAAAAGTTAATATAGCGATCGCATCCGTTACGGCAGCCGTTAACCCGATTTGTTCAAATGCAACCACAACGCTGACCGCCAATGGTGTGGCAGGGACAAATGCCATCGTAACCTGGTGGACGGCTTCAGGTGGTACAGGAACAAACCTGGGCACAGGATTGACAATCAACAATAGAGGCCCCGGAACTTATTATGCAAGGGTAACCGGTGATTGCGGATCAGCAGCCGAAGCCAATGTAACAGTCTCCTCTAAAGTTAATATAGCGATCGCATCCGTTACGGCAGCCGTTAACCCGATTTGTTCGAATGCAGCCACAACGCTGACCGCCAATGGTGTGTCAGGAACAAATGCCTTCGTAACCTGGTGGACAGCTTCGGGTGGTACGGGAACAAACCTGGGCACAGGTCTTACTTTAGCCAATAAAGGAGCCGGCACTTACTACGCAAGGGTAACCGGTGATTGCGGATCAGTAGTTGAAGCCAGTGTAACAGTCATCTCAAAAGTTGATGTAGCGATCACTTCCGCAAGTGCAATAGCCAGTTCTGTTTGCCCGGGGGTCACAACAACCTTGACCGCCAATGGCGTGTCAGGAACAAACGCCACTGTAACCTGGTGGACAGCTTCGGGTGGTACGGGAACAAACCTGGGCACCGGACTGATATTACCCTATCCCGGCCCTGGAACTTTTTTTGCAAGAGTTACAGGAGATTGCGGATCAGCAGTTGAAACCAGTGTAGCTGTTGCTTCTAACTTAATTGTAGCGATCACTTCCGTTTCAGCAGAAGTCAACCCAATTTGTTCGAATGCAACTACAACCCTGACCGCCAACGGTGTGGTTGGGAACAATGCTATTATTACCTGGTGGACAGCTTCTGGTGGTACCGGGACAAACCTTGGCACAGGACTGACAATCAATAATAGAGGTCCCGGTACTTATTATGCAAGGGTTACCGGTGAATGCGGATCAGCAGCCGAAGCCAATGTAACAGTCTCCTCTAAAGTGGATCTGGCGATCACTTCCGTTTCAGCAGAAGTCAACCCAATTTGTTCGAATTCAACAACAGCCCTGACTGCCAATGGTGTGGCAGGAACAAATGCCCTTGTAACCTGGTGGACGGCTTCGGGTGGTACGGGAATAAACCTTGGCACAGGACTGACAATCAACAATAGAGGTCCTGGTACTTATTATGCAAGGGTAACGGGCGATTGCGGATTAGCCGTCGAAGCGAGTGTAACAGTCACCATTGATAGTCAGAATCCAACAATCATATGTCCTGCCAATGTCTATGCATTTTCAGATCCAGGAAAATGTATTGCTACTGGTTTAAATATTGGAACACCGATAACTGCTGACAACTGCTCGGTAGAAAGCGTAACCAATAACGCACCCGTTGCTTTTCCAATTGGTAATACGCTGGTTATATGGACTGTCACAGATAAAAATGGAAACAAAGCAACCTGCACCCAGACAGTGAATGTTGCCGGCATTATTGATGCCTTCAATGATGAAGGTTCTGTAAACGGGTCAACAGGAGGTACTGTAGTATCAAATATATTAGTCAATGACTTTCTGAATTGTGCAGTTGTCAACCCGCCAGAGGTAACGGCGAGTTTAATAAGTTCAACCAGTCCCAATGTTTCATTAAACGGAATGTCGGTAGTTACAGCTCCAGGCACTATTGCCGGAGTTTACAAACTGACTTATCAGATATGCGAAATTGGGAATCCAAACAAATGCGATCAGGCCGATGTTACGGTTACCGTAATTTCAACAAATGATCCGCCTGTTGTTACCGGCAAAAAAGTTACTACCCTTGAGAACACTCCGGTTACCATCTGTTTGCGCATAACTGATCCGAACGCAGTATCGGTATATACGGCTTCAATTTGTGGCAATCCTGGCAATGGAACTCTTGGCGCGCCCATAATTACAGGAAATGAGATTTGTATCGACTATACTCCGGCTTCTAATTTTTCCGGAACTAATAATTTTTGTTTAGAGTTATGTGGAAACGGTTTGCCAGCTTTGTGCGACACTGCATCTGTTATTGTTGATGTTATCAAGGTAAACCGACCTCCGGTTGTCTCTGATATTATCAAAACCATTGAAGAGAATCAGTCATTATTGTTTTCGAATAGTGACTTCACCTCAAAATTTATTGATCCTGAAAATGATAACCTGGTGAAAGTAAAAATAACCTCCCTGCCACTCAATGGCAAACTGAATATTTCGGGTACTGATGTGACATCGGATCAGGAGATTCTTTTTGCAGAGATATCTAAATTGGCTTTTATGCCTGAAAAAGATTACTCAGGTGAAATATCCTTTTCCTGGAAAGGGTCAGATTCAGGTAATTACTCGGTTTCACCAGCCAACGTTTATATCACAATCACACCCCAGTCAATTTTTATTTCGGAAGGATTTTCTCCTAATGGGGATGGGGTGAATGACTATTTTATCATTCAGGGAGCAGAAGGGCATACGATAGATTTAAAAATTTTTAACAGATGGGGTAATTTGGTTTATTCAAGTAAGCAATATCTCAATGACTGGGATGGATCCTCCAATTCCGGAATGTTAATCAGCAACCAATTACCGGTTGGGACTTATTTCTACATTGTCAATTTCAATAACGGGAAGAAGGAAAAAATTGGCTATCTTACTATAAACAGGTAATTATATGATTAAAAGATGCTACATATTATTACTGATGCTCTGCATTTCCATGCGTGTTTTTGCTCAGCAGGATCCAATGTATTCGCAATATATCTTCAATGGATTACTGATTAATCCTGCTTATGCCGGAACCCATGAGGTTTTAAATGCAACTATGCTCTATCGTAATCAATGGGTCAATATCCCAGGTGCGCCAAAAACAGGTGTTTTTTCAATCGATTCACCTGTCAGAAATCAGAAAATAGGGCTTGGTTTGAATGTGAGTTTTGATAAAATTGGAGTAACAAGCCACTCTGCAATAACAGGTATCTATGCATATAAACTTCGATTTTCGCAGAGCTCCCTCACTTTTGGAATACAGGCTGGTGTTGGATTCTTTTATTCCAATAATACTTCGGTAAAATATACGGATAATACACAAATTGACGTTGCTTTTCAAACGGATTACAAGGAGACTTTGCCAAATTTTGGCATTGGAATGTATTACCAGGCAAATCATTTTTTTGCCGGATTTTCAATTCCTCAAATGCTGGGAACCGAAATTCATCAGGCAATCTACGGTAATCAAAGGAATGACCTTGATTTCGTTTTGGTAAATCACTATTTTCTATCTTCCGGATACCTTTTTGATTTAAGCCCTGATCTAAAATTTCAATTATATACGTTATTGAAATTTGTCGATGGTGCACCAATTGAAGGTGACCTTAATGGTATTCTCTGGCTTTCTGATTCCATTGCCTTTGGTCTCTCTTACAGGAGTATCGCGTCTGTTGGCTTCCTGGGTCAAATAAAAATAAACAAACAATTATTTCTGGGCTATGCTTATGAATATTCAACCACCCAATTGAAGGATTTTACCAGTGGATCGCATGAAATTGCATTACGATATCAGTTTGATTTTTCAAGGGGAAAGATTTCAACCCCCAGATTCTTTTAATCAATAGATAAAATGAAGATTATATTGTTGTTTATCAGCTTACTATTCTGTACCGTGGGATCTTCACGTGATTTTGTGATGAAAAAAAAACAGGCTAACAGATATTATAGCCATTTTGATTTTCATAGAGCCATACCTATTTATGAGAAGATTTTAAAAAAAGATTCGCTGAACGCTGAAATTTACGAGAGACTGGCTAATATTTATGATCGGATTAATGACAGTCAAAATGCCGAGCGGTGCTATGCCTTTTTGACAGTGGAAAAAGAGAAAAAGGAGATTCGTCCGTTTTTACTTTTGAATTATGCACGGGTCTTGTCCCGAAATGGCAAGTATCAACTGGCAGCATCCTTGTATAGGAGATACAAGGATGCCGTACCCGACGACCCGCGTGGAGCCGCATTTTTAGATGCTTATCAAAACATGGAATTATTTTACAAAGATTCAGCTTATTATACGATCCAAAGGGCACCATTTTCTTCGGATGCTGATGATTTTAGCCCTGCCTATTTCCAGAATATGATTGTCTTTTCAAGTGACCGAACAAAGTTTTCCATGGTTCGCTCGACCTACAACTGGACGAAATCTTCGTATCTCGACCTTTATATCGCAAATTCCGAAGATAAAGAGGCGAACCCGTTTTCAAATAAACTGAATTCCATCTATCATGAGGGACCAGTTACATTCAGCAAAAATCAGGACACCATCATTTTTACCCGAAGTAATTATTTCAATTCACGATTGCACAAAAGCAAAGAAGGGATCAATAAATTGAGCTTATTTGAGGCCTTATGGGATGTGAAATCTAAAAGCTGGGTCAATATTCAACCACTGTCTCTGAATAATGATCAATATTCTAATGAGCATCCGGCCTTGAGTCCTGATGGAGATAAGTTGTACTTTGCTTCTGATAAACCTGGAGGAATGGGTGGAATGGATCTGTATGTTTCTAATTACATTACAGATTCTCAAGGGGCAGGATCGTGGAGTCTGCCAATCAATTTAGGTCCTGGTATTAACACGCCGGGTAACGATATGTTTCCTTTTGCAGATCATCAGGGTAACCTTTGGTATGCTTCAAATGGAATTCCAGGACTTGGTGGGTTGGATGTTTTTTTTGCATGCAAATTTGGTGAGGGGTTTTCAAAACCAATAAATCCCGGGTATCCTTTCAATACACGGTTTGATGATTTCGGCTTCATCACGCTGAATGCGGGAGAGAGTGGTTACATAAGCTCAGACAGATATAACGCATTTAGGAATGATGATATTTTCAGCGTAAAACAATCATTCCGTCATCATAATATTTCGGTTTCTGATGCAAAAACCAAACAAAGTATTCCCTTCACAAGAATTGTCGTTTCGGAGGAAGGTTCTGAACCTGTTACCATTCTTAGTAATAGTAAAGGCCGGGAGGATCTTAAGATAAACCCGTTTAAATCCTACAGTATTTTGTTCGCCAACAAAAATTACAAAGAAAGCCGGGTCGAATTTCGCAGGGAGAAACTACAAGAATTGGATACAATTAAAGTGTCATTGGTTAGGGAAAGTCCTTTAAGCATGCTGAAAGGATTTATTTATTCGGCAACCGGCAATAAGCCTGTGCCTGGAGCTACAATAGTTTTAAGGAATAGGCTCCGATCCATCAATGAGGAGTTAAAATGTGATGCAAATGGTTTATTCCAGTTAGAATTGCAACCTGAATCGGATTATCAGATCAAATTTGCCAAACTTGCGACTAAAACAAAATGCTGGCTGGCCACTATTAATTTATCAACCAAAGGAATCAAGAAAGATTCAACATTTACCACTTCCATACCCGTCTATTTTGCAGGCGATGTA
>Ga0209724_1003647_pt1 | contig 12444 bp, 10 predicted proteins | sample grotaG_FD_184143 | JGI IMG/M metagenome (GOLD analysis project Ga0209724, IMG submission 184143) | Glacier valley bacterial and archeal communities from Borup Fiord, Nunavut, Canada, to study Microbial Dark Matter (Phase II) -... | ecosystem: Environmental > Aquatic > Freshwater > Ice > Glacier ... | reverse complement strand
GACTTTATGTTGTTACGCATTTTTAAGAGTAATACGCTGTTCAGTATATTATTGATTCCCATTGTCGGTATTCTTTTCTGGATGCATAGTTTTCGTGCTCCTGATATATTGGATGTTAAGCTTGCAAATGGAGCAATGCCACTCTACTATCTGTTTTTTAATCTATTGAAGGAACAGGATTTCTGGCAGGTTCTTATCGCTTTTTTTCTTGTGCTGGTCAACTCATTTTTTGTTGCACAATTGGGCTCGTCCTTCCTGTTTGTACGAAAACGATCGTACATGCCAGGAATCATCTATCTGATCACAGTTTCTTCACTTCATGGGCTTCACTCCCTCGTTCCTGTTCATCTTGCAACACTATGTGTTTTAATTTCAATCTATTTTATTCTCGATACCTATCATAAACCCAATGAGATTACCTATACTTTTAATGCTTCATTTTTTCTGTCATTGGCCTCATTATTTTATCTTCCTGTATTAGTCCTTTTTCCTTTGGTTTGGATTGCCATCTTTGTACTGCAAAAAAGTGATAACTGGAGGCTATTGGTCGTTCCAATATTGGGATTTGGTGCCCCCTGGATGTTTATGTGGGCATTTTCATTTCTTAACGATACAGATACTTCGTTGTGGAATGACATTATTAAGATGCTTTGGACAGATCACAATGCATACCTTTTAGAACCTTATTTTTTGATTCTTACATCGGTTATTGCCCTTATTTTAAGCCTGGGGAGCTTTTCGGTTATCTCGGCTTATCACCGCATGAAAGTGAGTTCACGTAAATATTTTGTTATCTTTTACTGGATGCTTGGTCTTATTTTAGCCGCTGCTTTAGGATTGATGACAATCGGGATAGAAATCGTCGCTTTATCTACGATTCCGGCTGCATTTTTCATTTCCTACTATCTTCTTTCTGATAATAAGCATCTATGGAAAGAGATACTTACCTGGATTTATCTAGGAACAATGATATTTGGCCTTTACTTTTATGAATGATCCTTTTTTTATTCTGAAAACACCACTTACATTTTTGTATTTGTGATTTCCAATCTCCAAAAACGATGATTCATTCTTCATATCACCGGTTTTTATTTTAATAATGCCAATTTCAATATAAATAACGGCATTATTGACGTCAATATCGTGGTTATTGGTCTTAATAACGGCATTATTGACGTCAATATCGTGGTTATTGGTCTTAATAAGTCAATATCGTGGTTATTGGTCTTAATAACGGCATTATTGACGTCAATATCGTGGTTATTGGTCTTAATAATGGCATTATTAACGTCAATATCGTGGTTATTGGTCTTAATACTGCCGTTATTGACCTTAATACGGGGGTGAAAATGATTTGTTGGGAAATAAAAAGGGGCGAATAACAAATTATCGCCCCTTTAGGTATGATTTAATGGATGCTATCAATCGGGAAAGTAACCCTTGATAATACCTCTTTTTGAATCTTTGAGGAAAAGCAGGATCTCATCGCGTTCTCTTGATGCCTGTAGTTCGGCTTCAATCACTTCGAGCGCCTGGCTGTTGTTATAACCTTTTTGGTAAATGATCCGGTAAATATCCTGAATCTGGCAGATGACTTCATTGGAGAACCCTCGGCGACGCAGTCCAATTGAATTGACACCGGCATACGACAATGGTTCGCGACCCGCTTTAATATAAGGAGGTACATCTTTGCGCACCAGAGAACCACCAGAGAGCATTACATGTTTACCGATATGGCAAAATTGATGAATGCCTGTATGACCGCCGATGATGGCGAAATCGTCGACGACTACTTCACCTGCAAGGGCAACAGAGTTAACCAGGATGACACTATCTCCAACCACACAATCGTGGGCAACATGAACATAAGCCATAATAAGGCAGTTACTTCCGATTACGGTCTTTCCTTTGGCTGATGTGCCTCTATTGACAGTAACACATTCCCTGATTGTGGTATTATCCCCGATCTCAACGGTTGAATATTCTCCTTTGAATTTTAAATCCTGTGGCTCCCCGCCAATTACTGCTCCGGAAGAGATCCTGCAGTTTTTACCGATGCGGCTGCCAGGCAGAATAACGGCAGTAGGACCAATGTACGATCCGTCACCTATAATTACGTCGCGTGAGACAGTTGCGAACGGTTCGATGATAACACCCTCGCCAATCTTTGCTTCGGGATGAATATTTGCTAATGGTTGATTCATTCTTACTTAAATTAAAAGCTGGTACATCAAATACCAGGATCTTTATTTGTTTTTTGAAATTATAGCCATAAATTCTCCTTCGCAAACCACGGTATCACCTACAAAAGCGATTGCCCGCATGTTGGCAATTCCACGGCGGATGGGACCAAGTAATTTTAGCCTGAAAACCAATGTATCACCTGGAACTACTTTTTTGCGAAATTTAATACTGTCCATCGTCATAAAATAGGTGGAGTATTCACCGTCAGAGGGTTGAGAACTAATTACAAAAACTCCTCCGCATTGCGCCATCGCTTCAATAATCAGTACTCCAGGCATAATGGGCTCTGCAGGAAAATGGCCAACAAAGAATGGTTCATTGGCGGTCACATTCTTCACACCAATAATATAATCAGCTCCTTTCTCAATAACCTTATCAAGTAAAAGGAACGGATTACGGTGAGGCAACATCTTTTTGATTTGATTCACATCGTATAAAGGTACCTTATTGGGATCATATTCAGGTGCCGTATTTTCTGAAATGCATTTAAGGTACTCTTTCTGAAGCATCTTCGCAAATTCGGTATTCGAACCATGGCCAGGTCTTTTAGCAACAATGCGCCCTTTGATTCGTTTTCCGATCAATGCCAGATCACCGATTACATCGAGCAGTTTGTGTCGAGCACATTCATTATCGAAACGGAGGGTAATATTGTTTAATATGCCTATTTTATTGACTTCGATGTGCTTTTGATTAAATAAATCGGCAATGCGGTTCAATTCCTCAATGGTCATTGGCTGATCCATGATCACAATCGCATTATCGACATCGCCCCCTTTTACGAGGTTGTTTTTCAGAAGCATCTCAAGTTCGCGGACAAAGACGAAGGTGCGGCACGGTGCGATCTCCTCAGCAAAATTTGTCTGGCTGTTATAGGTGGCATATTGATTGTCGAGAACAACTGAGTTATAGGATATCATCACATCAATACTGAAGTCATCATCCGGATAAGCAATTATTTCGGTTCCGGTTTCTGCGTTCCGGTAAACAATTTTTCTTTTGATCTCAAAATATTCAACATCTGCGTGTTGGGCAACAATTCCTGCTTCGTTGAGGATTTTTACATAGGGGCCGGCGCTTCCATCGAGTATCGGAGCCTCAGGACCGTTCATTTCAATCAGTACATTATCAATTCCGGTTCCGATCAGTGCTGCCATTACATGTTCAATTGTACTGATCACGACATCTCCGTCTTTCAGAACGGTGCCGCGTGAGGTTCCTCTTACTTTGGAAACATTGGCATCAATCACCGGCTCGCCAGCAAGATCGATCCGTTTAAATTTATACCCAAAGTTTTCGGGTGCAGGCTTAAACGTTATTGTGACTTCAACACCGGTATGTAGGCCTTTGCCTGAAATGGTGACCTCTCTTACGATTGTATTTTGCTTAACACTCATCATTTCACGAAATTTTTCTTCATTTAATGCCCCAATCCGTTGGTGGCTCATTTTATTATATAAGTGATATTCCTAAAGAAGTTTTCTTAAGGAATTATTTGTTGTCCTCGATGATCTTAACCTTTTTCTGAAGTTCGATAACATCATTCCGAAGTTCGGGAAGGTTCCTGATAATTGAAAACGTTTTCATGGCCAGTTTGAAATCAAGGGCCGGTGCACCCAATAAAACTGAATTTGGTTTAACAGCTGACATTACCCCTGATTTAGGTCCTATTTTAGTTCCTTCTCCAACTGTAATATGTCCCGAAACAGCTGCTTGTCCGCCAAAAACACAGTTTCTGCTAATAATTGTAGAACCGGCAATTCCTACCTGTGCAGCCATCACTGTGTTATCTCCGATTTCACAATTATGACCGATCTGAATCAGATTGTCGAGTTTGACCCCGGTCCGGATAATCGTAGATCCCATGGTGGCGCTGTCGACAGTCGTATTTGCTCCAATCTCAACGTTGTCTTCGATAATAACATTGCCAATTTGTTCGATTTTGGTATAAGTTCCATCGGGATTAGGTGCGAATCCAAATCCATCGGCGCCAATGACGGCACCTGCATGAAAAATACACGTAGAACCAATCGAACAGCCGGCATAAATTTTCACCCCTGAATAGAGAATTGTGTCATTTCCGATTTTTACATTGTCACCGATATAAACATGAGGATATATCTTTACATTATTTCCTATCAGTACATTATCGCCAATATAGGCAAAAGCACCAAGATAGATTTGCTCACCCAGTTTTGCCGATTTGCTAACGAAAGAGGGTTGTTCGATCCCCATTTTCGTAGGTTTGGTTTTTGTATAAAAATCGAGCAATTTAGCAAGGGCTACATAAGCATCCTCAACTCGTATTAACGTACACGACAGCTTGTTTTCGGGTATAAAATCTTTATTGACAATTACGATTGAGGCGGTGGTGGTGTAAATGAATTTTGTGTAGGTCGGATTTGATAAAAAAGTCAGGGTCCCGGGTATTGGCTGGTCGATTTTTGAGATATTACTTACCTTAACATTGCCATTTCCTTCAACTTCACCGTCTAGTAAAGTTGCAATATCATTTGCCGAAAACTCCATTCGTTCGTCTTTAAATTTTACGCTGCAAAAATAATTAAAATAATTACCTTGTGATGATTTCTCCGGGATAACACACAAAATGTTTACGCACAGTCTTTGTAAGCCCCTCAAGATTGATGTCTGACGCCTCTTTTATATCTTTTAGCTTTCCATTTTTATACAATATATAGATATTTTCAGCTTCTTCATCATATGCGCTGTTTGTAATTTCGCCGTCGATGACTAAAAAAGCAGCTTCATCCAGGCTAATTCCAAATCTGTTTATTGAAAGCTCCTTAAGATTATTCAGCTTGCTTTCGGGGAAAGGAGTCTTCGCTAGTTTAATCTTGAATAATTTGCGGTCGATGATCGCTCCTGACAGATTTGAAAGGATCGGATCAGGATGGTGCATCCAACCTTTAATGGAACACAGGATATCGGCATCGTCGAGATAGGCAAAATGGTGCAGTGCCCGCTTTCGGATGGCCAAATCGATTGAGCGAAAGTCGTCGGCTTTGATTTCTTTGTTTAAAAACAAGGCAAGATAGCCCGTTGCCGGTACGTTGATTCCGGAAGCTGCCAGATCAGAAGCGCGTTGCAATAATTTGATCATCATATGCTCTGCCGATAGAACCGTTTTGTGCAGATAAACCTGCCAGTACATCAACCGGCGTGCAATCAGGAATTTCTCGACAGAGTAGATGCCCTTCACTTCTACAACAAGTTGATCGTGCTGAACATGGAGCATTTTGATAATCCGTTCCGAAGATACAACCCCTTCCGAAACACCCGAATAAAAACTGTCGCGTTTCAGGAAATCGAGGCGATCCATATCAAGTTGGCTGCTTACTAACTGATGGAGGAATCGTTTTGGATAACGATTCAGAAAGATATCAATAGCCATACTAAGCCGCCCGTCCATTTCGCGGTTTAGTTCGTCCATATATACACGCGATAACTCCTCATGTGAAACTCCTTGAACAATACTTTGTTCAAGCGCATGCGAAAAAGGTCCGTGACCAATATCGTGCAATAAAAGTGCGGCCATTACACCTTCCTCTTCCTCTTCGGTGATTTTATTCCCTTTCTTCTTAAGAACATCCAGTGCTGACCGAACCAAATGCATCGTTCCGATCGCGTGTTCGAAGCGGGTATGATTGGCGCCCGGATACACGAGTGAGGAAAGCCCTAACTGCTTGATTCTTCTTAGGCGCTGAAAATAAGGATGTTCAATAATCTCGAGGTGCAGGTCTGAGTCCAATTCAATAAATCCCCAAACCGGATCGTTTACAATTTTATTTTTCAGACTTTTCAACTTCGTTTCTTTTGGTGAAATGAATGGTCAAAACTAAGAAATGTTCTGCTTTTTTAAGCTTACAATTTTACAACTTGCTCATTTAAAAAATCATATTCAATGTACATGTGAAATATATTTGTTTTTTTAACACAAAAGGTTTACTTTTGCATCGGAGAATAATCGAAGGATTAGGGGACATGAGTCCCCTATTTTATTGATATTAAAAATGATAACTAAAGAAAAGATTCAAATTCTGCTTGAAGAAGTACTGTCGGACGATATGTTTATCGTTGATATTACAGTTGGTACCGGGAACTCAATTTTGGTTTCGGTCGATAGTGATGCAGGAATAAGCGTTGGAGAATGCGTTCAAATCAGCAGACATATAGAAGGCAGCCTTGATCGTGAAGTTGAAGATTTTTCATTGGAAGTATCTTCTCCGGGACTATCGTTGCCTCTGAAAGTATTGCGTCAATACCTTAAAAACATTGGACGCGAGGTAGAAGTAGTAACAAAAAGTGGTGAAAAGCAAAAAGGAATTCTAAAATCGGCCAACACAGAAGGTTTTGAATTGGAATTTCTTGCAAAAGGTAGAGTCGACGGGAAAAAGGTTGAAGAGACCAAAGTGTTGACTTATAGTTTTGATCAAATGAAGACAGTTAAAATAGTAATTTCTTTCAATTAAAATCCTGAAGATATGGACAACCTGAATTTGATTGACACGTTTTCGGAATTTAAAGATCTGAAGAGCATCGACCGTGCTACCATGATGAGTGTTCTTGAAGACTCTTTCCGAAGTGTTCTCCAAAAACAGTTTGGAACTGACGAGAATTTCGATGTGATCATTAACCCTGATAAAGGAGACTTTGAAATCTGGCGAAACCGAATAGTAGTTGAGGACAGCGAATTTACTGATCCCAACCTCCAAATTACACTTACGCTGGCAAAAAAAATCGGCGAAGACTATGAAATTGGGGAAGAGGTAACCGATGAGGTGAAATTTACAGACTTTGGCAGACGGGCAATCCTGAACCTTCGTCAAAATTTGGCTACACGGATTCTTGAGCTGGAAAAGGATAATGTTTACACGAAATACAAGGCTAAAATTGGCGAAATCGTAACCGGTGAAGTTTATCAGATCTGGAAGCGTGAGTTGCTTTTGCTCGATGATGAGGGGAATGAACTGTTGCTTCCGAAAATTGAACAGATTCCTACCGATTTCTTCCGTAAGGGAGATAGTGTACGTGCTGTAATTATTCGTGTTGAGATGCGAAATAACAGTCCTTATATTATTTTATCGCGTACTTCAACGGTATTTCTTGAACGATTATTCGAACTTGAAGTTCCTGAGATTTTCGACGGTCTGATTACGATCAAAAAAATTGTTCGTATTCCTGGGGAGCGTGCAAAAGTCGCTGTTGAATCGTATGACGAAAGAGTCGATCCGGTTGGTGCCTGTGTTGGAATGAAAGGTTCCCGTATTCATGGTATTGTACGTGAGTTACGGAACGAGAATATCGATATTATCAACTATACGAATAACTTACAGCTTTACATACAGCGGGCTTTAAATCCGGCAAAGATTTCTTCTATTAAATTGTATTCGAACGAAAACCGCGCTGAGGTTTTCCTGAAACCTGAAGAAGTTTCGCTGGCTATTGGGAAAGGTGGTCTGAATATTAAACTGGCAAGCCAACTTACCGGTTATGATATTGACGTATACCGCGATCGCGAAGCTGTTGATGAAGAGGATGTCAGCCTCGATGAATTTTCGGATGAAATCGAAGGTTGGATCATCGACGAACTAAAAGCTATAGGGTGCGATACCGCTAAAAACGTATTAAGCCTTTCGCGTGAAGACCTTATCAAGCGCACCGACCTCGAAGAAGAAACAATCGACGAAGTGTTGCGAATATTTAAGACTGAGTTTGAATAATTATTTTTGTGAAAAAATGATATAAACTCGGTAGGGACAATAGCATAATTAACTGTTTGGGAAGATATGATTACAGGGGAAAAAGGATCAAGATTAAGTAAAATTGCTCGTGAATTGAACGTGGGGATTACCACGTTGGTGGATTATCTTCACAAGCAGGGTTTTAAAATCTCTACTGATCCGAATACAAAAATTGAGGCAGATATGCATGAGCTTCTTGAAAAGCAATTTCGGAAGGATCATGAGGCCCGAATTGAAGCCGACAAGGTCAATCTTCGCCACCATCGTGCAAAAAATGAATCGGTGACTATCGAAGATTTGAAGGCAGTTAAAAAGGAACCTGAAGAATCAGATGCCGACGATGATTCCATTATGATTAAGGATCATAGTTTGCATCACTATAAAGAAGAAAAACGCGTTGAACCGGTTCCCGTTACACGCAAACCAGAACCCATTCCAGTCGCTCCCAAACGCGAACCAGTTGCTGAAACCCCTAAACCAGAAGCTGCTCCGGTGAGTGAAGTTGAAAAACCAAAAATTACTGTTGTTGGTCAGGTTGATCTTAATGTTATTAACCATCCCAAACCAAAACCAAAAGAAGCGCAAACTGAGATCCCTGTAGTTGATTCGAAACCGATAGTTGAAAAACCAGTCGTTGAGAAACCAGCTGAACACCCGGTTGAGAAAGAGATTGAAGCTCCTGTTGCTAAAACAGCCGAACATCAGAAGGCCGAAACAAAAGCGCCGGATACTGAAATTCAGATAACCGCTGAAACAGTTAGCGAGAAAAAGACGGTCGTTCAAAGTGAACAGCGCGAAGAACAAGAAAATACAGAGCCTAAAACTGAGATGATTTCAAATGTTTCTCAGATTGAAAACAATATAAAGGTAATTGGCAGAATTGACCTGGATGCTCACAAGCCCGCCGAGAAACCTAAAAAGGAGATTCTTAAAAAGAAGTTAACGACCCGCAGAGCATCTGAAGAATTGAACAGGTCACAAACGGAAACGGAAAGACCGGTCAGAGCAGAGATCATTAGAGATCCGGAAAGTTCTGTTGACAGTTCCGAAAATACAGAAGAGATATTTAAACTCGAACGGAAAAAATTGGTTGGTCCTACCGTGGTTGGCCACATTGAACTTCCTGTTGAAGAGAAAAAGAAACCTACACGCCTCGAGGACCATCAATCTCGAAATAAAAAGAAGAGAAAACGTGTTCCTAAGGATGTAAAAGAGCGTGTTGATTTGCCTGAAAAGAAAATTGAAAAGGCAAAGGATAAGTTAGATAAGCCTGAAGCTAGTAAGCTTAAGAAAAAGATTTCACTCGTTGTGAAAAAGAAATCATCTCCTGTTAAGCTAGAGGTGAAAGACGAGGACGTTCAAAAGCAAATTAAAGAGACATTGGCTCGTCTGACAACGAAAGGTCTGAAAACCAAAGGCTCAAAATACCGCCGCGACAAACGAATTGCTTTCAGTGAGAAATTGGCTGAGCAGAGTGCCCGTGACGAGATGGACAAGAGCATCATCAAGGTTACTGAATTTGTTTCGGTAAACGAATTGGCCTCGATGATGGATGTTCCGCCAACAAAGGTTATCGCAACTTGTATGTCCCTCGGACTATTTGTATCCATCAACCAGCGTCTCGACGCCGAAACGATGGCGGTTGTTGCCGATGAATTCGGTTTCAAAGTTGAGTTTATCTCTGTCGAAGTGCAGGAAGCAATTATCGAAGAAGAAGATCATGCAGATGATTTGATGACACGACCTCCGATTGTAACTGTAATGGGACACGTCGATCATGGTAAAACATCACTTCTCGATTATATCCGTAAAGCAAATGTAATTGCCGGTGAAGCTGGTGGAATTACACAGCACATTGGCGCATACAATGTAACCCTAGAGGGTGGACGAAAGATCACTTTCCTTGATACACCGGGCCATGAAGCTTTTACCGCTATGCGTGCCCGTGGTGCCCAGGTTACAGATATCGTTATTATTATTGTCGCAGCAGATGATGATATAATGCCTCAGACAATCGAGGCCATCAATCATGCGCAAGCCGCATCGGTTCCGATTATATTTGCCATCAATAAGATCGACAAAAATGGAGCGGATCCTGAAAAAATAAAACAACAGCTTGCAACGATGAACTTCCTTGTCGAAGACTGGGGTGGTAAATATCAGTCGCAGGATATATCAGCAAAAGGCGGTCAGGGTGTGTCGGAGCTTCTCGAGAAAGTATTGCTCGAAGCCGATATGCTCGAACTGAAAGCAAATCCGAATAAACGTGCATTGGGTTCTGTAATTGAGTCTTCTTTAGATAAGGGACGGGGTTACGTGGCTACAATTCTTGTTCAGAGCGGAACCTTAAATGTCGGTGATGTTATTCTCGCCGGACCACATTTTGGTCATATCAAGGCGATGTTTAACGAACGTAATCAACGTGTTGAAAGTGTTGGTCCAGCTGAACCGGTTCTGATTCTTGGATTAAACGGGGCACCACAGGCTGGTGATAAGTTTAACGTGATGGAAAGCGAACGCGAGGCGCGACTGATTGCAAATAAACGCGAACAGTTACAACGTGAACAGGGTCTGCGTACTCAAAAACATATTACACTTGACGAAATTGGCCGAAGAATTGCCATTGGAAACTTCCAGGAATTGAATATTATTGTGAAGGGTGACGTGGATGGATCTATCGAAGCACTTTCAGATACATTGATCAAACTTTCAGTCGGAGAAATCCAGGTGAATGTGATTCACAAAGCGGTTGGACAGATCACCGAATCGGATGTAATGCTTGCCTCTGCTTCCAATGCGATTATTGTGGGCTTCCAGGTACGTCCTTCGTTGAGTGCCAGAAAGCTTGCTGAGAAAGAGGGTATTGATATCCGTCTTTACTCAATCATCTATGATGCGATCAACGAAGTTAAATCGGCTATGGAAGGGATGCTTGCTCCTGAAATCAAAGAAGAGATCAAAGGAACAGCCGAAATTCTTACCGTATTCAATATTACCAAAGTTGGTACGATTGCAGGTTGTATTGTCAGGGACGGAAAGATTCTCCGGAATTCGAAGGTGCGCCTGATCCGCGACGGTATCGTTGTATTTACAGGCGATCTCGAATCGTTGAAACGATTTAAGGATGATGTGAAAGACGTTGCCAAGGGTTACGAATGTGGTTTGAACATCCGTGGATATAATGATCTGAAAGAAGGTGACTTTATTGAAGCTTTCGAACAGGTTGAAGTTGCAAAGACACTGGATTAATATTGGTTTATCCAGTATTGGTTTAGGTATACTATAAAACCTCTTTTAAATAGGGAGGTTTCATCTAAATAGAAACTGATCAGCAATAAGGTTGTTAATTCAACTTTTTGCTGATCTTTTTTTTAGGTATATTCGGCGGAAAATCAATTCGTATTTATTACCGTCATTGAAATGGAAATGATAAAAACGATGGTTTTCCTGATCTGTAAAGTAATCTTTTTCGTTTGAAGTAATGGCTAAGTGATATGAATACTAATGTTTTAATGACAACCAGTGCAGTATCTCTGCTGACTGCGGGAATAATACTGACCTTTCTTCCTGACGAGATTTTAAAATATGCCTATCTTGAAAATACCAGGCCACTTCAATTACTCCTGCAAATAATCGGCGCTCTGTACTTCGGTTTTGGAATGCTCAACTGGATGAATAAATCAGGTTTAATCGGGGGGATCTATAACAGGCCAGTTGCAGTTGCAAACTTCACCCATTTTTTTATTGCAGGACTTGCTTTGATTAAGGGAATTATGGCAAATCCAGATTTGCCAAAGACGATATGGATCGTAAGTTGTGTTTATTTGATTTTTGCAATTTCTTTTGGAATTGTTCTTTTCCGGCACCCATTAACCGAAAAGAAGTTATAAAACTTAAGTGCTTCATTATGAATTTGAAATTTCAATACGATTGCTCAGATATTGATTGGGAACTGGTCCCTGAAATATTAAAAACAGTGGGCATGTCGTTTCACGATGCGGATATTCACCGGAAAACATTTTCAGCCAGCGCTTCGGTTGTGTTTGTTTTTGATGATCAGCAACTGATCGGTTTTGGACGGGCAATATCCGACGGCTTCATTCAGGCTGCAATTTATGATGTTGCCGTATTACCTTCCTATCAAGGTCATGGTATCGGAAAGAAAATGATTGAAAATATTGTAAATTCACTTCCAGGATGTAATTTTATACTTTATGCGGCTCCGGGTAAAGAACTTTTTTATCAGAAACTAAAGTTCCGGAGGATGAAAACCGGGATGGCTTTGTTTTTAAAGGCTGATATCATGACGAACAGAGGATTTACGGAATAGATTTTAGATATAACTTATAAGATGAAGGCAATTATTGAAAAATTTGTTGGCGATAAAAATATCGCATTGATCGGCGTTTCGGCGGACAAGCAAAAGTTTGGAAATGCT
>Ga0209724_1003645_pt1 | contig 12445 bp, 13 predicted proteins | sample grotaG_FD_184143 | JGI IMG/M metagenome (GOLD analysis project Ga0209724, IMG submission 184143) | Glacier valley bacterial and archeal communities from Borup Fiord, Nunavut, Canada, to study Microbial Dark Matter (Phase II) -... | ecosystem: Environmental > Aquatic > Freshwater > Ice > Glacier ... | reverse complement strand
ATACCATGAAAAAATTATTGATTCTGTTCCTGCTTGGAATGCTTGCAACAACAACGCAGGCACAGACCTTTGCCGAATGGTTTAAACAGAAAAAGACCCAAAAGAAATACCTGGTACAACAGATTGCTGCCTTGCAGGTGTATATCGGTTATGCTCAAAAGGGATATTCAATCGCAAAAGAGGGACTGAATGCGATTGGCGATTTCAAACGGGGCGAATTTAACCTGCATAGCGGTTATTTCAATTCTCTGAAAAGCGTCAACCCGAAAATAAAACAATATGCGAAAGTGGCCGATATCATGGCTATGCAGGTAACAATTATACAAAGCTATGGCAGGATCCGCCGTCATGTTCGGGAAAGTGGTGCATTCAACGGGGAGGAACTGGACTATATCATGCGGGTATTGGGAAGGTTGCTGGATGACTGTGAGAACACCCTGGATGAACTGATCACCGTGACCACGGACGGCAATCCGGAAATGAAAGATGATGAGCGGCTAAAGCGGATTGACATCCTTTATGAGGACATGACGGACAAATACACATTCTCCCAAAGTTTCCATAAAGAAACGATGGTACTGGCTGCATCGAGGATAAAGGAAAACAATGATGTGCGAACCAGTCGTGCTTTGTACGACATTAAACAAAACTGACCATGAAAAAGATGATCATCATTTTAGGAATTATACTATTCAGTTTTCCGATGGCAAACAAAGCACTGGCACAGACGGATGAAATAGCCCAGCTTTTGCTGAACGTGGAAAAACTGGCACAGTTTGAACATATTTTGTCTGACATGAAAAAAGGATATGAAATCCTTAGTGGTGGCTACAATACCATCAAAGATTTGTCACAGGGTAATTTCAGCCTGCACAAAACCTTTCTTGACGCATTGATGGAGGTAAGCCCGACGGTGAAGAATTATAAACGGGTGGCCGATATTATCAGTTACCAGGTCATTTTGGTAAAGGAATACAAATCAGCTTTCAACCGGTTCAAGCAGGACAATAATTTCAACGAGCAGGAGCTTGCTTACCTCGGAAGGGTGTACAAGAACCTTTTTAAGCAAAGCCTTGATAACCTGGACAACCTGGTTACCATCATCACCGCAAACCAGCTCCGTATGAGTGACGATGAACGGCTGGGGGCGATTGACAGGATATTTGCCGATATGCAGGACAAGCTGCTGTTCTTGAGGCATTTCAACAACAATACCACTGTACTGGCCTTACAGCGTGCAAAAGAAAAAAATGATGCGGGTACGATGCGCCTCATTTATGGCATAAACAACTAAAAATTAGAAATATGATAAAATGGACAAAGACTGCATGTCTTGCAGTGGCGGGTATGATATTGCCCTTTATCAGTCGGGCCCAGGGGCTTGCGGATGAAATGAACGGATTGCACGGAGTGCTGGACCAGCTCTATGATGAGATGATGCCCTTATGCAGTAAACTGATCGGTGTTGGTCAGGGCATAGCTGGTTTTGCGGCCACATGGTATATTGCTTCCCGCATCTGGCGGCATATCGCAAATGCGGAGCCGATAGATTTTTATCCGTTGTTCCGTCCATTTGTCATTGGCTTTTGCGTGATGATTTTTCCGTCCATACTGGCTATGATAAACGGGGTGATGAAACCAACGGTCACGGCTACTTCTGAAATGGTAAAGGGTTCGGATAAAGCCATAGCCCTGCTTTTGCAAAAGAAAGAAGAAGCCATCCGAAAAACAGCTGTCTGGCAGATGTACGTAGGGGAAAGCGGTAGTGGTGACAGGGACAAATGGTATAAATACACCCATGACAACGAAGACCCAACTGGCGAAAGCCTGTTGGATGGCATCGGCAACGACATCCAGTTTGCCATGTCCAAAGCCTCCTACAATTTCCGCAACTCTGTCAAGGAATGGATGAGCGAAGTGCTGCGGATACTCTTTGAGGCGGCCGCCCTTTGCATCAATACACTGCGAACATTCCAACTCATCGTACTGGCTATCCTGGGGCCTTTGGTATTCGGCATTGCTGTCTTTGACGGGTTTCAGCATACGCTCACAGTTTGGATCGCCCGTTATATCAACATCTTTTTGTGGTTGCCAGTAGCCAATATCTTCGGATCTATCATCGGCAAGATACAGGAAAAGATGTTGGAACTGGATATCTCGCAGGTACAGGATTACGGCGATACTTTTTTCAGCCGCACTGATATGGCTTACCTCGTGTTCCTGATTATGGGCATCGTAGGTTATTTCACCGTGCCATCGGTAGCCAATTACATCGTTCATGCCGGGGGTGGCGGCGGATTAGGCCAAAAAGTAACCAACCTGTTCAGTAGCTCTTCCCGGAGCGTGGTCAATATGACATCAGCAGGAGCCGGTATGGCGGCAGATGCAATGGGCAATGCAGTGGGTCGGATATCCCGGAGTATGGCCGGTCATGGTGCCTCCTCTCCATATTTCACTGAAAATACCAATTCGGGTTCTGATTCTGGTTATATGGGTGATAAGCTAAAGGGCAATTCCTGACATATTAATGATTTAAACTAAAAGGCAATGTTCAAAAAAATGAAAAATATAGATACGGCTTTCCGGCATGTGCGGGGCTTTACCATGCTGATTATTGCAGGGTGTGTGATCATCTGCTGCTTTGCCCTATACAAAAGCTTCAGCCTGGTATCACAAATGCAGAACAAAGTATATATCCTGGCAAACGGCAAAGCGCTGGAGGCGTATGCCTCGGACCGGAAGGACAATATCCCCGTAGAAGCAAGGGATCATGTAAAAACATTTCACCAGTTGTTCTTTACCCTTGACCCGGACGATAAGGTCATTAAAACGAACCTGACCAAAGCGCTTTACCTTGCTGATGCAAGCGCTAAACGAGAATACGATAACCTGAAAGAAAACGGGTACTATTCAGGTATCATATCAGGTAATATCAGCCAGGCGATTAAGGTGGACAGTATCAGTATTGATATTAACCAATACCCTTACCTGTTCCGTTGCTACGCTACGCAGAGCATTATCCGCACAACCAGTATTGTTTTGCGCAGCCTGATTACGGAAGGGGCCCTGCGCAATGTTTCACGTAGCGACAATAATCCGCATGGCTTTTTGATTGAACGATGGAATACCATTGAAAACAGGGATATCAAAACAGAGAACCGCAGATAACGCATTTATAAACAGCATTATAAAACGATAAAAATCATGGCATTCTTATTCAGAACAAAGAACAAAACTGAAGCGACCGGACCGGATCAAATCCATGACAGGGTACTAAGGCAAATGGTAAGTGCCTGTCTCCGGCTACAAACCGGTTGGGCACTGTGGATGGGCAGAAGGACGGAACATCTGTCCCACAGGACACTATTTCTCTTATTGCTGGCTTTCATTGTCCTTGCCGATGGCTACTGTATCTATCTGATCGGGCAAAGTTTCTCGGGCAATCAGGCCAGTGCTTTTTCCGTAACGCCAATCATAAAACCGGGGCACGTTCTGCAGACGGGTGATGCCGCATCACAAAAGGAAATGATTGTCAGTAAAACGGACTACCAACGAATCATCCGGTTCAGGGGATATATGGACAGCCTTACCCGAAGCCCCACAGGGAAAGCAGTGTACGACAGCATCCTTCTTAGCCGGCCGGACTTGCCGGACAGCATCCGGCTGATTGAAAAGATTCACAAGTCACAAATTAAAAAATAAAATTGTATGAAACAGAAAACACAATCCCCGAAAATGCTCAGGCAGCGTAAATTTCTGATGGTACTGCCTTTGCTAATAATGCCATTTATGACCCTGATGTTCTGGTCGCTCGGCGGTGGTAAGGTAGAGAATACTGAGGCGCAGCCACTGACAAACAAAGGGTTCAATATGAAACTGCCGGATGCATACCTGAAAGATGAAAAACCGCTGGATAAAATGAGTTACTATGACAAGGCTGCCTCCGATTCTGCTAAACTGGAAGAATTAATGAAAAACGACCCGAATTACAGGGGGCGTACTTCACTGAATCACGAGACGTATGGAATGCAACACGAGTATACATCTCAGTCTAAATATAATAACGAAAGTGGGTCATTGATTACTTCGCCGTATGGTAGCGGTTTGTCCCGTGATTCAAATGAGGCAAAGGTATATCGGAAGCTGGCAGAACTGGATGAAGCAATGAACAGGGTTACCACCCCCGCCATGGAGCCAATAGATGATGCCCCTCACAACCGAAGCGAAAATACTCAGGTAAGTACATCTGATATTGACCGTCTGGAGCAAATGATGCAGTCCATGAATCAGCCGCAGGGTGAAGATCCCGAATTGCAACAACTCAGCGGGATGCTGGAGAAGATACTGGATATCCAGCATCCTGACCGTGTGCAGGAAAAGATCAGGCAGACTTCCCAGGCAACCAAAGGACATGTATTTGCTGTGTCCGCCACTGTGAAAGAAACACCTGTATCGCTACTTGACAATACGCTTAATGACAGGGTTATTATTATCAGCACTTCCATAAAGCAGTCACAACAAAATGGTTTTTATTCATTGGATGAACAAGTCCAGACTGATGAGGCGCAAAATGCCATACAAGCGGTCATCCACGAAACGCAGACCCTTGTTGCAGAATCAACCGTAAAACTGCGCCTTGTAAATGATGTCTATATCAATGGGGTACTGATACCAAAAGACAATTTCCTTTTCGGAGAAGCTACGCTCAGCGGCGAAAGGCTTGGTATTAAAATTGGCAGCATACGCTACCAAAATTCTCTTTTTCCGGTGCAGCTATCGGTGTATGACATGGACGGTATGAATGGTATCTACATTCCGGGGGCCATTACAAGGGATGTAGCCAAACAGTCCGCAGACCACACCATTCAGGGCATTGGACTGACTACCCTGGATCCATCATTTGGTGCACAGGCTGCTAGTGCGGGAATAGAAGCCGCCCGGGACATGATCAGCAAAAAGGTAAAATTGATCAAAGTCACCGTGAAAGCAGGCTACCAGGTTCTGTTAAGGGATGAGAAGCAAAAACAGAATAACTGACATATAACGGGCAAAAATTTCAAAACAGATTCTTTAATAAATAAAATTTCAAAAGATGAAAAAGATCAATGCAGGATTGATAACAGGAATATTCTTTTTTCTATCAATTATTACCGCATTTTCACAAAATGCAAATCAGGTAAACGCAACATCCATTGAGCCGTACCCTCTGGCCATTGCGTTTGACAAGACAACAAGTCTGGTATTTCCCTATGCCATTAAAAGTGTGGACAGGGGGAGCCAAAGCATACTGGCCCAAAAAGCCAGGGGTGTTGAAAATATCCTTCAGATAAAGGCAGGCAAAGAAGGGTTTGAAGAAACCAACCTGACCCTTATCACAGCAGAAGGAAAGCTCTACTGCTTTCTGTTGAACTATGCCCCCCAACCCTCCGTGCTGAACCTTATTTTCGGAACCCCGGAATCGTCAGTACAGGATGCTTTCTTTTCATCAGAAAATCACAACGAAGGGGAAATACAGGCTTATTCAAATGCTGTAACCGTTGAAAAGAAAAAAGTGCATGGCATAAAAGATAAAAAGTATGGCATGAAATTCCGTCTGGGCGGCCTTTTTATCCATGATAATGTGATGTATTACCGCATAAAAATGGAGAACCAATCCAATATCAACTATGATATTGACCAGTTACGTTTCTTTATCCGTGACAGGAAGAAAGCCAAACGTACTGCTACACAGGAAATCGAAATCAAACCCCTGTATGTTAAGAACAATACGCCAACGGTAAAGGGACAATCGGGACACACATTTGTATTCGCCCTTCCCAAATTCACCATACCGGATCAGAAATACCTTGCCATACAGCTCATGGAAAAGAACGGCGGCAGGCACCTGGAACTCGATGTCCATAACAAGGCGCTTGTGCGCTCAACGGTGCTACCCTCTCTATAAAGCAATCTCAAATATTACATTTTTATTCATTTATTAAAACAAACATCATGAACCAGAAAAATTTTGAATACCTGCGTGACCAGGTAAAGTACACCGGCTTCGGTGAAGGATTGGAAAACGATTTAAAGGAAAAGTTAAGCAAGCAACCACAAGATTTCACTCTGAAACACAATGTCCAGTATGGCAATGACATGGCCGCTATGGAACTGCATTTCAGCAAGTCAAAACAGAGCGATATGTATTTTTTCAACTCGTACAAGGTGAGTTTGAAAAAGGAGAGTGTACCCGACACTATGGAGCAGACCTTTTACATGAACAAGAGCAATAACATTACCCTGAAGGAGGCATACAACCTGATGAGCGGCAGAGCGGTCAATAAAGACCTGACCAACAAGGACAATCAAATGTACAATGCCTGGGTACAGATGGATTTCAAACAGGCAGACAGTAACGGCAATTACAAGCTGAAGCAATACCACCAGAATTACGGTTTTGGCCTTGATCAGGTACTGGCCAAACATCCGATAAAGGAGTTGGAGAATGATGAACACAAGTCCAACCTGCTGGATTCCCTGAAAAAAGGCAACCGGCAATCCGTCACCTTCATCCGGGATGGGGCAGAACAGAAAAATTATATCGAAGCCAATCCGCAGTTTAAAACTATCACTATTTATGACAGCAACATGCAGCGGTTGGGCAATAAGCAGTCCAAAGCAGAAAAACAGGATGAAGGTGAAAGCAGTTCTGTAAAACAGGATAACAAAAAGGAAACTCAACGTAACGATGACGATGGCCCTGCAATACCTCCGGCGGCAAAAAAAAAGCAGAAAAAGCAATCGATCAGTTAAAGTGATAAGCAATGAAAACCCTGAATCCTTTGTCCGATTTCTTTTCTGCCATTGAAAAGGATTATCGGATCAGTATCACACATATCGGCATCTATGCAGCATTGCTGCAATACAGGCAGGACCAGGGGTTTATCAATCCGGTAACGGCATTCAGCTATGACATTATGCGCATAGCAAAAATTTCAGCACCGGCCACTTACCACAAATGTGTAAGGGAATTGAGCGAATACGGATATATCCGGTATGTGCCATCTTTTAAACGCAACCAGGGAAGCCGGATTTATTTTCCTGAAAACGGATGAACAATTAAACAGTGATTCTACAAACATAGTAAAAGCCCGGGAACGGGCTTTTACTGTCATCACAGGAGGTGAGAGATGGGTAATAATGAAATGGAGAAAATACCACCTGATAAAGCAGTGGAGCTTTTGAAAAAAGACGGTATAGAAGTAACGGAAGAACAGGCAAAGGTCATTCTGCAATTTTTGTATGAAATAGCCAATATTGTGGTCGATCAATACCTGTCCAAACCGATTTAATTTTGTAAATTTACAGGGATAAAAAACAGCGGTTTTACCATATTTATTATGACAATATGAAAATTGCAGATTTATATATTCGCGTAAGTACTGATGAGCAGGCTGACAGGGGTTATTCGCAACGTGACCAGGAAGAAAGACTTCGCAAATATTGTGAAATCAATTCCCTGCAAGTCCGAAAAGTAATCTATGAGGACCATTCAGCTAAAACATTCAACCGTCCGGCCTGGACGAAACTATTAACTGATCTTCGAAAACAAAGGGGACATTCTGACCTTATCCTGTTTATAAAATGGGACAGGTTCAGCCGGAACGCTGGAGATGCCTATCAGATGATAAGTACTCTGAGGCGCTTGGGCGTAGAACCTCAGGCCATTGAACAGCCACTGGACTTGTCCATACCGGAAAACAAGATGATGCTGGCTTTTTACCTCGCAGCACCCGAGGTGGAAAATGACAGAAGGGCTTTGAATACATTTCATGGAATGCGCCGTGCAAAGAAAGAAGGCCGGTGGATGGGGAGAGCCCCTGTGGGATATGTAAACAAAATAACTGAAACAGGAAAGAAATACATTACCCCGAAAGATAATCAGGGAGATATTATGTGTTGGGCTTTCAATGAACTGGCCCTTGGAAAATTTAATACGGAACAGATATGGAAAGAAGCAAAGGGAAAAGGGCTTGTGTGCGGTAAAAATAATTTTTATGTGGCCATACGAAATCCGGTCTATTGTGGTAAAATCTTTATTCCAAAATATAAGGATGAAGAAAGTTTCATGGTCCAGGGACAGCATAAGCCATTAATATCGGAAGCTTTATTTTATACTGTGCAGGACGTATTGGACGGAAGCAAAAAAGTAATGTATGCCAAAATCGTAGGTGATAGTAACCTTCCTCTAAGAGGGTTCCTGATATGTCCCAATTGTGGAAGGATGCTGACTGGAAGTGCTTCCAAAGGACGCACACAGCATTACTATTATTATCATTGCAGTTCCACTTGCGGTATTCGCTATAAAGCGCCGGATGTCAATGTAAAAATTGTGGATGAGATCAGGAAGTATGTACAACCGTTGCCCCGTCTTCAATTATTCAAAGAGGTAATTGTTAGCGTTTATAAGACTCAAACACACGCTCAGCGCAACGAAGTTCAGCAACTGAAAATACAATTGGAAGAAGCTAACAAAAGGCTTTCAAAGGTGAGGGAATTGTTGCTCTGTGGTGACATTGACGCTGATGATTACCGAACAATAAAAGCTGAAAGCGAGGAACGGATAAACAGGCTGGAGGTTAAATTAACTGCATCATTAACAGATACAACCAAAATCGAACCCTTATGGGACAAAGCCATCAGCAACATTTCACAACTGGATGTTTTGTATGAAAGAGGGACTTTAACCCAAAAAAGGAAAATTATTGGTTCAATGTTCCCCGAAAAATTGACTTTCGACGGATTTCAATATCGAACCACTCGTGTCAATGAAGCATTGATTCTTATGTCATTGATAAGCAATAAAATATATGACAAAAAAAATAGGACAAATCCATCATTTTTGGACTTGTCCCATAAGGTGACCCAATCTGGGTATTAACCCAATCAGGTCATTTATTTTATAATCAGTTGCTTTCTAAAATTTCAATAAAATATCGTACCGATTTCGTACCGAATTTCTGTCCAGTTCTGGCCGTCCAAAGACTTCGCTTTTCTGCTTAACTGTTCAGGTACAAATCTAAATATTTTCTGGGAATATACAAGCTCCTGATATTCAAATTTATTTAGTGCAAGGTGCAAGCCTATATCTATATATAGGCTTGCACCTTGCACTGATTTTTACCTGATTCACCTGAAAAAAAAATTACCAGTTCGCAATGCAATTTTTGAATTTTTGTTTTTCAGGCAATAAGGGATTAAATATTGTATTTCTCTATAATAATTAATTTTCAATAAGTTAGTTAAGTGTTTCATTTTCAATATATTAATTTTTATTCGAAAATAAAATCTTATACCTACTATTATAATACTATTAAGATTTACCCTTTCGCTTTGGAGAACTTTGTCAAAAATCAAAGCGATATGGAAGTAATCACAATGGAAAGCAGGGTATATAAAGACCTGATTGATAAAATTGATAAGATATCGGCCTTCGTTGTAAAGTGCGAAGCCGGCATCAAACCGCAAAGTAACGATGAAATCTGGCTCGATAGCCAGGAAGTTGCCAACCTGTTGCGCATCAGCACTCGTACTCTGCAACGCCTGCGTGCGGAGAACCTTATCAGCTACGCCGTTCTCCGTGGGCGTTGCCTTTACAAGCTGTCTGAAATAGAACGAGGTCTAAACGAAAGGTTAATCACCTGCGACCCTCACACGCTGGACGAGTTCCGCAAGAACTACCTGTTAAGCAATGGCACTAAGTAAAGAAATCCTACTACAGGCCACGAATAAAGGGATGGCTGTATTCCAGCATTTTATTCCTTTTCCATTTCAGGTAGGCCGGAATTTTCTGAACCCGCTTTACCAGGATAAAAATGCTTCGTGCAATGTGTTCTTCGACCGGCGCAATGATTGCTACCGTCTGAAAGATTTTGGGAACGATAATTATTCGGGTGACTGTTTCGCTTTTGTTGGCAAACTCTGCGGCTTGGACTGTAACCGCCCAATCGAGTTTATGCAGATACTTGAAAGGATTAACAAAGAACTGCATTTGGGACTGACCAACGGAAAAGATTACAAACCGCTTGCCGTTGCTTCAGCAAAGCATACACCCGATATCCCCGCCGGTCAAATGCCAATGTCCTTGCCAATTCCAAAAGGAAGGCCGTACAAAGTTGTCCAAAAGAATTTCTCTCAACAGGAACTCACATGGTGGACGCAGTATGGCATCACCGAAAAGTTGCTCCTTTCCTTTCATGTCGTTTCATTAAGCCGTTTTGACAGCGAAAACCGGGAAGGGAAACCCTTTTACTTCCTTTCGTCAGAAAAGGAGCCGATGTACGGATATATTGGCAAACAACACATTAAAGTGTACCGCCCCATGTCTGAAATCAGGTTTGTCCAGGGCGGTAATATTCCAGAACATTTCTGTTTCGGGCTGGAACAACTGCCAGCCAAAGGCGATCTGCTATTTATTACGGGTGGCGAAAAAGACGTGATGGCACTTGCCGGACATGGGTTTCATGCTATATGTTTCAATTCGGAAACTTCGCATATTCCGCCCGAAGTAATTCATAAACTTTCGTTCCGCTTCAAACACATTGTATTGCTTTTCGACGTGGATAAAACCGGGCGGGAAAGTTCCGAAAAACAAGCATCAAATTTAAGCGCTTATAGTGTCAGCCGTTTGTTATTGCCCCTTACCGGCACAAAGGAAGAAAAAGATGCGGCTGACTATTTCATGCTCGGTTATTCAGCTGAAGATTTAAAACGTTTATTCCTACAATATCTCGACACCTTATACTGCGAAACCATGTCGGCATTGAAATCCTGTGAAGTGGATTTTAATAATCCTCCTCCCATTGCACAAATAGTTGTGTCGGTAAATGACGTGCCGCTTGGTACGCAAGGCAACCTGTTATGTATAACAGGCGGTGAAGGGACTGGTAAAAGCAACTATGTTACCTCAATTATTGCCGGAGCTATCCGCCAGCAAGGCACAAGGATAGACACGCTGGGCATCACCGTAAGCGAAAACCTGCACCAAAAAGCAGTGCTGTTTTACGATACGGAACAGTCAGAAGTACAATTGTACAAGAACATCAATAACCTGTTAAGGCGTAGTAAACGATTAACCATGCCTGAATATTTACACGCATATTGTCTGACGGGTATGTCACGCAAAGAACGACTGCAGGCCATTGTACAAAGCATGGACAAATACCATTACCAGTACGGAGGTATTCAGCTGGTGGTTATCGACGGAATTGCCGACCTGATAAAAGGCGCCAACGACGAAGCTGAAAGCATCGCCGTTGTGGAAGAGCTCTACCGGTTGGCGGGAATATACAATACCTGCATCGTCACCGTGCTGCATTTTATTCCCAATGGATTGAAATTACGCGGACATCTCGGCAGCGAACTGCAACGCAAAGCTGCGGCTATCCTTTCGGTAGAAAAAGACGACGATCCGGCAGTGTCGGTGGTCAAAGCGTTGAAAGTGCGGGACGGCAGTCCGCTCGACGTACCGCTCATGCAATTTGCATGGGACAAAGACGCAGGCATGCACGTTTACCTCGGGGAGAAACCTAAAGAGGCCAAAGAAAAGCGCAAGGAAGATGAATTGGTGACCATTGCCCGTGACATCTTCACCCGCAAACACTTTCTTACCTATATGGAACTGTGTGAACAGATACAAACCGCACTCGAAGTAAAAGAACGGACTGCCAAAAACTATATCCGGTTCATGCGGGAAAGGGAAATCATTCTCAAAGATCCGTCGAACCCAAATTATTTTATCATTGGATTAATAGCATGATTATGTATATAGACAAAGAAAATTTCGAGGCGTGGATGGAACGCATTATGGATCGGTTTGACCATACAGACAAGACATTGGAAAATCTTAATAAGCGGGACAATATGCTGGAAGGCGAACGGTTGTACGACAACCAGGACATTTGTCAACTGCTCAAAATCAGCAAACGAACATTGCAACGCTATCGAAGCTGTGGGGAGCTTCCTTTCCATACAATTTACCACAAAACGTATTACAAGGAAAGCGACATACACACGTTTATCCGCACCCATTTTGACAGGCACGACGAAAAGAAGAAGAATAAGGAAAATAATGAGGGTAAATGATATACCATATGACAAAGAAGAAAGAAAAGAAACTGGTTTTTGATACCTTATTTGAACGTTGTGTATGTTTTGCTGTTTGCGTTGCCTCCAACAGTTTTATCAGCCGTGAGGTAGCCGCCTTTTCAAAGGACTATTTCGTCATCATAAACAAATGCGATGCAAAGCGCGTCAAAGAATTTACCTTCTATCCGATTGAAGGGTACAAACAGGTCTGCGAACGGAACCTGTCAGCAGATGAAATCGGGATATTCAAAGAGAATATAAACAAATTCATCAATGTACAGAACAATGAGCACGGACGGGTGTACGAATTGAAAGGGCG
>Ga0209724_1003644_pt1 | contig 12447 bp, 7 predicted proteins | sample grotaG_FD_184143 | JGI IMG/M metagenome (GOLD analysis project Ga0209724, IMG submission 184143) | Glacier valley bacterial and archeal communities from Borup Fiord, Nunavut, Canada, to study Microbial Dark Matter (Phase II) -... | ecosystem: Environmental > Aquatic > Freshwater > Ice > Glacier ... | reverse complement strand
TGGCAGGAAAGCTTTTCAATCGCAATGATGTTGCTTATTTCATCACACATCCAACTCATCCATCGATTTTTAACTGGGAACCCAACGAAGCCGATATGCATGATCATTTTGGCGGAGTGTCAGCCAAACAGTCGATTGTTTGCTCAATTATGAAAGGCAACGACAACGATTATGCAAAAGGGGAGGAACTGGCACGTACTTTTTACGGACCTGTGCTTCGTGCTCACAAAATCACGGTTGAGCAGATGGGATTACTCGAACCCGCGTTGGTTGAGACATTAGCTTCAACCTGTGTTTATGTGATTCGTCAGGGACTCGACGAGGTGATTAAAAGAGGCGTACCGGCAGAGGCTGCACGAGATTTTTTGCTGGGGCATCTTCGTATTCAGATGGCCGTGCTGTTTGATGAACTTCCCGGAGCCGTTTTCTCTGATGCTGCAAATAAAGCATTGCAACGCGGCTTGAAGGAATTTATCCGTGAGGACTGGCGAAAAGTATTTGAACCCGACAATGTCAAGGATCAGATTATTTCGATCACCTAAAATGTTAAGCTGTAAATAAATATAAGATGTAATTATGGCAATGATATAGACATCGGACAAGTCACAGAAATCATTGGTTTCCCAATTTTTGAAAAATTTAAGGAGGCTGTCTTGGAGTTAGAGATGGCCTCTTTTTATTCGAATATGTTATTAAAGTTGAAAAGGATGAAACCGGGCGGCTCCATCCTTTTACTAAAACTAACCAAACTAACTAAACTAACATGTGATATATATACAATTATCGGGCCAGGATGATTATCTGTAAATTTATTTTTGTTGAAAAGTGTAAAATAAATTTCGATCCAAAACTTACACGAGTTCACTATAAATTCAGAATTTCAAATTTTGCTGAAATCAGGGGCTGTCAAGTGGTGGTTTTCATTTGTAATGCCGAAGTTCGCTCAGTGCTGGAGTCTGATTCGCTCAGTTCATTGATTCTTTTGAAATATGTAGCTGATTATGAGATTTAAACTTCCTGTTAGTTATTCGAATCAAGTGAACTTTCTCTCATTCAGTGTTTCTTCCTTTAAAACAATATTTCTTTAAACTTTGTTTCATATTAATAAGAGTACATTTGTATTTAGGAATTTAAGAGGTTTTGTTTTGAATTTTTAATTATTTTGGCTGTGTTTTTAAATTATTTTAATATAAAATATGAGTCTGTCTTTTTTGTTGGATAATCCTGAAGATATTTCGCTTTCTGCGCTCAAGTTGATTAAGCTTAAAAAAAGCATTATTAAACGATTGACCTTGGAAGGTGTGGCCACCATTGCCGAACTTTGTAAGGAGACAGACTTTAGCATACCAACAGTCACTAAAGTCATCTCTGAACTGATTGAGGAAGGAATAGTTTTTGAAGATGGGAAGGTTGGAACGGCAGGTGGAAGACGTCCGTTTCAATATGGAATAAATCCAAAAGCCTGCTATTTTCTGGGAGTTGAGGTGAAACGAAATTCTATCAGTATTGGAATTCAAGACTTTAATAACAATTTTGTAAGACTTTCTGAAAACGTTTCATATACGCTTGAAAATACACGTGAGTCGCTCTTTTCAATGTGTTCAATCATTAATCAGTTTGTTGAGGACTCTGAAGTTCCTCGTGAAAAAATTATTGGAGCCTGCATTAACCTTAGCGGACGAATTAACTCACGTAAGGGATTTAGTTACAGTTACTTTTTCTTCGAGGAGAAACCTCTGAGCGAAATCATCGAATCGCGCATCCACATTAAAACTTTTCTGGAAAATGACACACGCGCCATGGCATATGGCGAATACAACTGTGGCGTTGTTAAGAACGAGAAGGATGTCATATTTGTAAATATAGGCTGGGGAGTCGGAATCGGTATCATCTGTAATGGGAAACTTTATTACGGCAAATCGGGCTATTCAGGTGAGTTTGGCCACAGTCCAGTATTTGACAATGAAATTATTTGTCATTGTGGAAAAAAAGGGTGCCTGGAAACCGAAATTTCGGGTATTGCCCTCGAAAGAAAGTTTAAAATAGCCCTCGAAAATGGGTCAACTTCTATATTGTCAGGTAAAAAAGCAATCGAGGACATAACTGTTGATGATATTCTGACCGCTGTTACCAAAAATGAGGACACACTTGCCATTGAAATTGTTGAAGAAATTGGAACTGAGATGGGCCGGTATCTATCAATGTTGATAAATATTTTTAACCCGGAACTCGTTGTTCTTGGAGGGGCACTTGCCGAAACAGATATGTATTTACGTTTGCCCATCAGAACTGCGATCCATAAATATTCCCTTAGTCTTGTAAGTCTTGATATGGAATTAAAAATGTCGACTTTGGGATCAAAAGCCGGTGTAATTGGTGCCTGCTATATACTTCGCGACAAGCTCTTTTACAGCGTTTAATCCAAAGATATTTTATCAGATATGTTTTGAATCAGGTTGTAATTAAGTTAGTAAACCTCTATTAATTCTTTCAGTTAGTATTTTGCAATCACGATGTGATAGCAAATATTTTAACGCCGATTGATAGTTTTATCTTCCCCGATATCACAATACAATGGAATAATACTAAACTAAATATTTAAATTTACATACATTAATAAATGTATTTAATATATTTGGATAGTATAAGAATTGTAATTAATTTAGCAGACGAAATTACTAAATACAATCAGCTAAATCTAAAATGAGACTTACTAAGCCTATTGTTTTCATTTGTATTTTTTGCTTCACCTTGTTTATTGGTTCAGTCCGTCCTTTGGTTGGCCAAACCATACCGGTAAAAGGTGTATGGATGACCAACGTTGCAAGTTCTGCGCTCGATTCACGCGAAAATATCAGGGAGGCTGTGGAACTCTGTGCTAAATCGGGAATCAATAATATCTACGTGGTAACATGGAACCGAGCACGAACTATCTATCCCAGCAACATCATGAAAGAAAAGTTCGGAATCTCCATTATGGAAAGGTTTAGTGACCGTGATCCTCTCAGGGAGGTCATTGAAGAAGCTCATGCGAAAAATATTAAAGTGCATGCCTGGTTCGAATTTGGGTTTTCCTCCTCTTACAACGAAAATGGCGGAATGATTCTGAAAAAATTTCCTGAATGGGCAGCGCTAAACAAAGAAGGGAAGTTGGTTTCCAAAAACGGATTTGAATGGATGAATGCATTTAATCCGGAAGTGCAGCAATTTATCAGTTCACTGATTAAAGAAGTTGTTACTAATTATCCGGTCGACGGAATTCAGGGCGACGACCGTTTGCCTGCAGTCCCGTCAGAATCCGGATATGATTCGTACACAATCAATTTATATAAATCGCAGCACAACGGAATGGAGCCTCCTTCCGATTCAAAAAATCGCGAATGGATCAACTGGAGGGCTGACTTGCTTACTGACTACCTCGGTAAACTATACAAAGAACTGAAAAGTATCAGGCCGGATCTAATTGTGAGCATGGCACCAAGTATTCATCCATGGGCAAAAGAACAGTACCTGCAGGACTGGCCAAAGTGGATGGCTCTTGGAATCGTTGATTATGTAAGCCCCCAGGTTTACCGGTACAATATAAATGCTTACTCAACGACCCTTCAGGAGCAAGTAAAATTGTTGAAGGAGGGCGAAAAAGACAAATTTTTCCCGGGAGTATTGCTCCAGGTTAACGGCAAAAGTCCGTCAGAAGGATTTCTGGACAGCATGATAGTCGAAAACCGGAGGAAAGGTATTAAAGGTGAATGTTTTTTCTTTTTCGAAGGATTGAAAAAACATCCGGAATATTTTAAAAACTATCAAAACAAATAACCTGAGATAGGTTTAAGGAAAAAAAAGAATGATAACCAATGATTAAAAGAAATTACATTTTAGTTTTAGCCCTTTGCATATTTGGGAGTTTGACCTCGTGCGTAACGAAGGAGCAAACCAGACAAACGGATGTTTTGGTTATTGGTGGAACTACCAGTGGTATTTCAGCCGGACTGCAATCGGCCCGATTCAATGTTCCAACGTTAATCGTCGAAGAAACTCCATGGCTTGGTGGTATGATGACGGCTGCTGGTGTGAGTGCCACTGACGGAAATCACCGGTTGAATTCCGGAATATGGAACGAATTCAGGAACAAACTCAGAAACCATTACGGTGGCGAAGCTGCACTTTCGACCGGATGGGTTAGCAATACCCAGTTTGAACCTCACATCGGCGACAGCATTTTTAAATCGATGGCTTCAGCAGAGAAACAGCTTTCCGTTATTTATGGCTATCATCTGACAGGGATCGTAAAAGATGGAAATAAAGTTACCGGCGCTGTATTTGAAAATGAGCAGAAGGAACAATTAACCATTCAGGCCCGGGTAGTTATTGATGCTACTGATTTAGGCGACGGTCTGGCGATGGCAGGTGTTGCTTACGACCTGGGAATGGAAGCAAAATCGGTAACTGGCGAAGAAAATGCGCCGGATTCGGCAAACAATATCGTACAAGATCTTACCTGGGCCGCAGTTCTAAAAGATTATGGAACAGGAGCCGACAAAACCATCGAAAAACCTGAAGATTATAATCCTGAATTATTCAGAGGATCATGTGCTATGACTGTTGATTCAATCCTAATTGATTGTGAAAAAATGCTCAATTACGGTCGTCTTCCCAATAACAAATTCATGATTAACTGGCCAAGGCATGGGAATGATATCTATCTGAATGTTGTGGAGATGGATTGGTCGCAACGAAGGGAAGAGCTGAAGAAAGCAAAAGAACGCACACTTTCTTTCGTTTACTATATCCAAACCGAACTCGGCTTTAAGAATATTGGTCTTGCAGATGACGAATTTCCAACTGCTGACAAGCTTCCATTTGTTCCTTATCATCGCGAGGGGCGTCGTTTGCATGGAATTCAGCGATTGACAATCAATCATGTACGCGACATTTATGGAGGTGCACCTTTATATCGCACCGGGATTTCAGTCGGCGATTATCCTGTCGACCATCATCATGCCTGCAATCCGGACGCACCTAAAATCCATTTCCCGGCTATACCTTCTTTTAATATACCACTTGGGGCACTTATTCCTGAAAAAATTGACGGACTGATTGTGTCTGATAAAGCAATTTCTGTTTCCAATATTATCAACGGTTCGACGAGGCTGCAGCCTTGCGTCCTGCTGACAGGGCAGGCAGCGGGAGCACTTGCTGCACTGAGTGTTCAAAATAATCAGCAAGTTCGTGAAATCAGTATCCGCAAAGTGCAGCAGGCACTTCTGGACGCAGGAGCCTACCTGATGCCATTGGTTGATGTAAATCCGACAGATAAGGAGTTTCAGGCCATTCAGCGGGTAACGGCTTCCGGCATATTGAAAGTTAAAGGAGAATCCTACAAATGGGCCAACCGTACCTGGTTTTATCCTGACACTACAATAACGGTGCAGGAATTTTCGGAAGGTTTAAATGCTTTTGACCGCAAGGTAAATATTGCAGCCGATCAATCGGTTCTAACAATCGGGAAAACTTCGGGGCTGATTTCAGCACTTTTAAATAGCAACACATCTGCTGAAATTCAGAAAGTATGGCAAAACAGGATGAACCGGAAATATGACAGCAATCTTGGAATAACAAAAAAAGAACTTAGCGTTTTGGTTGACGAACTGATTCACCCGTTTGAGTCCAAACTGATCGGCTTTGATGGGAATTATCGTTAGTTCGAAAGTATAAGTTAAATGAAAAGACACATTCTAAAATATTAATCGCAATATGTATAACGAGTTAGCAAAATACGCAGGGCAATACCGGGATGAATTACTTGAATCGATCATCCCCTTTTGGATGTACAATTCCAAAGATGACGTTTTCGGCGGTTATTTAACCTCCCTGAACCGCAAGGGTGAGGTTTATGACACTGATAAATTTATGTGGTTGCAAGGTCGTGAAGTCTGGCTTTTTTCGATGCTTTACAATAAGGTTGAGAAAAAACAGGAATGGCTCGACATGGCTTTGCACGGAGCCAATTTCATGAAGAAATTCGGAATGGACAAACAGGGTAACTGGTATTTTTCGCTTACCAGGGAAGGAAAACCGCTGGTTCAGCCTTACAATATCTTCTCAGATTGCTTTGCGGCGATGGCTTTCAGTGAGCTGTACAAGGCAACCGGCGATGAGGATCACAAGCGAATAGCCTTAAACACTTTTAACAATATTCTCAAACGGAAAGATAATCCGAAAGGATTGTATGATAAAGCTTTTCCTGGAACACGGCCACTGAAAACCTTTGCTTTACCGATGATATTGTGTAATCTTTCCCTGATTATGGAAGATATCCTGGGAACAGAACAAGTCAATAAAACCATTCAACCACTTATCAATGAGGTGATGGAAGTTTTTTACGACAAAAAATCGGGATTGATCCTCGAAAGTGTTACTCCGGAAGGTGAATTCAGCGATTCGTTCGATGGAAGGCTGACGAATCCCGGACATACAAACGAATCGATGTGGTTTATGATGGACCTGGGAGTTCGTAACAACGGCAAAGCTCTTATTGACAAGGCCATTGAAATTCTGCTGCGTTCTACCGAAGCTGGCTGGGACAAGAAACATGGCGGAATTTTTTATTTCCTCGATATAAAAGGACACCCCACCCAGCAACTTGAATGGGATCAGAAACTTTGGTGGGTTCATGTTGAAACACTGATTTCGATGGCCAAAGGTTACCACCTTACCGGAAATGAGAAGTGTAAAGAGTGGTTTGAAACCATTCATGAATATACCTGGAATCACTTCAAAGACCCTGAATATCCGGAATGGTACGGCTACCTTAACCGTGAAGGGAATCCACTTCTTGATTTGAAAGGTGGAAAATGGAAAGGATGCTTTCATGTGCCCAGAGGGATGTGTGAAATATGGAAAATTCTTGAATGACAATCGCTATATATATGATAAAAAATCAATTTAATACAAAAATGAATCCAATTATAAAATTAACATAAATTAAAGTTTTCTCTATTAATCATTAAAAATTACATCTATGAAAAAAAAATTGAATGAATGTATGTTTGAGCTTCGGAGAACAGTATGGTTGATACTGCTTTTTGTTAGCACATTAATGAGCGCCCAGAATGCCATCGGGCAAATTAATGTTAAAGGTAAAATAACCGATGGATCAGGGGCTTCACTTCCAGGTGTTTCAGTGGTTGTTAAGGGCACTACCACCGGAACAATTACCGACACTAATGGTACCTATTCTCTTTCCGGTGTTCCAAAAAATGCTTCCTTAGTTTTCTCCTTTGTGGGAATGAAGGCACAGGAAATCCAGGTAAACGGGAATACTACGATTGATGTCGTACTTATCGAGGAAACTATTGGCATCGACGAAGTCGTTGTTGTTGGTTATGGTACCCAAAAGAAAGCTAATCTGACGGGCGCTGTAACGGCATTGAAATCCGAAGAACTAACCAAACGCCAAGTTGCACTCGCGAGTAATCTTATTCAGGGATTGGCTCCAGGGGTTACTGTACAACAACAATCGGGAAAACCGGGTGGCGATGGTGCCTCTATCCGAATCCGCGGAATGAGCTCAATTTATGCTGGCCAGGCTCCATTGATCATGGTTGATGGTGTTGTGTCAAGTCTTGACAATCTCGACCCAAATTCCATCGAGAGTATTTCTATTTTGAAAGATGCTGCTTCAACTTCCATTTACGGATCGCGGGCTGCAAATGGCGTAATGCTTGTTCAAACCAAAAGGGCAAAGGAAAAGGGGATCAAACTTAGCTACAACACCTTTTTATCCAAACAGGTAGCAACTTCGATACCTGGAAGAACTTCTGCCATTGAGCACATGGAACTGAGCAATATTGCTGAACAAAACCGTACCGGAAATCCAACTGCAACTTTATATACACAGGCTTTGATTGACAAGTACAAGACTACAGCTCCAAACAATATGGATGTCATCGATACTGATTGGCTGGGATTGGTAATGTCGAACAATGGTATTATGAATAACCACAATGTAAGCCTTACTTCAGGCGGTGAAAAGGCAAATATTTTCACTTCACTTTCTTACATGAATCAACAAGGTTTAATACCAAACAACAGTTACGATCGCTACGATCTGAGGATAAATCCGGATTTTAAAATACGCAAGAATTTAACCCTTAGTGGTGTGATTAATTATAATTCAAGCAAAACCATTACTCCTGCTAATGGTAAACCAGAATTTATCATCCGTCAGGCAATTGGGCTTCCTGCAGTTGGAGGTGGAAAATATGGTCCTGGAATGTACGGAACAGCCGGTCAGACCAATAACCGGAATCCATTGGCCATGGTCGAAGGAGCCGGAACCTCTTACAATAAAGTGAGCACCCTGCTCACCAAAGCGACGATAAACTACAAACCAGTTGAAAGTCTTGAAATAGAGGCATTCTGGGCTCGTGAACAATGGACACCTCATGGAAAAACTTTTACGAAAAACGTGGATATTTACGTCCCGAATGTAACCAATCAAACCTACGATAAAATAGGTCAATGGCCGGGATCAACCAGTTTGGGCGAATCGTATTCAACCAATACGAGAACGACCTATCTGGCTCAGGCAACCTTCTCGCACAAAATAAAAGATCATAATTTTAAACTTTTGGCCGGAGCTCAATCGGAGGAGTTTATTTTTGAAGGAATTTCAGCTTCCAGAACTGGTTTTATCAATCCAAATCAGCCATACTTAAATCTTGGTGCATCAAATTATGCCAATGCAGGAAGCGGTTACGAAACTGCCCTTGCAGGTTTCTTTTCAAGATTCAACTACAATTTCAAGGATAAATATTTACTTGAAATGAACGGACGTTATGACGGATCATCCAGATTTTCGCAGGCTTTAGACCTTCAATGGGGTTTCTTCCCTTCAGCATCAGCCGGATGGATTTTCTCCAACGAAAATTTCTTTAAAGGGCTCGAGAATATTATCTCCTTTGGTAAATTAAGAGGATCGTGGGGTATTCTTGGAAACCAATCATTACCCGAAGTCTATCCTTTTGCAGTAAATTTCACTACAGGAACCTATTTAAACCCGAATAACGGTACCTTTACTTATACTGATAATATTACCAATCTGGGATATCAACTTACTGAGGCTCCAAATCCATACATTACATGGGAAAAATCGAAGCAACTTGACCTTGGAATAGATTTGAATTTCAACAAAAAGATCAATGTTACTTTTGATTATTATGTCAGAACCCTTGAAGATATGCTGCTACGCCGGCCGATTCCAAGTTATGTTGGATTATCTGCCCCATTTGTTAATGCAGGAGCAATGGAAAACAGGGGATGGGAACTTAGCCTGAACTATAAAACAATTATCAGGGATCTAAAAGTGGATGTAACAGGTATGATTTCTGATGTAGTTAATAAAGTAACATCAATAACAGGTCTTCCATATCTTGACGATGGTTCAGTAAGAACCTACGAAGGTGAGGCACTGTGGTCGTACTACGGGTATGAGTCGCTTGGATATTATAAGGACAAATCTGATATCCAGAATTCACCGGTGCAATTCGGTGTTCCATGGAATGATGCTGTCAATGTAGGTCCGAAACCTGGTGATATAAAATATGCCGACATTAGCGGTCCCGACGGAACACCAGATGGTAAAGTAGATGCTAACGACCGGGCCATTATCGGAAATTCTTTTCCACGATACGAATACAGCATTAACGTAAATCTAAGTTATAAACACTTCGAGCTTAACCTTTTCGGACAAGGGGTTGGTAAACGTAGCAACTATTTGAGCGGAACCGGTGCTGTTCCTTTTGCAAGTGGTGATTTTGCTGCTTCTTTGCTCGAAATTCATAAGGATTACTGGACTGAAAGCAACCCAAATGCAGCTTTCCCAAGGTTATTACCTGCAGGATCAGGAGGTAATAATTTTGTGACTTCAACACACTGGATCAAGAGTGCTTCGTATTTCAGAATCAAAAACGTTAATCTGGCTTACAATCTGCCGGACAAATGGTTCAAATCTGCTGGTGTCAACGGCGTTAGAATTTACATAAGCGGACAAAACCTGTTTACCATTTCGAAAGCGTGGAAAGGATTCGATCCTGAAATAGATAATGCCAATGCAGAATTCTATCCGTTGATGAAAACATATACTGCTGGTTTAAGTGTTAATTTCTAAAAATAAAATACATACAATATGAAAAAAATATTGAAACTTTCTGTTCTTGCTGTGTTGATCATATTCAGCGGATGCAAGGAATTTCTGGACAGACAGCCACTCGACAGTCTTTCTTCTGAAACATTCTATCAGACAGAAGCAGAAATGGACCTGGGTCTGAACGGGGTTTATGCTGCTTCCTTTTGGGTTTTTCCAAATAATATGCCTCTATTGTGGGCAATTGAAACAACCTCAGACATTGCTGTAAAACGAGTTGGTAATCCCGAAGATTTAATAGCTGCCGGCGATGGTGGACCTTTCATGATTAACAATTCATTGACAACTACTGCATGGAATCAGGCATATAAACTGGTGGCAAACTCAAATATGTTGCTCGAAGGTATGCAAAAAGGAAAAGCCGGTGCTTCTGTTGCCGGATACAGTCGAATCAGGGCCGAAGGTTTGGTTCTGCGGGCATGGGCCTATTACCATTTAATGGGATGGTTTGGCGATCCGGTTTACTTTACCAAACCTCTTCAGCCTGCAGAGTATGAATCGATGCCGAGAACTCCGTCTGCAACTGTTATTACTGATTTAATAAAAGATCTGGATGAAGCTGTAAGCTTGTTTGATGCAGCCAGTGCTGCCCCGATTATTAAATATGGCAGGGTTAACAAGGGAGTTGCTCTTGGTTTGAAAGCAAAAATCGCTTTGATGGCTAAAAACTATACTGTTGCTGCTGCCGCGGCTAAAGCTATTATTGATGGGAAACAGTATGGTCTTAACCCCAAATATACTGATCTGTTTCTCCTTGCAGGCCAGAGAGCCAATGCGAATAAAGAACTCATGTTTGTTCAGGCCTATCCGACCGATGTGCTTGATCCTCAAAATTGGTTGGCCGTAATTACTATTCCCCGTCAGGTTGGATCTTCACAAAGCTCTCATTTCCCATCTCAGGCTTTGGTTGATCAATTTGAAGGGAAAGATGGACTGCGTATTGATGCTTCTACGGTCTATGATCCGGCAGCTCCTTCCAAAAACAGGGATAACCGTCTGAAATGGTCCATCTATATGCAAGGTGATACCATGTTGCATAACACCTCAAAAACGCCTTCGCTGCCCTATGTTCAGCCACGCGAAAAAACTATTTTCAATATTTACAGCAACATCAAATACAAGTTCAACTGGAACACCAATGTATTTGATAATGTTGTCGGAAATATCGATTGGATTGATTACAAAAACTCGCCTTGGTTTGCAGGTGCTACGGGTTCAAGCGGCGGTGTAGGCTATGTTTGGAGAAAATATATTGATCCTGATCAATACTCCTGGGAAACCAAAACAGGCTATGTTTTAATGCGTTATGCTGATGTATTATTAACCTATGCCGAAGCAAAAATCGAGATGAATGAGATTGATGCCTCAGTTGTTGATGCTATCAATCTGGTTAGGGCAAGAGCTGGTCAGCCAGCTGTTACTGCCGGATCTAAGTCTCAGATGCAACAGTTGATCAAAAGGGAAAGAGCGGTTGAATTTGCTTCCGAAGGTCTTCGTTTGTTCGACATCCGTCGCTGGGGAATGGTGGCCAAGGCCATGACCGGACCAGTTGTAGGAGTATCGCTGAAAATGGACGATCCTGCTCCAACTCCGACATTTGATAATGACAACATTCCGGACTATACGGCTGGTTTAGCCAAACGACTGAAAACCCGCAATCAAAACCGGGTAAATTCAGCCGAAAAATACAAACTGTGGCCAATTCCACAGGGTGAAATTGATAAGAACAAAAATCTTGTTCAGAATCCAGGCTGGAATTAATACAACTTTTCAAAGGGAAACTTTTCAGGAACTCCTGGAGGTTTCCCTTTTTTAATCTTAAATAATGAGAGGAAGTCTTCTGATATTAATGGTTATTTTTGGTTGTACGAGCCATCCTGAGATAGTAAATACACTTACAACGAAAGCTGAGCGGAATCGCTTTGTTACTGAAAAAACTTATTTTGTCGACACCGTTTTTTTACATTCACCATCCTTAAATAACGAAAAACAATACAAGGGTGCTTTTTGGGCGACAGAATTAATGTTGCTAAAAAATGGAAAAGCAAAATCAAATCTGAAATACGCATTAGCGCACTTTTCAGTTTACTCCGAAAACTTCAGGTGGTTAATTCTTCAGAATATTTATACGCTTTATCCTTCAGAATTTGGTTCTGAAACAGATAGTCTCATTGCTTTGGAGCACAATGAAAAGCTTTTTGCCATGATGGCAAACTACCTGATCCGGAATAATAACGGGT
>Ga0209724_1003642_pt1 | contig 12452 bp, 12 predicted proteins | sample grotaG_FD_184143 | JGI IMG/M metagenome (GOLD analysis project Ga0209724, IMG submission 184143) | Glacier valley bacterial and archeal communities from Borup Fiord, Nunavut, Canada, to study Microbial Dark Matter (Phase II) -... | ecosystem: Environmental > Aquatic > Freshwater > Ice > Glacier ... | reverse complement strand
CCCGTGCGGCGGCGGCGTCGCCTTGGCCGAGGTCGATGATGGGCAGGTGCGCGGGCATGGCGGGTTCTCGGCGTGTCCTGGACGCACTGTCACGGCATGATCTTCAGGTCCTTCACGAACTGCGTCGTGTAGGTCTTCTTGATGTCCACCTTCGAGCCGTCGAGCAGCTTGTTCGAGACCATCAGGTCGTAGGTCTTCTTCATGCGCTCGTCGGTGATGATGCCTATGCCGTACTTGGCCGCGTCGCCGCCCATCACCATGCCGGTTTCCCGCATCTTCAGGATGCCGTTGGCGAGCGTGTCGTCGCCCATGTTCGGGTTGTCGCGTTTGATCAGCGCGTTGGCCGCGGACGGGTCGCCGGTCATGTAGGCCTTCCAGCCTTCCATCGACGCTTTCACGAACGCGGCCACGGCCTTCGGGCGCTCCTTGATGGTCTTGTCCATGCAGACGATGGTGGTGGAGTACGGGGGCCAGCCGTAGTCGGACAGCAGAAACACGCTGGGCTTGAACTTGGCTTCCTTCTCGATCGAGAACGGCTCCGACGACAGGTAGCCCTGCTGCACCAGGTTCTTGTCGGCGATGAAAGGCTGGATGTTGAACGTGTAGGGCCGGGCCTGCCCATCGGTGAAGCCGTAGGCGCTCTTCAGCCACGGCCAGTAGGTGGTGTTGGCGGCCGACGAGATGAGCAGCGTCTTGCCCTTCAGGTCTTCGAACTTCTTCACGTCCGGGTGGGCGATCAGCACCTGCGGGTCTTTCTGGAACGCCGCCGCCACCGTGACGGCGCTGATGCCTTGCTCCCAGGCCGAGATGGTCTGGTTGTCGTAGCCCATGAAGCAATCGGTCTGGCCGGCGGCTAGCAATTGCATGCCGTTGACCTGCGGGCCGCCCATCTTGATGGTCACGTCGAGGCCGGCATTCTGGTACAGGCCGGCGGCCTTGGCCTGGTAGAAGCCGCCGTGTTCGGATTGCGCGTACCAGTTCGTCAGGAAGGTGAACTTCTCGGTCTGCGCGGTGGCGGGGAGAGCCAGCGCCAAGGCGCCAGCAAGAGCCACCAGCTGCTTCAGGGTCAGGGTCTTCATGAGGTCGTCTCCGGAGTTGATCGACAAGGGAATGACAGGGAACGTTCAGCGTGAATCGGCAATGAACTGGAACGCGATGAACGCAAACGTTGTGCCAGTGCGCGGGGCTTGGTGCGCGGGACGGTCAGGGCACCTCGCGGGCCGGCCAGTGCAGGTGGTGCAGGTCGGTGATGCCTTGCACCCAGCTGTGCACCAGAGAATCGAGGATGGCTTGGCCCTGCTCGCGCGTGGCGGGGTGCGGGTCGCCGATCACGCCGCTCGGGCCGAAGTCGCGCGCGGTCCATGCGGCGCTCGGGCGGCCGTCGCCCGACAGCGACTTCGGGAACTCGGGCGGGTAGCTCGCGACCGCATGCTCCATGTGCACCGTGTCGGGGGCCAGCGCCATCAGGATCGCGGTTTCGGCGTGGCCGGCGTGCATCGACAGGCGCCGCTCGCGGTCGGTCATGAAGCTGCTGGCCACGTTCGGCACGCGCCACACGAAGTGCGGCAGCACGGTGAAGTCGCCGTGGCGAATGCGCAACTCGCGCGCGGCCATCTCCATGACCTGCGGTTGCCCGCCGTGCGAGTTGACGATGAGCCATTTGCGGAAGCCCGCGCGGTAGACCGATTCGCCCAGCGCCACCATCGTGTTGAGCAGCGTCACGCCGTCGACCAGCATGGTGCCGGGAAAGTGGATGTGCTCGTCCGACTTGCCGTACACGACGGGGTGCATGCCGAACGCCGGCACCTCGGCCGGCAGCGCGGCCAGCGCATGGCCCATGACGCCGGCGGTGATGATGCTGTCGACCGCGCACGGCAAGTGCGGGCCGTGCTGCTCGATCGCGCCGACCGGCAGCACGATGACGGTGTTCGCCTTGTCGGGCAGCGCCTCGACCTCGGTCCAGGCGAGGTAGGGCAGGAAGCGGTGTGGTGGGGTGTAGCCGTGGAGCATGGATAGTCTTTGAAGAGGGTCAGAGCGAAGCGGCAGCGGGCGGCAGGTAGGCCGTGGCCTCGACCTCGATCAGGATGTCGGGCGTGGGCAGCATGCCCGACACCTCGACCACGGTGGACACGGGTGGCTGGCCGGGGAAGAACAGCTTGCGAACGCGGCTGTAGTGCGGGAAGTGCTCGAGGTTTTTGAAGTACTGCACGAGCTTGATCACGTCGTGCATCTCGCCGCCAGCCGCTTCCATCGTGGCGCGGATGCTGTTCAGCACGTACCAGCTCTGCGCCAGGATCGGGCCTTCGCGCAGGTCGGTCGAGAACTCGCCACTGCGGCCGAGAAGCGCCTGCGCCTCGAGCGGGATGTCGTCGAAGCCGCGCACGATCAGCTTCGCGGCCGGGTTCACGGCGATCACGCCGGACAGGAAGATGAAGTTGCCCGCGCGGCGCCAAGCGGCATAGCGTGCCAGGGGTTGCGCGGTGCTGTCCCTGGGTGTGTCGTTCAGTGATTCGTTCATGGGCAGGTCGTGGGTGTGAGCTTCACTTCGGCAATGCGCGCAAGGTGCGCTGCACGCGTTCCAGGAAGGCGGTGCGGTCGCCGGCGGTGGCGTAGTTCATCGAATGCAGCTGCAGCCACTGTGTCTTGCACGCTCGCGCATACAAGGGCCGCAGGCCGCGCATGAAGAAGCTGCGGCCGGGGTCGCGGATCAAGCGCAGCCACCACCACGGCGCACCCGAGGTGGTGATGCCGCAGAACCAGCGGATGTTGTCGAGCCCGCCCACGATCGGCCTGTAGCGGCTGCCGCCCAGGCCGAAGCTCACGCCGGGCAGCCACACGCGGTCGAACCAACCTTTCAGCATGGCGGGCGGGCCGTAGTTCCAGGTCGGGTAGACCACGAGCCAGCCTTCGGCCCAGCGCAGCGCATCGACATGCGCTTGCAGCGGGGCGATGTTCTTCGCGGTGTCGGGCAGGTAGGTGGCGAGCTCTTGTGGCGCCAGCACCGGGTCGAAGCCTTCGGCGTAGAGGTCGATCTCGCGCAGCTCGTGGCCGGCGTCGATCAACGCCGCGCGCGCCGTGCTGCGCAGGGCGCCGCAGAAGCTGTTCGGGTTGGGGTGGCAGTAGACCATCAGCAGCCTCATTCGGCGACTCCGGCCTCTGACGAATCGCTCGAATGGCCGGGCCACGCACCCGCCACCACGCGGCCGGCACGCAGCACCACGCGCTCGCGCGTGTCGGCGGGCCAGGCCTGCGCGCTCGGGTGGCTGCCGGGGAAGATCACCAGATCGGCCGGCATGCCGACGAGGCTCGTGATGCGCTCGCCCGTGCCCAGCGCAACGGCGTTGCACACGAGCGCGCTGCCGGCATCGAACGCCGGCCGAACGTGGGCGGCCATCACCGCGAGTTCGAGCGCGGCCACGGGGTCATGGCGGCCGACCGGGTTGAACGCGTCTTGCACGTTGTCGCTGCCGAATGCCACCGGGATGCCGCGCGCCAGCGCCTCGTGCACGAGCGTGATGCCGCGCAGGCGCGGCGTGCGGCCCGCCACTGCGTCCTGCAGCAGCAGGTTGGTGCTGGGCAGGCTGATCAGGCTCACGCCGGCGCGGGCCACGGCGTCCAGCGTGGTGAGTGCGGTGTGCTCGCTCTGCACGGCCAGTGCGCAGGCATGGCTGCAGGCCACGCGGCCCGCGAGGCCGAACTCGGCCGCAAGCCGCGCGGCGCTGGTCACGCCGCGTGCCTGGGGCGCGAGTTCCTCGTCGGCATGCAGGTCGACGCGCAGGCCGTGCCGCGCGGCCGCAGCCATCAGGTGGCGCAGTGCCGCTTCGCTGTGGTTCGTGGTGTGCACGAAGCCGCCGAGCACGCCGCCCGGTGTGGCGGCGACGGCGGCGCCAATGCGCTCGGCCAGCGCGGCATCTTCGAACAAGCCGAGCGGGCTGATGTTCACGCACTCCAGGTCGACACGGCCCAGCCATTCGGCGCGCAGTTCGCGGTACACGGCCCACGCCAGCGGCGCCTCGGGCTGAAACCAGCTCACGTGCGTGCGCAGCAAGCGCACCCCGGCTGCAAGCGACTCGTGCAGCGCGCGTTCGGCGCGGCTGCGCAGGTCAGCCACCGACCAGTGCCGCTCGTCGCCATGGCTGGCTTCGATGGCCGCCAGCAGACCCGGCCCGAGCGGTGGCGAGCGGTGCACGGTGTAGGCCTTGTCGAGATGCGCATGCGGCTCGACCAGCGCCGGTAGCACCGGTGCGCCGTGCAGGTGCCAGGCGTTCGCCGGGGCAGGCACGGTGGCAGCCGCGCTGGCAACCGCGCTGGCAACCGCGCTGGGAACCGCGCTGGGAACCGCGCTGGGAACATCTGGCAGCGTGCTGGCATCGTGCGCCGTGATGCGCTCGATGCGGCCAGCGGCGAGCCAGATGTCAACGAGCCCGGGCGCATGTGCCGAGCACCAGGCAGGCAACCGAGCCGCGCGCAGAACCTGCGGCGCGGCGCGAGAAGGAACCAACGAATCGTCAGACGAACATGTCATGGAGCGTGCCCGAAGGGCGCAGTGTCGCGCAGATCAACGCACCGCTCCCGGCGGTGTGCCGCAATCCCTCGGAGCAATTTCCTGCGCTTTGATTCACCCGCATGGCTTGGCGGCCACGCGGGTGAGCCGATGCGCTAAATGCTTCTACCCCGCAGGACAGTGACGCAGTTTGCGTGCCAGTGAGTGCAAACCCGGGTCGGCGCGCTACTGCCCTCAGGCGGGTGGCGCCGAGCGCCGTCGCCAGCCGATCACACTGGCGATGCCTACCAGCATCAGTGCGAAAACCGACGGTTCGGGCACCGGCGTTGGCACATACGCAATGCCGATGGGGCGGCTCAGATGCGTGCTGTCGCTCAGTAGCAGCGCACAGCTGCCGGTGGTCACCGCGCAGGCCGCGACACCGTTAGCCTCGACACCATTGGCGCCTTCGTTGAACACCGGCGCGTACAGCGTGCCGTCGGGTGCGAACACGAGGTTGCCGATGGTCGTGGCGATGCTGCCGCCGAACAGCGCACCAGTGTCGATGGTCTGCACCAGTGCGCCGGTCAGCGTGTCGTAGCTGCGAATGCCGCCGGCGTAGTCAGTGGTGTAGAGCAGGCCGTCGGGCCCGACCACCGCGCCCAGCAGGCTCACGTAGCCGTTGCCTCCGGCAGTCGGGCGGGGCGTGGCGACCACGCTGCCTGCGCCGGTCGAAACGTTGTAGCCGAGAAGCGTGCTGTCGAACAGGTAGCTGATGCCGCCCATGCCGTCGGCCACGCTGCCCTGTGTGGTGACGTAAAGCATGCCGTTGGGCGCGAACACCAGGTCGTTCGGCCCGTTCAGCAAGCCGGCCGAACTGCCGTTGCCCTGCGCGAACACATCGATGAACACACCGGTGCTGCCGTTGTAGCGCAGGATCTGGTCGCTGCGAAAGCTCGCCACATACAGGTTGCCATCGGGTCCGAACGCATTGCCGTAAGGGCGCTTCAAACCGCCGCCGGTGGCGAAGGTGTCGATGAACGCGCCGCTGCTGCTGTAGCGCAGGATGCTGCCGCTCGTGTTGCCGCCGCTGCTCACGTACACCTTGCCATCGGGCCCGATCGTCACGTCGTCGGGGTCGGTCAGGCCGCCGCTGCCGGCTTTGATGAAGTTACCGAGGTATGCGCCGGTCTTGTCGTCGATCATCACCACGTTGTCGCCGCGCGTGTTGCTCACCAGCAGAGCGGCCTGTGCACCGAGTGCGGGCAACAACGCGATAACGCCTGCGAGCGACATGCGCCATGCGAGGCGGGTTGCAGTCTGTTTGGCTCCGTTCATGAGGGTGCTCCGAACCGGCATGCGCCGGGCCCGTGTCCGGTGGCGGTATGGCTGCCGGATCGGGCGGGAGGGCGTCAGCAAAATGCGTACCTTGTTGCTCGTGCTGCCCGTGCTGCCCTTGCTGCTCGGGTGGAGCGGCTCGCGGCGGGCACTGCCCGGCGGGGGCTCCGACGGGGCGGTCGGCTGCGCCGACTGCACTGCGCTGCTCGGCTCGAGGTCGCGCCGTCTAACTCCCTGCGTGTCCTGCGGCCACTCCGGTCAAACAGTAGCCGGCGAGTCAGACAACGAAGCGCGCTGCGCGCGCCGACCTCGATCCTGCGCTGCTCGTCGCCCCTTCACGTCGCCCCCGCCGGGCACCGCCCGCCGCGAGCAACCCATCGGGGTCTGGTGTTCGACGAAAGGGCACTGCGGTTGTAGCGAAGGCGCGGCCGGGCAGGTGGCAGCGCGCCTGTGAGGTGCCGAGGAGCGGAAGGCTTCTGGCGGCGCGCGCAGCGCGCTTCGTTGTCTGACTCGCCGGCTACTGTTTGACCGGAGAGAGCGAAGCGAGCGCAGGGAGTTAGACGGCGCGCCAGGAGCCTGAGCACCGCAGGGGAGTCGACGTACCCGTCGACCACCGAACCGAAGCGCTGACGCCTGCCCGGGCGCGCCTTTGCCGCTCAGACCCGCGACCCGCGAACCGCGAGCCAGCTACTCCCCTTGACTCCCGCGATGCGCCCACCCGGTCGTGCGCTTCTCGATCAAAGAGAACAGCTCGTACATCACCATCGCCATCACGCCAATGACCACGAGGCCGGCGAATGCCAAGGGCATGCGCTGCTGCGACCCAGCCGTCTGCATCAGGTAGCCGATACCCGAGTCGCCAGCGGTCATCTCGGCCAACACGGTGCCGACGAATGCGAGCGTGATCGCGATCTTCAGCGAGCCGTAGAAGTACGGCATCGAGCGCGGCAGGCCGACCTTCACCAGCACGTCCCAGCGCTTCGCACCCAGCACGCGCAGCACGTCTTCCAGTTCGGGTTCCAGCGTGGCCAGCCCTGTTGCGATGTTCACGGTGATCGGGAAGAACGAGATCAGGAATGCCGTCAGGATGCCCGGCCCGATGCCGATGCCGAACCACACGATCAGGATCGGCACGATGGCCGCCTTCGGCACCGCGTTGAAGCCCACCAGCAGCGGGTAGATCGCTGCGTAGGCCATGCGGCTGGAGCCGACCAGAAAGCCCAGCAGCACGCCCACCACGATCGAGATCGCAAAACCCAGCATCGTGACCCAGAAGGTCTTCCACGCCGCCTCGCCGATGGGGCCGGCAAACTCGACCATGGCCTGCACGATGGTCAGCGGGCTGGGGAAAATGAAGTCGGCGATTCTGAAGACGCTGCAGACAACTTGCCACAGCACCAGCATCGCGATGGCCGTCACCACCGGTGCCCAGCGTTCGGTCGTCTTGCGGTTCATTGCGCCACCTCCGCCGTGGCGGCTTCCCCAGCAGGCTTGCGCATGGCACCGATGTGCCCGCGCAGCTCGTGCACGATGTCGGTGAACTCCGGCGTGTAGGTCAGCTCCAGGTCGCGCGGCCGTGGCAGGTCGATGTGCCGTTTGACCACGAAGCGGCCCGGGCTCTTGCTCATCACGTACACCGTGTCGGCGAGGAACACGCTCTCGCGCAGGTCGTGCGTGACGAGGATGACGTTGAATTTGTCCGCCGTCCACAGGTCGCGGAGCAGGCACCAGAGTTCTTCGCGGGTGAACGCGTCGAGCGCGCCGAAGGGTTCATCGAGCAGCAGCATCTTCGGCTCGTGGATCAACGCGCGGCAGATCGACGCGCGTTGCTGCATGCCGCCCGACAACTGCCACGGGAACTTGTCTTCATAGCCGCCCAGGCCCACGGTCTTCAGCAGCCGGCTGGCGCGCTCGCGGTACTCGGCCCGCCGTGCCTTGAACTGCGAGCGGTGCGGCTCCACGATCTCGAGCGGCAGCAGCACGTTGTCGACCGTGGTGCGCCACGGCAGCAATGACGGCGCCTGGAACGACATGCCGCTGATCTTGAGCGGCCCCGTCACCGGCTCGTTGTTGATGTGGATCGAGCCCTTGCTCGGCATCTTCAGGCCCGTGGTGAGCTTCATGAAGGTCGACTTGCCGCAGCCCGACGGGCCGACGATGGCAATGAATTCGCCCTCGTTCACCTGCAGTGAAATGTCTTCGACGGCATACTGGCCCTTGGCCTGCAACTCGTCGTTGTAAGCGAGCCAGACGTTGCGAAAGTCTACGAACGAACCCATAGTGCTCCCGGTGGTCTTGAAGGTGTTGGCGGACGTGGCGTCAATGCGCGAGTTGCGCGATCACGCTGCGCAAGGCGTCTTCGTATTGCTTCGGTGACTCCAGATCGAGCCCGCTGTGCGAGCCGCCCTCGAACTCGACCCAGCGCGTGCCCTTCGGCGCCGCGTCACGCAGGCGCCGGCCGAGTTCGATCGGCACCGTGCGGTCGGCTGTCCCGTGCAGCATCAGGATCGGCGCGTCGACCCGGCCGATCTTCGCGGCCGAGTCGAACTCGAGGGTCGCGAACCACGACGCGACGATGCCCACCACGCCCACCGAGCGCGCCACGTCGGGCAGGCGGTTGAAGGCGGCTTCGAGCACGAGCGCGCCGTAGTCGGCGCCTGCATGCCGCCGGCTCGCCAGCTCCACGGCCACTGCGCTGCCCATCGAGTGGCCGAACAGCACGCGTTTGTGCGGGTCGGGTTGGCGGCGCACCAGTTCCGACCACGCGGTTTGCGCATCGGCATAGATGGTGGCCTCGGACGGCAGGATCGGCGTGCTCTCGCCCCAACCCCGGTAGTCGACCGCAACGATCGCAAAGCCGGCGCTGCGCAACGCTTCCATCTTGCGCGGGTTGCTCTGGTAGAGGCTGCGAAACGTGCCGTGCAGGTACAGCAGCGTCGGCGCCTGCGGGTCGGCGTTGGGCAGCCACCAGAGCTGCAACTGGTCGGTCGCGCCAGCGCTGGTGCCAGGCCGGGCCGCAGGCACGGCGACATTGAAGATCTCGTCGCCGGCCCGCAGGCCCGCGAAGTCGGGCGGCCGGCCGGAAGTGGGGCGCAGCGCCAGTTCTCGTTGCTTCGCGTCGAGCCAAGCACAGCCGCCAAGTGCCGCCAGCATGCCGAAAATCACCGCCATGCGCAGCATTCGGCGCCAGCGGGGGCCGGCCGGCGCTGAAAAACTCATGACAATCCGCCCCATGAAATCGAACCCCCGACCACTTGCCGCACTGGCCCTGGCTTGCTTTGCATTGACCGCTCACTCAGAAGGCGGCACATTGGTCAGCGCGCCCGCCGGCCCGGGCGTGGTGAGCCGCGTCACCAGCGGATTCACCGACTGGTTCAGTGGCTGGGACACGGGCTGGGACAGCGGCAGCCTCTGGCGCGTGACCGCTTCGCCCTACACCTACCACTACTCGCGCGACCCCAACCACACGCATGTCTACATGGTGGGTGCAGAACACCAGCGCGCCGACGGTTTCGTGGTCGGTGGCTCGCTGTTCCAGAACTCGTTCGGGCAGCCCAGCACCTACCTGTACGTGGGCCAGCGCTTCGACGGTTTGATGGGCGTGGCGCCGCTGTTCGCGCACGTCACCGGCGGCCTGCTGTACGGGTACCGCGAGCCGTACCAGAACAAGGTGCCGCTGAACTACAAGGGCTTCTCGCCGGGGTTCGTGCCGAGCCTGGGCTGGCAGTTCACGCCGGAGCTGTCGGCGCAACTCAACTTCCTCGGCAACTCGGCACTGATGTTCCAGTTCTCGGCCGACTTGCGCTGACGCGAACACCCGCAGGCACCCGCTACTTCTTCGCCGCGGCGAAGATGTTCAGCTCGGCGGCGCTCGGCAGGTAGCTCGCGTTCCACACGGCGTCGGGCTTGACGCGCTCCTTGGTCGCGAAGGCGTCCGAGACTTGGCTTGCCATCAGGCTCAGGCGCGGGCCCGAGACCTGGCCGAAGCCTTCCGCCTTGGCATCGGCCGTGAGCACCGTGGCGTCGAGTGCGAGCTTCAGGCGGCGCTCTTCCAGCGCCACGTCGATGATGCCGTCACGCGCCTTCACGGTCGCGATGCTGCCCTTGATGTCGCTGATCGAATCGCGCATGCCCTTCGCGAAGCCGCGCAGGAACGCCTTCACCGCTTCGGGGTTCTTCTTGAGGAAGTCTTCGCCGACGATGATGGCGTTGCCGTACAGCTTCACGCCGTAGTTCGGGTACGGCAGGATCACCACGTCTTCGGCCTTCACGCCGCGCGCTTCGATGTTCAGCAGCGAGGTGAACGAGAAGCCGGTGATGGCGTCGACATCGCCGCGCACGAGCATGGTCTCGCGCAGCGGTGGGTCCATGGCGGTCCAGGTGAAGCCGCTCACGCCGTTCGCCTTCGCGAAGATCGGAAAGGCCTTGCGGCCGGCGTCGAACACAGGGGCACCGAGCTTCTTGCCGTTCAGGTCGGCCGGCGTCTTGATGCCCGACTTCTTCAGCGCCAGCACCGCGGCCGGCGTGTTGTTGTAGACCATCATCACCGCGACCGGCTTGTTCGTCGCGGTGGGGTTGTTGGCATGGAACTCCATCAGCGCCGCCAGGTCGGCAAAGCCCATGTCGTACGCGCCCGACGCCACCCTTGTCACGGTACCGCCCGAGCCGTTGCCGGCATCGACCGTGACGTTGAGCTTCTCGGCCTTGAAGTAGCCTTTGGCGACAGGCACGAGGAACAGCGCTGCCGGGCCTTCGAAACGCCAGTCGAGCTGGAACTTGATGGGTGTTTCCTGCGCCTGCACCGGCAATGCCGCCAACGTGAATGCAAGGGCGAGGGCGCCGATCAGGACAGAGCGGCGGCGATTGGTGACGGGGTTCATCAAGGGTGGCTCCGGGGCTTGAGGACAGGTCGGTTAAGGTTAAGTCGGCAAAGCGGGATGCAAATTCTGTGCGCGCTCTGTGCGACTTGTGCACCGAGTTGAACCCGGAGAGTGCACATCTTGGTGCCTCATGCCTCAAAGCGGCGCAAGGAAGAACAGCGCCCGGCGGCCCGGCCAGAGCGCTTTGTGGACAAAATCGGCGTCGTCTGCCAAACGTTTCTTCGCCATGCCCACCCTGCTGATCCGCAACGCCCGCCTTGTTGTCACCATGGACGCGCAGCGTCGCGAAATCGGCGACGGCGCGGTGTTCGTGCGCGACAACGTCATCGACGCCGTCGGCCCGACGCGCGACCTGCCGGCCACTGCCGACGACGTGATCGACGCGCGCGACCATGTCGTCATTCCCGGCCTCGTGAACACGCACCACCACATGTTCCAGACGCTGACGCGGGCCTGCGTGCAGGACAACGAATTGTTCGGCTGGCTGCGCGGCCTGTACCCGCTGTGGGCGAAGCTCACGCCCGAGATGGTGGGTGTGAGCACACAAACCGCGATGGCCGAACTGCTGCTGTCGGGCTGCACCACCAGCAGCGACCACCTGTACATCTACCCGGGGGGTCGCTCTGGCCAGGTCAGGCTCGACGACAGCATCGAAGCCGCCGCACAGATCGGCATGCGCTTTCATGCTGCACGAGGCTCGATGAGCGTCGGCGAATCGCAAGGCGGCCTGCCGCCGGACCGCGTGGTCGAGCGCGAAGACCACATCCTGCGCGACACGCAGCGTGTGATCGAGCGTTGGCACGACCCGCAGCGCTTCGCGATGCAGCGCATCGTGGTCGCACCGTGCTCGCCGTTCTCGGTGAGCCGCGAACTGATGCGCGACTCCGCCCTGCTGGCACGCGAGCACTCCGTGTCGCTGCACACGCACCTCGCCGAGAACGACTTCGACGTGGCCTACACGCGCGAGAAGTTCAACTGCACGCCGGCCGAATATGCCGAATCACTGGGCTGGGTCGGCCCGGACGTGTGGTGTGCGCACTGCGTGAAGCTCGACGCCGCAGGCATTGCGCTCTTCAACCGCACCGGCACCGGCGTGGCGCACTGCCCGTGCTCGAACATGCGCCTGGCGTCGGGCATTGCGCCGGTCCGCGCGATGCGCGATGCCGGTGTGTCGGTGGGCATCGGCGTGGACGGTGCGGCGTCGAACGATGCCGGTCACATGCTCGGCGAAGTGCGCATGGCGATGCTGCTGCAGCGCGTGGCCGGCGGGCCGGTGCAAGGCCCATCGGCCCTGTCGGCGCGCGAAGCACTGGAGCTTGCCACGCTGGGTGGCGCGAAGGTCCTCGGGCGCGACGACATCGGCGCGCTCGCGCCCGGCATGGCGGCCGACATCGTGTGCGTGCCGCTCGACGGCATCGGCATGACCGGCGCGCAGCACGACCCGCTGGCCGCGCTGCTGTTCTGCCACGTGCCGAAGGTGGCACACAGCATCGTCAACGGCCGCGTGGTGGTGCGCGGCGGTGAGCTGACCACGCTCGAACTGCCGCGCCTGGTCGCGCAGCACAACGCGTTGGCCCGCGAACTCAGGGGCTGAGACGATCGAATGCGTGCCGGCGCGAGCGCGGGCGCGGGCGCGGGCGCGGGCGCGGGCGCGAGAACGAGCGCGACCGCCGTTTACCCGGCCCGCGCCAGGCCGCTCACGCGCCGCCCTTCGGCCACGCCGGCACTGCACGGTTCGGGCCCGGCCCGAA
>Ga0209724_1003639_pt1 | contig 12458 bp, 20 predicted proteins | sample grotaG_FD_184143 | JGI IMG/M metagenome (GOLD analysis project Ga0209724, IMG submission 184143) | Glacier valley bacterial and archeal communities from Borup Fiord, Nunavut, Canada, to study Microbial Dark Matter (Phase II) -... | ecosystem: Environmental > Aquatic > Freshwater > Ice > Glacier ... | reverse complement strand
TCACCCAGGTACAAATCAACTGAATCGGAAGTATGGTGACTGATATCGATGCCCGCTTCTTTCATAACGGCAACTGCTTTTGGATTGAGTTTTCCCGATGCTTCGGTTCCTGCCGAGCGAACAATAAGGTTCGGATCAAATGATTGTAAAAAACCATGTGCCATCTGGCTGCGGCAACTGTTGCCGGTGCAAAGAATAAGTACTTTCATTATTTTATTTTGTTTATGTGACAATGAGAAAATTATACGATTAGACGATTCGACAATGTGACAATTCGACAATCTTTGAAGCAAGTTTCCCAATTGTCGAATTAACTAATTGTAGAATCGTCGAATTAATTCTATTTACAGCAAAAGCTTTCGGGCAACTCAATTTCATCGAGAAAGCCGTTGAGGATTTTTTTCATTTCATCCACTTTCACGTAATCGAGACAATAGTTTGTCTTTGCTCCTTCGACAGTTCCTCTGATCAGTCCCGCATTTTTCAATTCTTTCAGATGCTGATTGACCGTTGTGCGGCTCAAAGGCAATTCTTCAGAGATATCACCTGAAATACATGTTTTCGTTTGAGCCAGAAACTGCAGGATCTGCAATCTTGCAGGATGAGCAAGAGCTTTGAACAGGTTGGCACGCTCCTGAAGCACATCGTCGAAAAGTTCCGTTTTTGAGACTACCATCTTTGTTGTTTTAATTACGGCGTAAATATACGTTATATTTTAATGCGACGTATATTTACGACATTAAAATTCAATAAAAAATCAAATAAAAAAGGCTCTTCCGATTGATATGGAAAAGCCTTTTTTAAAAAATGATTGATTAGGACTACGAATTCTCCATTTTCACTTCTGGTTCGGTGCTATTTTGTTTACGGGTTTTGCGGGCGCGTGCTGCCGCATTGATTTCATTAATGTAAGTAACCAACTGGTTATATATCTCGCCATATGTTTCCGGTTCGAGTTGATTGTTAAGTTCTATCATAGCCATTACATTGATCATTGCGGGAGTCAATTCTGTGAGAATAGAAGTGGCAGCTTCCGAATCACTGATTTGATCTGTTTTTTGATCCGATTTCTGTTTACTGACTGTATCAAAAGCTGCATGTGCATTTTTTAATGATTCATAGAAAGGAAGAATACCAAGATCGTTTAATAATGTATTGTTAACCGGAAGATCAAACTCTGAAAATAAGGATATCAGGTTCGCAGTTTCTTCTTTATAACCCATACGATAGACTTTACCGCCGTATTTTGTAATAATGGCATAAGGTTTTGCGGCTTTTCTGCTGATATCTTCGATTAAAGATACCGACATACCATGTAGAATAAACCTTACTGCGGTAAGTGCGCTGTTGCGACGTTTGTCAAGAAATTTCAGATCACCCGTTAAAAGACTTTTGTTCGAATTTTTCTGATTTTTCACCAGACGTTTTTTGATCGACAATAATGTTGTGTAAAGCTTCAACAATTTCGGATCATTTACCGTTAGCGGTAGGATTATTTCTAAAATACGATCAGCCATCAGGACACCATCACTGACCGAAAGTAAGGAAGCGATAATTAATTTCTCCATGACTAAATTAGTTTCGTAAATATTTATGATTTATTTAGCTAATATAAGTCATTTCCAGTAAAAAAGCAAATTGAATTATCGTTTTTTTTGCCTTAAAATTAAAAAAATATTTATTTTTTTAGCTGAACAAATAGTAAATTAAAAAAAATTAGCTGAATTCCTGGTTCCTGCATAGATAATGATTTTCGCAAACATTCAAGGTCGCTAAAAAGATTTGTTATTATCATAAACACAAAGTAACGCGAGGTTTTAAATTTCATTTTAGTCTAAATTCAATGTGAAAATTGGTCTTGAAAATCACTTTATGCCTAATTTGAGACAAATTACAGGTTTTGAGATTCACAAACGACGCGTTGGAAAGTGATTATTCGATTTGTGGATTAAAAACGACGCGTTGGAAAGTGATTATGCGTTTTGTGGATTAAAAATGACGTATTTGAGAGTGATTCTAAATAAAGTGAACTCAAAACGTCGCGTTGGAAAGTGATTATACGTTTTATGAATCACAAACGATACAATTTGATTCAGGTTAGGTGTTTTGAGATTTTGGAATAATGCAAACCGGTTCTGTTTTGTGATTTTGCAATTATGGATTTGCGGGAAAGAAAGGGAATAATGGGATTAGTTAATTTTAAAAATAGTTACCTGGCTTGAATGATTAACAAACAATCAGGGCATTATGAGTATGTGAAGTTATTTATCATCCAAAATTTCCGCCAATTCTGCCAAACATTTTCCCTGGATTCCAGTCTAAATCTTTCCCAAGTATCATTCTTGTTCCTTTCCTGGTTTCTACAAATCCATTTTGTTGAAGAAATGCAACTCCGGCAATATTATCGGAAGGAAGAACCGCTTTATCAACTTTGGAATATTTTAGTTTCATTAATTCCAAACCAGCCTCGTTCGTATCGGCATATATCAATCCTTCTTTTAAATCAGGCATATAATATCCAAGCACTTTGTTATTCTCGACATAAACCAGTGAATTACTTAAATAATCGGTCAAAAGCAGCTCACGTTTTTCTCCTGAAATTTTATGATCCAATTCATAAATCATTGCACGGTATTTCTCTTCATACAGAATCACATTTTCAGAAACAGGGCATTCGATCCATTGCTTTTCTCTTTGAAAAAATAAATATTCCGACACTATTCTAAATCCGGCTTTCAAATAAACCGGCTTTCCCAATTCTGTAGCAATAAGCGAACATGTCGCAACCGAATCCCTTTTCAGGGCATCTAATAGTTCGTTTACAATCTGAGCACCAATACCTTTGTTCCGATAATCACTATCCACAATGATATGTGCAATCCAACTTGTGTTTTCAAATACAATGGATGCACCTATGCCAACAATCCTGTTATTTATTTTGGTTTTAATTGGCGAACAGAATGAAGATTGAATATAGAATTTGAATTCAGGAATGATATCAGGCCAATCCTGCGGCTGTAAATTCTTTATCTCATCTAAATCAGAAGATGTTACTGTTTCGAATTGCATCTTTTCAGTTGTAAATTGAAATAACTTATTCAGAATTTAAAACATCAATGATTGACAAGCATATCATAAACAATCCCCGTCGAATCTTCAATTGCTTTCCGGCAAATCAATTTATGATGAAGTCTTTGGGTTACCTCATCTTCGGTGGCATATTGATTCAATAGTTCGGCACAAATGGTTGTTCCATGAATCGCTTCAAACTTTCGGTTTACTTCCTGCACTTTATCGTAGGCGGCTAATTTGGTATCCATATCTTTGGGGTCAGTATTTCCATGGGCCAGTCCAATTACCATAAAACCACCTGTTACCGCCCCACACTTCTCACGTAAACGTCCCATTCCGCCACCGAAGGTTGAGGAGATCAGTTTCGCTGTGGTTTCATCCAATTTAAATTGACCGGCAAATGCAAGTAATACCGATTGTGAACAGGCATACCCATCGTCGAAAAAGCTGGCGGCTTTATCAATTATTTCCTTTTTTGTGTGGGGATTTGAGATCATAATTATAAGAATTGAAATGCAAATATCGGATAAATCTATGTAATTATTGCGAGAACCCAAAGGGTTTTGGAAACCCATCATATCTTTTTGCCGTAACAGAATATTTATACCAGTTTAAATTCACTAAGAAATTATAATACTATGAAAACAAAAGAATTACAGAATAGCATTGTTCAAAAAGTGTGGCGTACAGATGACAAGCCGTTTCTTGACTATCTTCACAAACTTCTAATTGAAAAGGAAGTGAATAAAAAATACAGACTTTCTGATTTCGAAAAGTCCCTTATTTCAGATAGTAAAGTAAATCAACTTTCAGAGAAAACAATTTCAAATTAGGATATTATCTCACAATAGGAGAATGGTTAAAATGTGATTTGTGAATCTTCTTTATAAAAAAGGCTATTGATCAGTTTTAATCTTCTTAATGATCTCCATATTTTGAGGAGTGCATTGACTGGAATGGAATATCCTCAATACTACTTTTTTTCTCTTGTTTCCAGCCATTGTTCAAAATCTTTCATCCCTTCCTGTACGGTAATAAAAGTTCCATCTTCAGCTTTTTTGAGTTCATGAGCCAATTCCAAAGCAGACAATGGCTCATTGGTCGGATGAACCAATGATTTCTCCTTTTTGATCTCGACTGATTTCTTCATAACACGCTATTTTCTTACAAATTTACAAAATCAAATCAAATCAATCTGACATGGACTTAACCTAAGGAGAATCCATTAAAAAGCCCCGACAACTTTCGAAGCGGGGCTTTCAGATATAATAATTGTTGTATTATGCCTGTGAAACAGCAACGGCAACTGCAACAGTAGCACCTACCATTGGGTTATTACCCATTCCGATCAATCCCATCATCTCGACATGAGCAGGAACTGAAGATGAACCGGCGAACTGTGCATCAGAGTGCATACGTCCCATTGTATCGGTCATACCATAAGAGGCAGGGCCTGCTCCCATATTATCAGGATGCAAGGTACGGCCTGTTCCGCCACCCGATGCAACAGAGAAATATTTCTTTCCCTGTTCGATGCACTCTTTTTTGTAAGTGCCGGCAACCGGATGCTGGAAACGTGTTGGGTTTGTTGAATTTCCTGTGATAGAAACGTCAACACCTTCGCTGTGAAGAATGGCAACACCTTCGCGAACATCGTCGCAACCATAGCAATTTACTTTTGCTTTGTCACCAACTGAATACGCAATGCGACCAACTTCTTTCAATTCGCTTGTATAATAATCGAACTGTGTTTGTACATAGGTGAAACCGTTGATACGCGCAATGATCTTTGCAGCATCTTTTCCCAAACCGTTCAGGATAACACGCAATGGTGTTTTGCGAACACGGTTTGCAGATTTTGCAATACCAATTGCACCTTCGGCAGCAGCAAATGATTCGTGTCCGGCAAGAAATGCGAAACATTTGGTTTCTTCGCGAAGTAACATTGCTCCGAGGTTACCATGGCCAATTCCAACTTTGCGATCGTCAGCAACCGATCCTGGAATACAAAAAGACTGAAGACCAATACCCAATGTGGCAGCAATTTCAGCTGCATTGGTTTGTCCAAGTTTAATAGCAATTGCAGCGCCCACAATGTAAGCCCACATAGCGTTTTCGAATGCGATAGGTTGAATATCTTTTACAATTTTGTAAACATCCACACCTTTGTCATCGCAGATTTTTTTGGCTTCTTCAACTGAAGATATACCGTAAGAATTCAACACTGCATTTATCTTGTTGATCCTTCTATCGTAACTTTCAAATAATGGCATAGTTGTTTTCTCCTATTCTTTACGTGGGTCAATTACTTTTACTGCTTCGTCGATACGGCCATACTTGCCCGATGCTTTTTTAACGGCTTCGTTGGCGTCCATACCGGTTTTAATCATATCCATCATGCGGCCAAGACTGATAAACTCGTATCCGATGATTTCGTTTCCTGCATCAAGGCCGATTTTTGTGATATAACCTTCGGCCATTTCAAGATAACGGGGACCTTTTGCAACTGTTCCGTATAATGTTCCGGTAACACCACGAAGGCCTTTACCTAAATCTTCGAGACCGGCACCAATTGGAAGACCACCTTCGGAAAAAGCAGTTTGGGTACGTCCGTAAACAATCTGAAGAAAGAGTTCGCGCATTGCAGTATTGATTGCATCGCAAACAAGATCGGTATTCAATGCTTCAAGGATGGTTTTCCCTGGAAGAATTTCAGATGCCATTGCTGCAGAGTGAGTCATGCCTGTGCAACCAATCGTTTCGATTAATGCTTCCTGAATAATACCTTGTTTGACATTCAATGTAAGCTTGCAAGCCCCTTGTTGTGGTGCGCACCAGCCAATACCGTGGGTTAAACCCGAAATGTCTGTTACTTCTTTGGCTTTTACCCAACGCCCTTCTTCAGGAATTGGAGCCGAGCCATGATTCGCGCCTTGGGCAACGCAGATCATACCTTCAACTTCGTGTGTAAAACTCATTTTTTCAACTTTTAAATTATGATATTCTAAATATAAACTTCGATATCCTCTGTTTTCAGGGAAGGATTACACTTTAATGTAAAAAATATCAGTCTTTTATGAAAACTGTGCCATCCCCCGAACAGGGTGGCAAAAGTAATACATCTGAATTTAAATTGGGTAAGAATGATTGCGTATAATGATTATGAATAAGCACATTGAAACCAGCAAAGACGAAAATAACCCAATAACAAATGGGATAGAGATTTCCTTTTTCAGAAAATGCCTATCCCATTTATTTGAAGAATTTTTGGACTTGGAAGCCTATGAAACGGTCGTTTCTTGTTGATTTAGGTCAAAGTAAGGAATAAAAAATATCTATATCTCTTATATGAAAAAACGATCACTTCAGCTGTTCAAGGAGTGTTTTTTTCTTAAGATTTCTTGCGCTATGATGTATTGTAAGTAAATATGCTTGGTCTACTTTAATCTGAAAAATGATTCTGTATTGTCCAATGATGAATTCCCTGATATTGTCAAGATAACCTGCTTCAGGAACCATTCTTGCTTCTTTTGGATTATGCTCAATCCTCTTTACCTCCAGCCATATTTTTTTTGCTACTAAAGTGGCATAATGCTCTGAATCTTTTGCAATAAACTCAACAATATTGCTGTAATCATCATAAGCTTTAAAGGACCAGATTATTTTAACCATTTTCCCATTTTTTCCGCAACTTGTTCGTTAGAATACACTCTTCCTGCTTCAACATCCGCCAACCCGTGTTCAATTTTGCTAAGCAATACAAATTCCTCAATAATATCATCAATGTTAATCTTATCAGGCATTTTATTAATGACTTGAATCAACTTCTCTTTTGTTATCATACCTCAATTTTTTTGTAAAGATAAAACGTTTTTTAGGTAGTCAAATAGACAATTCCAATACTTTTTCCTTGATTTATGGTTTAATCTTTTCAAACAAACCCATTAGTTTGGTTTGATAGATTTCGGTGATCTGTGCTTGATGTTCACCAATCGGTTTGACAGGAATCAGATCCGTTACTTTTTCAGGCGGGAGACCTGATTCGAACAACAAATTAATGGCACCCAACAAAGTTTGCTGAACTGAAGTTTTACTTTCGTCTTCACTTAAGCCCATTTGAGTACCCAATTTGTTGAGTTCATTCCACTGAAACCAGAAATAAGTGGGCAACATCGCCGAAAGTATGGCATAAGCTTCGAGTTTTAGCTCTGCGACTTCGAAAGTGTGCCCCAACATTTTAAACAATTCCATTAATGCTGTCTTTTCATCCTCGGCAAAACCCGATGCAAAAGTCACTGGATTGTATCCTTCATTAATATAGGACGTGGCATTCGGAATCATTCGTATAATCCGGCCGGTCTTCAGTTTCGAAGCAATCTTCTCAATGGTGATCTTAGGCGCAAGGGAAACAAGCAAAGTATCCGTTGAAACAGTGTCTGCAATTTTATCGAGTGTTTCCATGATCAATGGCGGGTGCAGCGAGATAAAAACCAGTTGTTGTGATGCCGCCTGTTGAAGCGTTTCAGCAATCGTAATCTGAGGAAATTGTTTTTTCAAAGCATTCACTACTTCGGCATTGGTGTCGAAAACGACGATCGATTTGAATGCGGTTTTTCTGTTTGCAAAAGCCTGGAGAAAAATTCTGGTGATCCGTCCACCGCCGATAAAACCTAAAGATTTTGTTTTCATAACAGTAACGATTATTGATTTATAAATGATTCCTGCTTCCTGATCTAACAAATTTAATGATTTGCGATTGAAATTATTTTACCCCTTTTGACTGTAACACTTTTATCAATTCTTCTTCAGGGAAAAATCCAACATGCCTTGAGAATTCTTTCCCATTCTCATCCAGGAATACCTGGGTTGGAATTGCTTCAATGCCATATTGCTTTCCGAAAGGCTTACCTTCCGGCGTCCATACATCATGAAAAACTATTTTTACCTGTTTGCCATATTTCTTTTCGATTGATTTCATCACGCTCTGCATTTGCTGGCAGGGAATGCAACGAACAGAACCCAGCTCGATAAAAGTTACTTTGAATTTGACAGCGCTCTTTTCTAAAGATGGTAACTGAGCGTAGCTTATTGACAATAGACTTATCAATAAAACCAATACCAATGTAAATCGTTGAAATAATTTTGTTTTCATTTCAGATTCTTCTTAAATTTTTGAAATTTATATTCTTCAAATTGTTTTTCACGGATGCTACTGAGGCACTTGTATTATTTTTCATAACCGGATTGCAACCACATCCTTCCGGCGAATGACTTTCGAATGGCATTCCTTTGGCTTTCTATGTTTTCAGACCACCATCCAGACTTGCCACATTTTCATACCCATTCTGAATAAGCAAACTTGCAACTCTTGAACTTCGCACGCCGCCCGGACATGCGACAATAATATTCTGATCTTTCGTGATGTAGGGCAAACGATCCAAAATCACCGACATCGGATGATTTAATACTCTGTCGAGCGGAACGCTCTCCAATTTAACTTCGTCTATTTCGCGTACATCAATCATAACTGCTTCGCCGTTTTGTAATGCTTCAAGTGCATCTATTGGATTGATATGCTTTACGCCATCAATATGAAAGTCCTGCAATGTTGGTTTGTCTGTAGTCTTCATGAGATTAAAAAATATAGTTAAACAAATATCCGACGATCATTATCCCGAAACCTACAATTCCGATGAAGGTGAATATTAACGGAAGTTTCAATACTTTTCGCAGGATCACCATTTCCGGAAGCGACAATCCGATCACCGACATCATAAATGCCAGCGCCGTTCCAAGTGAAGCTCCTTTTTCAATCAGCACCGCAACAATCGGGACAATTCCGGCAGCATTGGAATACAATGGGATACCAATCAGGATTGAAAGTGGAATCGAATACCATGCCGATTTCCCCATTAATGCCGACATAAATTCCTCAGGAACATATCCGTGAGCACCGGCTCCGATAAGGATACCCAAAGCAACATAGATCCATACTTTGCCGACAATTTCTTTCACTGCATCGTAACCAAGACTGATCCTTTTTGCAAATGTCAGTTTCTCTTCTTCCAATCCACTTTCTCCTATATGAGTTTGATAAACCCAGGGTTCAACCCATTTTTCGAGTTTCAAAAGACCAATAATCCATCCGGCAATAATGGCAATTGCCAGTCCGGTCCCGACATAGATAGCTGCAACCTGCCAACCGAACATGCCATATAAAAGAATGATTGCAACTTCGTTGATCATGGGGGCGGCAATCAGAAAAGAAAACGTTACGCCAAGAGGAACACCCGATTCCACAAAACCTAAAAACAGCGGGATAGCCGAACACGAACAAAACGGGGTAACAATACCAAGGCTTGCGGCCATTACATTACCGGTAAATGTTTTTTTTCCTTCAAGTGCTTTCCGGGTTCGTTCGGGTGTAAAATAAGTTCGGATAATTCCGACAAAGAAGATAATAAGAGTCAGCAGCAGCATCACTTTGGGAAACTCGAAAACGAAGAACCGCAAAGCTTCAGTCAGATGTGCACCTTTTGTAAGCCCCAATTCTGAATCAATCAGCCAATCGGTCATCGGTTGCAGGTTGTGATAGATCAGGTACCAGATTGGCAACAGCAGCAATGGTATAAGAATATTCCTATTCAACTTCATAATTAGTATTCGTTTCATTTCGAATAAACACGAAATGAGTTTTCAAATTTTTTTTCAAAAAATCACTCTAAAGATGTAGTAAGTTCCTACAAGAATAAATAGAATTGCAATTGCACGTCTGAACCAGATTTCGAAGGTCCGGACTTTGTTATAAACACCACCGATTCCCGAAACCGTATAAGCCAATATCCATGCAAAAATAATAACGGGTATGCCGGTTGCCAGTGCGAACACAATGGGAAGATAAAGTCCCGAAGCGCTTGCAACAGTCATCGGGATTAACATTCCAAAATAAAGAACACCACTGTACGGACAGAAAGCCAATGCGAAAACCATCCCGAGTAATATTGCATCGAGGTATCCCCATTTGGTTTTGGCTTCCATTTTGGAGGTTAAACCATTCAAACCCGGAAACTTTATTTTAATCACATCGAGCATAAAAAGTCCGATAATAATCAGCAATGGGCCAAGGATTTTTTCTCCATAGATTTGAAAGAAACCCGAAAATTTAAACTGGTCGGCACCGAAATAAATAATTAACGCTATTGCGGTATAGGAAATTGCACGACCCAATGTGTAAAGTACGCCATTGATAAAAACCCTGTTTCGGTCTTTAATATCTTTGCTGATAAAACCAACGGCAGTGATGTTTGTCGCCAAAGGACATGGACTAATGGCTGTCATTAAACCCAGCACAAATGCCGAAAGCCATGGCATGGTACTACTGTCAAGAAGATTTGTCAGGAATTCCATTGACTACAATTTTAACAGGCCGTCAACTTTTTCCTTGATGATGGATTTAAATTTTTCGGGATTATTCTTTGCATACATGAACCCTTCGTTGGTGAGATTTATTTTTGTATCTCCCTTCACGAGCAAAAGTGTCTGGCCGGATATCTTTAGCTTTTCAACAATTGCCTTGTTCGCATCGTCTTCAAGATTAATGGCCTGAAAACTCACTTTCATGCCGTAAAGAGACTCCAGATTCTTTTTTGCCTCCGCTTCAACAGCTTTGCAGGTAACGCATCGTGTTGACATATGAAAATAATAGGCTTCAACTTTCGCGGATACTGAACTTTGAGTTGCCGTTTTTGAAGTTTGAGCCTTACAGAAAAAACCGCTCATCAACACAAGGATAAAACTTAAGAGAATAATTTTTTTCATGTCGCTTATTGTTTTATTAGTACTTTTTTGATTTCATCGATTGAAGGAACACGTCCTTTAATTTCAACTTTTTCGTCCACAACCAGCGCCGGAGTCGACATGATGCCATATTTCATGATTTCGACAATGTCTTCCACTTTAGTGATCGTGGCTTCAATTCCATTTTGTTCGACCACTTCGCGCGTGAGTTTCTCCAATGTTTTGCATTTGGGGCAACCGGTACCTAAAATCTTAATATTCATATCTATTATTGTTTTACCGTTTCAGATATTTCCGAAACTTAGTTTTATTTTTTTATCGTTTAAAGAAAAGATCAAACATCTGTTGAGCCTCCTGCCAATTCTCGCGATTGATGCAGTATTTAATGAATGGCGGATTTATTTCGCCCTGGATCAATCCGGCCTTTTTCAATTCTTTTAAGTGTTCCGAAAGTGTTGAGCGTGCAATTGGTAATTCTTCAGCCATATCGCCACTGTAACAACACTTATTGATGTTATTTGCAAGATAATCAAGAATGAAAACGCGCACAGGATGCGAAAGGGCCTTTCCATAACGGGCCAGTTTCTCCTGATTGTCGGTGAAATATTTTACTTTGTTTGTCATTTAAGATTCATTTCGTATTTTGACGAAACAAATGTAGACAATATTTATTCAGTACGATTCAAAAACTGACAATTAAAATTGTGGATCTATTATCTTTATAGCGATTTTAAATCAATTGAAATTAAAAGATGGGAATACTTTATGCGATCGTTATCCTGCTAAGCTGGGGCTTGCATTTGATTTATATTCTTTTAAATCAGAATATCGCTTTGCAAAGTTTCTGGTTTTGGTTTCATCTTTTGCTGCAAACCTGGTTGTTTACCGGACTGTTTATCACAGCGCACGATGCCATGCATGGGACTGTCGCGAAAAATAGGTTCATCAATAATGCCCTGGGTGCACTTGCATCCATTCTTTATGCCGGACTTTGGTATCCGAAACTAAAAGCAAAACATTACCTCCACCATCTGGATCCGGGTACAGCGCAGGATCCTGATTATACAACAGGGAATCAAAACTTTTTTGTCTGGTGGTTTCATTTTATGAGACAATACATTACGATTTGGCAAATCCTGATTATGGCCGGACTTTTCAACATTGGATTGATCTGGTTCGACGAAAAACAATTGATTGTTTTGTGGATTGTTCCTTCAATCTTATCAACTTTTCAGTTATTTTATTTTGGGACCTATGTTCCTCACCGTTTGCCTCACACAGATGACATGAAACCGCATCAGGCACGTTCACAGCCACACAATCATTTGATGGCATTACTAACCTGTTATTTCTTTGGCTACCATTTCGAACACCATGTTTCACCACGCACACCCTGGTGGAGGCTTTACAGTATCAAACAGTAATCAAGTAAAAAATTGATTTGGCCTGATTATCACACCTACTTTTTGTGTGCAAATTTCCTGCCTGTTTTATTGTAATCGAGTATAATCCAAAAGATCCAGAGTGAAATACAAATGAGTAGTCCTGCAATCGCGTAAAAAAAAGAGATTACAAAGGAAGCCAGATAA
>Ga0209724_1003637_pt1 | contig 12463 bp, 10 predicted proteins | sample grotaG_FD_184143 | JGI IMG/M metagenome (GOLD analysis project Ga0209724, IMG submission 184143) | Glacier valley bacterial and archeal communities from Borup Fiord, Nunavut, Canada, to study Microbial Dark Matter (Phase II) -... | ecosystem: Environmental > Aquatic > Freshwater > Ice > Glacier ... | reverse complement strand
GCGGCGACGGCACCATCGATCAGGAACGACGGCGTGCTATGGATGCCAAGTGTGCCGACAGTGCTCGCCATCGCCGACAGCTTGTCACGAGCGGCCTTGTTCGCCAGACACTGCGTGACGTGATCGGCGGACATGCCATGCGCGGCCATGAACGTATCGAGGCCGCCGAGCTTCGCCATGCCGCCGATCTGCGCGTCGGGCTCGAGCGCCGCCAGCTTGGCGGTATCGTCGGGGGTGAGCGCGGCGAACGGTGCGGTCCATTGCTCCTGTGTCGAATACAACAGGTTGACGCGCGCAAAGAAGGCCGACGCGCCGTCGCATCGGGCGATCAGCGACGCCGCGAAATCCGGGCCATTGAGCACGAAACTGCGGTATTCATAACTGACCTTGCCGGTCGCGATATATTTGCTGCGCAGCGCGGCCATGCCGGTCTCGTGGAAATGGCGGCAATGCGGGCAGGTCAGTGACGCATATTCGATCAGCTTTACCGGCGCATTGACGTTCCCGATGCGAAAACCGCCGGCCGGCGTTGCGGCAAAACTGTGCAACCAATCGGCACGGACGGGCGGTTTTGCTTTTGGAGCAGCGGCGGCAGGCAGGGCGACGAGGAGCGCGGCGGCAAGCAACAACGAACGAAACATGCGTATCCTTTTTTCAGCGAATGACCGGCAACCCTTGCGTCGATGACATTGCCTGCGCGAGCGACTGCAGTGCATCGCGCAATCCCGGGTCGGCGATGTCGCGCAAAGTCGATTGCGTCTCTGCCGACAGCGGCTGCTCGGGCAGCTTCGCGGCGCGGCGGGAAGCGACCGGCAAATCGCCGTGACGCAGCGCGAGACGGGCGACAGCGGCATAGCCGAAGAAGGTGTTGCACCGCTCGATCACCTGCGGCTCGACATGTTTCAGCATCGGCGCAAAACTGCCGGTAACGCAGACCTTGAGCGTGCCGCCGCTGCGCTTGCCGACCGGAAAACTCAACGCCTCGGGCAGCGAGTGCCGTGCATAATCGACGCCGACGATCTCGGCCCAGCGCGCGACGATGGCGCTTTGCATGAAGCCGAAGCGCCGAAACGCCGCGCCGCCGATCGCCGGTGTCAATTCGCCGAGGCGACGCGTGCCGCGGCGCGTGCGCAGGGGAGATTCGGTTTCGGCCATGGCGCGATCATGCCATAGCGCGGGCATGGACGTCGATGCGATTTCGCCAGCCCTGCTCGCGTGGTACGACACGCATGCGCGCGCCCTGCCGTGGCGCAGCCCGCCGGGCTTGCCGCCGCCGGATCCGTACCGGGTCTGGCTGTCGGAAATCATGCTGCAGCAAACCGGCACGCTGGTCGTCTCGCGCTATTTCGAGCGGTTTATCGCGCTGTGGCCGACGGTTGCAGCGCTCGCGGCGGCGGACGAGGCGGATGTGTTGCGCGAATGGGCAGGGCTCGGCTATTACGCCCGCGCCCGCAATCTGATCGCTTGCGCGCGCATCGTTGCGGCACGGGGCGGCTTTCCCGATAGCGAGCCCGAGTTGCGCCGCCTGCCTGGCGTCGGCACCTATACCGCCGCCGCCGTCGCGGCGATCGCTTTCGGTGCCCGCGCGGTCGTTGTCGACGGCAATGTCGAGCGCGTGGTCGCACGCCTGTTCGCCGTCGATGCGCCGCTGCCCGGTGCGAAAGCCAAGCTTCACGCCTGCGCCGCCGCGATCACCCCCGATGCGCGCAGCGGCGATCATGCGCAGGCAATGATGGACCTTGGCGCGACCATCTGTACCCCGCGTGCGCCAGACTGCCCAAGCTGCCCGCTGGTTCGCGCGTGCATCGGCCATGCGACCGCCGACCCGGCGCGCTTTCCGGTCAAGGCGCGGCGTCCGGCAAAGCCCGTGCGTCACGGCAATGCCTATTGGCTCGAGGTGGGCGGCGAGGTGCTGCTGGTGCGCCGCCCGCCAAGCGGGTTGCTCGGCGGCATGCTCGCGCTGCCCGGCGATGCATGGGACGGCACCGATGCTCCACCGACAGCGGGCGATTGGCAGCCGATCGGCGTCGTTCGGCATGTCTTCACGCATTTCGACCTGCGCTTGCGGGTGCTTGCGCTGCGCCTCGATGCGCGGCCCGGATTGACGGGGGAGTGGGTCGCCGTGCGCGACGTCGCGACGGCCGGCCTGCCGACGCTGTACGCCAAGGCAGCGCTTGCAGTGGCGCAGTTTCATCGTCATGGCGACGGCAGCGAAATAGCGGGAACCCCATGAGCAGCATCGATCCCTTTCACGGCTGGCGCGTCCCGACGGTGGGCTTCAGCGGGTCGCCGCTCGACCGTGCCGATGTGCTGCGAAACGACGCTGCCGGCCTGATCGCGGCGCGCAGCGACCCCCGCGCCCGCTGGCTGCTGTTCGACGATCTGAAACCGGTGATGGCCGGCGACGGCGCGACACTCGACCTGAACTGGCTGTACCGCAGCGACCTGCCCGACGACGCCCTGTCGGTGTTCCTCGGGCTCGACGGCGACGACGCGCCGCGATTTGCCGCGAGTGGTCCGGCAAGCGATGTCGACGGCACCGCGACCGACGCGCGCGCCGCCGCGATGCAGCTCGGCGACGGGCGCGCGGCGATCATCGCGCACGGCCGGGCGTTGCTCGACTGGCACGCGCGGCACCGGTTCTGCGCCAATTGCGGCGCGCCGACCCGGATCGACAAGGGCGGCCACGCGCGCCGCTGCGATGCCTGCCACGCCGAACATTTTCCGCGCACGGACCCGGTCGTCATCATGCTGGCAATCAAGGACGACCACGTACTCGTCGGCCGCCAGCCGCGCTTTCCTGCGGGATTCTTCTCGGCGCTCGCCGGCTTCGTCGAGCCCGGCGAGACGATCGAGGAGGCGGTCGCGCGCGAATTGTTCGAGGAGGCCGGCATCGGCACGCGCGCCGTCCGCTACATCGCCAGCCAGCCATGGCCGTTCCCGTCGAGCCTGATGATCGGTGCCTTCGCCGAAGCCACCGGCTTCGAACTTGCGCTCGACGGCGACGAGCTCGAGGCGGCGCGCTGGGTTACCAAGGACGAGGTCCGCGCCGCGCTGGATGGTACCGGCGACTGGCTCGCGCCGCCACCGCTGGCGATCGCGCATACGCTGCTGCAGGAATGGGTGCGCTAGCCCACCAGCGCCAGCCGTGGTGAACGCGTCTGCAACGCCAGTTCGGTCGCGGCTTCGGGCGACATCGGTCGGCCGAACAGATACCCCTGCACCTGGTTGCAGCCGAGCGCGCGGATCGCCTCGAACTCTGCGCGCGTCTCGGTCCCCTCGGCAGTGGTCATCATGCCGAGATTGCCCGCCAGCGCGACGATCGCGCGGATGATCGCCACCGATTCGTTGCCGGTCGAGGTGGCCCGCTGAACGAAGCTGCGGTCGATCTTGATGCGGCTGAATTCGGCCTTGTGCAGGTAGCCGAGCGATGAATAGCCGGTGCCGAAATCGTCGAGCGCAAACCGCACGCCGATCGCTTTCAGTTCGGCAAGCATCGCCGTTGTCGACGGCTGCTCGTGCAGGAACAGGCTTTCGGTAATCTCGAGCTCGAGCCGCTCGGGCAGGATGCGGTTGTCGGCGAGGGCGTTGCGGACGATCTGCGCAAGGTTGCGGTCGTCGAACTGCGCCGGCGACAGGTTGACCGCGATGCGGATCGCCGCCGGCCAGCGCGCGGCCCAGCGGCAGGCCTCCTCGATCACCCATGCGCCGATCGGTACGATCAGCCGCGTTTCCTCGGCGATCGGAATGAACTTCAGCGGCGCAATCGTGCCGAGCGTCGGATGGTGCCAACGCAGCAGCGCCTCGAACCCGACGATGCGCTCGTCCGATGCCTCGACGACGGGCTGGAACGCCAACGCCAGTTCGCCGCGTTCGAGCGCGCCGCGCAGATCGAATTCGAGCGCGCGGCGCTCGTCGGCCTTTTCCTGGATGGCGGGCACGAAGCGGCAGGCATGGCCGCGCCCGGTGCCTTTGACTTCATACAAGGCGAGATCGGCGCTGCGCAGCAACAGGTCGACGCTCGCGCCGTCCGCCGGTCCGATCGCAAAGCCGACGCTCGCGCCGATCGATACTACATGCCCATCGAGTTCGAACGGCAGCGCCAGCCCGGCGACGATGGCGCGCGATGCCGCCTCGGCGGCCTCGGTCGAGCTGTGGCTCAACAGCACCGCGAACTCGTCGCCGCCCAGCCGCCCGATATCGGCCTGCTCGCCCAGCGCGGCGCGCAGCCGGGACGCAACCTCGCGCAGTAAAGCGTCGCCCGCGTGGTGCCCGATCGAATCGTTCACCAGCTTGAACCGGTCGAGGTCGATAAACAGCAACGCGCACGCATCGTCGGCTGCCTGCGCCGCGCGCAACGCTGCCGTAATCGTGTCGCGCAGGAAACCGCGATTGGCGAGCCCGGTCAGCGGATCATAGCGTGCCAGCCGGTTGATATGATCCTGCGCCGCACGCACTTCGGTGACGTCGGCACCGACACCGCGATAGCCGGTGAAATGGCCCGTCGCGTCGAGCTTGGGCGTTGCGGACAATTGCCACCAGCGCGTTTCGCCCGCGCCGGCCACGGGAACGATGCAGTCGCGGATCGGCCGTCGCGCCGCGAATTGCCGGGTCAATTCGGCGACCGCGCCGACCGACACCGCGCCCAGCCGCCCGTCGCCGAGCATCGCGATCAACGGTGTCCCGATCAGCCGCTCGCGCGACCGTCCCGCCACTTCGGCCAACCGCGGCGAGACGCGCATCAGCAGCCCGTGCGCGTCGATTTCGAACAACCAGTCGCTGCCGTTGGTCTCGAACTCGCGCAGCAGCAGCGCGATCACATCGGACTGCTCGGCGTTTTCGCTTTCGGTCCGCATCCGGTCCATCATCGCTGCCGTGCGCGCAATGATGCTGCGCGCCATCAGGGCGACGAGCGTCACAAAGCCGAGCGGCAGCAAGCCGTGCAGCACCGGCGTTCCGGCGGGCAGTGCAGCCACGGTCGTTGCAGCGATGATCGTCACCAGTCCGATCCCGGCGGCCGGCATTACGGCGGTGGCGAACGCGCTCGCGACCATCGCGACCATCGCGAACATGACCAGCATGGCCTGACCGTCGCTGTCGACGCGCGCCATCGCCAGCGCCAGCAGTGCCGAGCCGCCGATGCCGAATGCCACGATCTCGAACGACGCCATCCAGAAGGCCCGCTGTCCGACCTCGGCCTCGCGGTGATTGCGGCGGCGGAACCGCCAGCGCATCGCCATCACGACGACCAGCGCCACTGCGCCCGCGCCGGTCAGCGCCAGCGACTGCGGACCATCGCCGAGCATCGCCGTCAGCGCCGCGGCATTCAGCGCGAGCAAGCCGATATTGAACGGCACATAGCGGCTTTGCAGCGCCAGCTGCGCGGCCCGCACGCGGCCCCAGAACGCCACGTCACGCTGCGCAAAGCCGAATATCTGCTGCCAGCCGATCGTCTTGTCGACCACGCTTGGCGGTCGAAAACTCGCCGACATGCCCGTCTCCCCGGCGACGGGATGTGCCCGCCCCCTGACAGAACGGCGGGGTGTTCAGAAACCTTAGCGCCGGCGCGCCTGCACATAGGTGCCAAGCAGCCGCACCCATTTCGTGTGGAAGCGCAGCTCGTCGAGCGCTCGCGCCACCCAGGCATCGGTCGGAGCGCCTTCGAAATCGGCGTAGAATTCCGCCGCCGAAAAGCTGCCGTCGCGCAAATAGCTTTCGAGTTTGGTGATGTTGACGCCGTTGGTCGCGAACCCGCCGAGCGCCTTGAACAACGCGGCGGGAATGTTGCGCACCTCGAACAGCAGCGAGGTCATCACCGGTTGCCCGGCCTCGGGGGTGGCTGGATGACGTGCCAGCACGACGAAGCGCGTCGTATTGTGATCGGCGTCCTCGATGCCCTCGGCAATCACGTCGAGGCCGTAAAGCTCGCCCGCCAGCCGCGATCCGACCGCCGCGAGCGTCGGGTCCTGCGTCGCCGCAACCAGGGCAGCGGCGGCGGCAGTGTCGGGGTAGGCGCGCGGCACGATTCCCCAGTCGGCGAGGCGCTTGCGAACCTGCCCCAGCGCCTGCGGATGGCTGATCGCATGGCCGATGGCGGCGCGCGCCACCCCGGGCAGCCCAAGCAGGCAGTGGCGCACGCGGACGAAATGCTCGCCGGTGATCGACAGCCCTGATTCAGGCAGCAGGAAGTGAATGTCGGCAACGCGCCCGTGCAGCGAGTTCTCGATCGGGATCATCGCGCAATCGGCACGCCCGTTCTGCACCGCCTCGATTGCCGCCTCGAAGGAAAAGCACGGCAACGGCAGCGCGTTGGGAAACGCCTCGCGCACGGCCTGGTGCGAATAGGCACCCGGTGCCCCCTGAAACGCCACTGCGCGCCCCGGTTCGGCGGCGGCAGCGGTGGTCATCGTGTCGACGAGAGCGCGGGCGGGCGGGGCATAATCATCCATGCAGGCGGGTTAGGCGGCGGCGCGCGCCATGGTCAAGCGCCATGCTGCACTGCGACGATCAATTGCTTGCCCCTGTGCACCCCCGCACCTATGGTCCGCGCGATTTCAGAATAGCTACGCGACCGGAGGCGTTGGTGGACAGTTTCGAGTGGAACAAGATTGCGGGTTGGGTGCTGGCGGCAGCCGTCGCCGTGCTCGGCCTCGTGATCGTCACCGGCAAGATTTTTGCGCCGGTGTTCCCGGCCAAGCCGGGTTATGTCGTGCAGGGCGTCGAGGAAGTGGCCGCTGCCGGCCCCGCCGCCGTCGCCGAAAAGCCGATCGAATTCTACCTTGCGTCGGCCGATGTCGCCAAGGGCGAGGCCGTCTTCAAAAAATGCGGAGCGTGCCATAACGCAGCCAAGGGCGGCGCAGCCGGCATCGGCCCGAACCTTTGGGGAGTCATCGGCGGCCCGCACGCGCACATGCCGGGGTTCGGATATTCGGACGCGATGGCAGCGACGCACGACAAGACGTGGGACTTCACGCAGATCAATGCGTGGCTGACCAACCCCAAGGCGTTCATCGCCGGCAACAAAATGAGCTTTGCGGGCATCTCGAAGCCCGAGGAGCGCGCGCAGGTCATCGCTTATCTGAATACGCAGAGCGACCATCCGCTGCCGCTTCCCCCGGTTCCTGCCGAAGCTGCAGCTGCGCCGGCTGCCGCAGCCGCTCCCGGTGCAGCGCCTGCCGCCGACGCCGCTGCGGCTCCTGCCGACACGAAGAAGCCCGTTACAACGCCCTGAGGCCCTACCCTCGCGCCCCGGCGCGAGGGTCGTTACAGTCCGTAGTGCGCCACGACGATCGCCCAAGCCTCGGCAGCGGTTTCGACGATATGGAATAGTTCGAGGTCGCGGTGCGCGATCGTGCCCTCGTCGGCGAGCGCTTCGAAATTGACGACGCGCGTCCAGAATTCGCGCCCGAACAGGATGATCGGCAGCGGCTTGACCTTGCCGGTCTGGACCAGCGTCAACAGCTCGAACAGCTCGTCGAATGTGCCAAAGCCACCGGGAAACACCGCGACGGCGCGCGCGCGCATCAGGAAATGCATCTTGCGCAGCGCAAAATAATGGAACTGGAACGACAGCCCCGGCGTGACATAGGGGTTTGGCACCTGCTCGAACGGCAGCACGATGTTCAGCCCGACAGACGGCGCGTCGACATCGGCGGCGCCGCGGTTCGCCGCCTCCATGATCGACGGCCCACCGCCCGAGCACACCACGAACTGGCGCTCGGCGGGCGGGCACCCGTCCTCGCAACCATGCAGTGACGCCGTTGCGGCGAGCTCGCGCGCGGCGGAATAATAGCGCGATTTCGCCGCCAGCCGTTCGGCGACCTCGCGGTCCCGGCCCGGGGCGGCGGCGTCGATCAGCGCCTGCGCCTCGTCGGGCGACGGGATCCGCGCCGATCCATAGAACACGAACGTCGAGGCGATCCCGGCCTCGGTCAGCGCCAGTTCGGCCTTGAGCAGTTCGAGTTGAAACCGCACCGGCCGCAGGTCATCCCGGAGCAGGAAGTCATTGTCCTGAAACGCCAGCTTGTACGCCGGATGCTCGGTTTGCGGCACCGAAGTCGGGTGCGCCGCAGCCTTTGCTTCGGCACGTGCGGTCGGGAACAGGCGGTCGGGAACGTCGGCGGGGCTGGTCATGCGCGCTCCGATACACGCCGATATCGCGCTTGACTACGCCGCTGCAATCTATACCCACGGCGGCGGGCCACGCCGTCCCAACGCGGCGCGAGCTCTCTGTGAGGAGAGACTATGACTAATCGACCAACCACGCGCCCTGCGCGTGCGCATTTTTCGTCCGGGCCCTGCGCGAAACGTCCAGGCTGGACTCCCGACCAACTCAGCATCGATAGTCTCGGCCGCTCGCACCGGTCGAAGATCGGCAAAACGCGGCTGCAACTGGCGATCGACAAGACGCGCGCCGTGCTCGGGGTTCCCGACACGCACCGCATCGGGATCGTCCCGGCTTCGGATACCGGAGCCTATGAGATGGCGATGTGGACGATGCTCGGCGCCCGCCCGGTGACGATGATGGCGTGGGAAAGCTTTGGCGAAGGCTGGGTCACCGATGCGGTCAAGCAGCTGAAGCTCGACGCCACGGTCGTCACCGCTCCCTATGGCGAGCTGCCCGACCTGACGCGCATTCATCAATCGCACGACGTCTGCTTCACCTGGAACGGCACCACCTCGGGCGTCCGCGTGCCGAACGGTGACTGGATCCGCGACGACCGCGAGGGGCTGACGCTGTGCGACGCCACCAGCGCGGTGTTCGCGCAGGACCTGCCGTGGGCAAAGCTCGATGTGACGACCTACAGCTGGCAGAAGGTGCTGGGCGGCGAAGGCGGCCACGGCATCATCATCCTCGGGCCGCGCGCCGTCGAGCGCCTCGAAAGCTATATGCCTGCTTGGCCGCTGCCGAAGATTTTCCGGCTGACCAGCAAGGGCAAGCTGATCGAGGGCATTTTCAGCGGCGAGACGATCAACACGCCGTCGATGCTGGCGGTCGAGGATTACATCGACGCGCTGCACTGGGCGGAATCGGTCGGCGGGCTGAGCGAGCTGTTCGCGCGCGCCGATGCCAATGCCGCAGCGCTCAGCCGCTGGGTCGAGGCGACGCCGTGGGTCGCGCATCTGGCAGGCGATCCGGCGACGCGGTCGAACACCAGCGTGTGCCTGACGCTTCCCGGCGCGGACGCCGACGTGCCGAAAAAGCTTGCCAGCCTGCTCGAAAAGGAAGGCGTCGCGTTCGACATCGGCGGGTACCGCGACGCGCCGCCGGGCCTGCGCATCTGGTGCGGCGCAACGGTGGACACATCGGATGTCGTCGCGCTGGGGCCATGGCTCGAATGGGCGTATCGCGAAATCACTCAATAATTGTCATCCCGGCGAACGCCGGGACCCATTGCACGGCAGTTCACGGCCGTGGGTCCCGGCGTTCGCCGGGATGACAAAGTTAGATTAGGAACCAGCCAATGCCCAAAGTCCTCATCGCCGATCAGATGTCCCCCAAGGCCGCCGAAATCTTCCGCGCGCGCGGGGTCGAGGTCGACGAAATCACCGGCCTGTCGAAGGAAGACCTGCTCAAGATCATCGATAAATACGACGGCCTTGCGATCCGTTCGTCGACCAAGGCGACCAAGGAAGTGCTGGCGGCGGCGACCAACATGAAAGTCGTCGGGCGCGCGGGCATCGGTGTCGATAACGTCGACATCCCTGCCGCCTCCGCGCACGGCATCGTCGTGATGAACACGCCGTTCGGCAATTCGATCACGACGGCTGAACATGCGATCGCGCTGATGTTCGCGCTGGCGCGGCAACTGCCCGAAGCCGACGCCTCGACGCAGGCCGGCAAGTGGGAAAAAAACCGCTTCATGGGCGTCGAGCTCACCGCCAAGACGCTCGGGCTGATCGGCTGCGGCAACATCGGCAGCATCGTTGCAGAACGCGCGCTCGGGCTGAAGATGAAGGTGGTCGCGTTCGATCCGTTCCTGACGCCCGAACATGCGCAGGACATCGGCGTCGAAAAGGTCACGCTCGAAGAATTGCTGGCGCGCGCCGACGTCATCACGCTGCACACGCCGCTCACCGACTCGACGCGCAACATCCTGTCGGCCGAAAATCTCGCCAAGACCAAGAAGGGCGTGCGCATCGTCAACTGCGCCCGCGGTGGCCTGATCGACGAAGTTGCACTCAAGGCGGGGCTCGACGGCGGGCATATCGCGGGCGCAGCGCTCGATGTGTTCGCGCAGGAACCCGCCACCGCGTCGCCGCTGTTCGGTACGCCGGGGTTCATCTCGACGCCGCATCTGGGCGCATCGACCGACGAGGCACAAGTCAATGTCGCGATCCAGGTTGCCGAACAGATGTCGGACTTCCTGCTGACCGGCGGGGTGACCAACGCGCTCAACGTGCCGTCGCTGTCGGCAGAGGAAGCGCCGCGGCTGCGCCCGTACATGGCGCTTGCCGAACAGCTCGGCATGCTGATCGGCCAGCTGGTCGACGGTATCACCGGGGTGACCGTCGAGGTCGAGGGTGCGGCCGCCGAGCTCAATATCAAGCCGATTACCGCCGCCGTGCTGACCGGGCTGATGAAGCCGTTCAGCGACACCGTGAACATGGTCAATGCCCCGTATCTGGCGCGCGACCGCGACATCGCCGTGTCCGAGGTTCGCCACGAGCGCGACACCGACTATCACACGCTGGTCCGCGTCACCGTCAAGACTACGGCGGGCGAGCGATCGGTAGCGGGTACCTTGTTCGGTAACCGCGAACCACGGCTGGTCGAGATCATCGGCATCAAGGTCGAGGCCGATCTCGCCGGGCCGATGCTGTATATCGTCAACGAGGACAAACCCGGCTTCATCGGGCGGCTCGGCACGACGCTCGGCGAGGCGGGCGTCAACATCGGCACTTTCCACCTCGGTCGGCGCGATGCCGGAGCCGAAGCCGTGCTGTTGCTGTCGGTCGACGAGCGCATCCCCGATCCGCTGCTCGCCGCGATCTGTCGGTTGCCGGGCGTGAAGACGGTAAAGGCGCTGAGCTTTGGGTGAGATGACGTTGCGCAAGGTGCGATGATGACCAGCGACATAGCAGCCGGCCTGCTTCCCGAAGGTCTCCGCGACCGCTTGCCGCCACAGGCGGAGGCGGCCGCGACGCTGCTGCGCGGGCTGATCGATCATGTCGCCGCGCATGGCTATGAGCGCGTCCAGCCGCCGCTCGTCGAATATGAGGACGGGCTGGCGGGACGGCTCGCGGGCGCATCGCGGCAGGAGTTGCTGCGCTTCGTCGATCCGGTGTCGCAGCGGACGCTGGCGCTGCGGTCGGACATGACCGGGCAGGTCGGGCGCATCGCTGCAACCCGCCTCGCGCACTATGCCCGCCCGTTGCGACTGGCGTACGGCGGCCCGGTGGTGCGCGTGAAGGGCAGCCAGCTCCGCCCCGAGCGCGAGGCGCTGCAGATGGGCGCCGAACTGATCGGCAGCGACAGCGTGGCCGCCGTCGGCGAGATCCTTGCCGTCGCGGTCGAGGCGTTGCGCGCGGCGGGCCTCAACGGCCTGACGGTCGATATCACGCTGCCGAACTTCATCGCCGAACTGGCGCGCGCATGGCCGGTCGCCGACCTCGATGCCGTGCAGGCACTGCTCGACGGCAAGGACGTCGTTGGCTTGCGCGCCGCGGGCGCGGCCGCATACGAACCGCTGATCGCCGCCGCCGGCGATGCCACTTCCGCGCTCGCCTCGCTTCGCAAGCTCAACCTGACCCCGGCGTTGCAGCGCCAGCTCGATGACGCCGCCGCGGTGATTGCCACGCTGGGCACCGCAGACGCGGTAACGCTCGACCCGACCGAGCGCCACGGCTTCGAATATCAGCGTTGGATCGGCTTTTCATTCTTCGCCGACGGCGTTCGCGGCGAAGTCGGTCGCGGCGGCGCATACACCGTCATGCACCCCGATGGCCGCAGCGAGCCCGCCGTCGGCTTCTCGCTCTATGTCGACGGCCTTGTCGATGCCGGGCTCGGCGTGACGCCGCCGCGCCGCATCCTGCTGCCGCTTGGCACCGCGCCTGCCGTCGGTGCCGGGCTGCGTAGCGCCGGGTGGAGCACGGTTGCCGCACTCGCCGCCGTTGCCGACCCGCACGCTTTTCGCTGCACGCATGTGTGGAACGGTGTAGAGGCCGCGCTGGTCTAACGAAGAGTATGCACAGCACATGGCCAATGTAGTCGTCATCGGCGCGCAATGGGGCGACGAAGGCAAGGGCAAGATCGTCGATTGGCTCACCGAGCGCGCCGACGTCGTGGTGCGCTTTCAGGGTGGCCATAACGCCGGGCACACGCTGGTCGTGGGCGATATGGTCTATAAACTCAGCCTGCTGCCGAGCGGCATCGTGCGCGGCGCGCTGTCGGTGATAGGCAACGGCGTGGTGTTCGATCCGTGGCATTTCCGCGAGGAGGTCGCCAAGCTGCGCGGCCAGG
>Ga0209724_1003636_pt1 | contig 12463 bp, 13 predicted proteins | sample grotaG_FD_184143 | JGI IMG/M metagenome (GOLD analysis project Ga0209724, IMG submission 184143) | Glacier valley bacterial and archeal communities from Borup Fiord, Nunavut, Canada, to study Microbial Dark Matter (Phase II) -... | ecosystem: Environmental > Aquatic > Freshwater > Ice > Glacier ... | reverse complement strand
TAGGCTTAGGCAACCGAAGTCTCATTGGAGAACAGTTTAGAGAATTAAGAACAAATTTAAATTATGTTACTGCCGTAACTAAGGAGAAATGTAAAGTAATTTTAGTTACTTCCTCCATATCAGGGGAGGGCAAAAGTTTTGTATCAATCAATACGGCCGTAAGCCTTAGCTTAATTGGCGCAAAGGTAATATTGCTGGAATTCGATTTACGCAAACCAAAAATCAGCAAAGAGTTAGCCATTGCCCGTGATCCGGGGTTAAGCAATTACCTGATTAATATGGCTACTGAAAAGGATATCATAAAACCGCATGCTACCATTGCTAATTTAAATATTATTCCTTCTGGTCCAATACCGCCAAACCCTGCTGAATTAATCAGTAGCCCAAGGTTAATAGAATTAATGGATTATTTAAAACAACATTTCGATTATGTTATTATTGATTCACCCCCGGTAGCTGCAGTAACAGATGCTAAAATTTTAGCAGGTATAGCCCACACTACCTTGTATATTATTAGGTATAATTATACCAACAGTACTTTACTTGAATTGATTTATGATGTGCAGCAAAAAAATATCCTACCCAATTTAAATATTATATTTAATGGTATTATTCCAAAAAAAATATTGGGGTACAACTATGGACAAGGGTATGGATATGGATTAGGATATGGCTATGGCCAGGGGTATAGTGATGCCCCTCAAAAAAAGTAAAAATAATTTAATATCTAATAGAAATATTTAGGTATGCATTTCAATTTTTTTCTCCCATAACATAGACTCTATTAGGGGTGAAAAAACATATTTTTTTGAATGTAACTAAAATTAAAAAATGACAAATGTCCAAATTATACAGTTACCCAAAATTGAAGATCCAAGGGGAAATCTTTCTTTTTTTGAAACAGATAACCATGTGCCGTTTAGTATAGCCAGAACCTACTGGATTTATGATGTTCCCGGAGGCGAAATACGTGGAGGACATGCTTTTAAACAACAACAGGAATTTATTATTGCACTTTCGGGAAGTTTTGAAGTGGTATTACAGGATGGGAAAAATGAAAAACGCTTCCTTTTAAACCGCTCTTATTATGGATTATATATACCACGGATGATATGGAGAAGTCTTGAAAATTTTTCCACTAATTCTCTTGCCTTGATTGTAAGCGATAGTGTATATGATGAGTTTGATTATATCAGGGATTTTGAAATTTATAAAAAAGCTGCTAATGGTTAATACAACAGTTTTTGATTGCACTATACTTGATATAGGTAAAATAAAGAACGATGCCGGAAATATTACAGTTGTTGAAAAAAAAGTTCAGATTCCTTTTGATATTGCCAGGATATATTATCTCTATGATGTGCCGGGTGGAGAATCTAGGGGTGGTCATGCGCACAAGGAATTACAACAACTTATTATTGCGGCAAGTGGTAGTTTTGATATTATTGTAGACGATGGCAATGTAAAAAGAACTTTTCATTTATCCAGGCCTAATATCGGACTATATATGCCATCTGGATTATGGCGTGAATTGGATAATTTTTCTTCTGGTTCTATTTGCATGGTTTTAGCCTCACTTGTTTATAGTGAAAATGATTACTTAAGAGAATACACAGAATATATAAAGTTCAAACAATGAAAAAAATATTGATAGCAGGTGCAGGGGGTGCACCAACTGAAGGCGTAATTAATTCTTTATTAAAATGTAATAGCGAAGAAATTATTGGTATGGGAAGCGAGCCTACAGACCTTGTTCTTTCTGCGGCAAAAAGAAAATATTTTATTCCCTATGCTGATACACCGGGCTATAAAGATGCTTTATTGGCAATACTTCAAAAGGAAAAGCCAGATTTAATTCATTTTCAGAACGACCTGGAAATTTACCATGCTTCTTTAATTAGGGATGAAATTCATGGGGCAGGAGTAAAGACCTTTATGCCTGACCACGATGTTATTGACACTTGTGTGCACAAGCATAAAACATATTTAAAACTAAAAATTGCTGGTATAAAAGTTCCTGAAAATTCTGTGATTAATGATGAGGCTGATTTGAAAAAAGCCTTTGTAGAACTTGGTGATGCGGCTGGAAAAATTTGGTTAAGGGCTTCTTCTATTGGGGGAGGTGGTAAAGGATCTTTGCCAACAGATGATTTTGCTTTTGCCAAAGGATGGATTGAACGTTACAAGGGTTGGGGAGATTTTGTAGCTGCCCAGTTATTAACACCGGATACCGTTACGTGGTTGTCTATATGGCATGAAGGGGAATTGGTTGTAGCACAAACTAGAATTCGGAAAGGATGGACGCATGGTAACAGAACAGTTTCTGGTGTTACAGGTGTAACAAAAGTTGGTCAGACTTTTTCTGACGACATTGTTAATAAAATTGCCTTTGATACTATAAAGGCAGTTTCACCTAAACCGCATGGTATTTTTGGTGTAGACATGACCTATGATAAGGCTGGAATTCCCAACCCTACAGAAATAAATATCTCACGTTTTTTTACGACAGTTTTGTTTTTTACTGAGGCAGGTTTAAATATGCCTGAAATTTTTAAAGATATTGCGCTGTATAATAAATTCCCAGCCTTGGAGTCAAAAATAAATCCTTTGCCGAATGGCTTATTATGGTTAAGAGGTATGGATACAAAGCCACGGTTAATGACATCTGAAGAAATTGAAACAGAAGTTATAACAGTTTAAATTAAACAATTGTATGATTTTAGTTACAGGCGCAACAGGCTTTATAGGAAAGCATTTAATAAATGCCTTAAAAACGAAAGAAGGTTTGGAAAATGTTATTGCATTTGTATCTAAACCAATAGAGAACGGCAATTACTTATTGCATAATAATTATAATATTAGTCCCGGTCTTTTTGAGAAGCCGGTTTATAAAAATATAAAAACAGTAATTCATGCTGGCGCTTTTACTCCAAAAAATGGTGCACAAGCCAATGATATTTCACAGTCTTTTTCTAATATTCAAATAACCATCAATTTAATAAATGCATTACCCAATAGTGTAAAGCATTTTATTTTTTTTAGCACACTGGATATTTATGGGGAAAGTGATACCCCACTTAGCGAGCAATCAAATATAGAGCCTTCATCACTGTATGGACAATCAAAGCTTTATTGTGAAAAAATGGTTTTGGCCTGGGGTAAAGAAAAGCAAATTAAGGTTTCAATACTTAGGATAGGCCATACATATGGCCCTGGCGAAGAAGCGTATAAAAAAATAATTCCTATATGTATTACAAGGCTTCAGCAAAATATGGCACCGCAAATATGGGGCAGCGGAAATGATCTTAGATCTTTTATATATGTGGAGGATGTAATTAATATGGTGATTAACACTATATCCTTGAATGGCAATGAAGGGCCTGTTAATATAGTAAGTGAAAAATCTGTTTCCATTAATGAACTGGTTAAAATGCTTATTGAAATTAGTGGGTTAACCATTCAGCCGGAATATATTTCGTTGAACGCCAAAGCTAAAAATCTTAAATTTAATGCTTCAAAAATGAATAAATTATTGGGTACCGAATTAACAGGTTTGAAAGAAGGGTTAACCGTCGAATGGAACTATATGCTTCAATTAAATAAATAATAAGTGCATCTTTTTTTAGACCTTGATGGAACTTTGTTAGACTCAACGCAAAGGTTATACCAGTTATTTAATTTCCTGGTACCTGAATCTGATTTAAGTTTTATACAATATTGGGAGTTAAAAAAAAATGCGATAGGTCATGCAGCAATCTTAAAAGATAAATTCAATTATTCTCCGGCTTCTATTATCCAGTTTCAGCAGCAATGGCATAATTTGATAGAACATCCTGATTGGATTGCTTACGACAAGCCTTTAGCAGGAGTTACTGAAAAACTTATTGACTTAAGCGAACGTTACTCTCTAATATTAGTAACAGCGCGGCAATTTGTTACCATTGCGAAACAGCAGGTTGAGCAATTTGAATGGAAAGAATTATTTGATGAATTGCTAATAACTGAACAAAAAACAGAAAAAGAAAATTTAATTCTTCAGAATATTAGGGTTTTCAAAGATGATTGGTTTATTGGCGATACCGGAAAGGATATTTTGGCTGGTAAATTTTTAAAAATAAATACAGCTGCGGTTTTATCTGGATTTAGGAGTAGAGAAAATCTGGTAAAATACTCGCCAGATATTATAATTAGGAGCATTACAGACTTCAATAATTAATTAAATATATATGAAAAAAATAAAAGAAATAGTTGATGAATCTTCAAGTTTTTATTTCAATACCATCTTAAACTTTGATTACAGGCTTTGTTATTATAATTTTTTAAGTTTTAAACCGTTTTTTCGTGGAGAGATAGCTTTGGAGTTAGGGCCTGCCTCTGGATATATGACTAAACATTTAATTGACAATTTTAAAGAAATCCACTTAATTGAAGGCTCTAAAGAGTTGTTAGAGAAAATCCCTGACTATGAAAATTTAAAAAAGGTACATTCCTTATTTGAGGATTATGAAACTGATTCGAAATATGATACCATAATTATGAGCCATGTTTTAGAGCATATAGAAAACCCTGTTGGGGTCTTAAAAAAAATCCATAACTGGCTTGCAAAGGATGGAGTTTTTTTGGTATCAGTGCCAAATGCTAAATCTATCCATAGAATGGCAGCTGTGGAAATGGGCCTGCTTGAAAGTATATATTCCCTTAATGCGAGAGACAAAGAATTGGGTCATTACAGAGTTTATGATTTAGACAAATTAGAAGACGATATTAAAGATGCAGGATTTTCTATTATAAAAACGGGTGGTATTTTCTTAAAGCCTTTATCAAATAAACAGATAGAAGATAACTGGACTGATGAAATGATTGAAGGTTTTTATAAGCTGGGCCATGTTTTTACTGATAATTGTGCTGAAATTTATATAGTATGTGTAAAATAATAGTATGAAGATTCCTTTCCTTTCTTTCGAATATATTCACAAGCCTTTAAAGGCCGAAATGTTGCAGGCATTTGAAGCGTTTTATGATAGCAACTGGTTTGTCTTAGGCGATCGAGTAAGAAAATTTGAGCAGGAGTATGCTTTATTTAATAACGTAGAAGATGTTGTGGGTATAAGCAATGGTTTGGATGCTCTGCACATTGCGCTAAAAGCATTGGGGATTGGACCAGGAGATGAAGTGATTGTGCCTTCCAATACCTTTATTGCCACTTGGCTGGCTGTTAGTTATGTTGGGGCAATTGTAGTGCCGGTTGAGCCTGATATCCTTAGTTATAATATAGATGTAAGTAAAATTGAGGCCGCCATTACAGATAAAACAAAGGCTATAATGCCTGTGCATTTATACGGCCAGGCTTGTGAAATGGATGCAATAATGGCTATTGCCAGTAAACATGGATTGTATGTAATTGAAGACAATGCGCAGGCGCAGGGAGCGACATTTAAAGAAAAACTTACAGGTAGTTTTGGCGATATAAATGGCACAAGTTTTTATCCCGGTAAGAATTTAGGAGCTTTGGGTGATGCAGGTGCAATCACCACAAATAACTCTATGCTGGCAGAAAAAGCAAGAACATTGCGCAACTATGGATCCCGAAAAAAATACTGTAATGAGGTAATTGGGTATAACATGCGGATAGACGAATGCCAGGCTGCATTTCTTTCTGTTAAGTTAAATTATCTTGCTGAATGGACTGAACAACGAAACGTAATTGCGGGATGGTATAACGAGCTCTTAGATGAAATTGAAGATATTTGTTTACCCCATATAAAACCAGGCGCTACGCATGTTTATCATTTATATGTTATTAGAACAAATAAAAGAGATTTGTTACAACAATATTTAACGAGGCAGGGTGTAGGCTCATTAATTCATTATCCCATTCCTCCACATTTACAGGAAGCCTATGCTCAATTAAAATATTCTGTAGGTGATTTTCCAATTGCAGAAGAAATGGCCCAAACCTGCCTTAGTTTACCCATGTGGCCAGGTTTAACATTTAATGAAATTTCCAGTATCTGCACGGCTATAAAAAAATTCTTTTAATTTTTGAATTCTACTAAAATAATTGGTACTCGAATAAAAAAAATAGCAGGATCAAAACTGGCAAAGGTTTTTGGGCTTACAACTGTATCGACTCTGGTTAAAATTATAACAAGTTTTATTTCAGTTAAAGTTGTAGCCGTAATAATTGGTCCTGCAGGTATTGCTTTATTGGGACAGTTAAATAATTTTTCTGCAATGATAATGACTCTCGCAACTGGTGGCATTGGGTCAGGCGTAGTCAAGTATACTTCGGAATATAAGAACCAACAGTCAAAACTCAGGTTGTATTTAAGTACAGCATTAATGTTAACCCTTGTGTTTTCAGGTTTATGCGGCGTTGTACTTATTCTTTTTGCTGGTTTTTTTAGCAAACTTATTTTGCTAAATATACAGTATACATTTGTGTTTCGTATTTTTGGTTTCACCATTGTGTTGTATGCATTAAATAACCTGCTTATTGCTTTTCTAAACGGTTTTCAGGAGTATAAAAAATTTGTGCTTGTTGCAATTTCTACAAGTATTGCAGGGCTTGTGATTTCTGTATTATTAGTTTGGTTTTTTAATATAGAGGGTGCCCTTGTTAGTGCAGTAACTTTTCAAAGTGTAGTTTTCTTTGTTACTGTTTTTTTTGTTTTAAAATCATCCTGGTTTACAAAAAAAAACCTGTCTTTAAGATTTAGTAAACCTGTAGCTAAAAAATACTTCACTTATTCATTAATGGCATTGACATCGGCTGCCACGGTTCCTGTTGGGCAACTTATTATAAGGGGGCACATTATTAGCAGACTATCTATTGAAAGTGGGGGTTGGTGGGAAGCAATGAATCGTTTATCCGGCTTAAGCCTGTTGCTGATAACTTCTTCCTTTGGTGTATACTATTTACCCCGGTTTTCTGAGCTGATAGATAAGAAAGCTTTAGCCAATGAGATTAAAACTGCATTTAAGATAATTGTTCCTTTACTACTGGTAATGTTTTCTGCAATGTTTATTTTACGGGAATTTATTATTACATTGATATTTTCAAAAGCCTTTCTTCCCATTAAGCAATTATTTATCTGGCAAATATGCGGTGATTTTTTTAAAATATGTAGTTGGCTTTTGGCATATGTTTTGGTAGCAAAAGCCAGGATAAAAATATTTATTGCTACAGAAATATTTTTTAGTGTGAGTTTTGTAGCCCTTGCTTTTTTATTATTACATAATGGTATTTTAGGTGTTGTGCAAGCCTATTTAATAAATTATTTTTTTTATTTTTTATTTATGGCTTTTTGGTTGATTAGATATTTAAAAGAAGATAAAAAATATTAAAATATTGTGTGCATGAATAGTATTAAATCGATTACAATTTTTTGCCCCAGTGTAAAAGGAGGAGGAACTCCTTTTTTATATGGCAGGATAGCGAAATACATAAAATTGAATTCTAATTATGAACTAAGTGTAATTGATTTTGAGGATGGGTTTATAAAGCAATTTCTACAACAAAATAATATTGTTTTCAGGGATATTCTTTTTAAACCAGATGAGGCCAATATTATTGAGGAACCTACTATTTTAATAATCGACCTGCTTACCAGTAAGTTGCTTGGCAAATTGATACAGGTAAACAAAAAATCGTGTTTGCTTCTTGTTTGTACCTTTCCATTTGATGGATTTAAATACATCCCTACTGCAACAATGGTATATAAATGGAGTAAAGAAAATAAAAGGAATTGGGGGCTATTTCTTCATCCATTGTATCGGAGAAAGGTAAGGCGTTTTTTAGATTTAGCGACTGTCAAAAATGGATTAGGATATATGGATATGGAAAATTATGAAGCCAATCAATATATTTTCGATCTAAAAAATCAGCCTACAATTCTGCCCATATTTACAGAGCCCCCAATTAATAAGAAGGCATTATTTAGTAATGGCAATCATTTTAATATAGTTTGGGTTGGAAGGCTAACCGATTTTAAACACCTCCCTGTATGTGCCATTATGGATACACTGGAATTATTGCAACAGCAAAATGGAAATAGGTTCACTTTTCATATTGTAGGCGATGGGCAACATTTTGATATTGTTAAAGAATATTCTGCCAGGTTAAAAAATATTGAGGTGATTTTTTATGGTCATTTAGCAGAATCGGAAGTGAATGATCTTTTACTGAAAAATGGTGATGTGGCAATAGGGCATGGTACATCTATTTTGGAGGCGGCAAAATTGGGCGTACCCGCTTTGCTGGTTAATGGCGCATATTTTAAACCGGAAGTAAAGGATTTAAAAGCGATATGGTTATACAAGGCTGAAAATTATTTTGTAGGCAGAATAGCAACAAAACCGGATGAGTTTATCGGTGTTAAAATTTTAGATATACTTAAAGATTTGACAGCAAAAAGCCTTCAATCAATAGGGGATAAATGTTATGATTATTGGAATGAGCACCATAATATTGAAAAAATTGGAAGTAAGTATTTAACAATGCTTGATAACGGCTCTTTTACCTACGAGGATTATTTAAGAACCGGGATTAAAAAATTAGGATTGCTGGGTAGTGTGGCACAGGGTGTAAAAAATGTAATAAGTAGATACAAAAAATGAAAAACAAAGTAAAAGTTCTAATTGCAAAAATTCAGACTTTGCCCATTTTTGGCTTGATCATTAAATTAGTGAAAGGAAATTTTATTACAAAAGATAAACTAAAGTTTACGATTGAGGCTGAAGGAATAAATTATCAAACTATCAGTACATTATATTTTGCCTTTTATGAATCACCAGAAATCAGGTTTGTAAAAAAACATTTACGAACCGATTTACCTATTATAGAATTAGGAACAAGCCTTGGAGTAATTTCTACTTATTGCCGGGTTATCAATAAAAACAAACTTGTTTGTGTTGAAGCAAACCCCATTTTAATTCCAGCTATCAACAAAAATTTTCAATCAAATGAAATTGAAAATTATTCCGTTATCAATGCAGCTATCGGCTACTCCAATAAAATGTTTTTTGAAACTGGCCCTAACAATGTTTTGGGTAAATTATCAGCGGCATTTAATAACGGTCAATTGAAGTGGATATGTTATCCCTAAACTCAGTATTGACTACGTATACTATTGATGAATATATTTTGATTTGCGATATAGAAGGGGCTGAAGCCCAACTTTTAATAAGTGATTTAGAATTTTTAAAAAATTGCCAGCAAATTATAATTGAAACACATGAAGGTGAATTGGATGGTTTTCACCTTTATCCTTAAAAAAAATGATAATAAACTTAGGGTTTTTGGTAGTAGATGAGTATGGGTGAAATTTTGTTTTTTAAAAATAATTGTTTACTTATTTGCTGCTTTTTTATTTCAATATAAGATTTTCTATATTTAATAAAATTCTATTTACTTGAAAAGTGCTGTTGTAGTTCATGCAGGAAGAAGAGATAATTACCAGGTGGCATTGGCCTTGCATGAAGTAGGGTTACTAAATAAACTGGTAACAGAACTTTATTTTCCCGGCGAAAAGCATTTAATAGAAACCCTGTTTACATTATTTAAAAGGAAAGAACTTTTAAGGTTGAGGTATATGGAAGGGTTGCCATCATCCCATGTATCTGTTTCAAAAAGAGCCTTATTAATGTCGGGTGTTATTAAAATTTTAAAAACGGCTAAATATTATCCGTTGCAGGGAGAAATGTTAGGGGAAACGGCTAGCGTGATTGCAATTAAAAATGACAGCCCCATAATTAGTTATAGCACGTATGCAAAAGAGGCATTAAAAAACCAGCAGGTAACACATAGGATTTTATTTCAACACCATCCTCACCCTGCATCAGTGCGTAAAATTTTTGAGGAAGAGTTGGCATTAAATCCATCTTCGGCAAATTCTCTGCAATCAGAATACGAGCTTTCTTTAAGTGATGGGGAAATGGAAGACTTTATGAAAGAGCCTTTTCTTGCCAATAACTGGATGGCCGCAAGTTCGTTTACTGCTAAAACTTTAATAGAACATGGCATACCTGCTTCGGGAATACATGTAGTGCCTTATGGCGTAAACACCCATGATTTTAAACCAAAAGAAAAGTATAATAAAAACGGCAAATTGAAAGTAATTTTTGTTGGAAGTTTTAACCAGCGAAAGGGGTTGTCTTATTTACTTGAAGCCATTAGAAGGATTGGTACAAAAGAAATTGAATTGATATTGGTAGGCAGAGGTATTATGGATAAATCGCTACTAACTTCTTATTCGGATATATTGCAGGACATAAGAATAAATGTATCACATAAAAAACTTTTATCCTCCTTGTACGAAGCTGATGTTTTTGTTTTACCCTCCATTGCAGAAGGATTTGCACAGGTGCTACTAGAAGCAATGTCTTGTGGTTTGCCAATTATTACTACGGAAAATACTGCGGGGCCTGATATCATTACAAATGGAAAAGAAGGTTTTATTGTCCCTATAAGGGATGTGGCCGCCCTGGTACAAAAACTATCCTTATTTCTATCAAACCCAAATTTGATAGAAAATATGGGAAGGGCAGCCTCAACAAAAGCAACCTATTTTACCTGGGAAAGATTTAGAGCAGGAATAGTTGAAGCGTATAAAAAAATAGTTCAATAATTTGAGCAGTAAAAAGCAGATGCTTGTAATACTAACCAATATACCCACCCCATACAGAACTAATTTTTTCAACGTATTAAAAAAGCAATTAACAGCAGCAAAAATAGGTTTTCATGTGTTGTATTGTGCTGAAACAGAGCCAAACCGAAGTTGGAAATTTTACCCTGAACAAAATAATTATTCGTATACTTTTTTAAAAGGCCTTCATTTAAATGCAGGTAGTTTTTATCCTCATTTTAATCCGGCAGTTATAAGCTCGCTAAAAAAATTAAAGCCATCTTATGTAATAGTTGCCGGTTCATGGAATACACCTACCATGATACTGGCAACACTCTACTTGAAATTTTCTGATAGCAAGATAATTTTTTGGAGCGAAGGCCATATAGATAGTGTAGGGATTACAAAAGGGTTAATACCTTTTGTAAGAAAAAAAATATATAGGCTCTTTGATGCTTTTGCTGTGCCCAATAAAAAATCAGAAGATTACGTAAATGAATACCTGGCAATAAAAAATAAAATTTTTATACGGCTCCCCAATACTGTTAATGATGATTTTTTTTTAAAAAAGCATCCCCTCAATAATGAAAGTGCATTAAGAAAGAAATTTGATTTACCAGAAAAAAAAATCGCCATACAGGTAGCTCAGTTAGAAGATAGAAAAGGAGTTATAGAACTTGTAAACGGTTGGCTGAATGTAGATGCAGCAATAAAAAAGAATTGGGTTTTGTTACTGGTTGGCAATGGTAATAAATTAGGTGAAATAACCGGATTAGTAAGTGCAGCTAAAGGCAATGATACAATAAAACTGCTGGGCCAGGTAAATCCCGAAGAGGTGAGAGACATTTTGCATGTAGCTGATTTATTTATCCTGGCAACAAAGATCGACCCCAACCCCTTAAGCCCTATTGAGGCAGCATTTGCAGGGTTGCCTCTGGTCGTTTCTGCAAAGGCAGGCAATATAACAGAGATACTTCAGGAAGGAATAAATGGTTATGTATTGGATGAGGTAAATCCATCTGCTATCACAAAAATGCTTTCTTTAATACTATCTAAAGAATCTGCAGAATTGAAATTAATGGGTTTGAACTCACAAAAAATTGCTTTGCAAAATTTTAATACCGCTAGTGTGGTAGCTGATTTAATCAGTTCATTACAAAACATTGAAAATTTAAAATAAATGATTTCTTATTTTTTTTTAGATGTTTTTATAGTGTTTTTATCTTTTATAATAATCAATCATAATAAATCACTTACTTTTTATCACCCCGGCACAATTTTACTCCTTTATCATGTTTTTACAAATACACTTAGATTTTTTTCAGTAATGAACGGATCTGAGCTTGCTTTTTTGAATTTCAGAAGAATTGAAGGTGCAAATATTGAGGAGTTAATGCGGGCGTTATTTTATGCTGATATTGGTTTATTGTCCAGTAGTATTGCAATTGCGATAGCCGAAAATGTACATATTAAAACGGCAAAGCGTATTCAAAATATTCCTATAAATCGAAAACTCTTAAATGGGATACTGGCTTTTACTATACCGATGGGTATTGTTGGAGCAGCAACTCAATTATATATTCCAACTATTGATGCTAATTTTACCGATGCAGAAGGGAGTAATGGGTTTTCTTTTGCCGCAATAATTTCTACGTGGTTTGGGTTATCAATGTTAGCACTTATATATTTCAGGGGTTTTAAGGTCAAATATCTTTTACCGTTATTAATTTATTTATTCATTATTGCAATACAGGGTGCAAACCGCTATAGGTTGGTATTGCCGTGTATGTTTCTGTTAATATGTTATCTATATCATTACAAGTTAAAATGGCCCAAAC